>Ga0335076_10004008_pt1 | contig 14859 bp, 12 predicted proteins | sample Lox_Sample_25_FD_206717 | JGI IMG/M metagenome (GOLD analysis project Ga0335076, IMG submission 206717) | Soil microbial communities from Loxahatchee National Wildlife Refuge, Florida, United States - Lox_Sample_2.5 | ecosystem: Environmental > Terrestrial > Soil > Wetlands | place: USA...
CTGAGGTTCAGCGTGGCCGCTAGAACGCAGGCTCCCGAGCGCCCTCGGCTCGCCGGAGGCTATAAGGTCTCACTCTCCTGCCGATGAGAGTAATTTGTTCCACGCATGCTATGTGCTGAATTGCATATCACACAACACCTGTAGAACTGACTCGGGTATCGGCCGGATTGGGCACCGCGCCGCTGCGTCCCGGAAAGCAAGAGCAGCCATGCCCGCCATCAGCCACAGGGACGGAATGTTCACAATGGGAATAGAGTCCGACCTGGCTTTGATGATGGTTCGGGGAAGACACCCCTGATCCTACAGGCCATGAAAACGAAGGGTTTCACTTACGCGCGTCGCGTGCGGAGAACCGATTCGCCGATACAACTCCAACGCGCGGCGGAGATACTCGCCGTGATGTCCTGCTTTGGTCTGGAGTATCTCGCTGTTGCCGATACCTTCGAGAGCGTGGGCCTCCTCAAGAACCGCTGAGATGCTCTGAGCAATCTCGAGGGCCTGCTCGTGGTGAGCGCGGGCCTGGGCTGGGTCCGAGACCGCGTACAGATCGCCAAGGTTGTTGAGTACCTCTGCCTGGCCCAGACGGTGACCCAGATCGCGATAGAGCTCCAATGCGTTGGTCATAGTGGTCTCAGCGGCGAGGTAGTCGTCAGATACGTGCTGGGTTATTCCGAGGTAATTAAGGGTATGAGCCTGGCCCAGCCGGTCGTCCAGGCTGCGATAGAATTCCAGGGCTTCAGCGTAACAGGAGGCCACGGTTTCATAGTCCCCGGTTTCCTGATGTACTCGTCCGATGTACCGCAGCGAGTCAGCTTGTCCTTGCTGGTCACCAAGGTCCCGGTACAGTTGGAGCGCTCGTTCATGGCTAGCCTTGGCGGCCGGATAGTTCCCGGTCAGTCGCTGCACGCAGCCGAGTTCGCTTAGCGCATCGGCCTGGCCGAGCCGGTCGCCGACTCTCTCGTGCAGCTTAAAAGCTTCACTTAGGGTCGCGGTGGCCGTGGGGTAACTGACTGTCAGCCGCTGCACGACGCCAAGGGCGACGAGCGCCTTGGCCTGGCTGTGCTGGTCGCCGACGCTGTCGCATGTCTCAAGGGCGCTTTCAAGCGTCGCAGCGGCGGCCATATAATCTGCCGTCAGGCGCTGCACTATTCCCAGGTTCGTGAGCGCTTCAGCTTCGCCTCGCCGGTAGTCCGCTTTCCGGGCAGTCTCCAGAGCTGTAACGTGCAGGACGCGCATTTGCGTCCAATGACCGTGAGTGCGTAGGAACCCGCTCATTGCTGTGGCGATCCCTATCCCCGGAGCTGGCCAGCCGCGCATAGCGGCATAATCGACAATTGCGTGCATATTGGCGCGCTCGGCTTCCATCCATGAAGCGGCTTCCTTGCGGCTCGTAAGTTCAGGGACGACGGCCGATGCTTCGTTCACTGCCGGGTGACCGCGGTTAAAATGCTGGCCGATCGCCACGGCAGCGCTCAGGTAGTAGTCGGTAAGCCGGGCGATGGCGGACTCGCGGTCCTCGAGGTCGTCGGTCTGTACCAGGGCGCGGGCGTACTCGCGGATCAGATCGTGCATGCGATAACGGCCCCGTACGGGTTCAGTAACCAGGTGCTGATCGAAAAGCTCATCAAGGACGCGGCGAGAAGCCGCGAGGCGGGAGCCGCCGAGCGCTGCGGCGGCGTAAGAATCAATATCCGTCCCAGGATGCAGCCCGAGACAGCGGAACAACCGCTGCTGCTCTGCGGTGAGATCTTGATATGACAGATCAAAGGCGGCCGCAACGGATAGATTCTCGGCATGCATCAGTTCGAGCCGGTCACGGGCGGCCGCCAGCTCATGCGCCAGCTCAGCCGCCGTCCAGGCCGGATGGTGGTGTAGCTGACGCGCCAACATCCCAATTGCCAGCGGGAGGTGACCGCACAGCCGGTTAATCTTCCCCACCGCCTGATCTGCCTCGTCAAGGTCAGGGCGGCTAGCGAGTCGGAGCAGTAGTGCAGCAGCCTCATCCGGCGGCAAGGTCTCCAAACAGATAGAGACAGCGTCGTCGAGCGCGCTGAGATGCCGTCGGCTGGTAATCAGGGCCAGGCTCCCAGGGGTTCCCGGGAGGAGCGGCTCGACCTGCTCGTGACTGGCTGCATCATCCAGCAGCAACAGAACCCGCTTGCCTGCCAGGTGAGAACGCCACAGGGCCGAGCGGTCACGCACTGCCTCCGGGATCTGGTCGGCAGCGACACCCGTGGTGAGTAGCAGACTGGCCAGCGCGTCGGATGCATCGACGGGCCGGTGACCGCCAGTGTGGGCGTGCAATTGCAGGAATATCTGACCGTCCGGGAAACGGGGTGCCAAGACATGGGCGGCGTGAACTGCGAACGCGCTCTTACCAACTCCGGCCATCCCGTTGATCGCATAGATGCCCACCACGCCGCCAGCTCCCTTCATGGCGGCCATAAGCTTCGCCAGGTCGTTTTCACGGCCCGTAAAGCTCCTGATGTCATGCGGTAGCACGGGCGTGGTGGCAGCTACTGACCGGGAACGCGCACGACGGTGTGCCAGCATCCCCGGCTCAGCATCCGGGTACCCGCGCGCTGCTGTCTCGAACGCGGCTCGAGCCGTGCCGGACAAGTTCAGCGCGTCGGCCAGCAACCGTGTCGTATCCCGGCGGGCCGTCTTGTTAATGCCGCGCTCTAGGTCACTGATCGACCGCGGGCTGAGGCCCGCGCGCTCCGCCAATTCCTCTTGCGTGAGCTCTGCGTCTGTTCGCAGTCGCCTCAGCAGCTCAGCGAAACTCACTGCAGGCTGCTCGGTCACGACTGCGACCTTCCCCTCCGCGCCCGTTGCCGCCAGGACCTCGGCTCACAGCAACAAGGGACAGACTTCTCACAAGGGTATACGCGGAACTTCTGGGACGGAAGTTCCTGGCCGTCACCGCATTCGGTCAGCCGCTCAGGTCTCGGTGCAGCTTGTGCGCCGGACGGCCTGGAAAGGTCACAGGAACGGATCATGTGAGCACATTTGCAGGGCGCTGTGTGGTGATAGCAGCATCCCGGCCGCATCGTGGATTCAACATCGAAGAGAGGCGGACGGGATGCTTAACCTCTTTCTCGTTCTCGCGGCCCTGACCGGACTGCCAGCTCTTACCGAGGTCGGCAGGCTCATCATGAGCCTTCTGATACGGCTCATCGGCCTGGCCTTCGCCATGGCGATCGTAATGATCGTGCTGCTCGCGCTGGCCACACACGGGAAGGTCATCTGACGAGCTGGACGCCGTGGCGCTCGGTGCCCGGCAGCAAACAGCTGCCAGGCACCCGACTTCCACCTGGCGGCGCCTGGAGTAGCCCGTACTGTCCGGCTCTGCAGGATCGCCATCATCCTCAGGACCCTGCTCAGCTCAGTGGCCGAGCGTTACATCACCCGCAACGCCGCAACGAGCGGGCAATCCGTCCGCCAGGCCGGGCCCTCAGTCCATCCTAGATGCCAACAGCTCCCATAATTCTGTGTCGGCTAGGAGTACACTAGCGCCCACATGTCGACCTGACGCCCGGCCAAGTGCATTACTCCACGCCGTTTAGCCGCGGGTCGGCAAAAGGTAGTCGCCGACAGGCAAGCGGGTAAGCACAGCTGAATCTGGATCGAGGACTCTATTGGTGCGGAAAGTAATTATCATTGGAATCGGGATGGCTGGCACGGTGCATGCCAAGGCTCTCGAGGAAGTCCCCGACGTTACTATAGTCGCCGGAGTTGACACGTCTTCGCGCACCTTGACGTTCCGTAACAACAAAATACCCGTTTACACGTCCATGTTTGACCTTCTGAGTGAGAGCGACCCTTATCCCGATATCGTAGTGATAGCGACCCCCACGCCGACACATGCGCAAGTATGCGGCGAAGCTGGCGAATACTTCCGGCAGGCGTCAATCATCGTAGAGAAGCCCGCTGCCGATAAACTAGAGGACGCTCAACAAATTGTGTGCAGCATCGGCGGCAAGCAACCAGTTACCGTAGCATATCACATGGCCTTTTCTCCGGTAGTGGAATGGGGTATGGAAGAAACCGGTGGAATGGCTGATAAGCTGGGCCCGCCTGTTGCCATCGAATCGTGGGCAGCTGATCCGTACCAGTCAGACCTAGCGGCCATGCAGGCAAGGTTCGGAAACAGCTGGATCGACAGCGGCATCAATGCTTTGAGCGTCATCGAGCGCTTCGCGAAGCCGGTCGAACGCACATCACTGCGCCGTATCGGAAGTTCTTCACAATCAGTATTCGAAGCAACCATCACATGCGAAGCCGACGGCAGGCAACTACCAGCGACCGTCCTAACAAGCTGGCACTCGACCGCGTCCTCGAGATGGACCAGGATCAAATACTCCTCAGGCGCGGAGCTGTTTATGGATCACAATGCTGTTGCTGGCTACATCCGGCAGGACGGTGAAGTCTGCGCCATGTTCGGCAGCGACGGAACCATACCGCGTCGGGAGGCCCACTATAAAGCCCTGTACAAGTCGTGGCTTACTAATCAGGATCAGATTTTCTCGGGAGATACAAGCATGCGCCTACACGAACTGCTTCTTCACGAGGGAGAGTAATCTCTATACTCTGCGGTCTTGAGCAAGCCTCAGAACAAGCCCTCGGGCATGATTCCGGCGCAGAGGCCTAGAAGTGAGCTGTCCGGGGCGAAGGGCGGTTATATCCGCACTAGCACGAGGGTCATCGTATCGTCAGCAGTTAAGTTACGTACGGAAAGAGTAAACAGCCTTTGCATATCTATACATCGCTGTCCTGCACCCAAAACGCACGCATCTGCCGCCGACAGGGTCGTCCTGGATTGTCGCGGCGCTGGCATCCTCGTCCGTCGTGCACACCGCACGGGACCGTCTCCTTGACGGTGAGAGTTGGTCGCCAGTCACGGCGCAGGGGTGAGCGGGATGCCTAGTACTACAACAGCGAGCTGTGATCGGCGTGGCTGCGTGATCTGACCGTCCTGGCCGGCCAGGCTTGCGGCATGCTGGCTGTCATGGAGGACGGGCGGGTGCGGGCGGGGGACGGGCATGCCGCGTGGTCAGAGTCGTTCAATGAGATGTTCGGCCGGGCCGCGGGGTGTTTCGGGAACGCCGCGGTGCGCAGGCACGGGCGGGCGTACCTGCTGGGGCTGCTGTCGCATACCGAGCGGAAGAACTCCTGGTCGCTGGCGGAGTTCGCCGGGGACGTGTCGCCGGACGGGATGCAGCGGCTGCTGAACTTCTCGCCGTGGGACCAGGACGCTTGCCGGGATGCGGTGCGCCGGTACGTGGTGCGGAACCTGGGCGATGCGGGCGCGGTGCTGGCGGTGGATGAGACGGGGTTCCTGAAGAAGGGCCGGATGTCGGCGGGGGTGGCCCGGATGTATACCGGGACGGCGGGGCGGGTGGAGAACTGCCAGGTCGGGGTGTTCCTGGCCTACGCTGCCCCGGGCGGGGCCCGCGCGCTGATCGACCGGGAGCTGTACCTGCCGGAGAAGTGGACCGCGGACCGGGACCGGTGCCGGGCCGCCGGGATCGGCGATGACGTGCCGTTCGCGACCAAACCGCAGCTGGCCAGGGCGATGATCGGGCGCGCGGTCAAGGCGGGGGTCCCGTTCGCGTGGGTGGCCGGGGATGAGGTCTACGGCGGCAACCCGGGGCTGCGCGGATGGCTGGAGACGGAGCAGATCAGCTACGTGCTGGCGGTGGCCTGCGATGAGATGATCGCTGTCCCCGCGGGTCCCCGGCGGGCCGATGAGCTGGCGGCCCTGGTCCCGCGGGATGCGTGGCAGCGGCTGAGCTGCGCTGACGGGTCCAAGGGCCCGCGGCTATATGACTGGGCGCTGGCGGGCACGGCCTCGGCGGATCACCGCCTGCTGATCCGCCGGTCCCTGCACCCAGGCGAGAAAGGCGAGCTCGAGCTGGCCTACTTCCTGTGCTACGCACCGCGCGGCGCGACCTTGGCCGAGCTGGTCGCCGTGGCGGGCGCCAGGTGGGCGGTAGAGGACTGCTTCGCCGAGGCCAAGAACGAGACCGGCCTGGACCACTACCAGGTCCGCAAGTACCGCGCCTGGTACCGGCACATCACCCTGGCCATGCTCGCGCACGCGTTCCTCGCCGTCACCGCCAGGTCCGCCCGGATTACCCCGGCGCCGCAGGAGCCCGCGCCCGCCTGCGGCGACGGCAGCGGCGAGCCCGCCAAAAAGGGGACCTGACAGCTGTGGACAAGTTTTCGCCCCGCCGAGGACATACGCCCCGCCAGCCTTCATAACAGACGAAACCGGGCGAGAACTGATCCCGCTGACCACCGCCGAGGCCCGCAGGCTGTTCAACCTGCATACCCGCATCATCCGCCCGCGCGCATTTCACGAGCACTGGTCAGACTGGAGACGCTACCGCCAGGCCAGCGCGCGGAAATCGCATTACGCCCGCAGAACAGGAGGTCTCAGGACGCCGTTGTAGTAGTAGGCGCAGCCAGACTCGCCGGCCTGTCCGACGCAAGCGGGCACGCACGCCTCGCGTCTCGTATCTCCCGGAGAGGGCACCCCCTCTGGTACGCCGGGACACATGCGGTGACTTACGCGCCCAACCCCACCAGTTATCCTGGATTACGAATTGATCGAATGCCGGGTTTGTCCTTACCAGCAGATCGAAGACGGCACGCAAGTGTGCCTTCGTTCGTTCCTCACCGGAAAGCTTTGCTATTTCTATTTCGTAGTGCGTCGGCGCCTCGCAGTGCTTCTCGTAATTCCAGCCGAGGTCGTCGAGCAGGAGCCATCCGCCTGGCCGGAGGAGCCTTTCTGCCAGCACAACAGCGAGTCCGTCGGTGCTCCAGTTCTTGGAGCCATCCAAGAAGATGAAGTCGTATTCAGGCCGGGCAGATCCGGCGGCATCAAGGCGCTTCTCGATTTCAGACTTCAGAAACCAGGTGTACGTGGAAAACCTCTTATCAAGAGTAACCCAGTTGCCAAGCCCGGCCTCTTCCAGTACTTCCCGGGGCGCCGGGTCGAGCCACTGCCACCGGGTTGAATCGACGCTTGTCAGGTGACCGGCGCCATTAGCCTCAAGCGCCGCTGCGATGAATACGGCCGACCCGCCTCGTGCGGTCCCCAGCTCCAGCAGGTTCTCAGGCCGGCTCTCCCTTATGTGCTCGTAGAGCACCCGGCCGCGGCTGGCGGACGTATGAGGGACCGGTATACCCTCCACGATCCGTGCGGCTTCATCGAAATCCATCGATCCACCCTGCTATCCGGTACTGAAAACGCTACCGACCTGGAAGGATTCGCTGAGGAACGTCACCTGGCCGGCCGCCGCGGCGCGCACGACGAGCATCGCCCCGGCAGGCTCGCCCTCTGACCTGGCGCAGCCGTGCGCGAGCCTACCTCCGGATACCCCCGAACCGCTATCGCGCGGCGTCCCACGGGTGGATCAGCATGGGTCAGGCTCCCTGGCCGGGTGCCGGCCCGGCGGCTATCAGGCGGCGGGCGGCCCGGACGTCGGGCCCGAGCCGGGCCAGGCGGGCGGACAGGTCATCGGCGGCGGCCTGCAGTTCCTCGTCGGGCACCGGGTCGAGCGCGTCGAGGATGAACAGCGCCGCGGTGGTGTCCTCGCGCAGCTGGGTACGGCGGGCCTGGCGCCAGTTCCAGCGGCGGCAGGTCACGCCGGCGGCGTCGCACCACACCACCTCGCCGGGATCGGGGTGCTCGATCACCGCGATGCCGTCGGCGACCGTGTCGAAGGGCTCGGTGCCGGTGGCCCGGACCAGCCGCGGCGCGCCGGTGTAGCGGGTCAGGTCCTCCCCGCCGAGCGGGATCTGGTGCAGCACCGAGACCGCGTTGTACAGGTCGGTGAGCAGGTTCACGCGGGGCAGCCCGGACGCGGCCCGGCGCAGCAGCGCCTCCAGGCTGTTGCGGGTGCGTTGCGGCTTGGCCCCGAACGCCCGGTAGGCCTCCCGCCACGCCGCCACGTGCGGGAGCTGCTCGGCCGGCCCGCCGTCGAGCGCCTGGCGGGCTGCGGCCTCCGCCGCGGCGAGCAGCGCGTCGCTGTCCTGGTCGCTCGGGCCCGGGACGAGCCCGTCGACGGCCACCAGCATGGCGCGGTAGTCCGGGCGCAGCCCGAACACCGCGGCGTCCACACTGGCACCGGCGAGGAAGTCCTCCAGCATGCCCGCGTCAGACATCGTCAGCCTCCGATCGTGATCCCGGGCCCACGCCCGGCTCGAATACCGTCAGGGCGAACCGCGCCGCCCGCACCGGGCTGGGGTTCACGTACCCGTGGGGCAGGTCACCGGCGAACGAAGCCGAATCTCCGGTCGCGAGTACCTCGGCGTGCTGGCCCGCCCTCAGTTCGACCTGGCCGTCCAGGACCAGGAGCAGCTCGCGGGTTCCCGCCGCGTGCGCGCTGCTGGAGTGGCTCTCGCCCGGCCCGAGCGTCCAGTCCCACAGCTCGGTGACGTCCGGCGGCTCGGTGCCGGCCACGAGCACGGCCTGCCCGCCGAGCTTGCCCCGCCACAGCACCGGGGCAGTGCCGGCGCGGGTGACCCGCAGCCCTGGCGAGCGGTCCAATTCGACGAGCGCGGGCAGCCCGATGCCGAGCGCGTCACTGATCAGCAGCAGCGTCGCAATGCTCGGGTTAGCCGAACCCTGCTCGATGCTGACCAGCATCCTGCGGCTGACGCCCGAGCGCTCGGCCAGCTGGTCCAGGGTCCAGCCCCGGCTGCTCCGTCCCTGGCGGACCCGGCCGCCGATCGCCCGGGCGACGTTGCCCGCCCCGGCCCGCGACTCCAATTCTGACTGCCTCATATAGGGCATTATACTGCACTATCGAGAGAGACGGGAGAACCCATGACACCTGACCAGCCGACCGCACCCGCCGGCCTGCATCCGGAAACACCCGCCGGCCTGCACCCGGAAACAGCGGTCATCTGCGCCGGCCGCCCGGCCAGCGGGCCACTCAACAGCCCCATTGTGCTGGCATCGAACTTCCACGCCGGGACCACGGCCGCGCCCGGCACCGGGCTAGACGCCGGCACCGGGCTAGACGCCCGCGCCTACTCGCGTACCGACGCCACGCCGACCTGGGAGGCCCTGGAGACAGCCGTGGGCCAGGTGGAGGGCGGTCACGCCGTGGTGTTCTCCTCCGGCATGGCCGCCATCGCCGCGGTGCTCGACCTGCTGCCCGCCGGCGCGCGCATCGTCGCCCCCCGGGACTGCTACTTCGGGGTCGGCGAGCTTCTCGCCGACGGCCAGCAGCACGGCCGCTGGGCCGTCGACCGCTTCGACCTGACCGACACTGCCAGCGTCCGGGCCGCCGCCGAAGGCGCGGACCTGCTCTGGCTGGAAAGCCCCTCCAACCCGCTGCTCGAGGTGGCTGACCTCCCCGCCCTGTGCGCCGTCGGCCGCCACGCCGGGGCGATCGTCAGCGTCGACAACACCTTCGCTACGCCGCTGCTGCAACAGCCCCTGGCCCTCGGCGCGGACCTGGTTGTGCACAGCGCCACCAAATTCATCGGCGGCCACTCCGACCTGCTGTCCGGCATCACCGTCGCCCGCGAGCAGGCCCTCGCCGGGCGGCTGCGCCACCGCCGCGGCCTATCCGGCGCCACCCCCGGAGCCCTGGAAGCCTTCCTCGCCCTGCGCGGCCTGCGCACCCTCGCCCTGCGGCTCGACCGCGGCCAGCGCAACGCCGCCGAACTCGCCCGCCGCCTCGACCAGCACCCCGCCGTCACCCGCGTACGCTACCCCGGCCTTCCCGGCGACCCCGGACACCGCACCGCCGCCGCCCAGATGACCGGCTTCGGCGCCGTGCTCGCCTTCGAGGTCGCCGCGGCCCCCGCAGCCGACCGCCTCTGCGCGGCCGTGCACGTCATCGTTCACGCCACCAGCCTGGGGGGCGTGGAAAGCACCATCGAACGACGCAGCAAGCTCGCCGGACAGGGCCACGTGCCCCCCGGGCTCCTGCGCCTGAGCGTCGGCTGCGAACACATCGACGACCTCTGGAACGACCTGAACTCGGCGCTCCGGCACGCAACACGACCGCACAACCCGGCCTAGAACCAGCAGCCAGGAACCGACAGGCTGCCAGACCCCGAGCAGGTCAGCCCGGTGGACGGCTCGACCAGGTCAGCCGCCGCCTTTGTTGAGCAGGAGGGCCGGCGCTGAGCCGCTTGACGGCCATGGCGGCTGCGGCATGTCAGGCGTCGAGCCGCGCACGGACCGCTTGGCGGGCGCGATCGATGATGGTGTTGTCGTCGTGCAGGATGGCTGCGATGTCTGATCCTGCGAGGATCGCGCCGAGCTCGAACGCGAGCTGGTCCGGGTCGGTGCCGGGGGCGAGCTCGTGAGCAATGTGTGCCTGGCGGGTCGTCTCGGACAGGAGCTGGCGCCACTGCTGCTGGTAGAGGGCGACACGGTCGCGTACCGGCCCGTGCCGGCCGCCCATTTCGGCGGATGCGGTGACAAAGAAGCAACCGCCGGGGAAGATCCGCTGTTCAACGTAGTCGAGGTAGCCGTCGCAGAGCTGCTGCAGCCGCAGGCGGCCGGGGGGTGTCGTGGTGATCGCCGGGGTGACGACGTGCCGGATGAAGCTCGCCCGGGCGGCGTCGATCGTCGCGAGCTGCAGCTCTTGCTTGGACCCGAACAGGACGTAGACGCTGCTCTTCGGCATCCCGGTCGCGGCGGCGATCCGCGCAATCGAGACGCCGTCCAGGCCCTCGAGCGTCGCGAGCGCCGCCGCGTGCTCCAGGACCCGGGCGCGTGACCGGTTTCCGGGAGCCCGGGTGCGGGGCTCGCGGCCCGGCGCCTGAGGCGGCGCGGACGTGTCAGGGATCGGGGAGGCCATCTTGACAGTGTATACGTACGATCGTACAGTTTTTGTACGGTCGTACGTATAAGAATCTGGGAGGTCGGCCGTGGGTGGAATCGAGACCGATTACCTGGTCGTCGGCGCAGGCGCCGCGGGCATGGCGTTCGCCGACGCACTCATCGCTGCCTGCGACGCCGACGTGGTGATCGTGGACCGGCGTCACAGTCCAGGCGGCCACTGGAACGACGCCTACCCGTTCGTGCGCCTGCACGGACCGTCGGCCCTGTATGGCGTCAACTCCTGGCGGCTCGGCACCGATGCGATTGACCAGGGCGGTCCGAACGCCGGCTATTACCCGCGCGCCACGGCGGCCGAGATCTGCGCCTACTACCAGCGGGTGCTGGATGAGCAGTTGCTGGCCTCTGGCCGGGTCCGGTTCTTCGGCATGTCCAACTACAGCGCCGCCAGGAACGGGCATCAGGTCACATCCCGGCTGACCGGGGAGACGACGGCGATCCGGGTCCGGAAGCGGGTCGTGGACGCCAGGTACCTCGAGCCCTCTATCCCGGCCACCCATGTCCCCCCGTTCGGCATCGAGCCGGGTGCCCGGCTGATCCCGGTCAACAACCTCGTCGCGCTGAGCAGCCCGGCCAGCGGGTTCACCGTCCTGGGAGGCGGCAAGACCGCGATCGACGCATGCCTGTGGCTTCTCGGCACTGGAGTGCCGCCCGAGGCGATCCGCTGGGTCAGGCCGCGGGATCCCTGGCTCCTGGACCGGGCGTTCCAGCAGCCGCTCGAACTCCTGCCCCGGCTGATCGAGGGCGTGTCGCTCTACCTGGAGGCAGCGGCCCAGGCCGAGGACGTGACCGACCTGTTCCGGCGGCTTGAAGCTTGCGGCCAGCTCATCCGGCTCGACCCCCGTGTCGAGCCGGCGATGTTCCGCTGCGCGACGGTGAGCCAGGATGAACTGGTGCGCCTGCGCAGCATCCAGAACGTGATCCGCCTCGGGCGAGTCACGTGCATCGGGCCGGACCAGGTAGAGCTGACGGATGGGTCCATCCCGGCCGATCGCGGGCAGGTTCACGTGGACTGCACAGCAGCCGGCCTTCGGGCCGAACCTGCCCGGCCAGTCTTCAGCGGCGGCCTGATCACGCTGCAGCAGATCAGGGCCTGCCAGCCAGTCTTCAGCGCCGCCTTGACCGGTTACGTTGAGGCAACACGCGACGACGACGCGCGGAAGAACCTGGTCTGCCCCGCGAACCGGTATCCCGACGCGGCGGCAGACTGGATCCCCCTCACCCTCACCGCCCAGCGCGCTGAGATCATCTGGGCCACCGATCCTGACCTGGCCGCCTGGATGCAGCAATCCCGGCTCAACGCCACCTGCGGCGTGGGAGATCATCAAGGAGACCCGTTGATGACATCAGCGCTCACCCGCCTGTTCACCAATATCGAGCCCGCGATCAACAAGCTGGAAACGCTTATGGCAGGAACAGGCGGAGGCACGGCCGGATCGATCCGCCGCTCCAAGCCAGGCGTGTCGCTCCTCACCGGCCGCGGGCGATGATCGCCTGTGCTTCCTCCTGCGACATCGGGGGCCCGAGCACCGGCTGGCCGGTCTGGCCGGCTTGGCTGCGGGCGTTCGGCTGGAGTCGAAGCCAGGACGACTCAGCGTCGGGATCTACCCTGGAAACAGGCCGGGACGACGACGCGAGAGGATGCTGTGGTGGACGGAACGCTCACTGCCGGTGATCTGGAACGACTGCGCAAGGATTTCTCGGCCAGCCCGGTCTACCGGCTCGCCCAGAATGCCGTGACCCGGGTGACTGTCGACGACATCGCCATCGACCGGGAGATCGTCAGCAGGATCGACCACTCCGTGTCGACGACGCTGGACGACTGGAAGGTCACGAATCAGGAGCAGAGCGGCCGCTGCTGGCTGTTCGCCGGGCTGAACCTCCTGCGCGTCGGCGTAATGCGCGAATGCGGGCTCAAGGAGTTCGAGTTCTCGCAGAACTACGTGATGTTCTGGGACAAGCTCGAGCGCGCCAATTACTTCCTCGAGGCGATCATCGAGACCGCAGACCGCGACCTCGACGACCGAACGGTTGCCTTCCTGCTCGAGTCGGCGGCCAGTGACGGCGGCCAGTGGAACATGTTCGCCGCTCTGGTGGCCAAGCACGGCCTGGTTCCCAAGGGCTACATGCCGGAGACGCAGAGCTCATCGGACACGGCCCGGATGAACTCGATCCTGCGCTATCAGCTTCGCCGGGGCGCGCGGGCTGTCCGCGCCGCTACGGCCGAGGGTCTCGAGGCCGCTCGCGCGGCCAAGGCTGAGGTCATGGACGTCATCTACCGGATCCTGTGCATCCATCTGGGGACGCCGCCGGAGCGCTTCGACTGGCAGTGGACGGACAAGGACAAGAAGTTCTGCCGGGACGGCGTTCTCACCCCCCAGGAGTTCGCCGCCAAGTACGTAGACCTGCCGGTCAGCGAGTACGTCTGCCTGGTCAACGACCCCCGGCCGTCCAGCCCGGTCGGCCGGACCTTCACCGTCGAGTACCTCGGAAACGTCATCGGCGGGCCGCCGGTCATCTATCTCAACGTCGACATGCAGGTCATCAAGGACGTGGCCGCGGCCACGATCCAGGGCGGTGAGCCGGTCTGGTTCGGCTGCGACGTCGGCAAGATGATGAGCACCGATTACGCGTTCTGGGACGCCGGACTCTATGACCTGCCATCGGTCTATGACACCGCGTTCGACCTGGATAAGGCCGCCCGCCTCGCGTACCACGAAACCGCGATGACGCACGCAATGCTCTTTACCGGGGTCGATGTGCTGGACGGGGTGACCCGGCGCTGGCGGGTAGAGAACAGCTGGGGCTCCGACCGCGGCAAGGACGGCTTCTTCACGATGAACGACTCCTGGTTCAGCCAGTACGTCTTCGAGATCGCCGCCCGCAAGAGCGCGCTGACCGCCGACCTGCAGAACGCTCTGGACGCTGAGCCGATCGTGCTGCCGGCCTGGGACCCGATGGGCGCCCTGGCCCGGTAGTCAGACGGCTCAGAACTGCACGCCGCGGGTGAGGCCCCCGTCTACCAGCAGGTTGGCGCCGGTGATGAAGCTGGCCGCCGGGCTGGCCAGGAATACCGCGGCCCGGGCGATCTCCTGCGGCCGGGCCATCCGCCCGGTGGGGTTCAGCCCCAGCGCCGTGGCGAACAGCTCGGGATTGCTGGTCTCGATGCTCTCCCAGACGCCGCCAGGGAAGTAGGTGTTGCCCGGGGACAGGCTGTTGGCCCGGATGCCCTTGGCCGCGAGCTGGTACGCAAGGCCCTGCGTGTAGTGGATGATCGCCGCCTTTATGGTGCCGTAGGGCCCCGCGGCGAAGTCCACCTCACGGCCGGACACGCTGGAGATCGTCACGATCGAGGCCGCCTCGCTGGCTTCCAGGTACGGCATCGCGGCGTTCACCAGGTGAACCGTGCCCATCATGTCCACGTCGAAGCTCGCACGCCAGTTGGCCTCCTCGTCCGGTATGGCCAGCGCGCTCACATTGGCCACCACGATGTCCAGGCCGCCCAATCCGGCGGCGGTGTCGCCGACCCACTGCCGCACGCCCGCCGCGTCGGCGACATCGACGCAGCGCCCGGTCACCATGCCGCCCCGCCCGGTCATCTCCTCGGCCGCCCGGGCGACGTCGTCTGCGGTCCGGGCGCAGAACGCGACCGCGGCCCCCTCATCCGCGAGCGTCTCCACGATGGCCCGCCCGATGCCCCTGGTACCGCCGGTCACCAGAGCGCGCAATCCCTTCAGCCCCAGGTCCACCTGCTACCTCCTCGCGCTTGCAGACAATCGGATTATCCCTGACGAGGCATCCGCTGGCGTGCCAGGCCAGCCGGGACGCCTCGTCAGCTGTCTTCTCGCCGCCTTACCGGCCGGCGGTCTCGGCCAGCCCGCGCAGCCGCCGGTGCATGCCCTCGTAGGTGTCCGCCGCGGGCAGCAGGCTCTTGCGCACCTTCGTGACCGAGCTGTAGTTGACGTCCACCACATTGGCCAGCGGGC
>Ga0335076_10004013_pt1 | contig 14853 bp, 14 predicted proteins | sample Lox_Sample_25_FD_206717 | JGI IMG/M metagenome (GOLD analysis project Ga0335076, IMG submission 206717) | Soil microbial communities from Loxahatchee National Wildlife Refuge, Florida, United States - Lox_Sample_2.5 | ecosystem: Environmental > Terrestrial > Soil > Wetlands | place: USA...
CTCGGCGACGTTATCGGTCTCGGTCCCCGAGGCGAACTGCTCGCCTTCGAACAGCGGAATCACCGGCTCGCCGGTGAGCGACTGCGTCAGGTAGTCGCGCAGGCCGCCCTTGAACAGCCAGCTCTGCTTGTCGTCCTTGGCGCCGCCCTTCTCGTACGTCAGGTTGACCGTGACTCCGGGCATCAGCACCGCCTTGCTGCGCAACAGGTGCATCAGGTCCTGGCGCGGCAGTTCGCTGCTCTCGAAGTACTTGGGGTCGGGCCACACGCGCACGGTGGTGCCTTGCGCGCGATCGTCGGCCTTCGCCTTGCGCAGCTTGAGCTTGTCGACCACGTCGCCGCTGGCGAATGCCATCGTCGCCACCTGGCCTTCGCGCACCACGGTGACTTCGAGGCGCTGGGCGAGCGCATTGGTCACGCTGACCCCCACCCCGTGCAAACCGCCGGAGAAGCTGTAGGCGCCGCCACTGCCTTTGTCGAACTTGCCGCCGGCGTGCAGGCGCGCGAACACGATCTCGAGCACCGGCACCTGCTCCTCGGGGTGCAGGCCGAACGGGATGCCGCGGCCGTCGTCGGCCACCGACACCGAGCCGTCGCCGTGCACGGTGACCGCGATGCGTTTGCCGAAGCCGGCCAAGGCCTCGTCGGCGGCGTTGTCGATCACCTCCTGGATCACGTGCAGCGGGTTGTCGGTGCGCGTGTACATGCCCGGCCGCTGCTTGACGGGCTCGAGGCCTTTGAGCACGCGGATCGATTCCTCCGCGTACCTGCCCTGCTTGGTTGCCATGGCGGCGGATTATGGGACCCCCCCGTAGCGGCTTGGCGGCCGCTTCCCCCCAGGGGGCACCACCAGCGGACCGGCTGAGCCGGATCCGCGGTGGTCACTTGAATCTGTTTGTGACGACGCGAGCGTCAACGGCGGTAGCGCGCCATCGCGAGATCGGCGATGTCGATCTCGGGCTTGCGGCCCGAGATCAGGTCGGCGATCACGCGGCCGGTGCCGGCGGCCATCGTCCAGCCCAGCGTGCCGTGACCGGTGGCGAGGACCAGGTTGGTGATCGGTGTCGGGCCGACGATCGGCGTGCCGTCGGGTGTCATCGGTCGCAGGCCGCACCAGAACTCGGCGCGCGCGAGGTCGCCGCCGCCGGGAAAGAGATCGGTCACCACGTGAACCAGCGTGGCGCGCCGCGCTTCGCGCAGCGCCAGGCTGTAGCCGGCGAGCTCGGCGGTGCCGCCGACGCGGATGCGGCCGCCCAGCCGCGTGACCGCGACCTTGTGCGTTTCGTCCATGATGGTCGACTCCGGCGCGCGCGCGGTGTCGACGATCGGCAGCGTGATCGAGTAGCCCTTCACCGGGTACACCGGAATGCGCAGCTTCAGCGTCTTCAGCATCAGCGGCGTGTAGCTGCCCAGCGCCATCACCACGGCGTCGGCGTTCAACGTGCCGGCGGTGGTGCGCACGCCGGTGATGCGATCGCCGTCGCGATCGATGCCGACGATGGTGGTGTCGAAGCGCAGGGTCGCGCCGCGCGCCGTGGCCATGGCCGCGAGGCGCTGCGTGAACAGGTGGCAATCGCCGGTCTCGTCACCCGGCAGCCGCAGTGCGCCGACGAACTTGTGCTGCGTGTCCTTCAAGCCCGGCTCGACGCGCACGAAGCCGGCGCGATCGAGCACCTCGAACGGCACGCCGTATTGCTTGAGCACCGCGATGTCCTTGGCGGTGCCGTCGAGCTGCTTCTGGGTGCGAAACAGCTGCAGCGTGCCTTGCGCGCGGTCGTCGTACGCGATGCCGGTCGCGGCGCGCAGCGCCTTCATGCAATCGCGGCTGTATTCGGCGATCGGCACCATGCGGCTCTTGTTGATCGCATAGGCGCGCTCGGTGCAATTGGCGAGCATCGCCAGGCCCCAGCGCCACATGGCCGGGTCGAGCAGTGGCCAGATCACCAACGGGCTGTGCGTCATCAGCATCCACTGGATCGCCTTGACCGGCACGCCGGGTCCGGCCCAGGGCGACGAGTAGCCCGGCGACACCTCGCCCGCATTGGCGAAGCTGGTCTCCATCGCCGCCGCGCTGCGGCGCTCGACCAACTCGACCTCGTGGCCGGCGTCTGCCAGGTAGTACGCCGCCGAGACGCCGATCACGCCACCGCCGAGAACGAGAACCCGCATCGTCCGCTCCGTCGCCCGCCTTCCGGCCCCAACTGTACCGATGGCCGCTGTGTCATACCGCCACGGGCGCCTTCGACTAGATTGCGCGCATGCACGAGACGCCGTCGCCCTGGATCATGCGCTGGGCCGACAGCATCCCCGCCGGTGGCGCCGTGCTCGACCTCGCGTGCGGTTCGGGGCGTCACGTGCGCCACCTCGCGGCGCGTGGCCTGCGCGTGACCGCGGTCGATCGCGATCGTGACGCCCTCGCGCACTCGCGCGGCGTCGCCGCCGAGGTGATCGAGGCCGACCTCGAAGGCGCCGCCTGGCCGCTGCCCGGGCGACGCTTCGATGCGGTGGTCGTCACCAACTACCTGTGGCGCGCGCTGCTGCCGACGATCGTCGACAGCGTGGCCGAGGGTGGCGTGCTGCTGTACGAGACGTTCGCGCTCGGCCAGGAGCAGCTGGGCCGACCGACGAACCCCGATTTCCTGCTGCGGCCTGGCGAGTTGCTGACCGTGGCGCGCGGCCTGCACGTGCTGGGCTACGAGGACGGCATCGCCGCGGCGCCCGAGCGCCGTGTGCAGCGGCTAGCCGCCTGGCGCGCCCACGGGGACGACCTGCCCCCACGGTTGCCTTGGCCCTGTCTCGACAGGCCCTAAAATCCCGCCCGGAAGCCGAGAACCGCCATGACACCCATCGTAGGCAGCATCGTCGCGCTGGTGACGCCGATGCTCGACAACGGAGACGTCGACTACGCCGGCCTACGGCGCCTGATCGACTGGCACATCGCCGAGGGCACCGATTGCGTCGGCGTGGTCGGCACCACGGGCGAGTCGCCCACCGTGACGGTGGAGGAGCACTGCGAGGTCATCCGCGTCGCCGTGGAGCATGCGCGCGGCCGCGTGCCGATCATGGCCGGTGCAGGCGGCAATTCGACGCACGAGGCGATCGAGCTGTCGCGCTTCGCCAAGAAGGTGGGCGCCGATTGCACGTTGCAGGTCGTGCCCTACTACAACAAGCCGTCGCAAGAGGGCATGTACCGGCACTTCCGCGCCATCGCCGAAGCGGTGGACCTTCCGGTGGTGCTCTACAACGTACCCGGCCGCACGGTGGCCGACCTGCAGCACGACACGGTGCTGCGGCTGGCCCAGGTCGACCGCATCGTCGGCATCAAGGAGGCCACCGGCAACATCGAGCGTGCGGCGTGGTTGATCAAGCAGGCGCCGCGCGGCTTCTCGGTCTATTCGGGCGACGACGGCACCGCAGTGGCGTTGATGTTGCTCGGCGGCCACGGCAACGTCAGTGTCACCGCGAACGTCGCACCGCGGCTGATGCACGAGTTGTGCATGGCTGCCGTCGACGGCCAGGCGCGGCGCGCCGCCGAGATTCACATGAAGTTGCTTTCGCTGCATCGGCAGTTGTTCTGCGAACCGAGCCCCGCGCCTGTCAAGTGGGCGATGGCGCGCCTCGGCCTGTGTGGTGCCGCAGTGCGGCTGCCGATGGTCGCGCTGACCGCAGCCGGCCAAGCTCAGGTGGAGCAGGCGTTGCGCGAGGCTGGCCTGGTTTGACGGCCTTGCCGTGGGCGCGAGCCGGTGGTCTGCCGCCGGTGCAATGGAGACCATTGACGTGACCGTTCGTTCTGTTGTGGCGCGCTGCGCCGTGGTCGGCGGTGTGGCCTTGGTCGCCGCCGCGTGCTCGAGCGTCGAGTCGTTCCTTGCCGGTGACAAGATCGACTACAAGAGCCAGGCCAACAAGACCACGCCGCTCGAAGTGCCGCCCGACCTCTCGCAGTTGTCGCGCGACAGCCGCTACCAGCCCCAGGGCGGGGTGATCAGTGCCAGCGGGCGTCAGGCCAGCGGGGCGGCGCCGGCGGCGCCTGCAGCGTCGGGGGTGGCGGCCGTGGCGCCCAACACCATCGGCGACATGCGCATCGAGCGCGACGGCAACCAGCGCTGGCTGGTGACGCCGATCCCGCCCGAGCAACTGTGGCCGCAGGTGCGCCAGTTCTGGACCGACGGGGGCTTCAGCCTCGCCATCGACGATGCGCAGGCCGGCGTGATGGAAACCGATTGGGCCGAGAACCGCGCCAAGATTCCGATCGATGGCTTGCGGCGCTTGTTCGGTGGCGTGCTCGAACCGCTGTACTCCACCGGCGAACGCGATCGCTTCCGCACCCGCATCGAGCGCACCGCGAACGGCAGCGAGGTCTACATCTCGCACCGCGGCATCGAGGAGTACATGACCGGCAACACGCGCGACGTGCCGATATGGGGCAATCGCCCGAACGATCCGCAGCTCGAGGCCGCGATGCTGGTGCGCCTGATGGCGAAGTTGGGCAGCACGAGCGCCGACGCGGCCACCGCGCAGGCCGCGGCAGCCGGCGCGACCAAGGCGGGGCCGCCGGCGCGTGCACGCGTGGTCGCCGGCGAGCCCGGTGCCACGATGGAGTTCGACGAGGGCTACGACAAGGCCTGGCGGCGTGTCGGGCTGGCGCTCGATCGCAGCGGCTTCACCGTCGAAGACCGCGACCGTGCCGCCGGCGTCTACTTCGTGCGCTACATCGACCCCAAGTACGCTGGCCGCGAGGAACCGAACTTCTTTACCAAGCTTTTCACCTCCGACAAGAATGCTGGCACGCCGCAGCGCTACCGCATCGCGGTCAAGCGCTCGGGCGAGAAGACGCAAGTGGCGGTGCAGAACTCGCAAGGCGCGCCCGACAACGGCGAGGCCGGTCAGCGCATCGTCGCCTTGCTGGTCGACGAGTTGAAGTAGCGACTCGGTCGAACGCGCCGCGTTCAGCTGTCGTTCAGCCGACAAAGGAAACGGGCCGCCCGAGGGCGGCCCGTTCTCGCTCGGGGGCCGAGCTTTACTTCTTCATCGCAGCCGAGGCAGCAGCCTCGGCGGCCTTGGTCGCCGCATCGGTGGCAGCAGCAGCTGCCGAGGCGGCGGCGTCAGCCGCGGCGGGGGCAGCCGCAGTGGCCGGCTCCGAGGCAGCGGCCGCCGGTGCCGCCGGGGCGGCCGGCGCAGCGGCGGGAGCGGCAGCGGGTGGAGTTTCGGTCTTGCCACAGGCGGCCAGCGCAGCGGTAGCAACCAGGGCCATCAGGAGCGACTTGTTCATGCTTGTCCTCAAAGGGGTAAACCGGGATTTTGTGGGGAGGATGGATCTCACCGGCACTCGATGCGATGCGCGCCTGGGCTGCGTTCCGGATCCGCGCGACCAGGCGATGCGGTGTCCAGCCCGCGATTATATTGGGGCGGACCCTGAGCGACTCAGAGTCCCAGCACGGTCACCGGCCATGCCGGCTCGCAGCGTTGCACGAGCGCATCAACGCGCTCACGCTGCAGCACGCACGTGCGTCGCTCGGTGCTCCAACGCGCCTGCCAATGCTCGCGATCGAGCAGCTCGAGGCAGCCGGCATCGAACAACAGCAGCGACGGCACGTCGCTCGCATCGACCTCGGTCGGTGTCAAGCACTCCACCGCATGCGCGAACGGTTTGCGCCAGGCCGCGAAGCGCGCCTGTGCGCGTTCGACGACATCGAATCGCGCGCCCACCAGATGCAGCCGTCGGCCCGGCAGCTGGATCCAGCGCGTCAGCGCGTCGACGACCGCGGCGTCGTCGAGCGGCCACGGCGAGAAGTCGAGATCCACCAGCGTGATGTCGCGGCCCGACGTCTCGTCGAGCGCGGCCAACAGTCCGCGCGCCAGGGCCATGAAATCGCCGCGCGATGACACGCTCGTACGCTGGCCCGCCTCATCGCTCATGAACCCACCCCGACGTCAACCACTGCTGGACGATCGCGCGCGCGCCTCGGCTCAGGCGGCCCACCTCCGCCGCCGGCAACGCACGCGCATCGGCCAGACGGCGCAGGCATTGTGCGTCGCGTCCCGCGGCGCGCAGCGCTTCGCCGTTGATGTAGACGTGATGTGCGTCATAGAGCATGCGGGTGCGGCGGTCGAGCACCAGCGCGCGCGCTCCCATCGCGCGGCCGCGTCGACCCGGCTCGAACCACACGCGCGGTTTCGGCTCGCTCAACCACTGGCCGAGCGCACGCGGCAATGCCTGCGGATCGCGCAAGGCCCGCTGCCACGCCTGACGGGCGAACGACTGCAACGCCGGCGGCACGCGTGCCGGCGTGTCGGTCGGCGCGCTGGCGCGATCGCCGTACAACGTGCTGTCGTCGCCGCTCGCCTCGTCGATGGCATCGGCCACGCCGAGCAGCAGCGCGTGCGCCAGCTCGGCGCTGCGCGGCGCACGAAAGCCGATCGACGCAGTCATGCACTCGCCCACCGCCACGCCATCGTGGCCCCAACCGGGCGGCAGGTACAGCATGTCGCCCGGCTCGAGCAGCCAGTCGTGATCGGCCGTGAACCGGCGCAGCAGCTTCAGGGGCGCTCCCTCGACCAGCCGTGCGTCGCGCACGCGGCCGACGCGCCAACGGCGCCGGCCGTGCAGCTGCAGCAGGAACACGTCGTAGGCGTCGACGTGCGGGCCCACGCCACCGCCGTCGCTGGCGTAGGAGATCATCACATCGTCGAGCCGCGCGTCGGGCACGAAGCGGAACGGTTGCAACAGGCGATGGGCCGCGTCGTCGAACAGGTCGACGCCTTGCACCAGCAGCGTCCAGCGTGGCTGGCGCAACGGCGGCAGACTGCGCCGAGGCAAGGGCCCGTGTCGCACCGACCAGCGACCGTCGCCGCCCGTCACCAGGCGTGATTCGACATCGGCGTCGGAGGCGAGCGCGAACAGGCGGTCACGCGGCAACGGCGGCACCACCCGCGGCCATGCGGCGCGCACCAGCAATGGCTCGCGCTGCCAGTGCCGGCGCATGAACCGCGCCGGCGTCAAGCCGCCGAGCAGCGTCAGCGGAGCGTGCAGATCCACGGCGCATTGTCGTCGGCCCGTCGTCGCGCCCGCTGTGCGATCATCGAGCCATGGAGATCGCCGCACCCTGCGTCGTCACCTTGACCTGGGCCCTGCACGATGCGCAGGGCCAGCCGATCGACGAACTGCAGGAGCCGATGGAGTTCTTCTACGGCGGCGACGATCTGCTCGCCAAGGTGGAGGAGGCGCTGGCGGGCCAGCGCGAGGGCTTCGAGACCACGCTGCACCTCGAGCCCGAGCAGGCGTTCGGCGACTACGACGCCGCCAGGGTGTGCTTCGAGGACCGCGCGCTGTTCCCGTCTGACCTGCGCGAAGGCATGCAGCTCGAAGGTCTGCCCGAAGGCGCGCGCACGCAGGGTATGTCGGGCGACACGGTCTACACGGTGACCGAAATCTACCCGTCGCACGTGGTGCTCGACGGCAATCATCCGTTGGCCGGCATCGCATTGCGGCTGCGCCTGAAGGTGCACGACGTGCGCGACGCCACCGAGGTCGAGCTGCAGCAACGCAGCGTCGCCGGGCAGCTGCTGTCGCTGGACGACATGCCCGCTTCGGGCACCCTGCACTAGCCCCAGCTCAGGCCGCGCCGGTGGAGCCGAAGCCGCCGCTGCCGCGCGCGCTGTGCTCGAACGACTCCACGCGCCGGAACTGCGCCTGCACGACCGGCACGATCACCATCTGCGCAATGCGCTCGAACGGCTGCACCGTGTAGTTCACGGCACCGCGGTTCCAGCAGCTGACCATCAACGGTCCCTGGTAGTCGCTGTCGATCAGGCCGACCAGGTTGCCGAGCACGATGCCGTGCTTGTGGCCCAGGCCAGAGCGCGGCAATAGCATCGCCGCCAGCCGGGGGTCGCCGATGTGGATCGCCAGGCCGGTCGGAATCAACGCCGCCTGTCCGGGCTCGAGCAGCAACGGAGCATCGATGCACGCGCGCAGGTCCAGCCCTGCGCTCCCAGCGGTGGCGTAAGCAGGAAGCTGATCGGCCACGCGCTCGTCGAGCACGCGCACGTCGATGATGCTCATGGGCTTGCGTCCAGGCGTGCTGCAATCTCGCGCACCAGCTCGCGCGCCAGTGTCAGCTTGTCGGCGGCCGGCAACTGGCGCTCGCCGCGCGCATCGACCAGCAGCAGCGCATTGTCGTCGCGGCCGAAAGTCGACGGCCCGATGTTGCCGACGATCAGCGGCACCTTCTTGCGCTCGAGCTTCGCGCGCGCGTTGACCGCGAGGTCTTCGGTCTCGGCGGCGAAGCCGACGCAGTACGGGCGCTGCGGCAGCCGCGCCACCGCGGCCAGGATGTCGGGGTTCTCGGCCAGCTCGAGCGCCGGCGCGCTGTGCGAACCGTCCTTCTTGATCTTGCGCTGCGCGTAGCTCGCGGGCCGCCAATCGGCCACCGCTGCGGTGGCGACGAACACGTGCTGCAGGCCCGCCAGCGGCAGCACGGTGTCGTGCATCTGCTGAGCACTCGCGACGTCGATGCGCCGCACGTGGCGCGGCGTCGGCTGGTGCACCGGGCCGCATACCAGCGTGACGTCGGCGCCGGCCTCCTGCGCGGCGCGCGCGATCGCGAAGCCCATCTTGCCGCTCGACAGGTTGGTGATGCCGCGCACCGGATCGATCGCCTCGAAGGTCGGACCCGCCGTCACCATCACACGGCGCCCGGCCAGCAGCTTGGGTTGCAGCGCCGCGATCACCTCGTCGCGCAACTCGTCGGCCTCGAGCATGCGGCCGTCGCCGATCTCGCCGCAGGCCTGGTCGCCACTGGCGGGGCCGACCACCTGTGCGCCGTCGTCGCGGATGCGCGCGACGTTGCGCTGCGTGGCCGGGTGCGCCCACATCTCGCGGTTCATCGCCGGCGCCACCAGCAACGGGCAGCGCTCGATCGGGCGCGCCAGGCAGGCCAGGCTCAACAGGTCGCCGGCGTGGCCGTTGGCCAGCTTGGCGATGAAGTCGGCCGACGCCGGCGCGACGACCAGCGCATCGGCCTCGCGCGTCAGATTGATGTGCGCCATCGCGTTGGGTTCGCGCGCGTCCCACTGGCTGGTGTACACCGCGCGCCCGCTTAACGCCTGCATCGTCACCGCGGTGATGAACGCCTCGGCGGCTTCGGTCATCACCACCTGTACACTGGCACCTGCCTTGACCAGCTCGCGGGTCAGTTCGGCGGCCTTGTAGCAAGCGATGCCGCCGCTCAGTCCGAGCACGATGTGGTGGCCGTCGAGTTGCAGCGCGTCAGGCATGGCGCGCAATGTAGCAGCGCGCGATGGCAGCGAGCGACGCAGCTGGGTTCAACGTGCCGCGCCGTGGCACTTCTTGAACTTCAGGCCGCTGCCGCAATGGCACGGATCGTTGCGGCCGGGCAGCGCCTCGACTCGGCGCGTCGAAGGCTTCGGTGCGTGATCGACCCAGTACAGGCGCAACTGCTGCGCAGCCATGCAGGCGGCGTCGATCTGCGCGTCGCGGTCGGCGCTCGGCGCGTCGCCCGGTGCCGGCGATTGCAGGTCGCGGATGCAGCGCATCGCATCGTGATAGCGCTGCGCGTCGTCGCCGTCGGCCGGCGGTGCCGTCCAATCGGATGCGAAGTGCTCCACCGCGGCCAGGAAGCCGCGCGACCAGGCCACGCCGGGGCGCAACTCGTTGCTCGCCTGCTCGGCGTTGCCGAGGCCTTGCGCGACGAAAGCGTCGCGGTCGTGGTCTTCGTAGGCGAGGATCCACGGCTCGAGGTAGACGCTGCCCGGGTCGCCGATCAAGCCTTCGGCATCGAGCTGCTGCGCCAGCTCGCTCCAGCGCGACGACAGCGCGCGTTGCGCCTGGCGCGCGTCGAGCGGGTCCCCGAACACGCGGCCGAAGGCATCACCGAGCATGGCCGGCAGCCACTGCTCGATCGCGATCGCGCGCGGCCCTGCGAGCACGCCGGTGAGGAAGCCGTCGACCCACTCGGGCGACACCCGGCCGTCGAAACCCGCGAGCCGCCAGCACACGCGCTCGAAGTCGCTGCCCACCGCCTCCGCTACGGCAGCCTCCGCACTCATCGTTTCTGCAACCTTCTTGCTCTCGTTGTCAACTCGAACGCGTGGTCAGACACCGCCCGCCGCCAGCAGCTCACGCACCCACTGGCGGGCATCGTCGCCAGTCCAGTCGACCGCACCGACGATCTGATGTCGCGGCCGGCCGCTGCGATCGATCGACACCGTGGTCGGGAACACACGCGGCGTCCACGCCTTGGTGACCGACCCGTCGCGGTCGAGCAGCACCGGCAGGCTCAATGGTACGCGCTCGAGAAAGCGCCGGACTCCCGGCTCGGTCTCCTGGTAGTTGACGGTCAGCACGACCATCGGGTCGGCCCGGTGCCGTCTGGCCATTGCCTCCAACGACGGCATCTCCTCACGGCACGGTTCACACCAGGTGGCCCAGAAGTTGACCAGCACCGCGCGCCCCTGCAGCGCGGCCAGATCCCACGCCTTGCCCTCGAGGTCGGTGAGTGCGAGCGGCGGAACCGGACGCGTCGCGCTCCACGGCCGCAACTGATGAGCCCGCACCCCCGTGGCCAGGCCGAGCGCGGCACCCAGCAGCGCGCGGCGGCCGAACGACGGATTGCCTCGCTTGCGCATCTGCGGGCGCACTGTACGGCATGCCGCTCGATGATGCCGCCGCTGGGTCAAGGTGCTGCAGCATCGCCGCGCCGTGGGTTCGCGGAAACGCAGGCGCGCCGGCGCACCGCGAGCGGGCGGCTACAGGCGCTCGGCGACCCAGCCTCTCACCGACGCCAACGCCTGCGGCAACTTGGCGACATCGGTGCCACCGGCCATGGCCAGATCGGGCTTGCCGCCGCCCTTGCCGCCGACTTGCTGCGCCACGAAATTGACCAGCTCGCCGGCCTTCACGCGCGCGATGCTGTCGTTGGTCACCCCGGCGGCGAGCTGCACCTTCGCGCCGTCGACGGCGGCAAGCACGATGGCCGCGGTCTTGAGCTTGTCCTTGAGCTTGTCCATCGTCTCGCGCAACGTCCTGGCATCGGCGCCTTGCAGCGTGGCGGCCAGCACCTTCAGGCCCTTGACGTCGACGGCCTGCGCGAGCAGTTCGTCGCCCTGCGCCGACGCCAGCCTGCCCTTGAGCGCGGCAAGCTCCTTCTCGAGTCCGCGCACCTGCTCGAGCACCGCACCGACTCGGCCCTGCATCTCGCCGGGCGTCACCTTCAGTGCCGCTGCCACCTGCGACACGGTCGATTCGAGATGCTGCAGGTAGGCGAGCGCGTTGTCGCCGGTGACCGCCTCGACGCGGCGCACGCCTGCCGCGACGCCGCCTTCGGACACGATCTTGAAGACGCCGATATCGCCGGTGCGCTGCACGTGGGTGCCGCCGCACAGCTCGCGGCTCGAGCCGATGTCGAGCACGCGCACCTGCGAGCCGTACTTCTCGCCGAACAGCATCATCGCGCCGAGCTTCTGCGCATCGTCCATCGGCATCACGCGGACCTGCGTCGCCGTGTTGGTCAGGATTTCGGCGTTGACGATCGCCTCGACCTTGCGGATCTGCCCGTCGCTCAGCGGTGCGTTGTGGGCGAAGTCGAAGCGCGTGCGCTCGGCGTCGACCAGCGAGCCCTTCTGCTGCACGTGCGCGCCGAGCACCTCGCGCAGCGCCTTGTGCATCAGGTGGGTGACGCTGTGGTTGCGCATCGTCTTGGCGCGCTTGTCGGCGTCGACCCGCGCACTCAGCGTGTCACCGACCGCCAGCGTGCCCTCCATCACGTGCACCTGATGGCCGAACACGTCGGCCTGGATCTTGGTGGTGTCCTCGACCATTGCCCGGAACGTTGCGTTGCGCAGCTCACCGGTGTCGCCGACCTGGCCACCGCTCTCGGCATAGAACGGCGTGTGGTCGAGCACGACCACGGCGTCGTCGCCGGCCTTCACGCCCTGCACCGGAGCACCGTCGACGTACAGCGCGGTGACCTTGGCGCCATCGCGCGTAAGGCCGTCATAGCCGTGGAAAGTCGTGGCGGCGCCGCTGTAGGCGAGGCCGGCGGCCATCTTGAACTTCGCAGCCGCCCTCGCCTGCTCGCGCTGACGGTTCATCGCAGCGTTGAAGCCGGCTTCGTCCACCACGAAGCCGCGCTCGCGGCAGACGTCGGCCGTGAGGTCGAGTGGAAAGCCGTAGGTGTCGTGCAACTTGAACGCCAGCTCGCCATCGAGCAGCGCAGCGGCACGGCCCTCGCCCGGCTTGACCGGCATCGTGGCCAGCGCCGCCTCGAGGATCTCCATGCCGTTGGCAATGGTCTGGAAGAAGCGCTCCTCCTCGACCTTCAGCACCTCGGTGACGCGCGCGGTGTCGCGCCGCAGCTCGGGATACGCATCGCCCATCTCGGCGGCCAGCGGCGCGACAAGCCTGTGGAAGAACGGCTTCCTCGCACCCAGCTTGTAGCCATGGCGGATCGCGCGCCGCGCGATCCGGCGCAGCACGTAGCCCCGTCCTTCGTTGCCCGGGATCACGCCGTCGGTCACCGTGAAGGCACAGGCGCGGATGTGATCGGCGATCACCTTCAGCGACGGCGTCTGCAGATCAGCGATCGGCGCGCCGCCGGATGCCACCACGGCATCGCGCGTCGCCGCGAGCAGACGCGCGAACAGGTCGATCTCGTAGTTCGAGTGCACGTGCTGCAGCACCGCGGTCAGCCGCTCGAGCCCCATGCCGGTGTCGACGCTCGGCTTGGGCAGCCTGTGCATCACGCCGTCTTCGGTGCGATTGAACTGCATGAAGACGTTGTTCCAGATCTCGATGTAGCGGTCGCCGTCCTGCTCGGCGCTGCCCGGCGGGCCGCCCGCCACCTCGGGGCCGTGATCGTAGAAGATCTCCGAACACGGGCCGCACGGGCCGGTGTCGCCCATCATCCAGAAGTTGTCCGACGCGTAGCGCGCGCCCTTGTTGTCGCCGATGCGCACCACGCGCTCGGGTGGCAGGCCGATGTCCTTGACCCAGATGTCGTAGGCCTCGTCGTCCTCGGCGTAGACGGTGGCCCACAACTTGTCCTTCGGCAGCTTGAAGTTCACCGTCAGCAACTCCCACGCGTACTTCAGTGCGTCGCGCTTGAAGTAGTCGCCGAAGCTGAAGTTGCCGAGCATCTCGAAGAACGTGTGATGGCGGGCGGTGTAGCCCACGTTCTCGAGGTCGTTGTGCTTGCCGCCGGCGCGGATGCATTTCTGCGCGGTCGCCGCGCGCGTGTAGGGCCGCTTGTCGAAGCCGAGGAACACGTCCTTGAACTGGTTCATCCCGGCGTTGGTGAACAACAGCGTCGGGTCCTCGCCCGGCACCACCGGCGAGCTCGGCACCACCTGGTGGCCCTTGGACTCGAAGAACGACAGGAACGTGGCGCGGATCTCGGCGGCTTTCATGCGGGCCCTTGCAATCGGACCCGTGATTTTAGTTAGCCCGCCGGCACGAGGTAGTTGCCGGCCTCGAAGCGCACCGGCGGCGCGTCCGGGTCCCGATCCACGCCTGCGGGGTCGCGGCCCTCGCGCAGCGCGTCGAGCTGGCGCTGCAGCACCCGGCGCAGCATCGCGATGCCGCGGTCGCTGGTGGCCAGGTGCTCCTCGGAATGCCAGGCGATCGCGCCCTGGCTCACCTGGGCTTCGTAGTCGCCGGGGAAGTCGCGGTGCTCGGCCTCGGTGAGCTGCTCCCACAGCTTGCCGTTGAGCCGCGAGCGCATCTTGACCAGGTCACCCTTGGCCTTGACGCGCCCGGCCACGTAAATGCGGAAGTGCGTGTCATCGATCGGCAGCACCCAGCCGATCGACTCGACGCGCCCGTACTGGCCGACGCGCGGGTTGGGGATCACGCGCAACGTCGGCAGCGCGGCTTCGCTGATTCGCCGCAGCGTCGAGCCATCGGGCAGCTTGCGCAGCGACACCGTCTTCACGCCGAGCGGCGCCTCCTCCCACGTGACGTCGGGCATCAGCGACATCGCCTCGACGAACTGCGTGCCGCTGAAGCTGCCGTGCAGGATGACCACGTGGAACGGATCGACCAGGTTCTCGTAGTGCTGCAGCCAGTTGCACGGGATGATCTTCGGGCCGCCGCCACCGATCGAGTTGTCGTCGGCATCGACGAACTCGCCGTCGTCGAGCACCTCGAGTGCCTCGTAGCGCGGCAGCACCGGCTTCTTGCCGGGTGGGCCCAGGTAGGCCCACACCAGGCCGTACAACTCCTGCACCGGATACCACGGCTGGCGGCGCCGCTCGCGGCTCGGCGCACCGAGGTTCGGCTCGCACGGCTGCTCGAGACAGCGGCCTTGCACGTCGAACAGCCAGCCGTGATAGCAGCAGCGGATGCCGCGTTCTTCGACCTTGCCGTACACCAGCGAGGCACCGCGATGCGTGCAGTGCGGGTACACGAGACCGGGGCGCCCTTGCCGGTCGCGGAACAGCACCAGGTCTTCGCCCAGCACGCGCACCAGCCGCGGCGTGGCGTCGGCATCGGCGGCGAGGCCGATCGGGTGCCAGTAGCGCCTCAGCAACTCACCCATCGGTGTGCCCGCGCGCACCTCGGTGAGTTCGGACGCATAGGTCGGCGCCGGCCTCCCATAGGCGGTGCCGGTGTCGGGTTCGATCGGAATCGATTTCATCGGCACGCTACTCCGGCATCACGCCCGCGGCCTTGATCAGCGCGGCCCAGACCGGGAACTCGGCCTTCAATCCGTTGGCGAACTCGTCAGGGGTACTGCCGAGCGGCTCGAACCCCATGTCGAGCAGCTTGTTGCGTGCCTCCGTCGACTGCGTGATCTCGCGCAGGGTCGGCACCAGCTTGTCGAGCACCGCCGGCGGC
>Ga0335076_10004016_pt1 | contig 14847 bp, 15 predicted proteins | sample Lox_Sample_25_FD_206717 | JGI IMG/M metagenome (GOLD analysis project Ga0335076, IMG submission 206717) | Soil microbial communities from Loxahatchee National Wildlife Refuge, Florida, United States - Lox_Sample_2.5 | ecosystem: Environmental > Terrestrial > Soil > Wetlands | place: USA...
GTGGACGAAATCGACGATGCTCAGGGCGTCCCCGCCCGCCCCGAGCGACTGGGCGAGGCCCTGGACCACCGACGTGGCCACGAAGAAGAGGGCCCCGACCAGGACGGGCGCGATCGATCGGCGCGCCGGCCCGGTCAGGCGCCACCAGCGCCGCGCCAGCCAGAAGCCGAACGCCAGCAGGAAGCCGTAGCCGTAGAGCGCCATCGCCACCACGACGCCGCCGGCGAGACCCGCGTCGAGGTGCACCGGGACGGGATCCACGGTGAGAACCTGCTGGACCCGGTAGACCAGGCACGTCGCGGCCACCAGGATCACCGCGGCCCCGGCCCGACCATCCAGCTTCCCGGACGGAAAAGTGATCGGGACCACCGAACCGGCCGCGGCCGAAGCCGCGAAGGCCACGCCCGAGACCACGATCAGCAGCGGCGAATTGCCGCCAACCATCCAGCCCGCCGGAGCCAGCAGGCCCGAGATCACCAGCCAGAGGCCGATGGGATTGTCCGGCCGCCGAGCCCTCGCGACGAGCCCGGCCAGCACCGAAACCCAGCAGGCAACGGCCAGGGCATAGCGGTCCGGTACGCCAAAGCCCGGCCACCAGGCGTCGACCAGAATCGCTAGGGAGGACGACGCGGCGGCCGCGAGCAGGACGGCGGCGATCGCCAGCCGAGTGCGGGCGGTCACGATCGCGCCCCGCCCTCGACGAGCGCTCCCAGCGACGCGACCGAGAGCTCGTCCTTGGCGAGGAAGCCCAGCGTGCCCGGCGCGGGCAGCCTGTCGCCGTAGGCGCTCGCGTCGCGGCTGGAGGTCAGAACAACGGCCGGCGGGGGGTCCAGGAGGGCGAGGCCTCGCGCGACCTCGAAGCCGTCGCTGTCGGGCAGCCCGATGTCGAGCAGGACGACGTTGGGACGCAGCCGGCCGCACATCTCGACCGCCGAACGACCGCTGGCGGCTTCGCCGACGACCTCGAAACCGCCGGCCGCCAGCAGCGCCCTGGCCTGCGCCCGGAACGAGGGGTGGTCGTCGACGACCAGGATCGTTGTCATCGTCAAATCCTCGCATCGGGCCGGAGCGGGCGCCATAGGGCTAACCCTGACAGGCGGCCGCTGGATTTCGGGGTCTGCCCGGACGAAACGAGGCGGGTCTGCCCCGATGGCCTCGGGGCCCGCGCCCTCGATCGTTGCCGCGTCAAAGCCGCTCGAGGAAATCAACCCCATGCACACTCTTCGAAACCTCTTCCGCCGCAGGCTCCGAACCGGCCTGACGATCGTGGGCATCGCCATCGGAATCTGGGCCCTGGTCGTCTTCGGGTCGATGGCCAATCGGATAAACGACATGGTCGGCAACGGCAGCACCTACTTCCAGAGTGGGGTCATCTCCGTCTGGAGCGGCGGCGGCTCGGTGCCGAAGAGCAACCCCATCGACCTCGCCGTGGGCAACCGGATCGAGGCCATTCCCGGTGTCGCCGCCGTCGTTCCTGGCGTCAGCCTGAACCTGTCCGACGATCCCTCGAGCGTGTCGTTCGGTCTGCCGCCGATGATCACCGCCGAGAAGCCCGGGCTGAGCGACGGTCTCGGGACCTTCGTCGAGACGGCCGCTTCGGGCCGGCTGCTGACGGCGGCCGACGAGGGCTCGAACGTGACCGTTCTGGGCTGTGACCTGGCCCTCCAGTACGGCATGCATGTCGGCGACACGATCGTCCTCCGGGGCGAGAGCTTCACTATCGTCGGCGTGCTGGCCCAGACCAAGACCCAGCCGGACAATTCGGCGATCGTCCCGTTCGCGGCCGGTCAGCGGCTGTACCTGGCGACGCTGCCCTCGGTCGTGAAGGCCAACCTCACCGCCGCCGAGGTCGTGACCGCCTTCCAGGTCTACCCCAAGCCCGGCATCGACCCGGCCACCGTCGCGGCGGCCATCAAGGCCCTCGACCCCGAGCTGGGCACGATGGACGCCAGCGACTTCGACCAGCAGGCAGGCTCCTACGCCGCGATGCTCGACGACGTCCTGATGGGCATCGGCCTGATCAGCCTGGTCGTCGGCGGACTGTCGGTGGTCAACACGATGGCCATGTCGATCGCCGAGCGGACCCGTGAGATCGGCATCAAGCGGGCCATCGGCGCGAGCGGCGCCCGCATCGTCCGCGAGGTCGTCACCGAATCGGCGCTCATCGGCTTCATCGGCGGCGTCATCGGCCTGACGCTCGGCGCCGTGGCCGTGACCCTCGCCAACGAGGCCGGCCGTTCCTCGGACACGATCCTGTTCGAACTGACCCTCGGAACCGCGGTTACCTCGGTGGCCTTCTCCACCGTCCTGGGAGCGCTGGCCGGCCTGGTTCCGGCTCTCCACGCCGCGCGACTCGATCCCGTCGCCGCGCTCCGCTACGAATGACCACTCAACCGCACACCAATCTGGAGAACGAGACGATGACTGCCACGACCCATACCCAGGCCCAGACCCCATTGCTGGCGGGGCGCAACCTCCGCAAGACCTATCGACTGGGACGGCGCAACACCCTCCAGGCCCTGGCCGGAGTGGACGTCGCCATCCGGCCGGGCGAGATGGTCGCGATCATGGGACCCTCGGGCTCCGGCAAGAGCACCCTCATGCACATCCTCGGCTTGCTCCACGCCCCGGACATGAACCACGGGCCCCGGCCGGAGCTGACCTTCGGCGGCCGCGACATGGTGGCCCTGAGCGAGGCCGAGAGAACTCGGATCAGGGCCCGCGAGATGGGCTTCGTCTTCCAGGACTTCAACCTGGTCCCGACCCTCACCGCTCTCGAGAACGTGCTGCTCGCCTGCGACTACGCCGGCTCGACCGGGCCGAAGGCCCGCCCGGCGGCGCTCGAGGCGCTGGCCCTCGTGGGCCTCTCCGAGCGAGCCGGCCATCGGCCGGCCGAGCTCTCCGGCGGCGAGCAGCAGCGCGTCGCCATCGCTCGGGCGCTCGTCAACCGCCCGGCGCTGGTCCTGGCCGACGAACCGACCGGTAACCTCGACTCGGCCCGATCGGAGGAGGTCCTGGCGCTGCTCCGGCGGCTCAATCGAGAGCGAGGCCAGACGTTCGTGCTGGTCACCCACGACCACGAGGTGGGAGCGGCCTGCGACCGCGTCGTGCGCATGCGCGACGGCCGGATCGGCGGCGTCGACCGATAGCCGTCCCGGCGGGTTGCGCCGCCGCTCGAGTTCCGGATGCGTCGGGCGCTTCCGGGGCGCGGGCGGTCGCGCCCAGTGGCCCGGTCGCCCATAATCCGTCTCGACCGAGAACCACCCGACCGCCCGTCCCGGAGTGCCAACGTGAACTTCAACGTCGTCCTGCCGTTCTGTTCGTCGATGCTGAGCTTCGTCTTCTTCGCCCTGCTGTTCGACCAGTGGCGCGAGAAACGACGCTCCTACCAGGCGGTCTGGGCCCTCGGGATGCTCTGGTACGGCCTCTCGGCCGGCACCGAATTCCTTGGGGGAGCCCTCGGCTGGTCGGAGCCGCTCTACCGGGCCTGGTATCTGATCGGGGCGATCTGGGTCGCCGGGTGGCTGGGCCTGGGCACCGTCCTGCTGCTGGGCAAGACCCGCTTCGGCTACGCCTTCGCCGGCTCGCTCTTCCTGGCCGGCCTCTTCACGGCGCTCACTCAAGCCAAGTACAACTACGCCGACAGCGGCGTCGCGCCGACCCTGTACTTCGCCGTCGCCGTCGTCCTGGCGGCGGCCATCGCCGTCGACACCTTCCGAGGCGGCTCCACCTGGCCTCGCCTGGCCGCCGGAGCGATGATCGCGGGCACGGTCGCCTCCGCGGTGATGATGGCCCTGGTCTCGCTGCCGTCGCCCGGCTGGATCGTCGATCCGGCGACCCACATCCCGACCGGCGATCTGTTCCCCGGCTACCTCCGCTTGCTGACCCCCTTCTTCAACATCACCGGCGCCTTCGCTCTGGTCCTGGGCGGCGTCTACAGCACCTACATTTTCATGCCCAAGAGTCGGCTGATCCGCTACTCGCTCGATCGCAGCCAACCGCTCCCCCGCTACGCCGCCAATCTGCTGCTGGCCCCGGTCGCCATCGCCGTCAACCTGGCGGTCTCGATCCCCGGCGCCGTCGTGGCGCTCTTCGCCGGCCGCCTCCACAGCCGCGTTCCGGCAACGCTGCTGATCGCCGTCGGCGGCCTGATCCCGTCGATCACCAGCGGCCTCAACAGGTTCGGCGACACGAGCGGGTTCTTCGTCGGCGAGCTGCTCGGCGTCGTGTTCCTCTTCGCCGGCTTCCTCGTCTCGATCGAGGTCTTCCGCGAGATCAGGGTCCCGTTCACGCACATCGTGCTGCGGTCGCGCGCCGAAGAGACCGTCTGAGCCTCCGAAGACCAGATGCCAGGCTCAGTCGAGGACGACGCTCTGGCGGCCCGCGCCGCGGCGGCCCGCCGGCTCTCGACCCGCGCCGCCACGGCCCGCCGGCTCTCGACCCGGCTCCTGGATCTGCCGCCCGCCCGCCGCTCGCGCTCGGTGTTCAAGATCTACGGCGATGCCGGTGGCAGCCTGCTGGCCGAGGGGCTGGCGTACGGCGCCCTGTTCGCGGGCTTGACCGGGCTGCTCTTCAGCTTCGGCCTGCTCGGCTACTTCGTCCCATCGGACGCCGACCGCCGCCAGATCCTGGGGCTGTTCAACGGCCAGCTGGCGCCCCTCGAGCCGATCGCCAAAGCCGGCCTGGAGAGCGTGGCGGCGCACGCGGCCGCCTTCTCGCTGGCTGGACTGGCAGGGATGGCCTGGGGAGCCAGCCATTTCTACGGCTCGCTCGACCAGGCCGTCGCCCGAGTCTTCGCCCGAACACCGGCTCGAGGGACGCTCGATAGGATCCTGCGCGGCCTCGTCTCGGTAGTTCTCCTGGTCGGCGGGCTGCTGTCCGGTATCGGGATCGCGGCGATCCAGGCCGTGGCCTCGCCCTATATCCCGACCGGCGCCGAAGGTGACGCGATCCGGGCCGTCGCGTCGGTGGCCTTTCCGGTGACGACGGCGCTGGTGGTCGTGGCCGCCGTCGCGGTCGTATACCGGGTCGTGCCGAACACAACGGTGCCGTTGAGGGTCCTGCGGCTGCCCGCGCTGGTCGCGGGTCTGGCACTCACCCTCCTGACGGAGCTGCTGGTCTACATCGCGCCGTTGCTGGCCGGCGCCCTGTCGGTATTCGGCGGGGTCGCCGCCGTCTTCGTAGCCCTGGCCTGGCTCCACCTTGCCTTCCAGGTGGTCATGATCGGAGCGGCCTGGACCAGGCTCCGCCTCGACGAGGCGGCTACCAGGGCCGCAGCGGCGCCAGGAAGTCCACGATCAGGGAGTTGAGCCGCTCGGGCACTTCCAGGCCGATCATGTGGGCCACGTCGGGCCAGACCACCGCGGTGGCGTTGGGCGCGCCGGCGGCCAGACGCTCGGCGGTCTGGACGACGCTCGAGACGTCGAGCCGACCGGCGACCGCCAGAACCGAGCAGCGCAGATCGCCGAGACGTTCCGCGGCCGGCGGATCGAGTGGTACGGGCCGGCCCCGAACCCGACCGGGGTCGCCGAGCGGCCGGCACATCTCCCGGACCGCCCGCCGGATCGCCGGATCGACCCTCTCGGACGACTGACCCGGACCGTCGACCCAGACCGAGACGGACAGATCGGCGATGGCGTCCAGATCCGGCTCGGCCGCGGACATCACCTTGGTCGCGGCCTCGAAGATGGCCGCTTCCTGGGGCGTGATCTTGCCGTCGAAGCCGCTCAGGCCTGCGCCGACACCGACGCAGGCGACCACCCGTTCGGGAAACTCGATGGCGGTGTCGAAGGCGATCGCGCCGCCACGGCTGTTGCCGACGAGCGCCGCGCGGTCGATCGCCAGGGCATCGAGCACGACCACCAGATCGGCCCTAAAGCTGAAGTCGACGTCTTCGGTGACCGACCGGCCGAAGGCTCGATAGTCGTAGCGGACGACGCGGAAGCCGGCGGCCACGAGCCCCGGGACCATCGGGTCCCAGGCGCGATGATCGGCGATCGCGGCGTGGATCAGGACGACGGCCGGCCCCTCGCCATCGCTGGCCGCGAAGAGGCGTCCGCCCGGGACTTCGATCAGATGCTCCATGACCGTAGGTTAGCCGCGCGCCCGCCACGCCGCATCGGCGAGGCGACGCTCCGTCGTGGCTACGCCGCATCGGCGGGGCGACGCTCCGTCGTGGCCGCGGCCCGGCGAGGCGACGCTCCGGGTGCGGCTGCGTCGCTAGGCGCCGACGGCCTCAACCGGAACCCGATCCGCCAGGATCCGGTCCTCGAACCGGGCGACGTCCTCGGCCTCGGCGTGCAAGGCTTCGAGGTCTTGCGCCTCCAGCGGCCGGAAGGGGTCGAGATCTATCCCGACCCGACCGCCCTGGCGACGGATCGTCCACGTCGCGGCCGCGACGCCGTCGAGAGTGGCGACGGCGCGGAACATCCCGCCGCCCATCTGGACCACCCGAGAGTCGTCGGCCCGGCCGACGACAGGCTCGCGTTCCCGCCAGCCCAGCAGGCTGGGATCGAAGGCCGGCAGAAGGCGCGGCGGCAGCCGCTCGGCGCGCCAGCGCGCCTCCAGCTCGAAGGCCGTGGGCTTGCGGTCCGCCAGGTCCAGCAGCCCACCCTCGAGCTCGACCAGCTCCGCGGCGACCGCCCGCAGGCCCGCCCGGGCATCACGGAGCGGCAGCCCGGCCCACTTGGCCAGGTCGGCGTCGCGGGCCGGTCCGTGGCCGCGCAGGTAGCGCCGAGCCAGCTCGGCCAGGGCGATGTCGCGCCGCTTGCCGGTGAGCGATCCCGGTGCGCCGGGATCGACTCCCAACCACTCGCGTGTGTGAGCGAAGGCATGCTCGCCGTCGACCATGGGGCCCATGACCGCCAGACCGCGAACGACTGTGGCGAAGAGCAGGTGGACCAGGGCCTGGCCGTCGGTCCGGATGCCCCGCTCCGAAAGCCGGACCCGCAGCTCCGAGCGAGGCAGCGGGCCGTCTTCGAGCCAGCGCTCGACGTAGCCGACGCCGCGATCGACCTCCTCGGGCGTAAAGCCGATCTGGGCCAGGCGGCGGCGATTGGCCACGATCTGCGTCGGGGCGGTCAGCCCCCAGAGCCACGGATAATCCTCAGCGGCGATGAGGTGCAGGGTTCCGCGGTTGAGCCAGGCCACGATCAGCGACCGCTCGTCGGTCAGCGCCCGGTCGACGTCGCGTGCCGTGATGCCCTCGACTCGGGCGCGCAGGGCCAGTCGCCAGGCCGTCCGATCCTGGGCCTGAAGTGCCAGCAGGGTTCGAACCGCCGGTTGGGGCCCGCCGCCGATCCGGCGGTCGAGCAGCTGCGCCGAAACGCGTCGAATCAGGAGAAGACGCCGGCTCATGGTTGGCGAGGGGGTCATGCCGGCATGGTCGCACAGGGCGGCGAACCGATCACCCCGGCGTTCCGCGCCGCAGACCCCGGTCGTAATCACGATCGGATGGTCCGGCCATAATGCCGTCATGCCCGACCCGAGCGACCCCGCCTTCAGCCGGCCCGCCACCCCGGACGACTCGGTGCCGACCGGCGGCGCCTCTGTGCCCACCGGTGGCTCGGGGCCCACCGGAGGCGCCTCGGGCGGCGGGGCCGATGACGCGGTCGACGCCTTCGACCGGCTGGTCCTGGCCGCGGTCGAGGGGCTCCCGGCCGAGTTTCGCGAGCGGCTCGGCAGCGTCGCGATCGTCGTCGAGGACGAGCCGACGGCCGCTCAGCTCGCGTCGGTGAGGGCGTACGGATTGCTGGGGCTCTACAGCGGCGTTCCGCGAACGGTCTGGGGAGCGGACGGCGCGCCGGCCCCGAGCAAGATAACGATCTTCCGGCTGCCCCATCTGCGCCGGTACCGGACGCCAGAGTCGCTCGAGCGGGGCGTGGCCGAGACGGTTCGCCACGAGGTCGCCCATCACTTCGGCATCTCCGACGCTCGCCTGGAAGAGCTGGCCCGCGCCTCTCGCGCTCGACACGCCGGGCGCTGAGGGGTCGCGCGCCGGACCGCGCCCGGCCGGATCCGCGGGAGTCGTGGCCGCCCGCGGAACTGCCCCACGGCGCGCCACGCGACGCCCGAACCGCCCGCCGTTGCCCCGGCAGGTCAAAGCGAGTACCGTGAATTGGCCGCTGCAGCTTGCAGCGACGCTCCGCGTGGTCACCCTTCTTCTCGAACGGGCCGTGCGTCTGCCATTTGTTCGGGAAGAGAACACAGGGGTCATCGATGACCACAGGTACCATCAAGAAGGTCGTGTCCGACCGCGGCTTCGGCTTCATCGCCGCCGAAGACGGCAAGGAGTACTTCTTCCACCGCGGCGGCCTTCTGGCTCCGCTCGACTTCGACCGCCTCACCGGTGGCGAGCGCGTCTCGTTCGAGGTCGAACCCAACCCCAAGGGTCCGCGCGCCGTACACGTCACCTCGGCCTGACCGGCAACCCAGATCGCGGTCCGAGCGAAGCGCCCTGGGGCCGCGATCCGACCCAGCTCCCGCCCGCTTGCTGGCCGCCGGCCACCGAGCCCTGTGCCCGCGGGTTCTCGGCCGTCACTCGTCAAGATCCCCCGGCCCGGGGACGCGACGAGCCGGGTGTTACCATAAGCTCGTCAATCGCCGTATCGGATTGCAGCGGCGTCTGCAGTCGGCACGCCACACGGGTGCCGGCACCTCAATACCGACCGTTTCGTGGGCGCAGGACCCAATCCGTCCCGCCCGATCCGGCCGGTTACGCGCCAGATAGGCGCCTTCAGGAGTAAGAGTTTGACTTTCGAGGAACTCGGCCTATCGGCCGACCTTCTCGCCACAGTCGCGCGAGAGGGATACACGGAGCCGACGCCCGTTCAGAGCGCGGCAATTCCCCTGATCATGGCCGGACGCGACGTCCTGGCCGCCGCCCAGACCGGCACCGGAAAGACCGCCGCCTTCGTCCTGCCAGCCCTGGAGCGTCTTCGAGGCCATGCCAACGACGGCTTCTCGCCGGCCCGGCATCCCGTCCGTCTGCTGATCCTGACGCCCACGCGCGAGCTGGCCGTCCAGGTGGCCGATGCGGTCAAGACCTACGGCCGCGGCATCCCCCTCCGCTCGACCGTGGTCTACGGCGGCACCCGGATCGATCCCGAGATCAAGATCCTGTGGCGCGGCGTCGAGATCCTGGTGGCCACACCGGGCCGTCTACTCGACCACGTGGGCCAGCGGACGGTGAACCTGTCGCAGGTCGAGATCCTGGTCCTCGACGAGGCGGATCGGATGCTCGACATGGGTTTCATCCCCGACGTCCGCAAGATCGTGGCCCTCATGCCGGCCCGGCGGCAGACGCTTCTGTTCTCGGCAACGTTCTCGGACGAGATCCGCCGGCTCGCCCGCGAGTTCCTGAGGGACCCGGAGACGGTCGAGGTCGCGCCCCGCAACAGCATCGCCGACAACCTGACTCAGGTCCTCTACCCGGTCGATCTCGATCGCAAGGCCGACCTGCTCATCCACCTGATCGAGCGCGACGCCATGGACCAGGTCCTGGTCTTCACCCGCAGCAAGGTCGGGGCCAGCCGTCTGGCTTCTTATCTCGACCGACGAGGCGTCAGCTGCTCGGCAATCCACGGCGACCGCAGCCAGGTGGAGCGGACCCGAGCCCTCGAAGCTTTCCGGGGTCGCTTCGTCAAGGTTCTGGTGGCCACGGACGTGGCCTCGCGCGGCCTCGACATCGCGGACCTGCCCTACGTCGTCAACTACGAGCTGCCGTACGAGCCGCAGGACTACATCCACCGTATCGGTCGGACGGGCCGGGCCGGCGCAAGCGGCACGGCCATCTCGCTGGTCTCCCCCGAGGAGGTCGACGAGCTGCGCGGTGTCCAGCGCCTGCTCCGCCGGTCCATCCCTTATCAGGTCGTGGAGGAGTATCTGCCCGACCCGGATCGCGAGCGATACGTCCCGGCCAGACGCCAGGGCGGGCGCACCCAGGGATACGGGCAGTCACGGTCTCGTGCCGGCGGGTCCGCTCGTCCGTCGTCGCCGCGCCACGACCGTCTATCCGCCGCATCAGGGAGCCGCTGATCGTCATGCGCAAACGCAAGGTTACCTACCCCGTGGCTCGGACGGCCACCAAGCAGCCCCGCACGCTTGGCCTGCCCGGCGACCCGGCGTTCGTCAGGTCGACGGTCGCCACGATCAACCTGGCCGCCCTGGAGATCCGCGACGACCTCAAGGTCGGGGACCGCGTCCGGATCGGCGGCGAAGGTCTCTACTCCGGCGAGCTGGCCGTGGTCGAGTCGCTCTCCAGCGGCATCATTCCCGCGGCGATCGTCCGCACCGACGCCGGCAAGACGCGCCGCGTTCGGACCGTCGACCTGCAGCGCGTCGCCGCGGAGGGTTAGCCCGGGTCGCCGCCCTCGCCAGCCGGCGAGTCGGTGGCGCGGATCCTGACCGGGAGCGCGGCCAGCTCGGCGGCGCAGACGAGCACGAACGCGGTCAGGTAGAACCACAGCATCAGGACGATGACCCCGGCCAGGGCGCCGTACGTGGAGTCGTAGGACGTGAACTGGGCCACGTACAGCCCGAAAGCGTCCGTCACAGCCAGCCAGACCAGGGCGAAGATCGCCGCCGCCAGGACGACCCACCGCCAGGGCATCCGGTAGTCGGGGGCGAAGCGCATCAGCGCCGCCACGGCGAGGACCAGCAGCCCGAACGACACCGGCCAGCGGACAAGAGCCAGCCAGGGCCAGACGTCACGGAGCCCGACCTGATCGACGAAACGGTGAGTGGCGAGCATCCAGCCGACGACGGCGACGAACGAGATGACGATGGCCACTCCCCCGACCACGGTCAGGACGACCGCGAGCAGGAGTCGCCGCCAGATCGGCCGGGTCTCCGGAACGTCGCAGGCGCGGTTCATGGCCTTCATCAGCGAGCTCGTACCCGATGCCGCGGCACAGAAGGTGACCAGGGCGCCGGCGGAGAGCAGCCCGGGCTGGGTGTGGGCCAGAACGACCTGGAGCTGGTTTCGGGCCGGTCCCACCACGTTGGCCGGCAGGTCCTTGCCGATGGCGTCGATTATCCGGTTGCCCGGGTCGGCGACGCCGAGCCAGCTGGCCACGAAGCCGCTCAGCGCCACCAGGAAGATGGCGAACGGAAACGTCGCGAACATGAACCGATAGGCGAGCTCCGCGGAGATCCCGGCAACGTCGTCGGCCAGGATGTGCTCGAGGTAGCGTCGGACGATCGCGATCAACCCTGCTCCACTGACAACCCCTCCTCATGGAGCCCTATTCTGCCCGACCGGACGGGGCGCGGTCGCCTCGAGACGTCCCGGAGCGACCGCGCGGGTCGAGCGAGGCCGCCGCTAGGCGAACTTGTAGGCGACGATGAGCGTCACGACCAGCTGGGCGGAGGTGGGCGTCGACTGCGTGGCCGGGACGCAGATGGTCGCGGAGCTGCCGGGCGCGGAGCCGGGGCTGCCGTCACTTCCGGTGGCGGCGCCGCTCTCGTTGCTCGGGGTGAGCGGCGGCACGACGCAGTCGGGATTCGGGTAGGTGTAGGTCGGGCTGCTCTGGGTGCTGATCGAGTAGATCGCCTCGAGCTGAGCACCCATTGCCGCGGCGACGGCAGCCGCCTGGGCATGAGCGTCGGCCAGTGCGGCGGTCGTGGCCTTCTGGAGCGCCGCCGACCGGTTCGAGCCGTCGACCTTCATGTCGGCGGTACCCGTGCCCTGGGCGAGGATCGTTCCCTCGGGTGCGGCACCGAGCTGGTTGTAGCCCTGGATCGGGTAGGCAATGGAGGCCGTGTCGCTGACCGTCGTCGGTGCGCCGGCGGCCCCGGGACTGGCCGCGGGCAGGGCGGGCCCGACAAGGGTCGCGGGCAGGGCCCCGCTCGAGGGCATGGGTGCGGCGCTCGGCGTTCCGCCGGATGCCGCCGCGGTCCCGGCCGTCCAGCCTATCGCCAGCGAAACGATCGATACCAGCGCGAAGCCGGCGACCAGCGGCCCGACCGGACGGCCCAGAAATCTTCGAAGGTTCATCGTGCGTCTCCTAGACTCGGCCGACTCGATCCCGAGTCCGACTGCCGAACGCCTCGTAGACGCCCGGCGCGGGGGCGAGGTTCCCTGGTCAGCCGCGGTCGAGGAGGTTCCTGATGGCGCGGGCCAGCTCGTCGACGCTGTAGGGCTTGGGCAGGAAGCCCACGCCCGGCTCGGTCAGATCCTCGAAATCGAGGTGATCCTCGGGGAAGCCGGATACGTAGAGGACGATCGGGCTGAGGTGCGCGGCGCGGAGCCGATCGGCCAGCTCGTGGCCGTTCATCGCCGGCATCACCACGTCGGTGACGAGCAGGTCGATCCCACCGGTATGACTCTCGGCCAGGGTCATTGCCGTCGCGCCGTCGGCCGCCTCGAGCACGAGGTAGCCGTGATCCGCCAGGGCCCGGCTGGCGAACCTGCGGACTACCGCGTCGTCTTCGACCAGCAGGACAGTCTCGCGGCCGAGCAGGTCGGCGGGCTCGTCGTGCGATCGGGCATCTATGTCGATGGCTTCCTGGTCGGAACCGGGAAAGTAGATGCGGAACGTTGTTCCCCTGCCCGGCTCGCTGGATAGGCTGACTGAGCCGTGCGACTGCTTCACGATCCCGTAGACCGTCGCAAGCCCCATGCCAGTTCCCTTGCCGGGCTCCTTGGTCGTGAAGAACGGCTCGAAGGCCCTCGCCCGGGTCTCCTCGTCCATTCCCAGGCCGGTGTCGGAGACGGTGAGCACCACGTACGAGCCGGGATTGATCCCCAGCGGCGCCGCCTCATCCTGGGTCGCGAGAGCGACGTCGGCGGTCTCGATGGTCAGGCGCCCGCCGTCGAGCATCGCGTCGCGGGCGTTGACCGCGAGGTTGATGATCACCTGCTCGAGCTGGCCGGGGTCGACGACGATGCGGCCATGGCTGAGCGAGTGGCTGGTGTCGAGCTCGATATGCTCGCCCAGCAGCCGCCTCAGCATCGGCGCCAGCCTGATCGTGGCCGCGCTGGCGTCGAGCACCTGGGGTTGGAGCACCTGGCGCCGGCTGAATGCGAGGAGCTGGCCGGTCAGCTCGACTGCCCGATCGGCTGCGACCAGAACCTCGTCGATGTCGGCTCGAGCCGGACCGTCCTCGTGTAGCGACGAACGGGCCAGGTCGGCGTAGCCGCGGATGACAGTCAGCAGGTTGTTGAAGTCGTGAGCGATGCCGCCCGCGAGCTGGCCGACCGCCTCCATCTTGTGGGCCTGACGGAGCTGCTCCTGCAACGTCCGGCGCTCCGTGATGTCACGAATCACGCAGTCGTACGAGACCACGGCGCCGGATTCGTCCAGGGCGGGCACGATCGTTCGCTTGATCCAGGACGATGTCCCGTCCTTGCGGATCAAGCGGTGTTCCAGCGGGCCGGGAGCGCCCCCGAGCAGGGCGCATTCGCTCTGCTCCAGAACGGCCTGGCGGTCCTCGGGCGCGATCATCGTCAGCCACAGCGATTCGTCGGCCGCGAGCTCGGTCGCCGTGTACCCCGTGACGGCCTGACAGCCGGCGTGGTGCTCGGTCGCGATCGGCCGGCCGGCCTCGACCCGAACCGTGTAGACGTAGTCGGTGATCGATTCCGCGATACGCCGGTAGCGCTCTTCGCTCTGGCGAAGAAGCGTCCGGTCACGGGTCCCGCGGCGCTCGAGGATCAGGATCAGGCCGGCCGTGGCCGCAACCAGGCCAAGCTCCGACGCCACTTCCCGGAGGTCCGCGGGCGAGCCCGGCGGCCCCTGCAGCACGACCCGCTGGAGGAGTACCGCGGCGCTTCCGACGACCAGGTAGATGACTGGTACGGTTCCGGCCGGCAAAGCGGCCAGCCGGGCCCACCTCGTGCGGACCACGACGTGGCTCTCTGCGGTCCGGACGGCGGCGCTGCCGGACTTTGGCTGGACCGCGTCCCGAGCGGCTGGATCGGTCCCCGTTGTGGAATCCACCCGCCGGCGATCAAGCCGAATCTCCGCGGGTTGCTCAGTGCACACCTTGCCCGGCATCCTTCTCCCCCGGCTCAGTCACCGGGTTGACCTGGTCAACCCAGCTGACCGTCAACAGTTCGAGGCCGAGGTTTCGGAGCCGCGACAGCACGCCGTGAAGAGCAGCCTGGTCGGCGAGTACGCCCTCGATCACCGTCAGGCCATCGCGACTCGTACGGATCGAGAGATCGCCAAACCACGCAGACCAATCCGGGCCGAGTTCTCCACGAACCAGGATTCGAGTCGCGCCCGGATGGTTCATTACCTAGTGCCTCTTGGTTTGGGCCGGCACCCTGCCGGCTGACTGTCGCAACAATCGGACTAAACCGGGGCGCCCCGCATCGAGCGATCGGTCGAGAGGGGGGTTTATTCGTGTCCCGTCGGCCCGGGCGAAGAGAGCGACCCCGCGGGCGGCGAGGGCCATCCGAGCGATCGCGTGGAATCGTCGCTGACCGAGAGCGAGACGCTCCCGGGCCACCTGCGGCCCGTCATGAAGCGGAGATCCGGCGAACGACTCGGAAGAGGCGCAGCCGCTCGGCGGAGTCCACGGCAACAATCTCATTGATCCCAGGGCGCGGCAGCTCACATGAGCGGCCAACAGTCCGGCAACGGGACGTCGCCATGGCGCCGTGCCACCCGCTTCGCCGCCCTGGCCGCCATCTCAATCGCGTTCTCGTGGCGGGTTCGTACGCTCGGGCCCGCGCCGGCCCTCTAGATCAGCCCGTAGTCGCGCGCCAGCGTGATCGCCTGGACGCGGTTCGCCGCGCCGAGCTTGCCGTAGATGGTGTGGGTATGGGCTTTGACGGTCCCCAACGCAAGGAATAGTTCCGATCCGATCTGCCGGTTGCTGTGGCCGGCGGCGACCAGACGC
>Ga0335076_10004019_pt1 | contig 14846 bp, 15 predicted proteins | sample Lox_Sample_25_FD_206717 | JGI IMG/M metagenome (GOLD analysis project Ga0335076, IMG submission 206717) | Soil microbial communities from Loxahatchee National Wildlife Refuge, Florida, United States - Lox_Sample_2.5 | ecosystem: Environmental > Terrestrial > Soil > Wetlands | place: USA...
TTTGGCTGGGACGACACGGCCTCGGTGGTTCCTGCTGCCATGGTGCCGAGCTATACGGGCGCGTCGAGTTATCTGCTGATGACGAAGTACAACAACTACGCCGGCTCGGGCACCGGGGATGGAAAGAATCGAGTCGCCATTCTCGATCCCAGTGCTACCGAGCACGATCCGGTGCTGTCCGCGACGCTGGTGATGAAGGAAGTGCTCACGATCCTCGGCCCAACTCCCGACGACAACGGTTTCCCTGGCGCAGTACGCGAGTGGTGCATCAATACAGCAGCCGTCGACCCGGCTACGAAGTCGGTGCTGGTGAACAGCGAAGACGGCCAACTCTATCGCTGGGACCTGACCACGAATACGCTGTCCCAGTCCATTCGCCTGACGAGCGGCATCGGCGAAGCCTACACACCCACGGTGATCGGCGCCGACGGCACCGTGTATGCGATCAACGGCGCGGTCTTGAATGCGATAGGACCGTAAGACCCACTTACACCAAGGAAGAGGCCAGTTACTTCGGCAGCGCTTCGCCTGCAATTTGTCGGTGATCCATTCCATTGCGGAGCTATACTGGCACCGCAAAGGAGGCGTCCATGGTTCGCCTCGCCGCTTTCTTCGTTTTGCTCTCTTTCTATGCTGCGGTTTCGGCGCCGGCGCAAACGCCAAACATCAAGGTCAAAGTCCGCGCGGTGCTGTACGACCACGACCTGAACCAGAAGCCGGTGCCGCATCTGGCTCTCAAGTTTCACAGCGCGGAGAAAGGTACAGATACCGCCGCTACGACTAGCCTGGATGGCACCACCGACGTCGAGCTTGCCCCCGGCAAGTATCAGATCTCTACCGGCAAGCCGATCGAGTTCCAGGGCAAGACATACACATGGGAATTGCAGGAAGAATTCAGCAAGGCTGAGAGTGTGCTGGAACTGAGCAACGACAACGCCAAGGTCGCCGACCTGACCGGCGGCCGCGGAGCGCAAGTGGACTCGCTGGCGGAACACTTCCGCGCGCTCAAGGGAAGTGTCGTCACGGTGTGGGCGCAGGATGGCCACGGCACCGGCTTCGTTGTGGATCCCGCGGGCCTGATCGTCACAAATCAACACGTCACCGCGGGCTTCACCTATCTGGCGGTGCAGTTTGACGGTGGCCGCAAGCTGGCCGCGGAACTTCTGGCTGAGGACAACCAGAAAGACGTCTCGGTGCTGCGAGTGAATCTGAGCGCCATTCCCGACGCCGTCGTGGCGCCGATTGCTCAGGGCATCGGAACGCTGTTGGAAGGGGAGCGCGTTTTCACCATTGGCAATCCGCTCGATCAGGAAAAAGTTCTGACCACCGGCGTGGTGAGCAAAGTCGACAAAGACTCAATCATTTCCGACATCAGCATCAGCGCCGGCAACTCCGGCGGAGCGTTATTCAATTCCTCTGGCGTAGCGGTCGGAATCACGACCTATCGAACAGGGCGTGGCGCCGGCAGCGGCTTGAGCGGCATCGTCCCAATCTCGCAAGCGGCTGACACGCTGGCCGCCGCCCGAAAGAAGGCGGCTGGTTCGCCTCCGCCATCCGCGCGTTTGCTGCCTGTTGCGCCTTCACTGAAGTATCCTGCCGACGCCCTGCGGGCGGTTGGGAGCAAGCCGTGGCAGAAGGACGTCTATTACTTCAAGCTCGGCAATTTTGACGTGGAGATCGTCACGCCGGTGACGCGCTACCAGGCTGCGATGGAGCGCGTCACACGCGGGGAGAAGGAACGTGAGAAACGCGCCAAGAAATCCGGCGCTCCCGCCGAAGCGCCGCAACAGCCCATGCAATACGAAACGCAGTACGATTCCGTCATCCGCGTCGACGTGAGTCCACAGCTGAAGACCGAGTTCTGGAAATCGATAGCCGTCCCTGGAGGACCGCTCTACATGAAGTTCAAGGCCGACTTCCTGAAGATGCGGCTGCTCTGCGATGCGTCGGAGATCGAGCCGATTCTTCCCGGGCGCTTCCCTGTCAGCCTGCGGCTGGCAAACGGCTCCGTCTACGTGGACGATGCCACGTATGAAGGAGCGTATCTCTATCCCCCGGATGCTATTTCTCCGAAGTGCAAGCAGATGAGCGTGGAGGTCGTGCCCGTGAAAGAACCGGACAAGCCCCTGATCAAGGTGCTCGATCCCAGCGCGGTCACACAGATCTGGAGCGATTTCGATCCGTTTCGCAAGGCGCAGGAGACGGGCAGCAAGACGGCCAAATAAAATGGGCGCGGGCACTCTAGCCCGCGCCAATAGCACGAAGAAGACGGTGTCTCAGGCTGCCGGCACTACTTTTTCTTCCGCTGCCGCAATGGTGTAAACGAGCACAGCTTTCCTTCCACCCTTGGTCGTGGTGGCGCAGATGGAATTCAGGTTGACACCCTTCGCCGCCAGCTTGCCTAGACACTCCGCCAGTGCCCCGGGCTTGTTCGGCAGTTCGTACTCCTCGGCGGCCGTTTCTTTGTAGGCGATTTGCGCGGCGTCGAGCGCTTTCTTCGCGCGGCGCGCATCTTCCACGATGAGTTCCGCCGTGCCGGTTGTTCCTTGCGCCGTGCCCAAGAGTGAAAGGATATTGACCTTGGCGCTTCCCAGCGTGCGAGCAACCTCAGCCAGAGCTCCCGGACGATTTTCCAGTGAGACTGTGAACTGCTTGGTCTTGGCCATGTTGGTACCTCCTTCGAGGCTTGCTGGCGGGGATTATACCCCCACGTCGGCTGGACCGGCTTTCGGCACGATTCTCCAACTGACCTGCTGTACCGGGCCCAGGATGACTACCCAAATGACGGTACCGAGCACACAGACCACCGCCGCAACCAGGAATGGCAGGAAGAAATTCCCGGTTCGGTCCAGAACGTAGCCCGTCAAAGCAGGAGCAACCACCCCGGCGAAATTGCCGATGCAGTTCTGCATGCCGGTCCAGCGCCCCGCGGCTGAAGGGCCAGCCACGGTCTGTGTGATGGCCCAGATGTTCGCGCCGCAGGCCGCCCACGACATGGTCACGCCCATCAACATGACGATCGAAAGACCGGGTGGCGAGAGAACACAGGCAATCAGGAATACCGCGGCGCACAGCAGCCCTCCACCGGTAAAGGTTTTCCGCACCAGGGTTGGAGTAGCGCCGCGCGCTGTCCAGCGGTCAGCAAGACGTCCGGCGACTGCCGCAGAAGCCGCTGCAGCAAGGTATGAACCTCCGGCCACCATGCCCATTTTGTCAGGCGAAAAGTGCCGCTCGCGCAGCAGATAGGATGGCATCCAGGTAATGAAGAAGTACGAGATGTAGTTGGCGCAAAACAGTCCGCCACAGGTCGCCCACGCGGCACGCAGTCCGGCGAACTGCAGCAGGCTGGGAGCATCAACCAACTCGGCGGCAACCCGCGGCAGTGGAGGTTTCCATCGCAACCACGGCGCAAGCCAGAGCAGGCTTCCCAGTCCGAGTACGATGAAGAACGGTCGCCACCCGAACCGCGACATCAGCATGGCCCCGAGAAACATTCCGGCCGCCGGCCCGCATGTCTGTCCAATCGTGATCGCGGAGTTGGCGCGTCCCCGCTGATGCTCAGGGAAGTGCAGGGCGAGGATTTTCGAATACGAGGGGTAAGCGACCGACTCGCCCATCCCCAGAAGAAGCCGCACCGCCGCCAGCGCCGCGAACCCGTGCAGTATCCCGGTGCATGCCGTCGCCGCCGACCAGAGAGAGAAGCCGACGGCGAGCACCCAGTTCACGTCGAAGCGGTCCACCAGCCAACCGGCGATAGGCTGGAACGCCGCGTAGGTCCAGAAAAAGGCAGAGAGCAAGAAACCCAGTTGTGTCGCGCTCAGGCGAAGTTCGTCTTGGACCATCGGCGCCGCGATGGACAGATTGCCGCGATCAATGTAGTTGATGAAGACCGAGATACCGAGCAGCAGGAGGACGACCAGATGCGTAAACGACAGACGGGACGTCGCGCCAGCCAGCGTCATAGAGGCGAGACATTCTCAGCTCTGCCAAGCGCGAATAGCAAGCACTTTCGCCGCTGGCAAGCAGATTGAAGCGCGTATCACTGGCCCCCGACGCTCCTCACGCGTATCATTTGGACCCGAAATCGAGTCCGAAGTGAACGTCCGATTTCGTGCCGGTAATCTTGATTGGAACGTCCGCGCCTGCGCCATTCTTGTGGAAGAAGGGATCAACCGGCTTGAGAAAAACGGACTTCCAGCCACCCACCATCTGCGACAGCTTTGCGTCCAAAAGTGCGTGGCCGCGGAACTCGAACTCGTCGCCATCGAGGGGATAAGTCCCGCTGAGTGCAACGCGCGTCCCCGGAACCTGAAACAAAAGATGGGGAAGCCGCAGCGACGCGTTTTGCAGAACAAAGTTGCCGCTCATTTGAGAGCGAATATTGTCGGGTATGTCGTCAGTTGCCAGTTTGGGTTTCCCCTGGCTGCGGAGACTCAGCGAGTCTACCCTGCTCTGTATCTTTTCGTCCGCGAAGCGCACTCCGGTAATCTGAAATTTGCCTTGCAGAAACAAGCGATTCGAGATATCAGCATCACCGGGCGGCAGGTCGAGCTTCGTGGTCAATCGGACCGTGCCTTTCATCACCGGTGGATATTTCCGCATCGCAAGGAGCAGCAGATGTTCGATTCTGCCCTGGGGCAGGTCGACGTCGAGTTGAATGTGATGGCCTTTGGGCTCGACTGACCGCACGACCTTTCCAGCAGCGGTAAACGGAGTGCTGAAGATCGTTGCCCGGACCGGCTGCAGATAGGTGTCACCGCTGGTGCCGTCGACGATGGCATGAAACGTCGTCTTCAGGGGCACACCGCGGCCGCTGATGTTGATGTGGAAGTCGGGGGTGTCGGTCTCGCCATCGACGACAATCTTTCCAAGAGTTCCCTGGTATTTCCCGGTCGAGGAAAGAATGCCCCCAATGCCTTTCAAGGTTCCAAGGTCCGCATGACTGAAGGTGTAGTCGCCGCGTACCGGACTTTCGCGGGGATCCTCTACGTTGAATGGCCCAAATTCTCCCTGAGACGCAATGTTGCCAACCGGCTTCGGATTCACCAGCGTCGCGCGAAAACTCAGGGGGCGCTCAAGGCCGATGTCTTTCATATCCAGATTCTGAATGTCGAATTCGAGCGGAAGTTTGTCAGGCCGGCTGGTATTGATCACGAGCAGAAACTTCTCTGCTTTGAAGTCGTCGACGACGATCTTGACCTCTCCCCGCTTGGGCCCCATGCCCTGATACTGAGGACGCGATTCCGTGGCAGGAATGTTGAGCGTTAGGCCCTTGATGTACACCGTGCCAACTCGCATCGGCGATCGCAGCAGACTCATCACGCCGGTCCGGAAGCGAAATTCGTCGACTTCAATCAGAGGCTGGATGCCTTGACGATGGATGTTGAGATCGTCGTGGCCATAAATCTTCAATCCTTTGCCTGAGACAGCCAGGCCCTGGACTACTGACACATCGAGGCTGGCGAGATCCACCTGGCTCTGGAAGCGCGTGGTCAGTGTCTCGATCACTCTGGAACGCAGGAGCGGTTCCGCATGATGGGCCAGAATCGAGAGGAACACAAGAAAGACGAGAGTGGCGATCAGCAAGGCCAGAACGACTTTCGAGGCGCGCGTGCGAACCAGGTCAGACCACAGTGCGGGCATAAGTCGTGATGGCGACGGCCAGGGTGCCGCTGACAAGATGCAACGATCATGCCCGAGGTTGGACCTCGATCGAAATACCCCGCCATTTCGGGGTGGCCGCTTCTCTGCCGGACGAAATTGCTTTGGGAGTGGTGGAGAAGGATGTCTTGGTGAGGGAACGAAAAAGAGCGCGGACGCTTTCGCCCGCGCTCTCCCAGTGTGCTCGGCATGCCACTCATTCACCAAGCGCAGCCGGTGTCACTTCTACTTCACGATCGGAGGCGGTACGACCTCTGCCATCCGTGCATCCTGCCGCACGCTGGCGAACTCCTGGTCCTTGTAAACATTCGCCAGTTCCCGATAGCCGTCTTCTTTGGCCTTGCGCAGGCATCGCAGGCAGCTTTCGACGTCACCCCGCCGGGCGTAGATCTTCGCCAACATGTAGGAGTACTTGGCGCGCTCTTCAGGAGTGGTAATCTGAGCCGCTACGCCGGTCCGCGAACTGGCATTCAGCGCATCCGGATCCAGTTCGAGCGCGCGCGTATATTCCACGATGGCTTGCTCCAGCTTGTTCTGGGCAAACCAGGCCGCTCCAAGGTTTACGTGAAAAGTCGCGGTTGTCTCCTCCAGAGCCACCGCCTTCTTGAAATACTTCGCCGCCGACCCGAACTTCTTCTGCGAGAAGTCTACCGCTCCGATATTGTTCAGCGCGTTGGCATACTTCGGATTGAGCTTGGCGGCCTTCTGAAAGTCAGTGCGAGCCGAGTACATGTCGCCCTTCTTCAACTCCGACATTCCCAGCTTGTTGTAGAGCACAGCATTCTTTGGTTCCTTGCGCAAGGCGATACGAAAATAGTCGATCGCCAGTTGGTAGTCCTTCTCCGCTCGGGCCTGATCCGCAGCTTTTTCCAAGTCCGCGACCGTCATGGTTGCGTTGGTCTTCCCCTGGTCCGGATCCGGAGCGGCGACGCTGTATGTTGAAAGTCCGGCCAGCAACGCCAGAATTCCGATTGTCATTGTGATCTTCTTCATATGCCCTCTCTTTCCGGAGTTGCATCCGTTCCGGTCATGGGCGGCGTCCCGTCTGTGCTCCGGCGATCTGCTCTCCGCATCTGGCCCAGTTATCGCCGACTTGCTGCCCGCGGACAACGCTATACCAGCTACGAACTCGCTACCGCTGCTGGTTACTTCTGCAACAGAGCGGCCATGTGCCGTCTCCAGAAGCACTTACGGCTCAAGAAGTGATTCCGGCGCGGCCCCGGCCCGGCGGGGTTACACGACCGTTACATCCGTTCAGGACTGGCTTGTAGACCGTTACGGTACGGCATGTCACTGCACTGGGCAGAACGTCCGGTGTATAAGCGAGGTGTCAGAAGAAATCGGTTCGTGATGTCTTCGCCCACATTGGAAGCGCCGAGCATGGAAGCCGAACGCGCCGAGCTGCAGGCAGTACTCAAGTCGCAGCTCTTCACGCGTTCGCCCACGCTAGCCCACCTTCTTTCTTATCTGTGTGAGAAGAAGTTCGCCGGCGAGAGCGAGCAGATCAAAGAGTATTCCGTCGCCCTCGACGTTTTCGGCCGCCCCGATTCGTTCGACCAGGACACCGACTCGATCGTACGTGTGCAGGCAAACCGCTTGCGCAAACGCCTGGCCGACTATTACAGCGGCGAAGGCGCGAGCCATCGCCTTCACCTCACCATTCCCGTAGGGCAGTATGTTCCCGTATTTGCCGAGGTGGCCGCGCACGAGGCAAGCGCGGAGGACGCCTCGAGCAGGGAAGCGCCGCCGCAGGCGCCTGGGCGTGTGTGGATGCTGCTGCCAGCGGCGGCGTTCCTGTTCTTACTGGCCGCATTGGCCTTCCTGGCGCGCGACAGACTCCGTCCGGCGCCAGTGAATTCATCCACTGTCCCGGCGCAAGCTGTTGCGCTACCGACCGTCGGCCTTCCCGTTGGAGATGAAATCCACATCCTCGCTGGCGCCAGCCGTAGTTACGTTGATCGTTCCGGCAAGCTGTGGGGCCCGGACTCGAACTTCACTGGCGGCGCTCCCGTCCGTAGTCTGATGCAGCACATCTGGCGGACCCAAGACCCCAGCATTTATCGCAACAGCCGCCAGGGCGATTTCAGCTACGACATTCCGCTCAAACCCGGCACCTACGAACTGCACCTTTACTTCGTCGAATCGTTTTACGGTCCGGAAGACATCGGAGGCGGCGGGGAAGGCAGTCGGGTTATGAATGTCACGGCCAACAGCAAGCCGTTGCTCAGCGACTTCGACGTCCTCGCCGACGCTGGCGCCGGCCGGACCGCTGACGCCAAAGTCTTCACCGACATCGCTCCCGGCGGCGATGGCATGCTCCACCTGAACTTCGCGTCGGTGAAGGGTGGGCGTGCGATGCTCTCAGCCATCGAGATTCTGCCCGGCACACGAGGTCACATCCGGCCGGTACGCATCGTGGCGCGCGATGTCCCTTATTACTCCAACGACAGCCGCTGGTGGAGTTCCGACAACTACTTCAAAGGTGGACAGCTCAGCGCCAGCGAAGAGCCCGCCGGCGATACCGACGATCCCGAACTCTACGAGACCGGGCGCTGGGGACACTTCTCCTACGCGATTCCCGTCACGCCCGGCAAGTACGCCGTGACCCTGCATTTCATCGAGCGCCGTGCGGATGTGTCGGGCCGCCAGCAATCAAATGCCACGCCCGAACCGAACAACGATCATCCGTCGCATGCCTTCGACGTCTTTTGCAACGGCAAAGCCGTTTTGCACGATCTGGACGTCCTGGAAGAAGCCGGCGACAACCGTCCGCTGGTGCGCAAGATCACCGGCCTTGAACCGAGCGCTCAAGGCAAGCTCCTGCTGGAGTTCGTGCCCGTCAGCGGCTATGCCACGGTGACTGCGATTGAAGTAGTGGCGCAATAGCGAACACACATCTGGGCTCGCACGTTATGTTCGCCTCTTGACTTGCGGCTAACAACTCAGCTGGTGCTCCGTCCATGACCTGGAGGATATGAGTGATCTTGTTCCGTAGACCTCGGCTGTTAATTCCATCCGTCTTGGTGCTTGCGTTCGTAGTCCCCGCAAATTCGCAGGATGCCGCTTCAAGCATCAAAGGCGAGATTGGCCGCCTGCAACAATCGTTGAAAGACAAGACTATCTCCGATCCCAACTTCGCCCCGGTCGGGGACATGGTCAACGGCTCCCTCCGCAGCTCATCCCAGGCACTTGATGCCGGGCGCTTCTATCTCAGCCTGGAGAGCCTCGCCCAGGCGGAAGACCTCGCCGGTGGCGCACGCGTCATCGTGGACAAGGCTGCGTTGGCCAAGAGCGGCCTTCCTGCCTTCGAGTCGGAGTGGGGAACAGCCAGCCTGCGCCTGATGGTCCTCGACAAAGAAGCTCATGACAGAAAGTGGGAGAACGCTCCGGTCGCGATCCGCGCGCTTGCCGAGGCCGCCCAGGGTAAAGCTGTTCCTTTGCTCGACGGCGCACGCGGTTTTGCCACCGCCAACGGGCCCAGCGACGGCCTGTTCTACATGGGTGAGGCGGAAGGGGAAGCGCAGTTCGCCCGATTCTGCGCGACTCTGAATGTCCCGCTAGCGAAGGGGTCCTTTCCGCTGCGCTCGTTCCTGCCGGAGTTGCAAGCTCTCCAGACAAAGACCAACGCTGCCTTCCAGCCGCCGCGATCCATCGAGCTGCATTCCCGGTTCATCGCGTTGAACTCCACCATCAAGCTGGCCGAGGAACTCGATTCCACCCGATTCTATGCTGGCGCTCTTTATCAATATCTGGAAGCTGTTCGCCATTACGGCATGCTCGACATGCCGCCCCTTGATGCCAGCAAGCAATCCAAGTTGAAGGAAGAACTGGCTGCGGCGCAAAAAAAGCTGGCAGCTTCCCCCGGCGACGACTCGATCGCACAATTGTTCATCGAGCGCGCCGCATCGCAAACCGTACACGCCGACGGCTCCGCTCCCAGCGCCGACGAGTGGCGCAGCGCACAAGTTATCTTCGACCAGGTCCTCCCCGCATACGAGGCAGCGCGCCGCCCGGCTTCGCCTCTGCAAACTGGGTCGAGCAAGACCGTGGAGATCACTCTCGTCCGTTGGCCTTACACTTGAAACATTTCCGACCCAGCAAGTTTGCTGGTACAGGAAGTAGCCGCCAAGTATCCCGGACAGGTCCACTTCGTAAGCGAGAACTTTGGCGGTTCGAAACTCGCCGATCGCTATGGCGTAAAGGGCTATCCCGCAGTCTTTGTCGACGACGTGCTGGTCGCCGTGCCCCGCGACTTCGGCTACTTCGGAGAGAAGGAAGGCACGGGCCGCTACGCACCCTGGCGCAATGCCGGCAACCAGGCCAAGTTCAAGGCTGACCTGATCCGCATGGTTGACCTGATTCTCGCCGGCCACAAAGACATCGTCAGCCAGGAGCACGCGGCCACCAGTGGCTCGGTCCACGAAATAACGGGGCTACCCCAGTTCACGTTGACCGATCTCGCCGGGAAACCGTTGACTTCCGATCAACTCCAGGGACGCGTCGTGCTGGTCGAGTTCTGGGCGACGTGGTGTCCGCCGTGCCGTTCCACGCTCGCCTGGCTAGGCGACCTGAAAAAGAAGCACCGAGACAAGCTGGCGGTCGTAGCTCTGGCCGTGGAATCTCCGGAAGATGGCATTCGCAAGAGCGCAACGTCGCTGAGCCCGGACTTGCGCTGGGCGATCGCAGATGCGCCGACCGCTGCTGCTTTCGGCGACATCACCTCGGTGCCGACCCTGTTCCTCTTCGATCGTGCGGGGAAGACGGCACGAGTGCTCTACGGCGCCCCGCCGGATCTGCATCAGCAAGCCGAGAAGACGCTCGATAGCCTAATGCAATGAAACGACAAACGGCGCCAATGGAGGTCACCTCGCGGGATGCGCCGATGACTCGATCTTGTGTCCCGTGCGCAGGTAGTGGTTGATCGTTGTCTCCCAGTTCGTCATCTTGGCTTTGAACCAGGCCTCGTCGTAGCCTGCCAGTTCCCGGTTGCCCTCCGGCGAGAGGCCGGTATAGCGGTAGCGGATGTAGCTTCGGGTCGTCCCGTCTCCGGCCGCCGTCAGCTGGATGCGGAGTTCAGCGATGATCGCCCCGGATTTGATCCAGACATACATGATGCGAAACGCGGAAGGATCGTAATCGGTCACGATCCAGGTAGTTTCTGTGCCCGAGCCATCGGGTGAGCCCGAGCCAGGGAGAGTTGGCGTGGTGAATACGCATCCCAATTCGGCAACGCCGGAGTCGGAATAGATCAGCTGATACTGCCATCCCGGAAGCCAGTCGGCCTCGCGGACAGGGCAGAGCAGGGGAAAGACCTTGTCGGGCGCGGCGGGGCTCGTTTGTGTGTACTCGTGTGCGACGCGATGGCTTTTGAATGCGGTCATGATTGCCTCCATTTTTGCGCAAAAGAAAAACCCGCAGGTCAAGGGGACCTGCGGGTTCGTGATTTGTGCTACGTTCAGTCTAGACCAAAATTCGTGAAGCAAGCAAGCGAGTCTGACCTGACCATGCTGCGCACCCCCGCAGCGACGTCATTTCATTTCCGCCCACTGCATTCTGGCTTCCGCATTTCCAGAATCCACCACGCCTCGCGAAACTTCTCGAACTTCGATCGTTTCCGCCGGCTCCCGGAGAAGATCTTCAACGATCGTACCCCTCTCAACTCCTTCACCGGAAACACGTACCAGACATCCTCCGGGACAACGTAAGCCGCCAGCACATCAATCTCACTGGGGCGATACGCCTCCAACGAGCTCGTATGCGCCCGGAAGCTATAGCATCCATCTTGTCCCGCCCGGTGCGCCGACTTCACCTGGACTCGCCACAGCCTTCCGCCCGCATCGACAATGAAGTCGTATCGCTCGCTATCGCCCCACGGACAAGCCACTCCAAACCTCAATCGCTCCGCCTTCGCCAGAAACTCCGCTTCCGCGATCTCCCCCAACCGCTTCGGCTGTCTGGTTTGTGTGGGCCGGACATTCTTGTCCGCCCCGCCTCCAGGCTTCCCAGTCTGCCTCCCGGACAACCGCTCCGCCTCCGCCCACAAGACCGTGATCTCCGCCCTGGTCATCACCTCGTCCATTGCCGCCTGACCACCTGCCACTCCCATATCCATCACCGTAACCCCGCATCGTTCGTATTTTGTGCACCAAAACAATGCCCCTTCGGACAACCCGCCCGAAGAGGCCGATAAACACACAAAGCTATAGTCTAATGATCGCCTATATCAAACGTGGAAATCAAGCAAATTCTGTATCTCATCATCTCTGTCATCCTGAGCGACATGAGGTGAGCGAAGCGAGCCGAACGAGTCGAAGGACCCCTACTCCTCAAGCAACAGCTGGATCGCTTCAGGGAATTCTCTCCGGCATTTTCGGGACTTGGGTTACTCTAAAAACCAAACCGGCCTGAGGATCTGGAAAAAATCTGGGAAACGTGTAGCTGCCGACAGCAAGTAGTGTCGCCGCTGTAGAAACGCATAGGTCGAGCTTGGGAATTCGCGCTAGAACAGGACCAGCGCCTTGTCTGGGCCTTCGATTTCCTCTTTGGCCTCGAGGAATCCTTTGCTCCAGGGTTTACCTGCGCACTCGGGGCACTCGTCAATCGTGTTGCCAACAGCGTAACAGTGATAGCAAGTGCCCTTAGTGCTGGCGCCCGGGAACTTCTTGCACTTCTTGCAGGGCTTGAAGAACTCGCGCTCGAGTGCCCGATGCTCGTCCCACAATTCCTTTTCACAGACAATGCACATAGCTCCTCCTGACGACCCATCTTCGGTCGGCGCTATTCGAGAATCCTAGCGGCCTGCAGATTCTGCCGCAGTGAGCTGGAACACGGTGAGATTGTGATGAAAACGCAGGAGGTGGAAGCCCCGGCCTTCAGGCCGGGGACTAGAGCCGAAGAGTTCCCCGCATCCGTGCCTCCACATTTGGCAGAGCCGTTGGTGGGCTCCATCAGTGCTATCCTTAATTACGAGGGTCGGCATGAGTACCGCGAAACACGACGTCAAACAACTGCTCAATCGGATTCCCGACGACTGCTCGGTCGAGGACATTCAGTACCATCTTTATGTTCTCGAGAAAGTACGTCGAGGGCTGGAGGAAGCCCACACGAACGGCACTCTCACACAGGAAGAAGCTGAGACGCGCCTGAGCAAATGGCTCACCGAATAGGCTGGTCACAGCGCGCTCTGCAGGACCTTGAGGCAATCGCCGACTACATCTCGAAGGACTCTTCTGCGTACGCGAAAACGGTTGTGAGAAATATCGTGAATCAGACGAAGATGCTTGCCCGGTTTCCGCGAGCGGGACGCAAAGTGCCCGAGTTTGATGACGAGAATATCCGTGAAGTGTCGGCCTACAGCTATCGAATCATCTATCAAGTAGGAGAGAGTGGTATCACTGTCGCTGCCGTGATCCATGGCAAGCGGCTTCTGCAATAAGTTGAGGCGCTTTGCGGGCGTGAGCGAAGCAGGATCCCGCAGCCGAAATTCTGAACGTCCTCAACGCGGGATCCCCCCGCGTGGTTTGTGTTCGGTGTTCGCCCCCACGAAGCTTGGCGGTACCATTCTGAGTCTAGGAGAGAATATGACCTTTTTCCAGACCGCTGTGCTGATGCTTCTCGCGCTAAATGTCTACATTACTTACCGGATGCTGCGTCGCCTTGCGATTGCCAGTCTAATGGGTTCTTTTGTCGTTGCACATTGGCTTAACCCGGTTAGAGCGGAATGGTTCACGAAGAACCATGAAAAGGGCTTGGCAGCCTTGGATGACGAGGCCAAGTATGAGGAGCTTTCCTCCCAACTAGCGGAGGAGAATCCAGAATGCCCTCTCGGGAGAGAATCTTTGATCGCAACTGCATATGACGCCTACCAAGAGTGTCGCCGAGTGCCCGAGAAGTATCGAAAGACCCAGAAGCAGGCATCCTAAAAGAAACCGCCTACCTAAAGACCACGACCGTTTAGCCACTCTCGCGTGCAGTACAATCGAGCGGCAACCCCGGTTGGAGGACAGACTTGTGTTCCCGCCTGCTGTGTGGACGGAAGATGAAATCTTGCAGATCATTGGCAGTGGACAAGAAGAGTTCATTGAGCTCGATTTCAAGCGTGCCGACTCACTAAACAACACGGAAGGGAACAAAAGGGAGCTCGGGAAGGATGTTTCCGCATTTGCAAATACGATCGGCGGCACGATTATTTATGGAATTGAAGAGGACAATACCCCTCCGCACAAAGCAACGAGACTAAGCCCTGTCGATCCCGGTGTGACAACAAAGGAATGGATTGAGCAGGTAATTAACAGCCGCATTCAGCCGAGACTCTTCGGAGTCCGCATCCAACCTGTTAGCCTCCCCAAAAGTGCTCCCGGCTCGGTTGTCTATGTTGTCACAGTACCTGAAGGAGCGACGGCCTATCAAGCTTCAGACCAAAGGTACTACAAGCGCTTCAATTTTGAATCTGTCCCAATGTACGACTACGAGATTCGCCAGATCTTGAATCGAGTCGTGCGACCCCACTACAAAGCCTGGCTCAAGGCATGGCAGTACACGTCAATTGGAAGTAACATCGTCATCGCCTTTCGCGCGATGGTTGTAAATAGCAGCGAAATCACAGCGCACGATCCGAACGCAATCCTCTACCTGCCAATGGTCGACTTCGGGTTAAGCGGAGAAGATTGGGAAGTCACTCCGATTGGGGACAAGTACTATCGGCGATTCGTCGGTGAGGTTGGAAAGCTCTGGTACCCTGGCCACCCGAACGACATAAGGTTCACAGGGGCGACGCCTCATGTCGATCCTCAAAAGCCCCCAACTTCAGTTGTGAGAATTCTATTGAGGTTGTTTGACCATTTCGGTTTGGCGTTATCAGCGGAGTATGACCTGCTGTTGCCTAGTCTTCAGCTCAGAGTCGTCGATGAGGCGTCCGAACGACGTTCCTCACAACTGAATCCGTAGGGGAAAACCCAACCAACTAGATCCACAAAGGAAAAGGCCGACCATGTTTCCATGATCGGCCTTTATTTATGCCGGCAACGACCTACTCTCCCACACAGTTTCCCGTGCAGTACAATCGGCCCTGCGGGGCTTAACTTCCGTGTTCGGGATGGGAACGGGTGTGTCCCCCGCGGTAAGATCACCGACAAATTGAGGCGCCTAGCAGGCGTGAATGAGCCGCAGCCAAGCGGCGAATGGGA
>Ga0335076_10004021_pt1 | contig 14840 bp, 17 predicted proteins | sample Lox_Sample_25_FD_206717 | JGI IMG/M metagenome (GOLD analysis project Ga0335076, IMG submission 206717) | Soil microbial communities from Loxahatchee National Wildlife Refuge, Florida, United States - Lox_Sample_2.5 | ecosystem: Environmental > Terrestrial > Soil > Wetlands | place: USA...
CGAGGATCACGGCGCCGACCGTCTCCTCCTCCAGGTTGAGGGCCATGCCCATCACGCCGCCCGGGAACTCGAGCAGCTCCGATGAGAGCGCGCCGGCCAGGCCGTAGATCTGGGCGATCCCGTCGCCGACCTCGACTACCGTGCCGATGCCACGCGATTCGGCCGCGGTGTCGAAGCTCTCGATGGTGTTCTTGATGATGCTGACGATCTCGTCTGAGCGGATGGCCATTCGTTCTCCGTTCGGCCTGGCGGCCTCCGGTCGTCGAGCCGGCTGACGGCGTCGACGTACCGCGTCTAGCTGACTCCCTGAACCAGCCGCCCTCGGAGCCGCTCGAGACGGCCCTGGACGCTGGCGTCGATCAATCTGTCGCCGATCCTGATGGTCAGCCCGCCGATGAGGGACGGGTCCACGGCCGAGGTGAGCTCGACTTTCGCCCCGGCCAGCTGCTCCACCCGGGCCGCTACCCGGGCTAGCTCCTGCTGCGAGAGGGCCGCGGGGGTCGTGACCGTCGCCGCGACGACGCCGCGAGACTTCCGAACGAGGGCATCGTACTCGTCGCGGACGTCGGGCAGGATCGAGAAGCGCCCCCGTTCGGCGAGGAGCAAGGCCAGGTTGCGAGCCTTATCGGAGACCTTGCCGGCGAGCATCTTCTCCACGGCCTCGCGCCGCTCGGCGAACGGCGCCGCGGGGCTGTCGACTGAACGCGCGACCCGCGCGTCGGCGGCGATGCCTGCCAGCACGCTCAGGTCTCGCCGCCAGGCATCGAGGGCCGCGTCACGCTGGGCGAGCTCGAAGACGGCTTCGGCGTAGCGGCGTCCGGCGCCGATTACGGGGATCAATTCCGCGGCCCCGTGGCGGGCCCGTTGCCGGCCAGGAACTCGTCGACGAGGCGCCGCTGGCGGGCGTCGTTCATGGATTCGCCGACGACCTTGCCGGCGGCGGCCAGGGCCATGTCGGCCACCTGGGCGCGCAGGTCGGCCAGGGCACGGTCACGTTCGGCGGTGATGTCGGCGGTGGCCTTCTCGCGAAGGCGGCCCAGCTCCTCGCGGGTGGCCGTGATGTCGGCCTCGCGCAGCTCCTGGGCGGACTTCTGGGCAGCGGCGATGAGCGCCTGGGCTTCACGCCGGGCATCGGCCATGACCTGGTCGTGCTCGGCCGCGGCGCTATCCCGGTCGTGGCGAGCCTGGGCGGCGTCGGCCAGGCCCTGGTCGATCCGGGCCTTGCGCTCGGCCAGGATGTTGGCTATCGGCCGGAACCCGAAGGACCAGATGAGGGCGAAGAACAGCACGAAGTTGAGGGCCGCGACGATGACCCAGAACAGGTTTATCGACAGTCCCGACGTGTCGGTCGAGGCGGCCGCCGTGGTGGTCGCCGCCGCCGCCAGGTTGATCACCGCAGGCACTTCGTCCGGTCCCGCCTACTTGAGGAAGAGAGCGAGCAGGCCGACGACGATCGCCAGGACGCCGAGGCCTTCGGCCAGGGCTGCCAGCAGAATGGCCAGGCCACGGATCTGGCCGGCGGCGTCGGGATTGCGGGCGATAGCGGTGCTCGAGAGACCGGCCACGATGCCGATACCGATGCCGGGGCCGATAACGCCCATGGCCGCCAGGCCGGCTCCGATGTGGTCCATTCAGTGATCCTCCTTCAAGGTGGAACTTGGTCGACTGTGGAACTGGATCAGGCGGCCAGCTGGGCCGAACCTGAGCTGGTGTCGGTTGACCTGGCGGAAGGCTCGTGGCCTTCGGAAACGTGACCTTCGATGGCCATGAGTATGAAGACCAGGGTCAGGATCGAGAATATGAGCGCCTGGATGAGGTTGAGCAACAGTTCGAGACCCATGATCGCCACCGGGATCACGGCCAGAGTGAGGGCCGAGATGACGGCCAGGGCCACCTCGCCGCCGTAGATGTTGCCGAAGAGTCGCATCGCCAGGACGACCGGCTTCACGAACTCCAGGAAGAGCTCGATCAGCCCGACGTACATGGCCAGCAGGCCGGTCCCCAGGCCGTGCCTGAACTCACCGATCGGGAAGTACTTGCCGAGGTAGCCGCGGACGCCCAGACGCCGGAAGCCCTCGCTCTCCATGACGATGAACGACACGATCGCCAGGCCGATGGTGATGTTTACGTCGCTCGTGGGCGCCCGGAGCTGCGGAATCTTGCCGATCGGGGGGATCAGGCCGCTCCAGTTGCAGGCCAGGATCAGGATGAAGAGGCCGGCGAAGAACGAGTAGTAGCGGGCTATCTCTGGCCCCCCGAAGCCCGAGGTGAAGTCGACCCCGAACTCGTAGGCCCACTCGATCAGGTTCTGGAGGCCGCGGGGGACGAGCTTCATCCTGCGCGTCGCGGCCCAGGCAAGGAGCACCAGCAGGACCATCAGGATCCACATGGTGAAGAGCGTCGAGCTGATGCTCGGGTGGAAGTAGACCATGGGGGCGGTCGCAGGGGCAGTCGAGGGCGAGAAGTCGAAGACGATAGTCGGCGGCGGCAGCTCGATGGCGCTCTGGACGAAGCACGACGGGAAGTCGCAGGCCTGACCCGGCTCACCGTCCTTGGGGAACGGCGGCACGAAGTGGACGGCCACGAGATCCAGGACCACCACCGCCACCGTCAGGAACAGCAGGACGCGACCGCGCGTCAGGAATCGCCGCCGGGGGGCGGCGGCCTCGACCGGTGCGGACGGCACCCGGCCCGATTCGCTTGTCTCGGGCACCGCGCCCGGCTCCATCGTCACATCCGCTCCGTCTCGCGGCAGCCCGGTGCCGCCGCTCTAGCGTCTATCGTCGTCGTCCAGGCTGTCGAGAAATCGGGTCATGAGCCGCCAGCAGCCGATAGAGCCGCTGACGGTCCCGAACACGAACCCGACCAGGACGAAGATCGGGACCGTGCCCAGGCGCTGGTCCAGCCAGTACCCGGCGAGAGTGCCCGCCAGTACGGTCAGGAGAAGGATGAATCCTATCTGCGAGAAGAGGGCGATGTAGCCGGACGCCTTCCCTGGACCGTTCATGCTTCTCCCTGGCGGGGCCCCGTGAGTTTAGCAGCCGACCTGTCGTGGCGCTGATTGGCCCATGGGCCGGAGCCGGCCGTCCGGAGCCCGCTAATCGACCGCGACGGTGTCCCCGGCCGTTTCTTCCAGCGGCTTGACGTCGCCGCCGGGAGGCTCGGTGTCGGCGGCGACGGCGGACGGCGAGATGGGCGTCACCACGCCACGAAGCCGCTCGATCAGGTACAGCCCCAGGCCGAGGACGACGGCCAGGCCGAGGAAGGCGTACAGCTGGCCGGTCCCCGAGAGCACCAGCGAGAGCCCGGCCAGGACCATGCACACGGCGTAGATGACCAGGACCGTGCCGCGGTGGGAGAGGCCCAGGTCCAGGAGCCGGTGGTGGATGTGGCCACGGTCGGGGGCGAACGGCGAACGGCCCGAGGCAAGCCGCCGAACGATGATCAGGAACGTGTCGATGATCGGGACCCCGAGCACCAGCGCCGCCACGGCGATCTTGGCCGAGCCCAGGATGGAGAGAACCGCCAGAACGTAGCCGACGAGCATGATCCCGCTGGTCCCGGCGAAGATCGAGGCCGGGTGGAAGTTCCAGCGCAGGAACCCCGCCAGGGCCCCGGCCAGGGCAAAGCAGAACATCGCCACGTAGGGCTGGACCGGGTCGGCGGTCAGGTTGATGACCCCCAGGGTCAGGGCCGCGATCAGCGCGATCCCCGTCGAAAGCCCGTCGAGTCCGTCGATGAAGTTGATGCTGTTGATCATCCCCACTATCCAGACGAACGCCGCCACGACGGCGATGGCGCCGTCGAGGGCCAGGGTCCCCCTGGCGGTCAGCGGGTCGTTGACGCTGGCAACGGTCACACCCAGGCCGACCGCGATTCCCGCCAGCACGAATTGGCCGACGAACTGCCAGCGGGCCCGCAGCTGGTACCAGTCGTCGAGCAGGCCGAGCCCGACCGCCAGGACCGCGCCACCCAGCAGGGCCACGGTCTGAGGCCGCTTGATGATCTGCGGCCGGTCGACGAAGTGGAGTCCGATGACGCTGTTGGCCACCAGCAGGGCCGCCGACACGATCGCGAAGCCGAGCAGGATGGCCACTCCCCCGCCCCGGGCAATGGCGCGCTTGTTGACCCGTCGGGCCTCGGGGCGGTCGACCATGCCGAAGCGCCTGGCGTAGGCCCGGACGATCGGAGTCGCGGCCAGGGTGATCGCAGCCGCGGCCAGGAATCCGACGATCAGGGCCGGCAGCGCTCGCAGGGCATCGTCTTCGAGCCTCAACCCAGGGCCTCGCGAGCGGGTTCGAGGGTCCGTGACGCCAGCGGGCCGGCTGCGCTGGCCCGACTCGGCACGGCGGCGGGACCCGCTTCAGACGACGTGGTCAGTCCTCCCGAAGCCCCGGCACCGGGAAGCGCGAGCACATCTCGTGGACCAGAGCGGAGAGCTTCGCCTGCTCGGACGGATCGTCGCGGGTGACGATGGCCGAGATGATCGCCTCGCCGATCGCCCGCATCTCGGGTTCGCGAAAGCCCCGGCTGGTTGTGGCCGGCGTCCCGACCCGAATGCCGGAGGCGATGTTGGGCGGGTTCTTGTCGAAGGGAATGGCGTTCTTGTTGACGGTGATGCCGATCTCGTCGAGCAGGTGTTCGGCCTCCCGGCCCGTGACGCCGAGGGGAGTCACGTCGACGAGCATCAGGTGGTTGTCCGTGCCGCCCGAGACGACGCGCGCGCCCTTGTCGGTCAGGGTCGCGGCCAGCAGCCTGGCGTTGGCGATCGTCTGGCGCTGGTCGTCGCGGTACTCGTCGGTCGCGGCCAGGTGGAGAGCGACCGCCTTGGCCGCGATTACGTGCATCAGCGGGCCACCCTGAACGCCGGGGAAGACGGCCTTGTCGACGGCCTTGGCCAGATCCTCGCGACAGAAGATCAGGCCGCCGCGCGGACCGCGCAGGGTCTTGTGAGTCGTGGTGGTCACGATGTCGGCGTGGCCGAACGGGCTCGGATGGAGACCGGCGGCGATGAGCCCGGCGATGTGGGCCATGTCGACGAAGAGCAGGGCGTCGATGCCGTGGGCGATCTTGCCCAGCCGCTCGAAGTCGAGCGTGCGCGGGTAGGCGCTGGCGCCGGCCACGATCATCTTCGGCCGGACCTCTCGGGCCTGGCTCTCGAGGACGTCGTAGTCGATCTGCTCGGTCTTCTCGTCGACCCCGTAGGCGAAGAACTCGTAGAGCTTGCCGCTGAAGTTGACCGGCGAGCCGTGGGTCAGGTGCCCGCCGTGAGCCAGGTTCATGCCCAGGACGCGGTCGCCCGGCTGGAGCACCGAGAAGTAGGCGGCCATGTTCGCCTGGGCGCCCGAATGGGGCTGGACGTTGACGTGCTCGGCGCCCGGGAAGAGGTCCAGGGCCCGCTGCTGAGCCAGCCGCTCGGCGACGTCGACGAACTCGCAGCCGCCGTAGTAGCGCTTGCCCGGCAGACCCTCGGCGTACTTGTTGGTCAGGGGTGAACCCTGCGCCTCCATCACCGCGGCGAAGGTGTAGTTCTCGCTGGCGATCATCTCGATCTTCCAACGCTGGCGATCGGCCTCGCCCTGGATCGCCGCCCATAGCTCTGGGTCGACGTCGGCCAGCCGGGCCCAGGCGATCCCTTCCCGGCGTGCGATCGTCATGGTCGCTCTCCTTCGCTCCTGCGCCTGCTTCGCTCTGCGCCTGCCGTCGCGTGGCCGCCGCTCCCTCCTCTCGACGGGCCACCGATCGGATGCGGGCCTATTGTCGCCGATGAGCGGGCGGCGCGTCGCGGCAGCCGCGATTCAGCGGCCGACCGGTCGGGGCGCGGGGCGGGCGGGCCGTGGGCCTAGAGGTCCGACTCGATACCGGCCTGGCGGAGAGCCACGCCGAGGATCGCGCCCGCTACAGCGCCCTCCCTGAGCACCTTCGGCCGCTCCCCGGTGCAATCGACCACGGTCGACGGCGTACCGCCGCGGGTAGGGCCGCCGTCGAGGATCAGGTCGATGCGGTCTCCGAGCTGGGCCAGAACCTCGGCGGCGTCGCGGGCGTCCGGGCCGCCCGAGGTGTTGGCTGAGGTGACAGGCAGCGGACCGAGCACCGAGGCGAGGGCACGGGGGCAGTCGTGGTCCGGGACCCGGACCCCGATCGTGGCCACGCCTCCGGTCAGCACGGCCGGCAACCCCGAGTCGGGCCGCTGCGGAACCACGAGGGTCAGCCCGCCCGGCCAGAAACGCGCCGCCAGCGCCCGGGCCGCGGGCGAGATGACGCCGACCCCGGCCGCCTGGTCGACGTCGGCGACCAGCAGAACGATGGCCTTGTCCAGCGGCCTGTTCTTGGCGGCGAACAGCCGTGGCAGGCCGTCGTGGGCGAAGAGCGCCACGCCGACGCCGTAGACGGTGTCGGTCGGCAGCGCCACCAGGCCCCCGGCGGTGAGCTCGGCGATAGCCGCCGCGCGGCCGGCCGCGTCGTCCGCGAGGAGTCGAGTGGTCATCGACGCTCGACCCGGATCGCGCCGTCGAGGCTGCCGATGGCCCCCGGATCGCCGCCCGCGCCGCCGCCGGTCGGGCCGTGCCAGCCGTCGAGGGCGAGTCGCTCGATCATCTGGGCCGCGCCCTCCTCCCCCACCGGCGGGGCGACGTAACGCGCCAACTCACGTACGGCCGCCGGGGCGCTGGGCATGGCCACGCCGTGACCAACCTCGGCGATCATCTCCAGGTCGTTGTACTGGTCGCCGATGGCCAGGCACTGGCCCAGCGGAACGCCGAGACGGCGGGCGAGCCAGCGGACAGCCATGCCCTTGGACACTCCCGGAGCGAGGAACTCGAGGAAGCGGGGGTGGCTGAGCGTCACCTCGGCGGTGCCGGCGAAGTGGGACCGGCCTTCGTCGAGGACGTCGAGCGAGTGATTCCCCTCGCTCAGGGCGACGACCTTGGTCACCGGCCTGGCCGCCCTGGCCACGATGTCGGGCACGATCCGGAGCCGGTCGCCCACGAACAGACGGTACTCCTCCAGCCGTTCTTCGTCGGCACCCACGATCATCCACTCCAGGTGATTGAAGTGCGGGGTCAGCTTCCGCTCGAGGCACCATCGCACGATCTCCTGGGTGACCGCCGGCATCAGAGGCCGGTGGTACAGCAGGCGACCCGGCCTCTTCGAACCAGGCGCGGGCATCCGCCGGATGAGCGCCCCTTGCTGTCCGACGATCGGGCCGGTGAGGCCGAGAGCCTCGGCGAAGGGCGAGGCGCTGGTCGCCATCCGGCCGGTCACGAGCGAGACCCCGATGCCCCGCCGCGTGGCCTCGGCCACGGCCGCGTGGGTTCGCTCGCCGATGACGAGATCCTCGCCGACGAGCGTGCCGTCGATGTCGAGCGCGATCAGGCGGATCGGGAGACGCGGCTCGACCATCAGCCTTGCCTCGCGGCAGCGGTGCGGCCGCGTTCGACGTGAGCCAGGCGGGGCTGGCCCGACAGGTCGGCCTGGACGTGGCAGAGCCACTCCCCGGGGAGCCCGGCCACGGCAGCCGCGACCGCGGGGCCCTGGTCGAAGCCGATCTCGAGCAGCGCGCCGCCGTCCGGCCGCAGCGAATCCGGCAGAGCCGCGAGCAGCCGCTTCACCACGACAAGCCCGTCGCGACCGCCGTCGAGGGCCAGCCGGGGCTCGAACGACGCCGCCACCGGCAGAGAGTCGACGTCGCCGGAGGGAATGTAGGGCAGGTTGGCCAGGATCAGGTCGAAGGGCGGTTCGCCAGGCGGCAGCAGATCCGCCTCGAGGAAGGCGATCGAGTCGGCCAGGGCGTGGCCGACGGCATTCTCGCGGGCCAGATCGAGCGCCTCGGCCGAGCAATCGACGGCCAGGATCGAGACCTCTGGCAGCATCCGGCGCTTGCGCAGCAGCGACGCCAGGGCGATCGCGATCGCTCCGGAGCCCGTGCCCACGTCGACGACCCGGAGGTTGGGGGTGCCGGCGGGGCGGGGCGCGGCCGTCAGCCGGCGGGCAGCCTCTCGCTCGGCCTCCTCGACCAGCAGCTCGGTCTCGGGCCGCGGTATCAGCGCCCGCCGATCGACGCTCAGCGCCAGGCCGTGGAACTCCTTGTAGCCGCGGACGTAGGCCACCGGCTCCCCGGCCTCGCGGCGGACCAGCCCGGCTTCGTAGGTCGCGGCCGCGTCCGCCCCCACAGGTGCGTCCGGATGCGCGACCACGGAGGTCCGCTCGGCACCGATGGCCCAGCCGAGCAGCAGCTCGGCGTCCAGGCGGGCGCTCTCCGATCCGGAGGCGCGCAGCCGTGCCGTGCCAGCGTTCAGCAGCTCGCCGATGGTGGCCACGCGGGCTGGCCTAGCGCGAAGTCGGGCGGGCCGCGAAACCGGGGCCCGTCACGATTCGGCTTCCTCGGACCCGAGCGCCTGGAGTCGCTCGGCCTGGTAAGTGGTGCTGAGGGCATCGATCAGCCGGTCGAGGTCGCCGTCCAGCACGCCCGGCAGGTTGTGGAGGTCGAGCCCGATGCGGTGGTCGGTCAGCCGATCCTGGGGGAAGTTGTAGGTCCGAACCTTCTCGGCGCGCTCGCCCGAGCCGACCATGCTCCGCCGCGCCGCCGACTCGGCCTCGGCCGCCTTGGCCCGTTCGCGCTCGAGCAGGCGGCTGCGCAGGACGGCCATTGCCTTGGCCTTGTTCTTGATCTGGCTCTTCTCGTCCTGGATCGCGACCACGATCCCAGAGGGCATGTGGGTGATCCGGACGGCCGAGTCGGTGGTGTTGACCGACTGCCCGCCGTGGCCGGTCGAGCGATAGACGTCGACGCGGATGTCCTTCTCGTCGATCTCGACGTCGACCTCTTCGGCCTCCGGCATGACCGCCACGGTGGCGGTGGAGGTGTGGATCCGGCCGCTCGACTCCGTCACGGGGATGCGCTGAACGCGATGGACGCCGGCCTCGAACTTGAGCCGCGAGTAAGCGCCGCGCTGCGAGATCTCAACGATTGCCTCGCCGATGCCGCCGATGCCGTTCTCCTCGGCGTGCAGGACCTCGGCAGCCATGCGGTGCCGCTCGGCGTAGCGGAGGTACATCCGCAGCAGCTCGGCGGCGAACAGCTTGGCCTCGTCGCCGCCCGTGCCGGCCCGGATCTCGAGGATGACGTTCTTCTCGTCGTTGGGGTCGCGGGGCAGGAGCAGGACGCGGAGCTGCTCGGTCAGCTCGGTCTCGCGAGCTTCGAGCGTGCGGACCTCCTCCTGGGCCATCTCGTGCAGCTCGTCGTCGCCGGAGTCGCGGAGCTCGCGGGCCTCGCCCAGCTCCTTGCGGGCGGCCAGCAGCTCACGCCAGACACTGACGACCGGCTCGAGCTGCGACAGCTCCTTGCCCAGGCGCTTGAGCGCGGCCGGGTCGGAGGCCGTCTCCGGCCTGGCCAGCTCGATGTTTAGATCGTCGTACTGGCTGGCGATCTGGATCAGCTTTCCGTCGAGCATCTCGTCACCGGCCCGTCGCGCCGGCCGGGGTGGCGGCTGCCGTGGCGAGCGGCCGCGACGCCAGCTCGGAGCTCCCGGCGGGGATGGCGTTGCCGTCGGCGGTCAGAGCCCGCTCCAGAGAAACGATCGCGACCTCGAGCATGTCGTCGCTGGGTTGGCGGGTGGTGATCGCCTGGACCCAGATGCCCGGCGACCACAACCAGCGCACCAGGGCGTGGCGGCGATGCCGGGCGCCGAGCTGCAGGAGCTCGTAGCTGATGGCGGCGATGACCGGGATGAGGAGCACCCGCGAAACGACCAGCCAGATCGGCGCCAGGTTGCCGACGAGGGCAAAGGCCAGGATCGAAACGATCAGGACCACGACCAGGAACTCCGTGCCGCAGCGGGGATGAGCGGTCGGATACTTGCGGGCGGCCTCGGTCGTCAACGGGTCGCCGGCCTCGAGGGTGTGGATCGACATGTGCTCGGCGCCGTGGTACTGGAAGGTGCGGCGCACGTCCGCGGCCCTGGACATCAGCAACAGATAGCCGATGAAGATGGCGACCCGGATCAGGCCCTCAGACAGCTGCAGCCCGAGTCCCTGATCGAACCGGCCGACGGTGGCGCGGGCCAGGATCAGCGGCACCAGGAAGAAGAAGCCGACGCCGAGAACGAGCGTCAGGGCCAGCATCCCGCCGACGGCCACGGTGTAGCCCTTGCCGAGCCCCTGCTCCGCGCCCGGCCCGGATTCGGATGGGGTGTCGGGGTCCGTGTACGACCCCGAAGCTGCGCATAGCGCCGGACCGGCGAGCAGACCGGCGAGATTGGTCACCACTCCGCCGGCCAGGGTTGCCGCGACGCCGCCGCTGGGCTTCGTCCCGCCCTCGCCGCCTTCTTCGAGGCCGAGGGCCTGGAGCGTAGCCGAACGGACCAGCCAGCGCGTCCCGGTCACGAGCGTGTCGTACAGGACCACGAGACCCCGCAGGAAGGGCATCTTGAGCGCCCGGCGGGCACGCAGGCCCAGATCCAGACGTTCGGTGGCCCAAACGATGGATCCGTCGGGATGCCGCAGGGCGATCGCGAGCGCGTTTCGGCCGCGCATCAGGACGCCTTCGATGAGCGCCTGGCCGCCGTATTGGAAGGTAGCCATGGCTCGATTTTAGCCTCTGGGGAGCGCCGGTCCGCGGCAGCGACCGCTTCTACGGCGGGAGTTCGCGTCGTCCCGGCTGGCCTTTGGCCGGGCGTTACCCGATGTGGAACGCGGAGCTAGGCGCGCTGGGTTCGCTCGAGGCGGCGCTGGAACCGCTCGACCTGACCGGCGGTGTCGAGGATTACCTGCTTGCCGGTGAAGAACGGGTGACAGTTGTTGCACACGTCGACGCGCAGCTCACTGCGGGTCGAGCCGACCTCGAAGGTCGTCTTGCATGAGGCGCAGTGAACGGTCGCCTGCTGATAGTTGGGATGGATCTTGGGCTTCATGTGCAACTCCCCAGGCGCCTTCCGTACGGTTTCCCGCCGGTGGTCGTCGGTGGCGCGGGCCGCCTGTCGGACCGGCCCGCTCTGTGTGGCTGGAGGCTACTCGCCTGCCAGGGCCTCGATGCGGATGCGCTTCTTGTCGCGAGTCTCGTGCTCGAAATGGACGGTGCCGTCGATCTTGGCGAAGACGCTGTAGTCGTGGGCCAGACCGGCGCCCGGGCCGGCCTTGAAGGTCATGCCGCGCTGCCGGACGATGATCGACCCGGCCGTGACGAACTCGCCGTCGCCGGCCTTGGTGCCAAGGCGCTGGCCGACGCTGTCGCGGCCGTTCTTCGAGCTCGAGCCTGCCTTCTTGTGGGCCATCGATTACGCGTCCTTCTTGGGTCGAGCGGTCCGCTTGGGGGCGGACTCGCCGGCAGGTTCGTCAGTCTTGACAGTCTTGACAGCCTTGGGAGCCGCGGCCTTGGGGGCCGCCTTGGCGGACTCGGCCGGAGCCTCGTCCTTGGCCGGAGCCTCGTCTTTGGCCGGAGCCTCGTCTTTGGGCGCGGCGCCTTTCGCCGGCGCCTTGGGCGTCCTGGCCTTGGGGGCGGCTTCTTCTTCGGCGGCCTTGCGAGCCCTGAGCTTCTCGGCCAGCGCGGCGTCTTCGGCGGCCTGGCGCGCGGCGGCCTTCGAGACCTTCTCACGAGCGGCAGCGGCGGCGGCCTCGGCTTCCCTGGCTTCGGCGGCGGCGCTCTTGCTACCCAGCCGGACTTCTGTGACCTTGAGCACCGTCAGCTCTTGCCGGTGACCCTTCTTGACGCGGCTGCGGGCCTTGGGTCGGTACTTGAACGAGACGGTCTTCTCGCCTCGATCCTGGCGCAGGACCATAGCGCTGACGGCTGCGTCCGCCACGACCGGCTGACCGATCGCCGACGTTTCGCCATCCACGACCAGCAGCACGCGGTCGAGGTTGATCTCCTTGCCCGGCTCGGCATCGAGCAGCTCGACCTCGAGCTCGGTGCCGAGCTCTACGGTGTACTGCTTGCCGCCGGTCTCGATGACTGCGTACATGGGTCCTCAGGATTCGAACGGGACGGTGGCGCCCCACGGGGTGCAAGACACGAATACGCCCCCGGGCTGGCCCGGGGCGCGAATTGGGAGTGTACGTCCCAAGCTCGGCAACGTCAACCGAGGCCGGAGCAGGCGGAAGGTGGCGTGGTGGCGTGGTGGCGGCCGCGTGGCGGGGGGCGAGGGCGGGGCCGGAGTGGCCGGGTGCCGGGTGGCGAGGCCGGCGTGGCCGGGTAGCGAGCGAGGCGGGCCGCCTCCTCGTCGGGTCGATGGCTCGATCAGATAGAGGACAGCTCGTCGTCCAGCCAGAGGCGCTCGCGAACAGGTCGAACGGTGTCGAGCCGGGGCGCGAGCGTCGAGGTGGCCGCCGGCAGATCCTCGGGCGCTTCCTCGCCGGCGGCGCCCCAGTCCGAGGACATGCGCTCGACGCCCGTCTCGGCGTCGCCGTCGTCGCCGGCCCCCGAGAGCGGCATCGCCCGCATTCCCAGCTCGGCGGCGAGCGAGGCTACGACCTCGTCCGGGCGGCCGCTACCTCGGCTCTGCGAATGGCGCAGCCTCATCCACAGACCCGCCGCGTTCCCCGGCAGGCCGCCCGCAACCGGGGCCGCCGTGTCGGCCGGAGCGGCCGCGGACGGCGCGTCGGCGTCGGCCGGAGCGGCCGCGGACGGCGCGTCGGCGTCGGCCGGAGCGGCCGCGGACGGCGCGTCGGCGTCGGCCGGCCCCGCCCTCAGCCCGAGCAGCAGCGGCCTGAGATCGTAGCGGATCAGCCGCGTCTCCTTGCGGCGTTCGCGCGGCAGCTCCTCCGCGGCCAGCAGCCGGGCCACGGCAGCCGCGAGTTCGGGACGTTCCACGTTCAGCAGCGTCATCCGATAGTCCGCCGCCGCCAGCTGCGGCGCCAGGGCCGGTGCGCCGGTCCAGACATCGTAGAGGTCGACGACCCGATAGCCACGCGGCATGCTGTAAACCAGCCGCCGACGCAGGTCAAGGGCAGTGAGCCGCTCGGCCAGGAAGAGGTCGGCCAGCTCGTGCTCGGCGAGCATGCCAAGCTGGAGCGGCGCCGCGAAGACAAGCCGCGAACGGGGGCTGAAGCCCTCGCTCGTGGCGATCGGTATCTCTCCGCGCCGGAAGGCCCGCTCCCACGCTCGAACCGCATCAAGATGTGAGAGATAGCGCGCTTCGTCGCCTCGTCCGAAGACGATCCGCCAGCGCTGCCGGACCTCGCTCACGGCGTCGACCGGCGCGACGCTGGGGCGGTGGTCCGCGGTGCGGCGACGGGTGCGTCTGACACGGCGACGGGTGCGTCTGGCGGCGGGCCCGCCGAGGCGGCCACGTCAGCGGGCCCGGCAGGTCCGCCGGGTTTCAGGGTCTCGCCGGGTTCCGCGGTCTCGCCGTGTTCCGCGGTCTGGACGGACCCCGACGGCTGGCCTCCCTCCGAGGGTCCGCCTGGTCCGGTAACGACTGGCTTCTTGACCCGCGGCGGGGCCGGGCGCTCCGAGTGCTTGCTCTTTCGACCCCAGCGGCTGACGACCACGTCGGCGCTCGTCGCCTGAACGACCAGGGTGAAGAGCACGACACCGAAGGTGATCGCCTGGAGCCGGCCACGGTTCGGGAAGTCGATCGGCAGCGACAGCGCCAGGGCCGTGGAGACGGCCCCGCGCAGGCCGGACCAGAAGACGATGTGAAGCCACTCGAACGGTATGGCCCCCTCATCGTTCGCCCGGACCGGCTTCGCCGCGGGTCGGGATCGCGATCTGGCCGCGGCCACGGCCCGCCCGTGCCAGGCCCGTCGCGCCAGCCGCCAGCCACCGAGCAGGCCGTAGACGATGACCGCCCGACCGACCAGCGTGGCGACTATTGCCCAGCCGATCGGAGCGGCAACGTCGACGAGCGAGTGAACCGGGATGGCGAAGCCCACCACCAGGAAGACGAAGGCCGTGGCCAGGAACGCGACGAACTCCCAGACGGTGTCGAGTGCTTCTTCGGTCTTCTGCGACAGGCCCCGGCTCCGGCCGTAGTTGCCAAGGACGATGCCGGCCACGGCCGTGGCGATGACCCCCGACTGGTGCAGGGCGTCTGACACGAGGTAGGTCCCGTATGCCAGCACCACGGACAGGCTGATCTCGATCAGATGGTCGCCGACGCTGGGCAGGATCCGCGAGGCCGCGAACCCGGCCGCGGCCCCGAGCCCCGTCGACAACAAGACCACGGACACGAACGTGAAGCCGATCTCCAGTGGCCCGACGGGCTGGGTGACGTACGCGGCCGCGATGGCGAAGACGACGATCCCGGTGCCGTCGTTGAAGACGCTCTCGGCCTCGACGAGCGTGGACAGGCGGCGGGGCGAGCCCAATCTCTTGAACGTGGCGATGACCGCCGCCGGGTCTGTGGCGGAGAGCATCGCCCCCACGACAAACGCCTCCGGCGCCGCCAGCCCGGCTCCCAGGTGGAGAGTCAGGGCGATGAGTGCGGCGCTGACGAAGACCCCCGGGCCGGCCAGCAAGGCGACGCCCGAGATGGACGGCCGCAGCTTCGAGAAGTCGGTCTGGTACGACGCCTCGAAGACCAGGGCGGGCAGCAGCACGACCAGCACCAGCTCGGGAGTTATTGCCACTTTGAGCGGTTGGGCGAAGGAACCGGCCACCAGCCCAACTGCCACGAGGGCAACGGTGTAAGGCAGACGGATCCGCCGCGCCAGGAGCGTCACCAGCGCGGCCGCCCCGACCAGCAGGACGAAGATGCGGATCAGTTCGAGAGTCGTCTCGCCAGAATTCACCCGGTTGACTCGCCGCCGGCCGCCTCCACCGGTGACGCTGCGCCCAGCGGGCTCGCATCCTTCAACTGCATATCGCTCCCCAGCAGGTCTCGTTCACCGCGCTACTCGAGACG
>Ga0335076_10004022_pt1 | contig 14832 bp, 11 predicted proteins | sample Lox_Sample_25_FD_206717 | JGI IMG/M metagenome (GOLD analysis project Ga0335076, IMG submission 206717) | Soil microbial communities from Loxahatchee National Wildlife Refuge, Florida, United States - Lox_Sample_2.5 | ecosystem: Environmental > Terrestrial > Soil > Wetlands | place: USA...
GCACCGCGAAGCCACAACACCAGCGAGTGCTGGCATTTTTGTGCAATCCCTCATCACCGGAGCGAGCAGTCAACTCACAAACAATCCTGACGACGGCTGGCCCGCGTGGTCTCCGGATGGTCGCGCAATTGTCTTCGCGCGCTATTCCGAAAATACAATTTCCCTGCACCTCATTTCGTTCTCGGCTGACCAACTCGCCACCCACATCGCGCAGCCCGAACAAACGCTCAACACTACTGTTGCTCCACCGATTCATCCCGAATTGACCTATTCGCCTGACGGCCACTCGCTCATCTATTCCGCGACCTCGGGTCTTGTCTCTTTCTCTCTGCAATCGTTCGCAACGCACCAACTCACCCAAGCCCCGCCTTCCACACAGGATTGGGGCGCCTCTTTTTCCCCAGATTCCCGGCAACTCCTATTCGTCCGCAGCGGTGATGTGGACTTCTCTGATCAACTGCTCACGATTCCCGCGGGCGGTGGTGAGCCCATGCAAATCGCCACGGAACATGCGCGCATTCTGGGAGCGCCGCAATGGTCCGCCGATGGTCAATCCATCATTTTCGCTTCCGGTCGCGGCAGCCATCCTGGACTCTGGCGCGTTTCTGCCCGCCTTCGCGAGACGCCTGTACAAATTAATGATAGCGGCTGGTATCCTTCCGTCTCGCACAGTACCCCCCGCCTCGCCTATCAACGCGTGACTCGCGCCCTCAACATCTGGGAACTCGACCTTTCTGGCACCTCCCCGTCGCCTCGCATTATCATCCCCTCGACCAGCGAAACCGACCAGGGGCCCGCGCCACAACTTTCCCCGGACAAAACCAAGGTTGCATTTATGTCCGACCGCTCCGGCACTATGGAAATCTGGGTGGCCCATCGGGATGGCTCGAAGGCTCGTCAACTTACCGTCATCGGCGCCGTGGGAACACCTCGCTGGTCGCCAGACAGCAACTCGCTGGCGTTCGACGTGAACCGCCGGAATGGCGCCGCCATTTACACCGTAGGCATCGATGGCACTCCGCCGCGCCTGCTAACTCCCGATGAGTTTCAGAACGTGTGCCCCAGTTGGTCGCGCGACGGAAAATGGGTTTACTTCGCCTCATGGCGCACCGGCACCTCGCAAGTCTGGAAGGTCCCCGCGGCTGGTGGCACACCCACGCAGGTTACCTATCACGGCGGCCATGCCGCGTTTGCTTCGCTCGATGGCGAGCGCATCTACTATGCGAAATCGTGGTACGCGAATCCCGAGATCTGGCAGGTGCCCGTGAATGGCGGCCGGGAATCCTTAGTATCCCCGCAACTCCGCCCCGCATCTTGGGCCAGCTGGTCGGTCACCGAGCGCGGCATCGTCTTCGCAACATCTTCCGGTAAAGGCAAACCCAGCGCGGCCCTGTACGATCCGGTCACCCGCCGGGTCACCACCTTAGCTACCCTCAACATCGTCCCATTCTGGTTTTCCGCCTCGCTTGACGGTCACTCGCTTCTCTTCGATCAGCCGGGCTGGCAGCAAGCGCAAATTATGCTGGTGGATAATTTCCGCTAGGCAAGACGAGCCAGCGGCAACAGCTGTTGCGGTCCCTAGAATCCGCTTCCCATTAACCGTTCCGCCACGACTGTACTTCCTCGCGCCGCGCACTTTCCCGTTCCGCGGTATTCTATCGACTACGCCAGCCGCCCCAGGCTCCGAGACAACCGGCCATCTCCATGAACCCCTACCCCAAACTGCCCCGGCCATCGCTTTGGTCGCGGCCCGACCCGGTTCTCGCCCAGGCTGGGCTCTCCGGGGAACTCCTTGTTGCTAAAATCCGCTTGGCGCTCGCCACGCTCCTTCTGCTTATCCCGTTGATCAACTCCATCTTTTTCCCTTTCGACCCCAAGGAAGGCTTGGTCGGCATCATCCTTGCGTCCGGCACGTTCTTCATTTCACTGATGCTGTATGTGTTGCTCCGCCGCGACTTCAACCCGGGGTGGCTCAGTTTTGGCACCACTGCCCTTGATGTTTCTCTGGTGAGCGGCGGCCTTCTGATGTTTCTACTTTTTAACGAACCCCACACCGCTGTGAATAGCAAGGTTGTATTCGAGGGCTACTTCCTGGCGATCGGCGCCACCAGCCTTCGCTACGACAAGCGCGTGTGCATCACCGCTGGCGTGCTCGCGTTCCTGCAGTATTTCTCCATCGTCTATTTCGCAGCGTCCCACTGGGACTTAAACAATCCGAGCTACGCGCCGTTCTCGTACGGCATTTTTAGCTGGTCTGCGCAGATTTCCCGGATCATCATGATGCTTACGGCTTCCGGTCTCTCGCTGGCGCTGGTGACACGATCACAGAAATTGCTGCAACTGGCCACCGGGGATCCACTGACCGGGCTGTTCAATCGCGGCTATGTCGACGATCGCTTCTCCGTGGAATTGTCGCGAGCATCGCGCTACCGGAAGCAGCTCACCGTCGCGGTAATCGATGTCGATCGTTTCAAGGCCCTTAACGATAATCACGGCCACGCCTCCGGAGACGTGGTTCTTCGCAAGCTCAGCGTCATCCTTCGCGAGTCTTTCCGGCAAAGTGATATCGTCGGTCGTTATGGCGGCGAGGAATTCGTCGTCATTCTTCCGGAAATGGACGTTGAAACCGGACGTCAGAAGCTGGAATTGCTGCGGCAGCGCATCGCCCACACGCGCATTCCTATCCCTCATCGCAACGAACAGGTACAAATCACCATCAGTGTCGGGCTATCGAGTTTCCCCCATGATGGGGACGAAGCCGCGCGCTTGCTTTCGCTTGCCGACAAGCGCATGTTCCGCGCGAAGCGGCAGGGACGCAATCAAGTCGTCGCCGGCGATTCTGCCCCGTCCGCCGCGAACTCGGGCCCACCCTCCGAACGCGCGCTCCTCGAACGCACCCCGTGGTAACCGCCCAACCGTGGTATCGGCTCCAGCCTGTGCCCAGCGCTTTTGCAGCGGTCGCCTTCCGAGGTGGGCATCTTTCGGGGCCCCGAAGACTTACTCTTGGGAAATACTGCGCCGTCATCCCGAAGAGAGTCTGCAGCGCGGGTCTCTCTTCGATTTCCTCGCTGCTCCTCCTGCTCCTCTACTTCACAAACTCCCCTGCCCTGCCTTGCCCCCACGGGTCATAATGCAACGCGAACCAAATCCGTTCCGGAATCGACGGATGCGAATAAAACCAAATGACATACCACCGCGGCGGGTTGGGATCGGACAAGTCCACGTCACCTAGAATGTTGAACGACTGCGCTGCCACCTGCCCCGAATCGGGTGTCAGTCCGTGCGTCACTTCCAGCCCATATTGATCGGCTTGATGTTCGATGTGCCTGGAAAACGTATTCCCGATCGGTTGGCCGACAATGGAAAGTATCGAAACTAGCAGCAACAGCGCCGGCAGTGAAGCCAGGTCCCCCAGTTCGCGAATTCCCCACGCTGAGCCCCACCGAGCCAGCACCCAGCCAATCAACCGGTAGCCCAAGTAAAAGGTCACAAACAGCCCCGCGAAGGCGAAGGCGATGCCCTTCCAGATATGCTCCAGCACGTAATGCCCCATCTCGTGACCCACTACAAAGACAATCTGCGGCGTGTTCATCTTGGCGATGGTGGTGTCCCACACCACAATTCGCTTTGATGCTCCAAAGCCGGTTACATACGCGTTCAGCTCCGTCGTCTTTTCTCCCGCGCCCATCCAGAACATCCGCTGTGGAGGGATGTCTTCTCCGGCGCGATGCACCAGTTTCTGCAATTCCGCAGTCAACTCCGGATCCTTCGCTTGCAGCGGCTCAAATTTGTGGAACATGGGATCGATCACCAGCGGCTGAATAAAAATTAAGACCAGAATCAACGGCAAGGTCGCCAGCCAGAAGTAAAACCACCAGCGCCTCGGTGATTTCCGAATGACCGCATACAGAATCCACACCACCACAATCATCGCGATCACCGACAACAATTCGCCTTTTGCCCAATCCCAGAACCACGAGCCCCACCCTTGCACCGACAATCCATACTTCCGGTCCAGCCAGTTGTCGTAAATCCCCGTGGGTAGCTCCAGCACATCCATGGCCAAGGCAATCAGCGGAGCAAACACCAACCCCTGCACCCAACGCTTTCCACTCGCACGTTCCGCCCAGTCCCGATACTTCGGCGCCAGCTTCCACCATAGAATCAGCACCAGCACCAACAGCCCGTACACCATTTCCACCAGCGTCGTGCGTAGTCGCACTGTCGCCAGCGCTCGTGCTTTCTCTTCGCGCTCCGGTGGCAACGTATACTTCGTAATCGTTGTGGAGCTTGCCGGCTCGCCGCCCGTAGTGGTTGCAGACTGCGGCGCAGCGCCGCTCTCCTGCCCAAATCCTGAAGAAACAGCGGCTTTCACCCGAACTGCCGACTCGCCCCTGAGCGGTGAACCCGCCAGCCAACTCATCACCACCACGGCCAGCACACACTTAACGAACCGCACACTCATCGTCGTTGCTCCATTCTCTCTCCGCCTTCCCTCAATACGTCTCTATTTATCCTGCATTTAACTTCGCGATGTCATCGTCCCTGCAGTCCCGGAGGCCCCAATGGCAAAACCGTTTACTCTCGCGTTGTTCGCCCTTCTTCTTGCTGTTTCATCCTACGCCCAATCCGACGGGTATCATCTCACACAAAAAATCGTTCTCGGTGGCACCGGCGGGTGGGATTACCTCGAAGTCGATCCCACTTCCCATCGCCTGTTCATCTCCCGCGGCACCCACGTCATTGTCTTCGATCCCGCGCAAGGCAAAATTGTCGGCGACATACCCGACACGCAAGGCGTACACGGCATCGCCATTGCCGACGAATTTCATCACGGATTCACTTCCAACGGGCGAACCGGCGACTCCACCATGTTCGACCTCGCCACGCTTAAGTCACTCTCCACCGCCAAAGCCGACGACGACGCTGACGGGATTATCTACGATCCCTTCTCGCAGCGGGTGTTCACCTTCAACGGCGATCCCGGCACGGCCACTGCTATAGACGCCACCGTTGGCAAAACCGTCTCGACTTTCCCGCTCGGCGGCAAACCAGAATTTGCCGCCTCCGACGGCAAGGGCAAGATATTTGTCAACCTGGAGGACAAGAGTGCCCTAGTGAGATTCGACGCCAAAACCCTAAAAATCGAAAACACCTGGGCGCTCGCCCCCTGTGAGTCGCCCTCCGGCCTGGCCATCGATGCTGCCCACGAAATCCTGGTCGTCGGCTGCCACAATCAGCTCATGACTTTCGTCGACGGCAACTCCGGAAAAGTTCTCGCCACGGTTCCGATCGGCAAGGGAGTTGACGCTACACGGTTTGATCCTGCCACCGGATATGCTTTTGCGTCCTGCGGTGAGGGCACGATCACGATCGCCCACGAAGATTCTCCAACCAAATTTTCTGCCGTGCAAACGTTACAGACCCAACGCGGCGCCCGCACCATGGCGCTCGATTACGACACTCATACCATCTACACCGTCACCGCCGAATTCGGTGCAACCCCCACGGCTACGGCTGACCACCCGCACCCGCGCCCCGCAATTCTCCCCGATACCTTCGTCCTGCTGATCTTTTCCAAGTAAATCCGCGCTTGGCACCTGTTCCGGTTGCCAACTTGATACTTAGAACTCGGCTGATTAGTTCTTTGCGCCCGGCCTTTTCCTCTGCTACGCTGAAAATGACGAATCAAATTCGATTCAACTGAGGGGTTGCATCATTTTCGTCCTATCCGCAATCTACATTGGCAATATTTTCGAAATTCTAGAGCAAACCGGCTGGGTCGCCCGCGGCGTATTGGCGATCCTGTTGTTTTTTTCCTTAGTGTCGTGGGCCCTGATCTTCCAGAAATGGGGCCTGTTCAGCCGCATCAGCCGGCAAAGTGACCAATTCTTGAAGATTTTCCGCGCGACCAAGGGCGTGGCCAACCCGCAGGGGTTGGTGAACGCTGGCTCTCCCTTCGCCAACGTCTATGCCGCAGGCTATCGGGAGCTGCAATCGCAGGTGACCAACGGGGGAACCGGTAACCCGAGCCCCGCCAAAGTGAAATCATTGCAAGCGGTTACCGTGAGCATGCAACTGGCATCCACAGAAGAGGTACGGCGCGTCGAAAAAGGCATGTCCTGGCTGGCAACCACCGCCGGCGTGGCACCGTTCATCGGCTTGTTTGGCACGGTGTGGGGAATTATCGACGCCTTTTCCGGCCTGGGTACCAGCGGGGCAGCAAGTTTGCGCGCCGTCGCTCCCGGTATCGCTGAAGCGTTGGTGACCACTGCGGCGGGCTTGTTCGCTGCAATCCCCGCCCTGATCGCCTACAACTATTTCCTGCAGGATATTCGCGACCTGGCCCAGCGCCTGGACACCTTCACCAGCGAATTCTCCGCGCAGATCGAAAAGACGTTCACCTGAGGCTGAAACGCCATGCCCACTGCTCCGAAATCCACGCAAACGTCGCTGTCGGACATCAACATGGTACCGTTCATCGACGTGGTGCTGGTGTTGCTGATTATTTTCATGATTACGGCGCCGATCCTGCAATCCGGGATCGAGGTGGATGTTCCAAAAACCCACTACGTCAAGGAAGTCACTGAGCAACGGCTGGTGGTCACGATCGACAAGAAACAACTGGTCTATCTCGGGAACGATCCGGTGAACGTGCATCAATTGGCGGACAAGATTCGCAAGCAGGCCAAGAAGGCCAACGACATCGTCTATCTGCGCGCGGATGAAACCGTGCCGTTCGGAGCATTCTGTTCGGTGATTGATGCGCTGCGCGTGTCCGGAATTTCCAATATTTCGATCGTGACGCAGCCGATCAACGATCGGAACAAGTAAGCGTTGCGCACCAGGAGATGCGGCTTGCGGTTGCCCGGCAACGGCAAGCAAATGAGGCCTTCACCGTTCTAACGTCATGTCTGAACTGGTCTACAACCCCGATGAACTAAGGCTGAAGAAGTACCTCTCCTATTCCGTGTTTTTCCATGTCGGATTGACGGTGCTGATGCTGGCTGGAGCGTGGCTACAGAGGACCGGCGACAATTGGGGCGGAATCGGAGCCGGAGGAGACTCGAGTGTAAAGGTAAACCTGGTCGCGCCGAGCGCGGGGATACCGATGCCCCCAACGATCAACCCAACGGAATCGCAGGTGGTGGATCCAACGAAGGGGTTGAACGTCGAGGACCCCAAGCCGAAACCGCCGGAGCCAATGAATGATGCCGTGAAGATTCCGAAGTTCGAAAAAGAGAAACCGCTGCCGCCGAGCAAGAAATCGAAAGTATTCGAAAACAAGCAGCCACCCCCTGAGAACGCAGTGCCGTACGGCAAGGGCGGGCAAATGAACCTGCCGTCGGGTTACGCCCCGTCACCGGGTCCATTAAACGGTGGCGTCGCGGCTACAGGACAAGGCGGCGGGGATTTTGCGGCGCGCTACGCTTGGTATGTGGAGGCGGTACGGCGTGCGGTGAACCAGAACTGGATGCAGAACACGATCGACCCGGGCGTGCGTGCAGCGCGACGCGCGAAGACCACCATGACGTTCACGATCAATCGCGACGGAACCGTTCGAAATATTCGCCTGTCAGAATCGAGTGGAAACCGCTCCATGGACGATTCGGCACAGAGGGCCTTACTTTCCATCGACCATTTCCCAGCCCTGCCGTCAGACTATTCAGGGTCGTACGTAGACGTGACTTTTGATTTTGACCTGAGCTTGTCGAGATGAACTGGTAAGAAAAGCCGCCGCGCGAGGTTGTCTTGGAAGGAAACGAAAATTATCTTCCACAGAGGGCGATTCGGAGAGATACGAATCGCCTGAGCCCTCTGTTATCCTACGATTTCCCAGCCTTACCCTTGAAGGAGGTCGCTTGAGTCTCCCTAGATTCGTGGTGTGCTCCGTGCGTAGTGCCATAAAGGTGCTTTTGGGGCTGCTAGTGCTGTGCGCACCCACGCTGGCGCAAGACTGGGTACATATTCAAACAGGCATTGGACAAAACATGCCGCGCATTGCGGTATCCGATTTCGTTCCGAAGGTGGATGGAGACAAGTCGCACGCTGCGCTGTTTACGAACGTGGTTCGGGACGATTTGCAGTTTTCGGGGATTGTGGATCTGGCGAGCCCAAGTTTTTACCCGCAGCGGGTGCCGGGGCAACCGGGGGAGTTGCAGATGCTGGACTGGTCCCAGCCTCCGGTGAACGCAAATTTTCTGGCATTTGGGAACCTCACGGAGTCTTCGACAGAGGTGGCGATCTTTGCCTGGATGTACGACGTGCGCAGCACTTCGTCCCAGGCTGTGATCGGCAAGGTCTATCGCGGGGCACCCACGGACGCGCAGGTACGCAAGTTCGCCCACCAGTTCGCCGACGAAATTATCAGCAAGCTTTCCGGGGGACTGCCCAGCATCGCTTCGACCCAGATCGCGTTCATTCGCGGGGCCGTGGGCGCCAAGGAAGTTTGGGTGATGGATTACGATGGTTCGAACCAGCATCGGCTTACCTCAGTGGGTCCTGTCTCGCTGACGCCGAGGTGGTCGCCGGACGCGTCGCGGATCGCATTCACCTGCTTTGTGCCGGTGAGTGGCGTAGTAAGCGCGCAGATCTGCATGTATTCCTTCGATGCTGGCAAGCTGGTGTCGTTCGCGCGATTCCGCGGAACGAATAATTCGCCGACCTGGTCGCCCGACGGTTCGCAAGTAATGTTCTCCTCTTCCATGCAGGGGAATCCGGCGTTGTACGTGACGGACGCGAGTGGGAACCGGCCGAAGCGGCTGACGTTCGCTTCGAACGGAGCGGATACTTCGCCGGCTTGGAATCCAAAAACGGGACAAAGCGTGGCGTTTGTCAGTGACCGCGGAGGCTTGCCGCAACTCTACATGATGAACGCGGACGGCACCGACACGCGGAAGATCGATTTGCCGGATATGGGATACGTGATTGACCCGGCGTGGTCGCCCAATGGCCAGATCTTGGCGTTTTCGTGGCGCAGGCCGTCAGGGAACTACGACATCTACATTATGGATGTAGTCTCGCACCAACTGCGGGAACTGACGCGGGACGCGGGGCGCAACGAACGGCCCAGCTGGGCTCCAGACGGAAGACACCTGGTTTTTGAATCGACCCGTGGGGGAACCCGGCAGATCTGGACCATGCTTGCTGACGGATCACAGCCGCACCAGTTAACCACCTCGGGGCACAACGAGTCGCCAAACTGGTCGACTCGGTAAGAAACAAGGAGACCTTGGGAAACCGAGACATGTGGAGCACAACGAGTCTCTCTTGGAGCACATTCCCTTTCTTTTCGCCTTGTGGCGAAGTACAATATATCGTGTTACGACATATCACCCGAACCCGGTCCTCTGGTGTTACTATCGCTCTGTCCAGCGGACCAAACACGGGAAGTTACACGGTGTCTTAGGAGGACACGCATGAAAGAGTCACACCGCCCGCTCGTTCGCTCGTTGCTCATTTCGACTGCTGCCGTTGCGTTGATCGTCGCCGGCTGTAACAAAAAACCACCGGTGACAGCGCCGCCCGCGCCAGCACCCGCGCCGGCGCCCGCGAAGCCTACGGCGAACCTGACCGCCGACCGCACTACTATTAACAAGGGCGAATCCGTGAAGTTGAGTTGGACCACCACCGACGCGACAAACGTCTCCATCGCGCCGGAAGTCGGCGCCGTCACCGCACAAGGATCCACCAGCGTGACTCCATCGGCTACGACGACGTACACCCTTACGGCCAGTTCCAGCGGCGGCAACGCTGAATCAAGCGTAGCCATCACCGTGAGCGCACCTGCTCCGGTGGCGGAAGCGCCGAAGGAAGGGTACGACGAATTGTTCCTGAAGGAAGTACGCGACGCGTACTTCGATTACGATTCTGCGGCAATCCGGCCCGATGCGCGGGAGGCGCTGCAGAAGACCGCAGATTTCCTGAAGGGTTACCCGAACGCGCGAGTCACGATTGAAGGCCACTGCGACGAGCGCGGTTCGACGGAATATAACTTGGCGCTAGGGCAGCGCCGCGCCAACGCGGTGAAGGAGTATCTGGTCAGCTTGGGGATTCCGGCAGATCACCTCTCGACAACAAGCTGGGGCAAGGAGAAACCTTTCTGCACCGAATCGACGGAAGCGTGCTGGCAACAGAACCGCCGCGGCCATTTCGTGCCGAACAAGCAGTAGTTGCCTACGAAACGTTCATCATTTTGACGGAGCCGCATCTTCTTCCAGGGAGATGCGGCTCTTTTGCTTTGTTTCTTCGTATCCCGGTGCGCCCCACCGCCGCTACGCCCAGGAGTACCCGAGTTTGGCCAGTGGCAAAGTGCGCAGGCGCTGGCCCGTTGCCGCAAAAATCGCGTTGCAGACCGCTGGGAGGACCGGAGGAAGAGCAGGCTCCCCCAGGCCGGTGGGTGGGTTGTTGGTTTTTAGGAACTTGACGTCGATGATGGCTGGAACTTGATTCATGCGGACCGGCTCATATCCGTTGAAATTGTTCTGCATGGCACGGCCACCCTTAAAGGTGATCTCGTATGACATGACCGAGCTCAGGGCTTCGAGCACCGCGCCCTGGCATTCGTTTTCGGCGGCGCCGGGATTGATGATTTGGCTGCCAATGTCGCCGGCGACCCACACGTGTTCCACGTTGATTTGCTTCTGTGGACTCACCTTGAGCTGAACGACTTCCGCAAAATAGCCGCGATGCGAAAACTGGAAGGCGACGCCGAGGCCGGTGCCTTTCGGGAGTTGCTTTTTGCGCGTTTGCCAGTTGGAAATTTCCGCAGCGTATTTGACTATGCCGGCGGCACGCTGGGGATTGAAATCGGGATCATCGGGTTTGTACTCCGGATTATTGATACGCGGGCGACCAAGGATTTCGAGGCGAAACTCAACGGGGTCCTTCCCTGCTGCGTGCGCCAGTTCATCGATGAAAGATTGGAAGACCCAGGAGAAGGCGTTACTGCCGGGAGCGCGCAGCGCATAAGTGGGAATGCCGATGGGCATAAGTGAAGCGCCGAAATAATAGTCGGAAACGAGCGTGGCGGGGAATTGGCCGCCGTTGATGCCGGCAGAAGGCGCGAACTTGTCGCCTTCGCCGAAGCTGACGAAGTGATTGTGCCAGGCAACGAGTTTTCCCGAGGAATCGACGCCACCCTTCAGGAAGTGGTATCCGGCGGGGCGATAGTGGTCGTGGTGAAAATCATCCTCGCGGGTCCAGAGAAGCTTGATGGGGACTCCGGTTTCCTTGGAGATGGCCGCGGACTCCACCATGTAATCGTTGGTGAGGCGGCGGCCAAAGCCGCCTCCGGCGCGCATCAAGTGCACTGTGATGTTGGACGCTGGAATATTCAAGACCTGCGCGACCATTTCGCGGCCGCGCTCCGGAGTCTGTGAAGGCGACCAAAACTCCAGTTTGCCGTCGTGATAATGCGCCAGGCAGTTTTCCGGCTCCATCGGAGCGTGGGCGATGAAGGGATAGACGTAAGCGGCTTCCACGGTTTTTGTGGCGGACTTGAGGGCGGATTGTGCGTCGCCGTCCTTGCGGAGGGTGAGCGTAGGAGTTTGCGTGGAAAGCGTCTGGGCTTGCTCAAGAAACCCTTCGCTGCTTTGCTGCGCAGTCGCGCCTTCGTCCCAGGTGATTTTCAATTTTTCGCGGGCAGTTTTCGCTTGCCACCAGGAGTCGGCAACTACGGCGACACCGGGCATGAGGCCCAGAATGTCGGATGTGCCGGTGAGCACGAAGACATGGCGGACGCCGGGCTGCGTTTTGACTTCATCGACATTGGCGTTGACGACCTTGCCGCCGAAAACGGGGCATTTTTCGTAGACCGCCCAAAGCATGTTGGGAACGCGAAAATCGATGGAGTAAAGAGGTTTGCCAGTGACAATGGAAGGAGTGTCGTAGCCAAGGGTGGTGTGACCGATGATTTTGTAATCCTTGGGATCTTTGAGCTTGACCGATTTCAGGTCCGGTGGAACAAGTGTTGAGGCCTTGTCGGCCAGTGCGCCGTAAGTTGTAGAGCGATTTGTTTTGGCATGCAGAACGTGACCCGAAGATGTAGTCAGCTCCGATTCCGGGACAGACCAGCTTTGCGCGGCAGCGGTGACAAACACGGCGCGACAGGCCGCCCCCACTCGCCGCAGCGGATCCCAGTTGACCGGGGTCGAAGTGCTGCCGCCCGCCACCTGGCGGCCAAATTTGGTCTCATCCAGATCGGCCTGGCGGATGCGCACACTGCTCCAATCGACGTCGAATTCTTCGGCGATGAGCATGGGCAGCATGGTCTTGACGCCCTGTCCAGTCTCAGGGTTCTTCGCAAGAATCGTAACGATGTTGTCAGGAGCGACGTGCACGAAGGCGGTGCAGTCGTAATCCTGCTTTGGCGCGGCTTGGGCAAAGAGCGACAGGGGGCGATCGGCGTAGAAGGCAAACAGCACCCCGGTGGTGGTAGCGGTGGAAACTTTCAAGAAACTGCGGCGATCCAGGAGCGTGGTAGCCATAGGTATTCCTTTGACGCGAAGCGGGCTGGCAAGGAAATTGTAGAAACTTTCTCCACTGCCGTCTATCAGGAACCTGGAATCGAATCCCTTTCGCCGCGTCGGGCCTTCGCATTCCCAGCGCCGTCTTCCAGGCGAGGAAGGCGTCCCTCTTGCTTTTCCCGTCCAACCGTCCGCAGCCGCTCAGTGGTGAGACGGCGGCGGGCGCTTCGAGGAGTCCTTCGCCAGACACTCGTTGCATATCCCGCCAACTTCGGTGCGAGTTACCGTAACCTGAATATCGCAGTCCGTCGCAATTTGCGCTTTCAGTTGCTCGTAGAGGCGCGATTCGAACTCCCGCACCTTTCCGCAACGAAGACACGCCACGTGAATGTGATCGCGGGGACCGTGAGTTTCATAGTAATGGCGATCGCCTCGCAGGTGGAGCAGGTCGAGTTCGTCGATGAGGCCTTGTTTTTTCAGTAGGTCGATGGTGCGGTACACCGTCACCAAGTGAACTTCGGGATCGATTTTCTGGGCACGTTCCAGGATCTGGTCAACGTCGAGGTGTTGCTCCGCGGCGTCCATGACCTCCAGAATCACCCGGCGCTGCCGAGTGAGACGAATGCCGCGTTCTTTGAGCGCGTTTTGGAGATGGCTGGAGGGCTCGGTGGCGTTAATACGTTCACCAGAAGACACACGTCTAGATGGCAAAGCAGACATACCGTTACCCTCGGCAAGTAGTTTAACAGGGTTGGCAAGCCGCGTCTAAAAAGGAGACAAGGGTGCTGTGGCACGCTAGAAATTGGATCAATATTGCGAGGTCACGTGGCGTCTCGTCATTGCCGAGCGGCTTTGATGACATATTGCGCGACGAGATTGTCAGAAGCACTGCCGACGTAGATCGTTTGCGTGAAAGATGTCGGCGTGATGTCGGAGAACACCTCTTTCATCAGTTGGACAGTGCCCTGGGACCCCTCGCGATGCTGCAGGCTGAGCTGGCCGTTTTTCCACGTCGCGCCCTCGCTCAAAGTCAGGCAGCCCTGTGGCACGTCATTAGCGCACCAGAGAACGAGAAAACGACCCAGGGAGTCGTCAAACCAGAAGATGCCATGGCCACTATTCTCTCCGTCGTCACCTTGCGAGTGGTATTCCTCGATGAGCGACAGGCCAGCTGGACCAGGCCGCCATTTCTCTGTGCCACGGCCTCGGCCTCCTTTTGGAAAAATGCTGCTCGGAGCGATCACGAACTCGATATTCCAATCTCCAGAAAGTGCATGCGTGACCTGCTGAAGCGCTGCGCCAGGTAAGTTCGACGAGGCATCGCGGTGTCCACGTTCATGCGGCGCTGAAGACCAAGACAGCGCGGCAATGACAGTGACGGATAAGAGGATGCGGAGCGTCATAGTTACCTCGTAACGTGGCGACTTGCGATTCACGGCGTCGGCCGCTTTTGCATTGGCATCATTGACAGCCCCGGAATATGTCGTACCGGGATTGTAATGCAAGGCTGAACTTTTCGGAGGGTTGTGGTAGGGCAAAGGAAGTTGAGTCACACCGCAGCAGCGAAAGTTGTGTCAGGAATGTCGAGTGAAGATGCGAGCCACGTCGTTGTACGTAACGTACACGATCAGGACAAGGAGGAAGACCAAGCCGACTTGAATCAACCGTTCCTTGAAGGCAATGCTGAAATCGCGCCGCCGCAGCCCTTCCAGCGCCAATAAGGTGATATGCCCGCCATCTAGAATCGGAATGGGGAGCAGGTTGAGGACTCCGAGATTGACGCTGATCAGCGCCATGAACAGGATCGTAGCGGAAGGACCGAAGTTGACCGCTTCTCCCGCGGCGCGCGAAATGCCCACAACACTCTGCAAGTCGCGCACCGACACGCCGCCGGTCACAAGCTTGTAAACCACGCCGACAGTTTCAATGACGAAGTTGGCGGTCTGGATAAAGCCCGCCTTGAAGGCACCGACAAAACCCAGAGACTTGCTCGCTAACGGAACATCCGGGCCAATACCGATCTGGTAGACCTTATCGCCGCTCTGAGCGGCGCCGATCACCGGCGTGACCGTCAGGGAGACGGGTTTGCCCTTCCGCGTGATTTCCAGATGCATGGGCTGGCCCTGGGAGTTATGCACCGCGGCTACAAATTGGTCCCAATATTCCACCGGCTTGCCATCGACGGAGCGGATAAGGTCGCCGTCTTTCATTCCGGCAACGGACGCGGGTTTGCCCGGAAGCACCTGAAGAACCTTGGGAGCGATCGGAGCGAAACCGAAGGTGTGGTCGTCCGATCCAGTCTTGTAGGGTATGTTCGCATCCCGCGTAACACCGTCTGGAGCAGTCACCTGGACCTTCAGCATGG
>Ga0335076_10004023_pt1 | contig 14829 bp, 11 predicted proteins | sample Lox_Sample_25_FD_206717 | JGI IMG/M metagenome (GOLD analysis project Ga0335076, IMG submission 206717) | Soil microbial communities from Loxahatchee National Wildlife Refuge, Florida, United States - Lox_Sample_2.5 | ecosystem: Environmental > Terrestrial > Soil > Wetlands | place: USA...
AGGGTCGTGGGGTAGTGCGTGCGCACCTCGCTGCCGATCCGGTCCTTGAGCGGCGTGATGATCTTGCCGCGCGCCGTGTAGTCCTCGGGGTTCGCGGTGAACACCATCGAGACGTCGATCGGCAGCCGCACCGGGTAGCCTTTGATCTGGACGTCCCCCTCCTGGAGGATGTTGAAGAGGCCCACCTGGATGCGCCCGGCGAGGTCGGGCAGCTCGTTGAGCGCGAAGATCCCGCGGTGCGCTCGCGGCAAGAGGCCGTAGTGCATCGTGAGCTCGCTCGCCAGGTCGAAGCCGCCGCGCGCGGCGCGGATCGGGTCCACGTCGCCGATGATGTCGGCGATCGTCACGTCCGGCGTCGCGAGCTTCTCGACATAGCGGTCGTCGGGCGCGAGCCAGCCGACCGGCGTCGCGTCGCGCTTCGCCTCGATCAGGTCGCGGCAGCGGCGGCACAACGGCGCAAACGGGTGGTCGTTGATCTCGCAGCCAGCCACCACCGGCACGGCGGGGTCGAGCAGGCTCGTCAGGCTGCGCAGGATCCGGCTCTTGGCCTGCCCGCGCAGGCCGAGCAGGATCATGTTGTGCTTCGAGAGCACCGCGTTCGTGATCTGCGGCACGACCGAGTCGTCGTAGCCGACGATCCCCGGGAAGACGGGCTGCTTCGCGCGCAGCTTCTGGAGCAGGTTGCGGCGCATCTCCTCGCGCACCGACAGCGGCTCCTGCGGATGAGACACCCTCAGCTCGCCGAGGGTCCGGGCTTGGGACATGAGGCGGGTACCTCCGCCTTCGATTATACCGCCCGGGTCAGCTCTGCTTTTGTTTCAACATGTCCAGGAAGCCCTGGAGCGTCGTGAGCTTCCGGGCCGAAGTCGAGTAGAGCTTGGCGGAGAAGATCGCCGTGGCGGCGTGGCCGGCCAGGAGCGTGAACAACTCGTAGTCCATCGAGGTGAAGCTCGTCTTCTGGACCAGGAGCTTGTTGATCGAGATGAGCCCGATCGTCGACTCCTTGATCTTGAGCGGGATCACCGCGAGCGGCTCCTCGAAGGGCGACGGGTCGCGGCGCGCCACCGACTCGGCGAAGTAGTTCTCGCCCGACTGGGCCGCCTTGCCGATGGTGCCGTCGCCCACGGGGATCGTGGTGCGGCCCGGCGTCTGGCCCTCGGAGGCCTCGACCTCGAGCTGGCCCGTCTTCTCGCTGACCATCAGGATGTGGAACACCTCGGCGCCGATCAGGTTGATCACGATCTCCTGGACGATGCGCACGACCTCCTTGAAGTCGAGCGTCGAGTGCAGCTGGTAGGAGGCCACGTACAGGTTCGCCAGGTTGTTGTTCTGCTCCTCGATCTCGATGTAGCGGTCGGCGAACTCCTTGTTCTCCTCCTCGACCTTGCGGTAGCGCGCGTCGAGCTCCGCGAGCTTGTTCTCGAGCTCGCGCACGCGGGCGTCGAGCGTCTTGACGCGGTCGTCGGCTTTCTGCGCGCCGCCCGAGGCCTCGAGCGAGGCGATCTTGAAGCGCAGCCGCTCGTTCTCCTTGAGCAGCTCCTCGGTGAACTCCTTGGCCTTGCCGACGATCTGGAGGATGTCCTGGCCTTTGCGGCTGAGCTCGTCTTGCGACATGCCTCGAACCTCGCCCGCGATTCTATCTCAGAGAAGCCCGGTCCTTGTCTTCGGCCGCCTGCAGCTTTTTCTGCAGGAACACGTTTTCGAGGGCGATCCCGGCCTGGTGCACGAACACCTCGAGCGGCTCCAGGCCGCCGGGCTCGCGGCCGGTCTCGGGGTTGTCCCCGAACACGAGCGCGATCGTCTCGCGGTGGGCCACGAGCGGCAGGAGCGCTATCCCGTGCGACTGGAAGCGGCCGATCCGCCCCAGCACGTGTCCGAGCCAGCGGTCGGCCGGCGCGATTCCGCTGAACGGCCGCCGCTCGTCCGCGACCCGCCGGAACAGCGACGGCTCCCCGAGCGGGATCGCGAGCTGGCGCGCCAGCAGGTTGAGCGCCTCGTCGCGCGGGGCGAGCCCGAAGCCGCCGAGCCCGCGCGCCTCCCCGTTCTTGACCACGAACAGGAGCGAGCGCTCGAAGAACTCGCGCGCCACCTTCATCACCAGCGTCGCGATCTCGTTGGCGTCGCCGCCCGCGCGCAGCTCGACGAGCCTTCGCTTCAGGAACTCGAACGGCCGCGACGAGCTCTCCGCCGCGGGCCCCGCCGCCTGCTCGCCGCGCGCTTCGGGCTTGCGCTCCGGCTTCGCGGCCGGCTTCTTGAGCACGGCCACCTCCGCGAGGTGCGGCAGCACGTCGCGCACGAGCTTGGCGGCGAACGCCTCCAGGTCCGCCTCGAACTGGCGCGCGTTGAGCTTGCTGAGCGTCGGCTTGAACACGAACGCCTGGATGCCCATCTGGCGCGCGCGCAGCCGCAGCGACTGGTTGAGGCTCTCGGTCATCATCAGCACCGGCGGGCGCAGGTTCATCTTCCAGAGCCGCTTCACGACCTCGAAGCCGCCCTGGAACGACGCTCCCCCCGAGGCCGGCATGCCGAGGTCGGTCACCAGCACGAACGCCTGGTCCTCGGCCCGCAGGTTCGCGGCGAGCTTGGCGGCCTCCTCGGGGTCGCCGGCCTCGATGATCTCGAAACCGGCCGCGGCGAAGAGCCTTCCCAGCACCTGGCGCACGTCCGCTTCGTCGTCCACGAGCAGGATCCGGCGCGCGACGGGCTCGCGAGCCTCCGCGGCCACCGCCGGCTCCTCTCGGGTGAGCTCGGGGCGCGTCAGCTTCGGCAGCGGGCGCGTGTCGGTGGTGTAGCGCTCGGACGAGGCCGTTTCCCAATCGGCGCCGGCCGGCTCCGAGGCAGGCTTGTCGGCGGGCGGCTCCTCGGGGGCCGGGTCGGGCGGCTCGGCCGGCGGCTCGGCCGGCGGCTCCCCGGACGCCTCCGGGGGCGCGCCGACCGCGAGCGCGCTGCGGACGGCATCGGACGGCACGACGGGCGGCACGAGCGCCAGCAGGTCCGCGGCCAGCACGCCCTCGGCGGGCGTGGCGAACGAGGCCTCGACCGCGGCCGCCGACTGCGCGCGCTCGTCGTCCATGCCTTGCGCGAGCGCGAGCAGCATCTCCTGGGGATTGATTCCGACCGCGAGCGTCTCGAGGCGGATCTCCCGCTGGCCCACCTTCGGCGGCACGGCGTCGGTCAGCTCGAAGCCGAAGGCCCCTTCCCGAAGCCGCGCCAGCTCGTCGAGCGCGAAGCCGAGGCGGCGCCGGACCGCCGTGTCGCGCGCGGCGGCCGGGAGCGTCGCGAGGCGCGGGTCGGCGGGCGGCGAGTTCGTGGTGAACGCGGAGACCACGAGCCCCTCGCGGAACACGATCGCGCCGTCGCCGCCTTCCATGCGCACGCGCAGGTAGCCGGTCTTCTTGCTGAAGGAGACGATCTGGATGATGTCGAGGAGCGGCAGGTCCTCGAGATTGCCTTGCAGGGCCAAGGGCCATCGTCTCCGAGCGAAATTCTATACCGCGCCCAGGATCTCGCCGGCGATGCGGTCGAGCGGCAGCGTGCGCTCGATCACGCCCGCCTCGATCGCCGCCTTGGGCATCCCGAAGATCACGCAGGTCTCCTCGGCCTCGGCCAGCGTGAGCCCGCCCCGGTCGCGGATCGCGCGCAGGCCTTCCGTGCCGTCCGAGCCCATGCCGGTCAGGACCACCCCCACCGCGAGCGAGCCGTAGACCTCGGCCGCCGACGCCATCAGCACGTCCGCCGACGGCCGGTGCAGGGCCTCGCTCGGCTCCTCGTCGAGCGAGATCTCGACGCCCGCGCCGGCGCGCACCAGACGCGTGTGGATCCCGGCCGGCGCCAGCAGCACCTGTCCCGCGCCGATCGCGTCGCCGTGGCGGGCCTCGCGTACCGGGATCGCGCTCCGGGCGTCGAGGCGCTCCGCGAGCGAGCGCGTGAACCCGCGCGGGATGTGCTGGACGATCACGACCGCCGCCGGGAACGCCGCCGGCAGGCCGGAGACGACCGTCTGCAGCGCCGAAGGCCCGCCGGTGGACGCGGCGATCACGACGCAGTGAGCCGCGGCCCGGCCGGCCTTGTCGCCCGGCTTGGCCGCCAGCCGCGGCCGCGACCGCACGCGCGCGCTGCCGAGCGCCCGGATCTTCGCGACCAGCTCCTCGGCCAGGCTCAGCATGCTCATGGGCTCGACCGACGACTTGTCCACGAACTCCATCGCGCCGAGCTCGAGCCCGCGCAGCGTGACCTCGGCGCCTTCCTGGGTCAGCGTCGACATCAGCAGCACCGGCACCGGCTGCTCGGCCATCAGCCGCTCGAGCGTTTCGAGCCCGCCCAGCTTCGGCATGCGCACGTCGAGCGTGACGACGTCCGGCTTGAGCTCGCGCGCGAGCGCGAGGCCCTCCTCGCCGTCCCGCGCGAAGCCCACCACCTCGATGTCGTCGGCGGTCGCCAGCATGCGTCCGACCGCCTTCCTGACGAAGGCGGAGTCGTCGACCACCAGCACTCGGATCCTCTCGCTCAAGAGCCGGCCTCCTCGGGTTTCTGGTACACGATCGCGCCCTGGAAGCGGATCGGGACGAAAGCGCTCGAGACGCGCGCCAGCGACTCGGCGTGCCCGAGGAAGAGATAGCCGCCGGGCGCCAGCACCTGGTGGAACAGGCTCACCGCGCGCTGCACCGCCCCGTCGGAGAAGTAGATGAGCACGTTTCGGCAGAAAACCACGTCGAGCGGCTGCAAGCCTTCGTAGCTGCCGGGCTCGAGCAGGTTGCCCTGGCGGAAGGAGACGCTGCGGCGCGCCGACTCCTTGACGCGCACGCCGCTGCCGTCCTTCGCGAAGTGCCGCTCGAGGAGCACGGGCGTCACGGCCCGCAGCGAGCCCTGGTGGTAGAGCGCTCGCCGCGCCTTGTCGAGCGCCGCGCCGTCCACGTCGAGCCCGCTCACGCGCACGTCCCAGCCCCAGAAGAACTGCCCGCTGTCGAACAGGATCATCGCGAGCGTGAGCGGCTCCTCGCCGGTCGAGCAGCCGGCGGACAGCACGTGCAGGCGCTTGTCGCCGCTCCGGGTCTTGCGCTCCTTGAGCGAGCGCAGCACGTGCGAGGCGAACACGTCGAGCTGCGGCTGCTCGCGGAAGAAGTAGGTCTCGTTGTTCGTGAGGTGGCTCACCATGCGCTGCTGCTCGGCTTCGCGCTCGGGCGCGAAGCGCAGGTAGCGGTGGTAGTCCTCGAAGCTCGCGAGGCCGAGCAGGTCCAGGCGCGGCGCGAGCCGCGCGCGCAGGCTGGCGCGCTGCGACTCGTCGTAGTAGAGGCCGAACCGCTCGTGCACGAAGTCGCGCAGCAGTCGGAACTCCTCCTCGCTGAGCTCCGCGTCGTGCTCGACAGGGCCGTATTTCACCGAGGCTGCAGCTTGCGCAGGGCGCTCGCGGCGGCCTGCCGCACCTCGGGCGACGGGTCGCTCGCCTTCCTGTCCACGAGCGGCCGCAGCGCCTCGCGGAAGCCGCCGTCTCCGAGCGCCACGGCCGCTTCGGCGCGCACGGCCGGACTCTCGTCCTCGAGCCCGGCCAGCAGCAGCCGGCGCGCGGCCGGGTCCTCGAAGCGGCCCGCCAGGTCCACGAGCAGCTTGCGCGCCTCGGCGCCGAGCGCGCCCTTCGCGATCGCCTGCTCCATCTCCGGCAGCACCTGCGGCCCGAGCCGGCGCAGCGACTCCCGCGCGGCCGCCTGGAGCGCCGGATCGGAGAGCGCCAGGATCAGCCGCGGCGCCCCGCGCGCGTCGCGCAGCTCGCCGAGCGCCAGCACGGCCGAGCGCCGAACCGTGTCGTCCGAGTCGTCCATCCGCGAGATGAGCGCGAGCGTCGCCTTCGGGCTCGCCAGCTTGCCGAGCGCCGTGGCGGCGGCCGAGCGCACGCTCCAGTGCTCGTCCTCGAGCGCGACGATCAGGTCCGGCGCCGAGCGCGGGTCGGCGATCTCGCCCAGGCCCTCGGCGGCCGCCCGGCGCAGGTTGCGGTCGGGCTCGCGCAGCGCCGCCACGAGCGGCGCCACGGCCTCGGGCGCGCGGATCTGGCCGAGCGCCTCGACCGCGGCGAAGCGGAGCTCCTTCCTGGGCTCGGAGAGCAGCGGCAACAGCTCCGGGATCGCGACGGGGCTCCGGATCTGCCCGAGCGCGCGCACCGCCGCGAAGCGCAGCCGCGGGTCGTCGGCGTGGACCAGCGGCAGCAGCAGCGGCGCCGCCTCCGGCTCGCGCAGGCGGCCGAGCGCGAGCACCGCCTGCTGCCGCACGAGCGAGCTCGGGCCCTCGAGGCTCGCGCGCAGCACCTCGAGCGTCTCCGGTCCGCCTCCGAGCTCGCCCAGCGCCTGGACCGCCGCCGCGCGCACGGCCTCGCGCTCGTCGCGGCTCGCGGCCACGAGCGCGGGCTGCGCAGCCGGGTCCTGCAGCAGGCCCAGCGTCTGGGCGGCCCGCACGCGCGAGTCGGTGTCCGCGCCGCCGAGAGCCTGCAGCAGCAGCGGCAGCACGCGCGCCGGGCTCATGCGCGCGAGGCTCTCCATGGCGCTCTCCTGGATCAGCTCGCTCTCGTCGCGCAGCAGCTCGAACAGCAGCATCGGCGCGTCCTCGTGGCCGAGCTGGCCGATCGCCGCGGCCGCCTCGGCGCGCACCTCGGCCGAGGGGTCGTGGACGAGCGGCGCCGCGAGCGCCGTGCCCTCGGGGGGAGCGATCCAGGCGAGGCAGCGCAGCGTCCCGAGCCGCACGGCGTCGTCCGCGTGCGCGAGCCCCCGCTCCCACAGCTCGCGCTCCCGGAACCCGATCGAGACGAGCGCGTGGCTCGCGAACTCGCGGACCGCCGCGTCGGCCAGGAGCTCGAGCAGCGGACCGGTCGCGCGCCCCTCGCGCAGCCAGCCGAGCGTGATCGCGGCGGTGCGCCGATTGCGCGCGTCCTCGTCGCCGAGCATCGCCAGAAGGTGCGTCACCAGCTCCTCGCGCCGGAGCGCCGCCTGCACCGCGGGATCGAGGCTCTCGCCCGAAGCCGTCGCGCGCTGCTCGATCTCCACCACCGCGCGGATCGCCGAGTTCCGGAGCGCCGGGTCGGGGTCGAGCAGGTGGCGGGCGATCCGCGGCAGCGTGTCTCGCGGCGCGAGCCGCGCGAGCGCGTCGAGCGCCGGGCCGCGCAGCAGCTCGTCCTCGAGCAGCTCGACGAGCGCCGGCGCGGCGCGCGGGTCGGCGATCTCGCCGAGCGCGTGGAGGGCCGGGTACTGCAGCCACGGCTCGCCGCGCAGCGCCTCGACCAGCCGGGGCACGGCGGCCTGCGAGCCGATCTGGCCCAGGCTGGTGGCCGCGGCGTGGCGCACGTTGGTGTCGGCGTCCGAGAGCGCCGCCACCAGGCCCGGCACGGCCGCCGCGTCCTTGATCGAGCCGAGCATCACGCACGCGAAGAGCCGCACCTCCTCGTCGCGGTCGACAGCGAGCTTCAGCAGCGGCGGCACCGCGGAGCCGCCGAGGCGAACGTAGATCTCCATCGCCGCGTTGCGCGAGCCGGCGTCGTCGCCGTCGCGAAGCGACGCCTCGAGCGCGGGCAGGAGCGCCTCGGGCGCCATCTGCGCCAGGCCCTCGACCGCCGCCTGCCGCACGGCCCAGCTCTCGTCGCCGACCGCCACCAGGAGCGGCGCGATCGCCTCGCGGCGTCCCTCCGCCGCGAGCTCGGCGACCGCGCGGCGCCGCGCGGGCTCCTCGCCGTGACGGAGGGTCTCGAGCGCGGCGGCGGGATCAATGGACAATGCAGGACCAAGGACAAACAGAAGACGACCCAGAACGACCAGACGAACCGAAGACGAGGCCTGGACGGACCAGAGCCTCTGGGAGCTCACACGTACGGAGCTCCCAGAGGTGCATCATTGAACTTTGAAGACCGACACCAGCCGCGCGAGGTTTTCGGCCTGCTGGGCCAGGTTGGCGGTGGCCTTCGACATCTCCTGCACCGTGGCCAGGTTGTCGCGCGCGATCTCGGAGATGTTCTCCATCGCCTTCACCACCAGCTCGCCGCCTTTCTTCTGCTCGGCGGTCGCGTGCGAGACCTGCTGCGTCATGTCGTTCATCTTCTCGACGGCGTTGATGATCTGGCGGCTGCCCTCGGCCTGCTCGCGCGTCGCGAGCCCCACCTGCGAGGCGATGCGGTTGATGTTCTCGACCGCGAGCCGCACCTGGCGCCCGCCGGCGGCCTGCTCGCGCGTCGAGTAGGCCGCCTGCGCCATCACCTTCTTGATGTTCTCCATCGCGGCCCGGATCTGCTTCGAGCGCTCGGCCTGCTCCTTGACGGCCTGCGTCACGTGCGTGGTGGCCGAGTTCATCTTGCCCACGGTCTCGAGCACCTCGCTCGAGGCCGACGATTGCTTGCCGGTGGCGTCGGCGATCTTGCCCATGAGCTCGCTCGAGCGCGAGACCGACTCGATGATGTTGCGCAGCGCGGCACCCGCCTTGTCGGCGAGCGCTATCCCCTGCTTGGCCTCGGAGGCGCCCGAGCGCGCGACCTCGACCGCGTCGGTCGTCTCCTGCTGCACCTGGCGCACGACCTCGCCGATCTCCTTCGCCGCCTCGACCGAGCGCTCGGCGAGCTTCCTGACCTCGTCGGCGACCACGGCGAAGCCGCGGCCGGCTTCGCCGGCGCGCGCGGCCTCGATCGCGGCGTTGAGCGCGAGCAGGTTCGTCTGGTCCGCGATCTCCTCGATCACCTCGAGGATGCGGCCGATCTCCTGCGAGCGCTTGCCGAGGCCCGCGATCACGCGCGCGGTGTTCTCCATGTTCTCGGAGATCGCCTTCATGCCGTCGACCGTGCGGCCGACCGCCTCGCCGCCGCTCTTCGCGTCCTCCGAGGCGCGCGCGCTGATGCGGTCGGCCTCCGAGGCGATCTTGGCGACGTCGTTGACCGCGCTCGCGACGCCCGAGACCGTGCTGGTGGTGCGCGCGGCCGCCTCGCCGAGCGACTCGGCGTTCTGCGCCACCGAGGCGATGAAGGACGCCATCTCCTCGACGGTGCTGGTCGTCTCGCTGACGGTGCCGGCGAGGCTCTCGAGGTCGCGAGCCATCTGGTCGATCGAGACCGTCATCTCCTCGATCGTGGCCGAGGCCTCGGTCACGGTCTGCGCGAGCGTGGCGCCCGAGCGCGCCACCTCCTCGATCGACGCGCCCATCTCGGTGATCGAGCTCGAGGTCTCCTCGACGTAGCTCGCGAGCCCCTGGGAGCTACCGGCCACGGTCTGGATCGAGGCCGCCATCTGCTCCATCGAGGTCGAGGTCTCCTCGGCCGCCTGCGCCTGACCCGAGGCGCCCTGCATGATGAGCTTGGCGTTCGCCGAGATCTGGCCCGAGGAGGAGGCGACCTGCACAGAGGCCTCCTGGATGTTGTCGACCACCTTGCGCAGGTTGGCCACCATCTCGTTCAGGCTGCGACCGAGCGTGCCGACCTCGTCCTCGCCCTCGGCGTCGATCTTCACGACGAGGTCGCCCTTGGCCACCTGCTCGGAGGCCTCGGCCATCGCCTGCAGCGGCCGGAACCAGCGCCCGGCGAGCAACCAGCCCGCCGCCGAGCCGAGCGCCACCATCACGAGCGCGAGCAACAGCGCCTCGCCGAGCCGCCGGCGCTGCACGGCGCGCAGCGCCCGCTGGCTGATCGCGACCTCGACGCCCCCCTTCACCGCCTCGGCGGCTCCCGGCGCGGCCGCGCCGATCTCCTCGCCGGGCGTCCCGCTGCTGCTCGCGGTCGTGACCGGCGCGCGGAACAGCAGCACGGGCTCGCCGTCGGTCGTCGCGGCGTCCCGCTCCTCGAGCTTCGCGGCGGGGTCCTTGGGCAGGTCGCGGATCGGCTTGCCGATCTGCGCCAGCGACTCGCCCTTCGCGTCGCGGATCATCGCCCCGACCACGTCCGAGGCCTCGCCGGTTCCGCCGGCGTTCACGGCGCCGTCGAGGAACTGCGTGAGCAGCGGCTTGTCCTCGGTGAGCACGCCGTATTTCGCGTTGAAGGCGAGGTTGCTCGCGACGTAGCGGCCGCGCTTCACGATCTGGTCGCGGATCACGGCCTCGCCGGCGACGAGGTCGTACACGACGGAGACGCCGCCAACCGCGAGCGCTATCCCGGCGAGCAGCCCGAGCATCTTCGTGCGGATCGACTTGGTGTTGAGGGCCATCCTGGTCACTCCTGCGAGACCCCGTCCTTCCACAGGGCGGCGCGCGCGCCCGAGGCCGCGGCGCCCGCGGCGCCCAGCTCGTGCGCGAGCAGCCGCTCGAGGTCGACGAGGATGATGAGGCGGTCGTCGAGCTTCGCGACGCCGCGGATGTAGTCGCCGCCGTGCTGCAGCACTTCCTCGGGCGGGGGCTCGATCTGCGAGACCTTCACCTTCAGCACCTGCGAGGCGCCGTCCACCAGCAGCCCGAGCAGGCGCTCCTTGAGCCGCACCACCACGATGCGCGCGACGCGGCCTATGGCCACCTCGCCGAGCGCCAGCCGGCGGCGCAGGTCGAGCACCGGCAGGATCCGGCCGCGCAGGTTGATCACGCCGCGGATGAACTCGGGCGCGCGCGGCACGCTCGTGATCTCGGTGACGCGACGGATCTCCTGCACCTGCCGGACCTCGACGCCGTACTCCTCGCCGGCCAGGAAGAAGGTGGCCAGGTGCTCGGTGGCCTCGGCCGCCGCGCGCGGCTGCTGCGCCGGCGCCGCGAAGAACGACAGGCTATGGGCAGAGCCCGCGCTCTCGGCGCGCGCGGGCGCCTCCTCGATGCGGCCGAGGATCTCCTCGGCCGTGCCCGAAGCCGGCAGCGAGACGCTCGCCGCCTCGCCGGGATCGAGCTGCGCCAGGATCTCCTCGGCGAGACCGGAGGCCGGGAGCGCCACGCGCGTCGGCGCCGCGGGCTCGCCCGAGGGCTCGTCGACAGGGAAGATCATGTCGTCCGCAGGCGCCGGGTCCTCGACGCCGGGAGCCGGCTCACGGGCGAGCTCGGGCTCGCCCGCTGCCGCGTGCGCCTCGGGCTCGGCCGCGGGCGCCGAGGATTCGGCCTCCGCCGGTCCCTTCTGACGGGCTCGCTTCCGCGCGTCGGCCATTCGACCCATTCGCCTATCCCCGCGCCCCGACGGGGGCGCTCAAGTCGCGCTCGGCCGCGACGCTGCCGACCACGTCCGCGTCCACCTGGCTCGCTCCGCGCGCCATGCCTTCGAGCAGCGCCTGGGTCGCGAGCTGGTTGAGGACCCGCGGGATGCCGCCCGAAGCCTCGTGAAGCCGCTCGATCGCCTCGGCGCTGAAGAGCGGCCGCTCGGAGCCCGCGACCTTCAGCCGGTGCGCGAAGTACGCGCGCGCGTCGGCCGCCGCGAGCGGCACGAGGTCGTACGACACGCCGATCCGCTGCGTGAGGGCGCGGTAGGCGCGGTGGCGCAGCCGCTCGCGCAGCTCGGGCTGGCCGACGAGCACGATCGCGATCAGGTTGCGGTCGTCGAGCTGGAAGTTCGTGAGCAGGCGGATCTCCTCGAAGGTGGGCTTGCCCGGGATCAGGTGCGCCTCGTCGACGATCAGGAGCGCGGCGCGGCCCGACTCGTCGAGCTCGAGCAGGCGCGCGTGGATCTGCTCCAGGAGGTCGCTCGAGTGGAAGCGGGGCTCCTTGACCCCGATCTCGCCGGCGGTGGTGCGCAGGAACTGCCGCGGCGACAGGCGCGGGTTGAGGATCATCCCGACCTCGTAGCGCTCGCCGACCTTGTCCACGAGCGCTCGCGTCAGGAGCGTCTTGCCGGAGCCGACCTCGCCCGTGAGCAGGGCCAGCTCCATCTCCTCGACGGCGAACTGGAGCCGCTCGAGCGCCTCCTCGTAGGTGTCGTTCAGGAACAGGTAGCGCGGGTCGGGCGTCTTGCGGAACGGCTTCTCGCGCAGGCCCCAGTACGCCTCGTACATGGCCGCTTCAGGCCTCCGCCGCCACGCGGGGGCGCGCGGAGCGCCCGCGCCGGCTCTCGAAGAGCGAGGCCACGTCGAGGATGAGCACCACGCGCCCGTCGCCCAGGATCGTGGCCCCAGCGATCCCGACGTGCGCGTTCGAGACGACGGCGTCGAGCGCCTTGATCACCACGTCCTGCTGGCCGCGCAGCCGGTCGACCGAGAGGCCGAGCCGCTTGTCGCCGCGGCCGACGATCACCGCGTAGGCCTCGTCGCCGGTGCCGCCGCTCCTGCCGAACAGTTCCGCGAGGTGCACGAACGGCACGATGCGGTCGCGCACGCGCAGCGTGTCGCGGCCGTTCATGCGCACGAGGTCCTTGCGCGCGTAGCGCAGGCTCTCGACCACCGCCCCCGAGGGCAGCGCGTACACCTCGCTCCCGACGTCCACCATCAGCACGGTGATGATCGCGAGCGTGAGCGGCAGCTGCAGCGTGAACTTGGTGCCGGCGCCCGGGATCGTCTCGGCCTCGATCAGCGCGTTCAGGCGCTCCATGCTCTTCACCACCACGTCGAGCCCCACCCCGCGCCCCGAGACGTCGGTCACGGTGGTCGCGGTCGAGAAGCCCTCGGTGAAGATGAGCTGGATCGCCTCGCGGTCGCTGAGCGTCTCGTCCGCGCCCAGCAGGCCGCGCTCGATCGCCTTCGCACGCACCGAGGCCGCGTCGATCCCGCGGCCGTCGTCCACGAGCGTGATCACGACCTGGTTCGACTCCTGGGCCGCCGAGAGCAAGAGCGTGCCGGTCTCCGACTTGCCGCGCCGCCGGCGCTCCGCCGGGGGCTCGAGGCCGTGGTCCACGGCGTTGCGGATCAGGTGCACGAGCGGCTCGCCGAGCTCGTCGATCACGGCCTTGTCGACGCGCGTGTCCTCGCCCTGCAGCACGAGCTCGACCTGCTTGCCCTGCTGGTGCGCCAGGTCGCGCACCAGGCGCGGGAAGCGCTCGAAGACGTGGCGGACCTCGAGCATCCGCACGTCCATGATCGTCTCCTGCAGCTGCGACGAGACCGCGCCGATCTGGTGAACGACGTCGGCGAGCGCGGCCCCGGCCACGGGCGCCTCGGAAGCGAAGCGGCGCCCGAGCTCGTCGAGCTTGGTGCGGTTGACGATCAGCTCGCCCACGAGGTTCAGCAGATGGTCGAGCTTGGCGAAGTCGACACGCACCATCGCGGAGCGCGTCGGCCCGAGAGCACCCGCCTCGCCCGGCTTCGCTTCCGCCGCGGCCTTGGCGTCGGGCGCCGCAGGGGCCGGCCGCTCGGCCGGCGCCCCCGCGCTCGCCAAGACATCGGCGAGCGCCTGCTGCGCGGCCTCGAGGTCGGGGGTCTCGCGCGCCGGGCCGCAGGCCGCCTCGATCGCGGCGCGGAGCGCGCTCGCGCCCTCGAACAGCCGGTCGAGCAGGCCGCCGGCGAGCGCGATCACGCCGTCCTTGCCCCGGCCGAAGACCTCCTCGAGCCGGTGGACGTAGTCCTTCACGCCGACGAGCCCGATCATGCCGCTGTTGCCCTTGAGCGTGTGCAGCGGGCCGAGAACCGAGGCCACGAGCTCCGGCCGCGCGCCCTCGCGCTCGATGCGCAGCAGCACGTCGTCGAGGACGGCGAGCTGCTCGCGGGCGTCCTCGAGGTAGATCGAAACCAGCTCGGCGGAGACCTCGAACTCCATCAGCGGGAGCCGGGCGCTCTTCCGGACCTCACGGACTGGTGATCTTCTCGATCAGGCTGTGGAGCTCGGAGGCCTGGAACGGCTTCTTCACGTAGCCGCGCGCGCCCATCTTCAGGCCGCGGATCGTGTCTTCCTCTTTGCCCTCGGTGGAGATGATGATGACCGGGATGTCCTTGTAGGCGTTCTCTTTCTGCACGCGCTGCAGGAACTCGAGGCCGTTCATCACGGGCATGTTGATGTCCAGCAGGATGAGGTCGATGCCCTCCTCCTGACCGAGCTTGTCGAGCGCCTCGAGGCCGTTCATCGCGCTCACCAGCTTGCAGTTCTTGTAGCGGGAGAGGAACAGCTTGTACATCTGGTGGATAAGAGCCGAGTCGTCGACTGCGAGGATCTTCCTCAGCATTCCCTTCTCCGCGACCGCGAACGGCGCCTATGGTTTCTACCACCGAAAGTGCTGTCGTTCAAGCAGTAAGCCCGGGACGCTCGTGCACGACGCGTGCCGCTCCGCGGCTTTCGAAGCGGGACAGTCACGGCTCCGCGCTATAGTCCCTTGCACCCCGAAGGCCCGCGCAGCCATGTTCGAGTCCACTACCAGGCTCCGCAAGGATGTGTCCGAGATGCTCGATGCGCTTCGCGAGCTCGCGGCCGGCCGCTATGCCGCCGTGTTCGACGCCAAGGAAGTGGTCGCGGAGAGCCCGAGCCGGAGCGACGAGGGCGAGTGGGCGCTGCGACGGGTGCTGCAGTCCCACGCCGAGCCGCTGCTGCGGGTGCCGCGCGCGCTCGAGAGCGGCGAAGCGGTCGCCGACGTGTTCGCGGACTTCGGCGACGAGGAGTTCCTGCTCGCGGTGGTCAACGGCAAGCTCGGCGTGCTCGTCGCCTGCGCGGACGCCGCGAAGCTCGAGGCGGACTCGGAGCGTCTGCTGCCGGCGCTCGTCGACCGCCTGCTGCGGCTCGAGAACCGCTGGCGCGTCGACGACCGCGGCCGCGGGCTCTTCTGGGGGAGCCCACGGCTCGATACCGTCGTGATTCCGCGCCCGCAGGCGGACGCGGAGGGCGCGAACCCGCGGCCGGGAGGTGATTCGAATGGCTGACACCCACGCGCCCGCCCTCTCCCCGCTCGCCGGCAAGCCGGTCCCGCGCGAGCGGCTCGTGGACCTCACCCGGCTCGAGCGCGAGTACTACGAGCGCCGCCCGGACATGGCCGACCCCGAACAACACGTGGCCTTCGGA
>Ga0335076_10004025_pt1 | contig 14828 bp, 13 predicted proteins | sample Lox_Sample_25_FD_206717 | JGI IMG/M metagenome (GOLD analysis project Ga0335076, IMG submission 206717) | Soil microbial communities from Loxahatchee National Wildlife Refuge, Florida, United States - Lox_Sample_2.5 | ecosystem: Environmental > Terrestrial > Soil > Wetlands | place: USA...
ACCACCGCCATAGCAGGTTTGCCGTCGATCTTCACAATGACGGTCTTTGCCAGTTCCTTTCCGGGTATGTGCGTCAATGCTGCGATTCCTTGCGCCGTATAAGCGACTGAGTGTGAGATCACGATGTACTTCACGCTGTGTTTGTCCAAATACTCCCTCAAGCTTGAGAGCGCCATAACCTACCTCCTTCAGGCATAACTCATGAGTAGATGTTTTTCGATTGCGAACGCTAACCGCTGTATTCCTTCTCTGATTTGCTCCGGGGTAGCGTTCGAGAAATTCAGACGCATGTGGCAATCCTCACCTGTCGGATGCGCGTAGAAGGAATCTCCGGGGACGAATGCCACGTTGTGACTGAGCGCCGTTTCGAGGACCTTGTGGCTGTTCATCGCCTCTGGCATCGTGACCCAGAGGAACAATCCCCCATGCGGTCGCGTCCAGGTCACCTCGGATGGGAAGAATTCCTTGAGAGCATCGAGCATCACGTCGCGGCGCTCGCGGTAGAGTTCGCGGATGAACTTGACGTGCTGATCGAGGAACCCGTCGCGGGCAACTTCATAAGCCACAAATTGATTGAATGTGGAAGTGTGCAGGTCGGTTGCCTGCTTCAGCTGCACCAGCTTACTAATGATCTCCGGAGGCGCAACGATCCACCCGAGGCGAAGCCCCGGAGCCAGGGTCTTCGAAAACGTGCTCAGATAAATAACATTGCCGATGGAAAAACCATCGTCGCCGCGAAGGTTCTCGCGATCGATGACCACCAGCGGCGGAATGTGCTCGCCTTCATAACGCAACTGGCCGTAGGGATCGTCTTCGACGACCGGAATGCCAAATTTATCGGCGAGCAGTACGAGCTGGTGCCGGCGTCCTTCGGAGAGTGTTGTCCCCGCGGGATTCTGGAAATTGGGCAACACATACATGAACTTAGGACCTGAGCGAAGAGGCTTCTCGAGCATTTCAGTTTGCAGGCCGTCGTCATCAACCGGAACCGAAACGTACTCCGCGCCGTAGGAATTGAACGCCTGCAGAGCTCCCAAATATGTTGGCGCTTCCAGCAGCACGCGATCACCGCGATTGATAAACAGCTTTCCGATGAGATCAAGCGCCTGCTGCGAACCGGTCGTAATCATTACGTTTTCCAGCTTGGCGTGAATGCCATAACGCCGCAGGTTGCGGACAATCAAATCGCGCAGCGGCTCGTAGCCTTCGGTTGTTCCATATTGCAGCGCCTGCGAAGCTTCTTCGGTCAAAACCTTGTGACAAGCCTGTTCAAAGCGCTGAACCGGGAACGCGTCAGGCGAAGGCAGGCCGCCTGCAAACGAAATCACGCCCGGTTTCTGTGTCATTTTCAGCAGTTCGCGAATCGCCGAACTCTGCGCATGCTTACTGCGTTGCGAATATCGAGATACCCAAGCGGTTGACATGGCCAACCTCCTTTAGGCAAAGCCGTCAGGCTGGCTGATCGCACCCACGTTGACGTGGTGTTCGTTGAAGTCACGGCCCGCGTTCAGGGCTTTGCGGTCCAATTCAAGCAGTTCAAGTTTTTTGACTTTATCTTCGAGAACCGTCTGTGCAGTATCCGGAGCCAGCCACTGGGTCTCTTCGAGCAGAGCCCCCAGCATGACGACGTTGGCGGCTTTGGCGGAGCCGATGATGTCGGCAATCTTCGCCGCCGGAATGCAGATGATTTGCGCCTCGCCGGCTTCGAAATCGTCGGGCAAGCTGAGTCCGTTGTAGAAAATTGTTCCGCTGCTCTTCACTTCCGGGGCAAATTTGCGTAGCGAAAACTCATTCATAGCAATCAGCACGTCAGGATTGGAAACCAGTGGTGAGCCGATACGACTCTGCGACAGGCAAACGTGGCAATGAGCGCTGCCGGAGCGCATCTCCGGCCCATAGGAAGGAAGCCAGCTGACTTCTAGCCCCTCGCGCATTCCAATTTCCGTGAGGAGTTGACCCAGCAGAAGCACGCCCTGTCCGCCAAAGCCCGCGATTTTTAGCTCTAGGTTTGCAAAATTGTGCGCATGCGGCAGCTTCGATTTATCGGATTGCGAAGTTTTATCGCTGCCTTCGCTTATTTCAAGCACATCAGCAATCGAGCGTTGTGGCGGTCGATCGGCAACGGGCATCTCCGGTTTGCGGTCGCGGAACACGCCAAGCGGAAAAGTTTGAACCATGGCATCTGCGACCCACTTCTGCGCCTCGACGGGATCTTTTCCCCACACAGTCGGGCATGGCGAAAGAATCTCGACGAAGGAAAATCCTGTGCCCGCATGCTGGATCTCGAGCGCCTTTCTAATCGCCCGCCGCGCCCGCATGATGTTCTTGTTATCGCAGAGCGCTACGCGCTCGATGTAGGCCGGCGCTTCCAGCGTTGCCAGCAACTCTGCCATGTGCAGCGGGAATCCTTCAGTTCCAGGGCGACGACCCCAAGGAGAGGTCGTACTCTTTTGTCCAACCAGAGTCGTCGGCGCCATTTGCCCGCCAGTCATGCCATATATGGCGTTATTGATAAAGAAAACCGTAATCTTTTCGCCGCGGTTTGCCGCGTGCACGATCTCGGCCGTGCCGATGGCAGCGAGGTCGCCATCTCCCTGATACGAGATCACCATCTTGTCGGAATACGCGCGCTTGATAGCCGTGGCTGCGGCCGAGGCGCGACCGTGCGCCGCCTGCACGTTGCCAACGTCGAAGTAGTAGTAAGCAAAAACCGAGCAGCCCACCGGGCTTACCAGAATCGTGTTGTCCTGAACGCCCAAATCCTGGATGGCCTCGGCGATCAACTTGTGCACGATTCCGTGGCCGCAGCCGGGACAGTAGTGTGTCTGCTGCTGCAGTTCCGACTTGCGCTCGTACAAGTCATAGAACACCGGCGACCTGGAATGGGCTATCTCGTAGCCATTCGTCGGAGCTAACTCGATTCCGGATTCAATTGTGTTCGCCATTGTCGTTGTCCGTTTCTGCTAGACCGTCACCATAGAAAATGGGTCCACCGATTTTTCTTCGCTGCGTTTTCCTTTTCGCGAGATCCCATTCTTTCCAAAAAGCGTTCGGTTCTCGACTGTGGGATTGAGATCCGCAACTTTCTCGCACAGTTCCGCGACCGAGGGTACGCAGCCGCCTACACGACCGTAAAAATCAACCGGCACCTTGTTTTTCAATGTCAGGCGCACGTCTTCGATCATCTGACCGTTGCTCAATTCCACGACGAGCACATTGCGCGCGTTCGTCGCAGCCTTGGTCAATGCTTCCGAAGGAAACGGCCACAAGCTGATTGGCCGAAACATGCCGGCTTTCACTCCCTCTCTACGTAGTGCGTCCACTGTCGAGAGCAGCACTCGCGAAACAATTCCAAAGCCGACGAGCAACACTTCAGCATCTTCCGTGCGATACGTTTCGAATCTGGTTTCGGCCTGCTGCGCGCGAATGTATTTCGCTTCCAGTCTTCGCTCGTGTCCTTCCAGTTCTTCCGATTCGAGATAAATGGAACTGATCAGATTGGCGCGTGTCTCTGCCGTGCCTTTGACTGCCCACGGTTTTTCCGCAGGCACGATCTCGCGGTCTTCGATGTCAAGCGGTTCCATCATCTGCCCGACAAAACCATCCGCCAGCACCACAACCGGGTTGCGGTACTTGTCAGCGAGCTCGAAGGCAGTCATCGTCAGGTCTGCCATCTCTTGAACCGACGCGGGCGCGAGCACGAGGTTGCGGTAATTGCCGTGGCCTCCGCCCTTCACCATCGCGAAATAATCGCTTTGCTCGGGCGCAATGTTGCCAAGCCCTGGTCCGCCGCGCATCACATCGACAATCACGCAGGGCAATTCCGCGCCGGCAAGATAAGAAATCCCTTCCTGCATCAAGCTGATGCCCGGGCCGGAAGATGCCGTCATCACGCGAACCCCAGCCGCCGCGGCGCCATAAACCATGTTGATTGCGGCCACTTCACTCTCGGCTTGTAGAAATGTCCCGCCAACCTGCGGCAGATATAGCGCCGCGCTCTCGGCAATCTCGCTGGCCGGTGTAATCGGATATCCATAAAACGCACGGCAGCCGGCCAGAATCGCTCCCTTGACCAATGCCACATTTCCTTTACACAGTTGCCGCATGTTCGCCTCCTGCGACTACCGGCTTCGGTGGGACCAAACGCCGGTACACAACGATCGCACCCGGCTCCGGACAGCAATAAAAACAAATTCCGCAACCAGTGCAGTCCTTGCCGGTGTAGCGCGCCGGATGTACCCCGTAATGGCTCAGCTCCGGCGCGAACTCGATGCACTTGGGCGGGCAGGACTCAATGCACAGCCCGCAACCTTTGCACTCTTCTGGATTGATTGTGATCTTGCCGCGTGCTTCGGCCGCCATGGTTCACCTCGCCCGGACCACTTTGTTGTGCGCGAAACTCGCGCGCGCTCCCCCATGCCAGGCAGTCCGCTGCTCAATGAGCTTTGAATTCTGAGAATTTCCTGCAATTTGATGGAAGCCAGGACGTCTCGATGCGCTCACCTTGTGCGCATCGGCGTGCGCTTCCGTAGGCCAGAGAAGCTGGACCTTACTTGGCATCACCGCCTCTGATTGCATTATCGAAGCTGGCCCCAACTGAACCTATGACTTGCGGCACAACTTCTTGTGATCGCGGTCACGCCACTGCGGGTTCTGATCCATCCCACAAGTGCTCGTCTTGGGTAAGCCGTTTCAAGTGTTTGGGTACGCGCATCCGTCAATCACCGTCCTTCGTGATCCTCGTCACATTTGCTCGTTCAGGTAAAAGATAAATTGGAATTAGGTGAACGCAATGGCAGCGTCTCCGGAAATGGAGTCTGACAACCTCTGTGGGCCCGGTGCACAGCCCGGAATTTTGGCAGCCAGCAAACTCGATTCGCTGATAGCTGCGCTGCTGTGCCATGGTTACCAAGTAATAGGGCCAATGGTTCGCGACGGCGCAATCGTGCTCGATACCATCACGTCGGCGGATCAAATTCCTCGTGGCTGGACAGATGAGCAGCAGCCTGCGCATTACCGGCTGACCCGGCGAAGCGATGAAGCCTTCTTCGCTTACGGAGTAGGTCCGCACAGCTGGAAACGATACCTGCATCCGCCAGATTTACAGCTTTGCTCAGCCGAGCGGCAGAACGGCGCCTTCCGCATTCTCAACAGCCACGCCGGACCCAAGTCCCCGTTGGCATTTCTCGGAGTTCGCGCCTGCGATCTGACCGCGATCGCAATACAAGACCGCATACTGCTCGAAGACAAGTACCGAGACCCGATCTACGGAGCACGGCGGCAGGGCGCATTCATCGTTGCCGTGCAGTGCACCCGATCCGTGAGCACGTGTTTTTGTGCGTCGATGGGTACTGGTCCGGCGGCACATAGTGGTTTCGATTTGTGCCTGACGGAAATCGTAGGCTCTGGGCAACACCGTTTCATCGTGCAGATCGGGAGCCGGCGAGGAGCTGAAATCGCTTCCGAACTTGAAATCACGCCTGCATCTGAAACTGATGTTCGCATTGCAACAGCTGCTATCGAAAACGCAGCCCATCAACAGGTGAGAAAAATTGAGGCTGATGGACTTCGAGAACTTCTTTATCGGAACTTCGAGCATCCGCATTGGGAAAAAGTGGCCGCACGCTGCCTGAGTTGCGCGAACTGCACATTGGTATGTCCGACATGTTTCTGCACCACGGTTGAAGACACCTCAGACGTCGCCGGAAAACACGCTGAGCGCTGGCGGCGTTGGGATTCCTGCTTCACTCTGAATTTTTCTTACATTCACGGCGGCAGCATTCGCGCTTCTGGCAAAGCTCGCTATCGCCAGTGGCTGACGCACAAGTTTGCTTCCTGGATCGATCAGTTCGGCACACCTGGATGCGTTGGCTGCGGCCGCTGCATCACCTGGTGCCCTGCAGGGATCGACATCACGGAAGAAATTCGCGCACTTCAGGAGGGATGAAACATGGAAACGCTCGAACGAATTATCACTGAGCACCCATTCTTTGCGAGCCTCGAGCCACAATACACCAGCCTGGTGGTTGGGTGCGCCTCGAATGTGCGCTTTCATTCAGGAGAATACATCTTCAAAGAAGGAGCGGAGGCTAACGAGTTCTATTTGATCCGCGCCGGCAAAGTGGCTTTGGAGATGTTCGCGCCGCAGCACAAACCCATCATGGTTGAGACCCTCCGCGAGGGCGACATTCTGGGATGGTCCTGGCTGGTTCCTCCTTACAAAAGACGGTTCCATGCACGCACTCTTGAAGATACGCGTGCCATCGCACTCGATGGCAAATGCCTGCGCACGAAATGCGAACAAAATCATGATCTCGGTTACGAGTTATTGAAACGTGTTGCGGAAATCCTAACCGAACGCCTGGAGGCGACGCGCTTGCAGTTGCTGGATGTTTATGCAGCTAGATAGCGATATTGCGCCGAACATTGTTGTTGATCCCATGCTTCCGCAGCCCTTCATCGTTCGGAGCGTGGAGAAGGAAACACCCGACACATTTACGCTCTCACTCGAGTCCGAGAATGCCGCGAGTACGGAGCAGCAACCGAACGATCTCATTCAGCCGGCTTTTCAGCCCGGTCAGTTCAGCATGCTGTGGGTATTCGGGGTTGGCGAATTGCCGATCTCGATCAGCGGCGATCCCGCGAAATCAAGTGAGCTGACCTACACCGTACGCTCCGTCGGGCAGGCAACGCACGCGCTGGTGAGCACTGCGCCCGGATCTGCTATCGGGATACGCGGCCCGTTCGGCAATGGTTGGCCAATAGGCCCCGCTAAGGGCAAAGATGTCGTGATCATCGCTGGTGGTATTGGTTTGGCTCCGTTGCGCCCTGTGATTTATGAGGTGCTAAGAAATCGCGCGCAATATGGACGCCTGGTTTTGTTATACGGCGCAAGAAGCCCGCGTGAACTGCTGTATAGGAAGGAACTCGCAGCCTGGGCGCGTCAGCCCGATACACAAATATTGGTCACAGTCGATTACGGCGGCTTGAGTTGGCGTGGCCACGTTGGAGTAGTAACCACGTTGTTCAAGTATGCACGCCTGCAAGGCGCTCGATCAATTGCCATGGTCTGCGGCCCCGAAATCATGATGCGGTTTGTCACTCGCGAGCTGGAGAATCATGGTGTCGGCTCGAACAATATCTATCTTTCGATGGAACGCAACATGAAGTGCGGCGTCGGATTGTGCGGCCACTGTCAGTATGGGCCTCACTTCATTTGCAAAGACGGACCGGTTTTCACTTACGAGCAAATGCGGCCGCTGCTGGAGAAATATGAGTTCTAAGACAAAAGGCGAGCGAGCGGTGAAGCCGAAGATCGCAGTATTCAAGTTCGCCTCCTGCGATGGTTGCCAGTTGAGCCTGCTCGATGCCGAAGACGAATTGCTGCCGGTCATTGGCGCGGTTGAGATCGCCTACTTCCCCGAGGCTTCGCGCACCATGCTGAAAGGCCCCTACGACATCGGGCTGGTTGAAGGCTCAATCACCACGCACCACGATGCCGAACGAATCCAGGAAGTGCGGCGGCATTGCAAGACCCTGATCACCATCGGTGCCTGCGCGACCGCCGGCGGAATTCAGGCTCTACGCAATTGGAAAGACGTGGACGAATTCATTCGCGTGGTCTATGCGACCCCGCAGTTCGTCAGCACTTTAAAGTTGTCCACCCCGGTCGCCGAGCACGTCCCCGTGGATTTCGAATTGCGCGGCTGTCCCATCAACAAGCGGCAATTGATCGAGCTGGTCAGCGCCACGCTCATTGGCCGTAAACCAAACATCCCGCTCTACAGCACCTGCATTGAGTGCAAGCGAAAAGGCAATGTATGCGTAGCTGTAGCTCGCGGGCTTGCGTGTCTGGGCCCGGTCACGCAAGCCGGTTGCGGAGCAGTTTGTCCCAGCTTTGATCGCGGCTGCTACGGCTGCTACGGCCCCATGGAAAGCGCCAACACCAACTCACTGACGACGCAGCTTCGCGCGCTCGGCCAGGCCGACAGCCAAATCGCGCGCGCCTTTCGTGGGTTCAACGCGTGGTCGTGGCAGTTCCGGAAAGCCAGCGAGGAGTGTGACCACAAATGAACACGCGCACCAGAACCATTCGCGTTGACACCCTCGCCCGCGTCGAGGGCGAAGGTGCACTCGACATCAAGTTGATCGGCGAACGCGTAGCAGATGTGAAGTTGAAAATCTACGAACCGCCGCGCTTCTTCGAAGCTTTCCTTCGCGGCCGGCACTATTCCGAAGTACCCGATATCACTGCCCGTATCTGCGGAATCTGCCCGGTCGCATATCAGATGAGTGCGGTTCACGCTATCGAGCGGGCATTCGGAATCAAGATCGATCCAGCCGTTCGGCTGTTGCGCCGCTTGTTCTATTGCGGCGAGTGGGTCGAGAGCCATGCCTTGCATGTATACATGCTGCACGCGCCGGATTTCCTCGGCTATCAGGACGTAATCGGAATGGCACACGACCATCGTGAACTGGTCGAGAAGGCGCTGCGTCTGAAAAAGATCGGCAACCACATCATGACCGTGCTCGGAGGGCGCGAAATCCATCCTGTCTCGGCATGCGTCGGAGGCTTTTACAAAACCCCAACCAAAGCTCAATTGAGCGAACTCGCAGAAGATCTTCACTGGGCGCTCGAAGCTTCCATAGACACTGCACGTTGGACCGCCGGATTTGATTTTCCTGATTTCGAACAGGACTACGAATTCGTCGCCTTGCGCCATCCCGGCGAATACGCGCTCAACGAAGGACGGCTGGTCTCGAATCGTGGCCTCGACATTGATGTTGCCGAGTACGAAGACCACTTCGTCGAGCAGCATGTAAAGTATTCCAACGCGCTGCATTCCGTCATTCGGGGACGGGGATCATATTTAGTTGGTCCACTCGCGCGTTTCAACCTGAACTTCGATCAGCTCCACCCAGTGGCGAAGCAGGTTGCACTTGAAATTGGACTTCATCCGCCAGTGAAGAACCCATTCCGCAGCATTGTTGTTCGGGCAATCGAGTTGGTTTTTGCGTGCGCTGAGGCGCTCCGCATCATCACTGAGTACGAGCCTCCGCCTGAACCGCGGGTACAAGCAGTTCCTCGGTCAGCTGTTGGTCAGGCAATTACCGAGGCCCCTCGCGGCGTTCTCTATCACCGTTACGCGTTGGATGAAGAAGGGATGGTGCTCACGGCGAAAATCGTGCCACCCACTTCGCAAAACCAGAAGCGAATCGAAGATGATCTCCGCGAGTACGCCGCGCATCTGGTTGCCTGGCCACTTGAAGAGGCCACGTGGAAATGCGAGCAGGCCATTCGCAACTACGACCCGTGCATTTCCTGCGCCACCCATTTTCTGAAATTGAGGATCAATCGCGAAGCCAGGTGAGTTATGCGAATTATCGCCTGCGGAAACCGGAATCGAAGTGATGACGGCGCCGGCCTGCTAGTTGCCGAGCGTTTGCGCTCTTTCGGTATTCAGGTGGAGGTTCAGAGCGGCGAAGCGTTGGACTTGATTGAAGCCTGGCGTGGCGCAGATGAAGTAATCGTTATCGATACGGTCGTCACTGGAGCTCGCCCCGGCACCCTGCATATTTGGGACGGAGCGGAATTGCAACTACCGGCTTGCTCTCAGCCATCGAGCCATGGGTTGGGCGTCGCGGAAGCGATTTCGCTCTCACGCACTCTAAACTACGTTCCCAAGCGTCTACAGATCTTCGGAATTGAAGGACGCAATTTTAACTTCGGTTCCACTGTTTCGCCACAACTTCTAACAACAGTCGAGAAGCTCGTTGATACGATCCGCGCCGGAATAGCTACCGAAACAATAACGGCGTAAACGCTGCCAGATTTCGCCGCCAGACCATCCACGTGTGCATGCCGGGAGTTTCGATATCCGTGAAGTTCACTCCCTTGTCCTTCAGCCAAGATTTTAATGCGCGGTTCACCTTGATCAGACCGTCGTCCGTGCCGCAGGCAATCCAGAGCAGTTTAAGCTTTTGATTCGCGCTGGCATCAACTCCCGGGAATTCCGTAGCGAAATCCGCGAGATCAATGCCTCCCGAGCTGAACGCCCCGACCCAGGCAAACTGGTCGAGATGATTTAGACCTGTCAGCAGCGACTCGGCGCCACCCATTGACAGCCCGGCAATGGCGCGCGACTTACGGTCTTTTTTTATCCGATACATCGCCTCCGCTTGCGGCATTACTTCGTTGAGCAGCACATCCGTAAATCGGGAAAGATTGCGATGCGCCAAATCCTTGTCGGACCACGATCCCCAACCTCGCCGAATCACGTCGTAATCGCCGTAGCCGAGCGGCATCACAACAATCATCGGCTTAACTTTGCCCTCAGCGATCAAGTTATCGAAGATCACATTGGCCCGTCCGACCGCGGTCCAACCATTGGCGGCGTCGCTGAAGCCGTGCAACAGATACAAAACCGGATATTTCTTCTTGGAATTTTTGTAGTCAGGTGGAGTGTAGACGTAAAAGTCGCTCTCGAGGTCCGCGATCTTTGAGTGATAGAAATGATGATGAATCACCCCATGCGGCACCTGGTTCAGTTCCCACGGCAGCGACGATGGGCCCGGCACATGCACCGCGCTCTGCGTGTTCAGCAGATTCGGCTTCATCAGTGGGTTTGAAGGATCGATCAGCCCAACCCCGTCGGCGATGAACGAGTAACCATAGATGTCCGGCTGCATGGGGCCGACAGTCAGGCTCCAGACGCCCTGATCATCTTTTTGCATCGGCCTTGGCGTGCGGTCGCCTTCAATCGCCACCTCTACCTTTTGCGCGTTGGGATCACGAAAACGAAATGTGACTTGATCATCCGACTGAACTTCGGGCGAATGGAGCGGTGGAGGCGGAAATTGCGCAAGAACCGAAACGCACAGAACAACTGAACTGCAGAGAGAAAGAAGAACGATTTTGCTCATATTGACCTTTGACGCAGCGCTACATTGTAACCGAATGCCGCGTCAGAAGGTCGAGCGCGACGAAAACAAAAAAAATCACCGAGATAATTCCGTTCATGGTAAAAAACGCGGCGTTCAGTTTGCTCAAGTCGTCCTTTGAGACCAGCGAATGCTCATAGGCGAGGAGGAGAAGAACTGCTATGACTCCCGCAATTGCAAGCGCGCCGAGGTGGAAGACCCAAATCAGCGCAGCCAGCAGGAACAACATCGAAAGGTGAAACATCCGTGCGATCCAAAGCGCGCTTCCAACGCCGCAGTAGCGAGGAATGGAATGCAAGCCGGCCTGCTGGTCGAAGTCGTAATCCTGGCAAGCGTAGAGTACGTCAAAACCCGCGACCCAAAATGTGACGGCTGCTGTAAGCAAAAGGATGCGCGGATCGAGCGATCCCCGGACAGCAATCCATGCCGCCGCGGGCGCAATGCCCAGCGCAAAGCCCAGCACCAGGTGCGACCATCGGGTCCACCGTTTGGTGTAGGAATAAAGCAATAAAATCGCCAGCGCCAGCGGAGAAAGCAGAAACGCGAGTCGGTTCAATTCCCACGCCGAGAAAATAAAAACCGCTGATGCGACGATCACAAACTTCTTGACGAAATTTTGCGTCAGCGTTCCGGCAGGCAGAGCACGCGTGCGCGTCCGCGGATTCGCAGCATCAATCGAAGTGTCCACCAGGCGATTAAATGACATTGCCGCCGAACGCGCTGCAACCATGGCGACGACAATCCAAATGAGCTGATGCGTACTAGGAACGCCGCGCGCCGCCAGCATGGCTCCGCAAAGCGCAAATGGCAGCGCAAAAACCGAGTGCTCCCATTTGATCATTTCCAGCGTGACGTGCAGGTTCTTCAGAAGGGGCACATGCCATTCTAAAAGAATTAATAACCTTCCGCTCCGATCAGCGGAACAAAGCGGCAGCCCTCGATGACTTCTACAATTATCTTGCCATGCTCCTTGTGGACCAGCTGTAACTCCTGTGCCTGCGGAGGTCCAACCGGAATCACCATTCGTCCATCTTCGGCGAGTTGGTCGAGCAGGCTCCGGGGAATGCTGGGAGCAGCTGCGGAAACCATGATGGCGTCGTAAGGCGAAAACTCGCGCAGACCATGGCTTCCGTCCACGACAAGAATTCTCACGTTATTAAATCCCAGCCTCCCCAGAGTTGCTTCCGCAGTTTGCGCCAGCACGGCATGGCGCTCGACTGAATAAACCACCCGCGCAAGCACAGCCAACAGAGCAGTTTGATACCCCGACCCAGTGCCGACCTCGAGCACCAATTCCCCTCCACTCAAGGCAAGCACTTGCAACGAAACCGCCACGATGAACGGCTGCGAGATAGTCTGGCCTTCTGCAATCGGGATCGGGTGGTCGGCGTAGGCGAGGGACTTGTACTCATCCGGAACAAACTCGTGGCGCGGAACTTGCGCCATCGCATCAAGTACTCGTTGATCGTGAATGCCGCGTCTTCGCAGCTGCGATTCCACCATCTCGCGCCGTTCTTGCGCAGAGGAGTCTTGTTCAGTGTTGCTGAAGATTGGCATCACGCCCTTGGATGGATTATGTGCTCTGAAGAGCAATATTGGCTAGCGCCTCCGCCGGCGGATTTTCACGTCGAAGCTGACCACGCCGTTCTGGTCGCGAATGGCGACGATCGACACATTTTTTGAGACGTTGTATTCCGCACGAATGACTTGCTGCGAAGTCTGCGACACGTCGGTGGTATAGGAAAGCGTGAGATTGTCTTTCACTTGCTGCTCAATGGTCACCGCCGGCCCACTCTGGGTCACGGTCGAGGTTTCCGATTCCAGTCCTTGCGGATCAATTTTAATTCGGCTATTACCGAACAAATGCTGCGCGCGGTTATTTAGCGTTGCGTTCAATGCTGCAGCCAGCATGGCACTCGAAGCCTGTTGGCTGAATGCGGATTGACTGCTTTGCTGAAGCTGTGCCGATTCCTCGGTGGTTTGGCCGAAAGCAAGCAGCGCGATGATATCGGCCGAGGGCAACGGCGGGTCAGAACGGTAGTTCACCTTCAATCCGTTGGGCTTGCTGACATCTCCGCTGAGTGAGAGCGTGATGTCGTAATCGCGAACTCGCGTGACCGCCTCGAGATCCAAAAACGGCGTGGTGACTGCCGGATTGCTGAACGTAACCCCGCCACGTTCGAGCCTATATTTGGTTCCGTTGAAATACGCCTGACCTTCAAACACATCCGCCCGGCCCAGGAGGATGGGTTTCGCAGCACTGCCGCGCACCCGCAAGTCGGCCGCGCCTTGCAGGCGAATAACGCTGGTCTGCATCTGCAATTCGGGGTTGGTTACCACGTGCAGGTCCATTCGAATTCTGTTCAGCACAGGGTCGGTCTGCGGAAGACTTGAAACCTGCGCGGTACGCTCCAGGTAAGCGCCGAAATCAAATCCCGGGGTGAACGCCAGCTTGGTAATCGTGATGTCTCCGGCAAGGGTTGATCCGGCAGAACTGCCGCTCCAGGTCAGCTGGGCATTCGCCGTTGAGCTCACTCCCGGCGGGTATCGCAAACGCACGGCATCCGCATTGGCTTTCAAATCGAAATTGAGGCGCTTGCCTGAAAGCTCCGCACGACCGGTAAAGCCTACCGTTCCACCACCCACGTGCGCGTTCAAACTCTCAATCGTTACTTGATTTTGGGTAAAAAGCAGGGCGCCATTGATTTCGCTTAGCGCGCTCGGAACATTGATGTCGGAAATTGCGCCGTTCTCAATCTGCAGTGTGCCTTTGACCAACGGCGCGTCCAAAGTCCCCGTAATCCGACCTTCTCCTACGATGTTACCCGAGCTGGTGATATCAGGATCGTAGGTTTCTATGAGCTTGAGATCGACCTTTCCTTTGCCCTGAAAATCCACGGCGCGCTCGCCGGCGAGCTGCATCCGGCCGCCCCCGGTAAAATCGGTGTTCTCGCCCAGCACACGAAAATTGTCCACCTTGAATTCGCGGTCAGACAGCGTGAAGCGAATCGGGCCGTCGTTGCGAAAGCTGGTCTTGCCTGCCTCGGCGTAGAGGTCGCTCAAGTTTCCCACCAGGTTCAGTTGTTGCGAACTGCGCAGTGGCCCATCGAGAGTAAGATCGCCCGCAATAGTGGAGTGTTGGACGGTCTTGTTGTGCAGATAGCTCTCGATGAACGGATCGGCGTTCAGGTGAGAGAAATGAAAATCAATGTGAGTGGGCCACTGATTGCGCAAATGGACATTCCCGTTGATCTGCAGTTCGGCGTCTCTAAACTCTGAACGTCCGGTAACCGTCACGTCTGCCCCACGCGAAACTGCATTCAATGAGAAATCACCCTCCGGTTGATCGTTCAAAACCAAATTCCGAAGCCTGAGGTCAGCGGCGACTTCGGGCTGGGCAACCGTGCCCGAAGCCTTTGCCGCGAAGTCGAGCTTGCCCGAAATTTTTATTTGCGAGTTCTCTACTGGAACAACTTCGGCGAAGTCAAAATTTGTGCCGTGCCCATTCAACTGAAAGGATTTCGAAGCGAGATCATACGTCCCGCCGCCCTCGATTCGCGCTTCGCCGCGGGCCAGACGCAGATCCTTAATGGTCACTTGAGTTCCGCTGAGCGCAACCGAAGCGTCAACCGAGTCGAACACTTGCCCGCGAATGCGCGCATTCACCAGGCTGAAACTAGCCTGTCCTTGCGGATTTTGGGGGGTGCCCGAAATCTGAAACTGGCCCGAGAGTTTTCCGGAGATTTCGTGATCGTATCCTGCGATGTTGGCGATCTCATCTGCATTCGCGTCAAGCATATCAATGTGCAAATGCAAAGGACTTGTGGAGGCCACATTCCAGGCACTCAAGCCGACGCTGCCGTTCAGTATGACTTTCTCTTCTTCCC
>Ga0335076_10004026_pt1 | contig 14825 bp, 19 predicted proteins | sample Lox_Sample_25_FD_206717 | JGI IMG/M metagenome (GOLD analysis project Ga0335076, IMG submission 206717) | Soil microbial communities from Loxahatchee National Wildlife Refuge, Florida, United States - Lox_Sample_2.5 | ecosystem: Environmental > Terrestrial > Soil > Wetlands | place: USA...
GGACACGTCACGGTCCGGCTGGCGCGTGTCCATTGTCGTAATACGCATGCTGGCGCGCCGCGGTACGGGCCAGGGACCGCCGCACTCCACCCTCGGGTGCCCGCCGTTATCCGCCGGCGGATGGTGATGCAATGCACCGATGGCCGAGTCACGACAACCGTCCCCGGCAATCGGACTCGACATTGGCGGGGCGAACACCAAGGCGGCGGTTGTGGACGGCAAAGATGCCGTGCGGGTGGCGTCAGAGCCGTACGAGGTGTGGCGCGACCCGGACGCGATGGCCGGCGTGATCGCCGACGTGGTCGGGCGGCTCGGGGTCGATGACGCCTCAGTCGCGCTGACCACGACCGCGGAGCTTGTCGACGTGTTCGCCGGCAAGCGCGAGGGCGTGCTGTACGTGCTCGAAGCCGCGTCGAGGGCGCTGCCCGGGCGACAGATGCGCGTAATGACGACCGCCGGGGAGCTGGTCTCGCTTGACGATGCGCGAGCCGCGCCGCTCGAGTGCGCGGCCGCCAACTGGATGGCGACCGCGATGCTGGTGGCGCGTTCACTGCCGGACGCGATCCTCGTCGACTGCGGCGGCACGACCACCGACGTGATCCCGATCGCCGGCGGCGCGGTCGCCGCGCGCGGTCGCACCGATCTCGAGCGGCTGCTCGAGGGTGAGCTCGTGTACACCGGCGCGCTGCGGACGAATATCGCGGCGGTGGTCTCGGAGGCGCCGATCGGGGGCCGGCCGTGTCCGGTGTCCTCCGAGCTGTTCGCGATCACCGCCGACGCGCATCTGCTGCGGGGCAGCCTGTCGGCGGAGCAGTGCACGTGCACGTTCCCGGACCACCGGGGGACCTCGCCGAGCGAGATCCGCGCGCGGCTCGCCCGCGTCGTGTGCGCCGACCCCCAGCAGCTCGCCGCCGGCGACCTGGAGGCGATCGCCGGGGCGGTCGAGGAGGCGCAGGTCGCCGCGATCGCCGCCGCGCTCGGGCGTGTCGCCTCCCGCTTGCCCGCCGGCGCCCCGGTGATCGCGGCCGGAGTGGGCGCATTCCTGGCCCGCGCGGCGGCGGAGCGCTGCGGCCTCGCGATCCATGAGCAACTCGCCGGAAGGAGCGGGGAGGTCGCCGCCGCGGTCGCGTTGTCGGTGCTCGGCCGTGAGTGAGCCCCGGCCGCTGGTCGTCAAGGTCGGCGGCGGGCTGTTACGTGACGAGGGGCTCGACGGGCTGCGCCGGGCATGTGCGGACGTTAGCGAGATCGCGACTCGGCGGCCGGTCCTGGTCGTACCTGGTGGCGGCCCGTTCGCCGACGCCGTGCGCGCCATCGACGAGCAGGTGGGCTTGTCCGACCACGACGCGCACATCCTGGCGATGCGCGCGATGGATCAGCTTGGCGTGCTGCTCGCGCCGATGCTCCCGGGCGCCGAGTCGCTGACCGATCTTGTCGCACCCCGTGGGCTGGGCGTGCTCGAGGTGGCGCGGGCGTTCGCGGGGCGTGCTGGGGTACCCGAGTCGTGGGCGGTCACGAGCGACTCGCTAGCGGTGCTCGCGGCCGGCGCGATCGGGGCCGACGAGGCGATCCTGCTCAAGCCGGTGGCGGGAGTGGTGGCGACGTGGCCGTCGGACGACCCGCCGCTGCCCGAACTGACCGACCAACAACTGCGAGCGTTGCAGGGTGCCGGCGCCGGGCTCGCTGTCGACCCTTACTTACCGGAGGCCGTGCGCCGCACCGGCGTGAGAGTCACCATCCGAAGGCCGGGCACCTCCGCGCTGTCCGGCACTCGGATCACCCGGAACCCGGATTGACTGTGATGAATTATTGCACCGCCTTCAAGAGCATGATCAAGTGTCATATACGGTCGATGGCCGGTGACCGGCAACGGTGGCGTCTTCGACCTTGCCCGTAACCCGCGAACGGGGAGGCAATCTTGGTCGAGCCACGCGACGACGAGAACCAGATCCTGTCTCAGATCGCGGCTGCTTTCGTTGCCTTCTACAACGACTTCGTGAACCAGGGCGACAGTTACGCCCAGGCACGGCAGCTCACCGAGGATTACTACCAGGAGATCATTCTCACCGACGTGCTCCCGGCGTTCGTGGGACAGAGCACGATCAATAAATACCTGACGTTTGGGTCGAGCGGGGCGGCACACGTGAACACGCCCAACGGGCGCAACGCCAACTTCACCCCGATCGAGTTCTCGGTCGGCGCGTACCGGTTCGGGCACGCGTTGGTGCGTGACAACTACCACATCAATGACCTATTCCCGACGACCACCGACATCGACGACAACGTCTCGATCTTCAACCTCAACTCGTTCCAAACGGGCGATCTATCGGGCGGCGCTCCGCTCCCGGCCCCGAACGGGGCCACAACAACGACGTGCACCTCGACGTCGCTCTGCGACCAGCCGAACCCGGCTGGCCATGCCGATCCGGTCTGCAGCGGCACGGGTGATCTGATCGCAAGGGACTTCGCGCGCGGCAACTATGACGGTCTGGCGTCCGGCCGGGCTCGATCCTCCACACGAACTTCCGTCCAAATCCGAGCCTGGTAAAGCTCGCTCCCGAGACGCCGAAGTTCAGCTTCGGGGATCTACTCGTGGACACCGGCCTCGCGCCGCGAACCAGCTAGGGAAGTCGTCCCGCCCCGTCGTCGCCCCCGCCGCAGCTCGGCGACCGCGGCCGCCACCAGCCCTGACTCGAGCTCGGCGGCCCGGTCGCCGGCGCGGCAGACCGCCGACCGGACGCCGACGATGTCGGCGTCGACGCGCGCCAGATCCCCAAGCCGGAGCTGCCCCGCGACCGCGAACGTCCCGCCGGCCCGGCGCGTGCCCGCCACCAACTCGGCCAGCTCGGACTCCGACAGCCACCCATACAGGCCACGGCCGTCCTTGACGAATGTGTCGACGAGCGCGCCGGCAATCCCGGTGCGCTCTACCAGCGCCGGCAACAGCCCCGGCGCGAATGCCGGCGGGTCGAGCGCGGCCGCGTCCGCATACGTGGCGGCGATCACCAAGACGCTCGGTCCGACGGCGTCCACGATCGCGCGCATCATCGCCACCGCGCGCTCGAGCTCGGGCCCCCCGCGTAGCCCGACCTTGACGTAGTCGGCCCCGCTGAGCGCGGCGCCCCGCGCCGCGAGCGCGGCGGTGTGCGGGAGGTCCGGAAGGTCGCCGAGCGCGACGCTCACGGGAGCCGCGCCACCGACGACTCGGACGACCTCCGACAGCACCCGCGGTGACGGGGCACCCAGCGCCCCCTCGGCCGGATCCTTGACGTCGACGATGTCCGCTCCGCCGGCGACGGCGCCCGACGCCTCCTCGGCCGACCGCACGCTGACCAGCAGTCTCATGCGGCGTTCGCTCCGCTCCGCGGCGCGTGTGCAACCGACGCTCCGGACCGGTCGAAATCGACCACGCGGACGTCGGTATCGGCGCCCACGGCACCACGCAGCCGATCGGCAACGTCCGCAGCGCGCTCGGAACCATCGACGATCCCGTACACGGTCGGCCCCCACGAGCTCTGTCCGACCGCTCCGACCCCCAGCGCCAGCAGCGCGTCGACGACGGGGGCGGCGCGCGGATGAAACACGCCACCCTGGCGGGCCGCGAACATCGAGCCGATCTCGCGCTGGATCTCGGCGAGCGCGGCGCCGAACTCGTCTATCGACTGTGTCACGAGCCCCGGTAGAAGCGCGGTCAGCACCAACCGCGACACCCGCGGCTCGATGGCGGTCCCGTCCTCGTGCAGCAAACTGAAAAATCTCTCCTCAGCATTCCCAGACAGCCCCTCGACCCCGAGGGGCAGAGCGAGGACGCATCGCCAGCGCTCGGGCATCGCGTGGCGCACCACCAGCGGGCTGATCGAGTCACGGTCGCGCACACCGGCCTCGACCACGAGGCCCGGTGCCGCGAACGTCCAGCAGCCGATGCTCGACCGCGCGCCGCGTCCGGATGCATGCGCCAGGTCCTCGGGACTGGCCGGCAATTCCGCCAACTCGGCGACACCCCGAGCGATCGCCAGGCCGAGCTTCGTGCCCGACCCGAGCCCTGCGTGAGCCGGGATCGCCTCGCGCACGTCGACCTCGACGCCGCCGCGGTAGCCGAACGCCTCGCGGGCTCGTGACGCGAACGCGGCGGCGCGGTCGGCCTGAGGTCCCTGCGCCACGACCTTCTCGTCGGCCCGGGGCGTGATCCCGACGACGATCCGCGGGAACTCGACGGCCACGCCGCAGCCGCCGTAACGGCGCGCGCCCAGCCCGGCCGGGTCGAGCATTCCAAAATGCAGCCGGGCCGGCGCGGTGACCACGACCTCGGTCATGTCCGCTCGGAGACGTAGCGTCGCACGTAGTCCATTGCCGCCCGCTCGCTCGGACCGGCCGTCTTGTCGATCAGCTTCTCGAGGCGGGAGAGTTCGGCGCGCACGTGGTCCGCGCCCAGCCATCGCAGGCGCGAGGCGAGAATCGACGCCTCGACGGCGGCGTGTCGGGCGCGGCACAGACCGAGCGGCTCCCGCGTGCCGGTCCCCGAGGCCACGACCTGGGCGCGTACCCGCGAGCGAGGCGATTCGGGCGTGATCTCGATGACCACGACCTCGCGCCACGACAGAACGTCCTCAATCACGGACCCGTCGATCGTGTGGGCGGGTCGCATCGCCGGGCGCGGATGGTCGAGCGCGGCTTGCACGAACAGGAGTACATCGTCGGTGAGATGGACGACCGCCTCGCCGTGCGCGCGAAGGTTGCGCAGCGTGCGCGTGGCGTCGAACGGCCAGAACACGAGCTCCTCCTCGCCCCAGCGGACTCCCATCGCCGCGCAGTTGACCACACCGTCTCTCCCGGTTGTGGTCACGACGGTCTCGATCAGGGGCGTCAGCTCATCCGAGTCAGCCGACAAGGCTGAAGAACTCCTGGCGTGTGCGCGCGTCGTCGCGCAACGAGCCGCGCAGCGCGGAGGTGACCGTACGTGCGCCCGGCTTTCGAACGCCGCGGATCGTCATGCACATGTGCTCGGCGCTGAGCACCACGCCGACGCCCCGCGGCGCGAGTTCCTGCTCGAGCCAGTCGGCGATCTGCACCGTCATGCGCTCCTGGAGCTGGAGATCTCGGGCGAAGAATTCGACCACCCGCGCTAGCTTCGAGAGCCCGATGATGCTGTCTCCCGGGAGATACGCGACGTGGGCCACGCCGTGGAACGGGAGCAGGTGATGCATGCACAGCGTCTGGAACGAGATGTCTCGGACCAGGACGAGCTCGTCGTAACCCTCGTTCGGAAACACGGTCGCGCCGAACTCGGCGGGCGTCACCAGCTCGGCGAACGAGGCGGCGACCCGGCGCGGCGTATCGAGCAGATCGGGCGAGTCGGCATCGGCGCCGATCGCCCGCAGCAGGTCGCGCGTCGCTCGCTCGGCCGCGGCGAGATCGAGCTTGGACGAGTCAACGACGCGACCGGGCGTCGCCGGCGTCACGGCCCTCAGGTCGCCATCGTCGCGGTGGTCCATCAGTCCAGCGTAACGCTCATGCGCGTGGCAAGCTCGACGAGCATGCGGACGCCGTAGCCGGACGCGCCCGGGCCGAACGCGTCGCCGCGATCGTCGTCGAGCAGCGCGGGGCCGAGCATGTCGACATGGGCCCATGGCTGGTCGCCGGCGAACTGCGCGAGGAAGGTCGCGGCGACGATCGGGAAGCCGAAGCTCTTGCCGGCGTTGTTGCGCAGGTCGGCCACGGTCGACTCGATCAGCGTCCGGTACCGCGGGTGAAGCGGCCACGGCCACGCCAGGTCGCCGCTCGCGTTGCCGGCGTCCACGACCGCGTCACGCCAATCCGCGTCGGGCGAGAACACGCCGGCGTACACGTCGCCCATGCCGGCGCGCATCGCGCCCGTGAGCGTCGCGAGGTCGACCATGTGCGTCGCGCCGTCCCGGAGCGCGTACCAAAGGGCGTCGGCCAGGATCAGGCGCCCTTCGGCGTCGGGGTTCGTCACCTCCACGGTGATCCCGGCGGCGGTCGTGATCACGTCGGTCGGCCGGATCGCGGTGCCGCTCAGCACGCTCTCGCAGGTGGGCACGAACCCGGTGACCGTCAGCGGGAGCCCCAGCTCCGCGATCGCGCCGAGCGCCGCCACGACAGCCGCGCCACCCGCCATGTCCGCCTTCTGGCGGAGGATGTCGGCTTGCGGCTTGAGGAAGTAACCGCCGGTGTCGAACGTGACGGCTTTGCCGATCAGCGCCAGCCGCGGTGACTCCGGCTCACCCACCCCGCGTGGCGGAGCGTGCCGAACGACGATCAGACGCGGCGGGATCGGACTGCTCCCGCCGACCGCTGCCAGCGCCCCCAGCCCGGCGCTGACCGGGTCGACAATTTCACTGACCAGGTGGTCAAACCTAACTACCCGTTCGGTCAGGCCGGCCGGCGAGATCACGTTCGCCGGCGCGTCGACCAGCTCGCGCGCAAAGTTCGTCCACCGCGCGACGAGCGCCGCGCGGTCGGCGACCGGCGCGAGCTCCTCACCGCACCCGCAGATCACGAACCGTTCGACCGCGGGTGGCGGCTCGCCGCTCCGCCAGCGGCGCCTGTCATAGCCACCGAGGACGGCGCCTTCCGCGAGCGCACCTACCTGCTCCACCGTCGCGAGAGGCAGTGTTTCATCGAGGATCCACGCGACCGCGCCGCCGGTTCGGCACGCGCGCACGGCCCGCGACGCGGCCGTCCGCAGGCCCTCGACGGTGGGTTCGAGCGCGACCACCGCGAGCGGCGGGCCGGGGTCGCGATACACGATCGCGACCGGATCGGCATCCGCCAGAGCGCGCTCCGGAACACCCAGCGCCGACGCCCGGGGGCCCGGCGCGACCGCCACGAGGCCGGCACCGATCGTGCCTGGACCAGCGGCGGTTACCTCGATGACCAAGGTCCGGGGGCCTTTTCAGCGGCTTGCAGTCTGTGTGTAAGATGCGGGCGGACCGTTGAACTCTAAAGAGGGAGAGGCATATATGACCTGGACCAAGCCGAAGTTTGAGTTCATCGAGATGTGCTCGGAGGTCACTTCCTACCTCTATCACCGGTAGGAGTGTGAAGCTGGCGTGGCCTCTGGCAACCGCCTGAGGCTGCGCACCGCTTCACCCCGCTAGTGCGCGTTCGGATCCTCGGCTCGGCCGCCGGAGGGGGCTTTCCGCAGTGGAACTGCCGCTGCCCTACGTGTGAGGCTGCGCGCGAAGGCATGCGGGCGCACGCGCGCACACAGTCGTCGCTGGCGATCCGCGGCGCCGAGGGTCCGTGGTTTCTCGTGAACGCGTCGCCGGACGCGCGCCAGCAACTCGAGGCGATCACCGACCCGGCGGTCGACGGCGTTCGGTCGCCGCCGATCGCCGGCGTGCTGCTCACCGACGCGGAGATCGACCACACCGCGGGCCTCCTACTCCTGCGCGAGTCGGCGACGCCGGTGCGGGTGTATGGCGACGCGGGCGTCGAGCGCGCGCTCAGGGAGGGATACCCGGTGCTGCCGATGCTCGAGCGTTACTGCGGTCTCGATTGGCGCACGCTGGCGCCCGACCAGTCGCAGCCGCTCGACGGCTCGAGCCTGACCGTCGAGCCGTTCGACGTGGGCGGTGACGCGCCCCGCTACCTGGACGGGTCGGGCGTGCAACTGGGCGCGAGCGGGTTCGTGTTTCGAGACGGCGCGAGCGTCGTCACCTATGTCCCCGGCCTTGCCCGCCTCGACGACGACGTGCTGGACCGGTTTGCCGCCAGCGATCTCGTGCTCGTCGACGGCACCTTCTGGCGCGATGACGAGCTCGCCCTCCTCGGCATCTCGACCCGGAGCGGGCGCGACATGGGGCACCTGCCGCTGTCAGGTCCGGGCGGAACGCTCGAGGCGCTGGCGCGGCTGGAGCGACCGCGTAAGGCGCTCGTTCACATCAACAACACGAACCCGATACTGCTCGAGGACTCACCGGAGCGCGACGCTGTCACTCGCGCGGGAGTCGAAGTTGCTTACGATGGTCTCGAGGTCGAGTTGTGACTGAGGAATTCATCGCCGAGCTGCGCGCCCAGGGAACGCGTTACCACAACCTGCACCCATTCCATCAGAGGATGGACGCAGGACAGCTGACCCGCGACGAGCTCCAGCGCTGGGTGAAAAATCGGTTCTACTATCAGAAGTGCATTCCGCTGAAGGACGCGGCGATCATGTCCAACTGCCCCGAGCTCGAGGTGCGACGCGAGTGGATCCAGCGGATCATCGATCACGACGGAACGACCGAAGGGGGCGGCGGGATCGAGTCGTGGCTGCGACTCGGCGAGGCGCTCGGCGTCTCACGTGAGGAGCTCGAGTCCGAGCGCGGCGTTCTCCCCGGGGTGCGCTACGCCGTCGACGCATATGTGAACTTCGCACGTCAGAAGCCGTGGATCGAGGCCGTCGCATCGTCGCTCACCGAGCTGTTCGGGCCGTCGGCGATCCGCGTGCGGCTCGACGCGCTCGAGCGCCACTACGCCTGGATCGATCCGACCGGCCTCGAGTACTTCCGGACGCGGCTCGTGAAGGCGCCCCGCGATGCCGAGTACGCGCTCGATCTCGTGGTCGCGCGCTGCCGCAGACGAGATCAGCAGGACGCTGCGGTGGCGGCTTTGAGGTTTAAGACCGAGGTGCTGTGGGCGCAGCTGGATGCCATCGAGCGCGGCGAATCACAGCCGCCAGGACCACAAGAGTGACCCACCCCCGCCTGATCACCGGCGCTCGGCTGCGCTACGACGAGGTCCGCGAGGAGCACCTGCTGCTGGTGCCCGAGGGCGCCGTGCGACTGAATCCGAGCGCGGCGGAGGTGCTCGAGCTGTGCGACGGAGAGCGTTCGGTCGAAGAGATCGTCGGTGTCCTGAGCGCGCGATACGACGGCGCCGACCTCGCCGACGACGTTCGCGAGCTGGTCGACGGGATGACTGAGAGAGGACTGCTGATCGATGCCGGCGCCTGAGCAGCCGTTCACTCTGATCGCCGAGCTCTCCTACCAGTGCCCGCTGCATTGCCCGTACTGCTCCAATCCGGTTGACATCGGCGGCGACAGGTACCGCCACGAGCTCGGCACCGACGACTGGATCCGCGCGTTCGGAGAGGCGCGGGGCCTGGGCGTCCTTCAGCTCGCGCTGACGGGCGGCGAGCCGATGCTGCGGCGCGATCTCGCGGAGCTGTGCGCCGCCGCGCGCGACGCGGGTCTGTACTCGTCGCTGATCACCGCCGGCACCCTGTTCACCCCCGGGCGCGCGGAGGAGCTGAAGGCGGCCGGGCTCGACCACGTGCAGATCTCGATCCAGAGCCCGAACCCGGAGGAGAACGACCGCATCGCCGGCAACCGTTCGTTCGAGAAGAAGATCGCGGCCGCGCGCGCGGCGCGGGAGCTCGACTTCCCGCTGACGATCAACTGCGTACTTCACCGGCAGAACCTCGATCGAATCGAGGAGCTGCTGGAGCTGACCCTCGAACTGGGGGCACAACGCCTGGAGCTCGCCAACACCCAGTACTACGGCTGGGCGGTCCTCAATCAGGAGGCGCTGCTCCCCACCTGGGAGCAGCTCCTGCGCGGGGAGGAGGCGGTTCAGCGGTTCCGCGCCCGGGTTGGTCCTAGGGTCGACGTGCTGTGGGTGCTTCCCGACATGTACGAGGATCTGCCAAAGCCGTGCATGGGCGGTTGGGGTCGGACGGCGATGGTGGTCGCGCCGAACGGGGACGTGCTGCCGTGTCAGGCTGCGTCGACGATCCCGGGACTCGAGTTCGCCAACGTCCGCGAGCACTCGCTCGAGTGGATATGGAATGAGTCCGACGCGTTCACCCGCTTCCGGGGCACGGAATGGATGCAGGAGCCATGCCGGTCGTGCCCGCTCGGACGCCAGGAGGTCGACTGGGGCGGCTGCCGTTGCCAGGCGCTCCGGCTGGCGGGCGACGCGGCCGCCACCGATCCGGTCTGTCAGTTCTCGCCAAACCACGAGCGGATCGTGTCGGTGCGCGAGTCGGCGCAGACGGACGAGTTCATCTATCGCACGATGAAGCGACCGGCGCGGGTCTGATCAATGGGCGCGGGCGGCAATTCGGCAAACTATTTCTGACGATGATCGAAGACCCGTACATCCCCGCCGGGGCAGGCGGGCTAAGCGTCCCCCTCGCCGATCGCTCCGAGCTTTCGATTTTCCCGCGGCTGTCGACGTACTCCCAAATCGTCGCGAAGCTCCAATGGGAACCGACGGCGATCGATCTCGCTGCCGACGCCCGCGCGTGGCCGGAGCTCCCGGAGGAGCGCCGCCGCCGCCTCACGACGCTGCTCGCCGGCTTCCGCGTGGCCGAGGACGCCGTGTCAGAACACCTGACGCCGTTCGCCGACCGCGCCGAACACGTCGACACGATGATGATGTGGATCTTCTTCCTGCAGCGCCGCGACGAGGACCGGCACACGGAGTTCTTCGACCGCGTCGCCGCCGAGGTGCTCCGGCTACCCGGAGACACGCCGGCGCAACGACTCGCGGCGGCGCGCGAGCTCGTCCCGGCCCCGTTGCTCGAGCTGTTCGAGGTGCGGCTGCCCGCGATGGCGGCGGAGCTGGCGGCGGGACGGACCGGCATCCTCGACGGCATCGGCCTCTACCACATGGTGCTCGAGGGAGCGGTCTTCACCGCCGGCCAGCGCGCGCTGCTCGGCGACCTCGAGGACGACGCGCTGCCCGGCGTACGCGAGGGCGTCGGCCGCGTCGAGCTCGATGAGCGCTGGCACGTCGGCTTCGGGGTGCGATGCCTGACCGAGGCCGCGGATCCGGAGATCCTGCTCGACGATGTGCTCACCCGTGCCACGGAGGCCGCGTCCGCGTGGGGCGACGCCGTGCCCGCCGCCACTCGCGAGTTCGCGGTGACGCTGTGCCGCCGCCGGCTCTCGATCGCCGGCCTCGCCGAGGCGCTGCCGGCTGCCTGAAAGTCCAAACGGGCTTGTACACGCGGATATAGGCGATCTTCGCGCCGGTTGCTATCCAACTGACGACCGTGTAAAGCCCGATTCCGCGGGTAGAAACGCTCTTGCCCGCACGAATCTACGGATGCGTAGCTTTGTGCGGTTCCGACCCACGCGAGAGAAAGAACCATGAGGTATCTCACCGACGGCACCCACCTCTATGAAGTAGTGGCACGACGCACCGTTCAGAACTACGGGCTGCAGCGAGGCAGCATTCGCTACGTGATCATTCGCGACTGCGTCAGCGAGGCGACGGCCACGATCGACGACCTCCAGTTGGCCGCGCTCTCCGAGGTGATATGACCGCAAATTGCGGAAATTCGGCCACTTTGAGCGAGTTATTTAGTGCAGAACCGCACTTGCCGATAAGGCTTGTGAAAGTAGTGACCGAAGGCAGGGGGAATGGGACCGAAGTACCTCACGGACGGCATCCACCTATACGAGATCGCGGCCCAGCGGACCGTCCAGAACTACGGGCTGCAGCGGGGCACGATCCGCTACACGATCCTCAGGGATTGCGTGACCGAGGCCATGGCGGCGATGGGGGAGCTGGACTTGGCGGCACTGTCCGAGGTGCAGGCGCGCGGCGCCGGTCTCGTTTGAGCCACCCTCACGTCGAGACGGCAATCGCCGCGGCCACGTAGGCGACATACAGGCCGGTCAGCGCGGCGCCTTCGGCCCGGCCGAGCCGCTTGCGCACGACGAGCACGAGGGCGAGGATCGCCGGGCTCGCGGCCGCGACCGGTAGATAGAAGCGAGTGGTCTGCGCACCGAGCGTGAGCGGCTTGACGAGGGCGATGATGCCCGCGTTGAGCGCCGCGAAGTGGACCAGGGTTCCGGCGAGGCTGCCGAGGCTGATCTCGGGCCGCCCGCGCCGCGCCGGGACCGCGAAGCGCGCGAGCTCCTCGGCTTCGACGGTCGCAGCCAGCGCGGTGTTGCCGAGCAGCGTCTGCGGAACGCCCAGCCGGCTGACGGTCGTCCGGAGGCCCTGGCCGATCAGCCACCCGCCACCGGTCAGCAGCGCCAACCCCAGCAGCAGCCGCAATCCGGGCCGCCGGACGTGCTCGTCCTCGTCCTCGTCGACCAGTAGCTCCCGTCCCGACCGAGCCAGGCCGATGAGCGCCACCACGGACCAGATCACGAGCAGCCCACCCTCGAGGCGTGAGATGTGACCACCCACCGCGAACGCGAACAGCGGGACCGGTGAAATCGCGGTCCAAACCGCGAAGCGCGTCGGCAGCTCGACACGGATCGGCGCGATCAGCCCGCCGAGGCCGGCCACGCCGAACGCCAGAAAGGTCATGCCGCCCAGGAACGTGCCCGCCGCCGCTCCCGGCAACCCCTTCGCGTTGGCCGCGATCCCGACCGCCAGGTTCTCGGTCTCGAACCCCGAGAGGAACACCGAGAGCACAAATGGCGCGATTCCCAGCGCGAGCGCGACACCGAGCAGGCCATCGACGAACACATCGGCGGCAAACACGACCACGCCGATTCCCACGACCAGGACAGCTAGACCGGCTGCACCTGACACGCCGCCGAGGATCGTCGCAGATCATGAGGCGTCCACCGTGGCCCTTCGCGGTAGCTTGCTGGCGTGGAGAGCTCGTCGGTCGACGTATACGTTGCGGCGTTTCTGGCGCGCTGTGCCGCGATGCGAAACGCCGGGCATCCGGCGGTCCGCGGGACCGGCGTGCACGGTGTGCTCGCGTCATCGCACGAGCCGCTCGTTCGGCTGCTGGTAACTGACGATCGTGCGTACGACCTGCTCGCGAGCGTGCTGCCCGACGCGCGGGGCGAAGTGATCAACGTGCTCGCAGCCGCCGAGCGGTGCGCCGGGCTCGTCGGCAAGAGCCCAGGGTGGACGCCGGACCTGGCGACCGCGATGATCTGTCGCGATCTGCGGACCGTGCCCCAGCCGGCGCTGCCGACCGGGCTCGGCTTACGGCCGGTGCGACGCCTCCCCGACGATCCGCCCGGCGGGGTCGAGCTCGAGCGCGCGGTTGCGGCTGCGCTGGTCGCGGCTCCGTCGATCCCCCTTGCTCCGGACGCGTTCGCGGACTACCTGAGGTCGCTGCCGCGTGCATTCCGGCTGGTCGTTGCGGTCGACGGCGACGGGGAGGTGCGCGCGACCGCGGGCTCGGGGGCGTTCGGCGAGGAGGCCACGGTGATCTTCGTCAACACGGAGCCGGAGTGGCGGGGGCGCGGCATCGGGCGGGCGATGACTGCGGCGGCGCTTCGATCCGCGATGGACCGCGGAGCGCGGAGGGCCTCGCTCGATGCCAGCGAGCCCGGCTCCCGGATCTATCTCCGGCTGGGATTCGAGGTCGTCACGCGCACGACCCGCTTCTTCTACGACGGCTGACTTTCGGCGGCGCTGGTTTGCGAGCATGGAGATGTGGAGCCGGAGCTCGTCACGAAGGCGGATTTCGATGAGATCGTCGACCGCCTGCCCGCGTTCTGGGGCGAGCGCGATCTGTCCGCGCTGCACCACCCGATGTTCGTCCACGAGTTCGGCGACAGTGCATTTCTGATCCGCGACGAGCATGGCGGGGTGGCCGCGTACTTGTTCGGGTTCGTCGTGCCGGCGCGGGCACTCGCGTACGTCCATGTCGTCGCGGTCCGCGACGATCGACGAGGGACGGGTCTCGGTCGCCTGCTCTACGAGCGCTTCGAGAAGCTCGCGCGCGAGCGCGGCTGCGCCCGGATGAAGGCGATCACGACACCGGGCAACGCCGCTTCGATCGCCTTCCACCGCTCGCTCGGGATGGACGCGGTCGAGGTTCCGGACTACGCCGGGCCCGGCCGCGCGCGAGTCGTGTTCAGCGCCGACCTGGAGAGGTGATGTCCATGCGCGGCAGGAGCACGGTGCGCTCGCCGGGGACGTCTGCCCGGTTCCATACTGCTTCGACCTCCGCCAACGGCATCGAGTTCGGATTGACCGCGATCGCGCCCGAGTTGATCTCGTCGATGAGCGAGGGCAGCTCGGCGAGGTAGACCTCGCGCGAAACCGAGCCCTGACCGCTGCCCTGGAGGCGGAAGTTGGCCGAGCGCAGCGCGACCGACGGCAGCTCGATCGTCGGGCCGGCGACCGCACCGATCTGGATCCAGTTCATGGCACGATCGCGGGCGGCGCGTGCAGTGAGCAGTGCGATCATCGCCCGTTGGGCGGGCCGGCCCCACAGATAGTCGATCACGATGTCGACGTTGGCGGCCGCGGCCGCGAGCGCGTCGTCCGTCGCTCTTATGTCGTCGGTCAACTGGATCGTGTCGTCAGCGCCGGCCGAGGTGAGCGCGCGCAGCCGGTCCGGATCGCGGCCGGCGCCGACCACCCGCCCCGCGCCGAGCCGCTTGGCCACCTGCACGGCCAACGCCCCCGCGTTACCGGTCGCGCCGAGGACGAGGACGCTCTGCCCGGGCTCGATCGGAACCCGGCGGCGCAGCGCCACCCACGACGACATCGCCGGGTTCATGGCGGCGGCGACCTTCGCGACGTCGGCATCGTCGGGCAACTCGATCGCGCGGCGGGCGTCGACCAGCGCCTTTTCCGCCATCGTGCCGATCACATCGTCGGCCGCCACGAAGTAGACCCGCTTGCCGTCGGGCCGCCGGCCGACGCCGTCGATTCCGGGGATCATCGGCAACGTGGCGGTGCTGGTGTAGTGCGCCCCGGCCGCGCCCGTGCGGACACGGGGGTGCAGGCCGACGGCGAGGACGTCGACGAGCATCTCGTCGGTGGTGGTGGGCTGCGGGACGTCGAACTGCTCGTAGTGCGGCGGCTCCTCGAACGAGGTCACGACCGCTGCGTTCATCTTGGACATACAGGCGTCGCCTTTGGTTTAGTTTGTGTCACGTACCAAT
>Ga0335076_10004028_pt1 | contig 14824 bp, 5 predicted proteins | sample Lox_Sample_25_FD_206717 | JGI IMG/M metagenome (GOLD analysis project Ga0335076, IMG submission 206717) | Soil microbial communities from Loxahatchee National Wildlife Refuge, Florida, United States - Lox_Sample_2.5 | ecosystem: Environmental > Terrestrial > Soil > Wetlands | place: USA: Florida...
GGCCGCGCAAGGGACAGCAGCGAGTACATCTGCGCCGGCGAAGACGGTAATTATTTTGTTCGATGTTTCGCTTTCCATGCAGTGGGAGAAATTAGAGCGCAGCTACGAGGCGCTGGAAACACTACTGCGTTCGCTGAGGCCCGCGGATCGCTTCAACCTGATTCTGTTCAATAGCCAGACGCAGGCGTACCAGGCGCGGCCGGTGGGCGCGGACAGCGCGGGAGTCCAGCATGCACTGGATTTTACGCGCGCGAGCAAACTGCGCGGCGGAACGAATTTACAAGCCGCGCTTGAGGCGGGATTGCAGCAATGCGAGCGGCAGCCCGGGAGCAACGCGTATCTCGTGTTGATCAGCGACGGCGGAGCGACGCGGGGGCCGATTCAGAACGGCCACATTGCGGCGTGGTATGCGTCAGTGCGGAAAAATCTGCCGGAAGATGAGCGGCCGAGGACGTACATATTCAGCGTGGGCGACGATGCGAATGTTCCGTTGCTTCGCATGCTGGCGCGGAATGACGGTGTGCTGGAGCAGGTGCTCTCAACGGAGCCGATGGAGTTCAAGCTGAATGCATTTTTGTCCAAGATCGGGAGCTCCCCGGTCGGACAACTGCGGATGGAAGCGGCGGCGGACGCGGGCGCGGAGAGGGTTTATGCGCTTCAGGACACGGCGTACCCTGGCTCCGTGGCGGGATGGGTCGGACGATACCCGCTGCCGCGCAAAGACGTGAAATTCACCGTTCGCGGCGAACGCGACGGAGCGCCGGTGGAGATCTCGAAGAGCGCGGACCTTCCGGCGCGGTCATTTGAGCACCCCCAATTGCCACGGCTGTGGGCACGCGCAAGAGTGGATGCGCTGCTGGAGAAGATTGAGCGGGAGGGCGAGGATGAAGCCACGATCGACGAAATCATCCGGCTGGCCCGGGAATACAAATTCGTGACGCCCTATACGTCATTCCTGGCGGTGCCGCGCGCGCTGCTGCGGCCGCGGGTGATCCGGCCGGGCGATCCGGTGCTGCGTGTGAAAACGAACGGAACGTTTGAATCCGTCGTGGCGCTTTTTCCATTCGGGCTGGTGCAAGGATTGCGCTACTTGCCGGATGAAGATGTTTGGGAAACGCGATTTTATGCGCCCGACGACATGCAAGACGGCACCTACACGGTGCGGCTGATTTTGCGGGACACCGCGGGACGCATCTACCGGGAAGCGAAAACTTTCGTGATCGCCAGCAAGCCGCCGGTGATTCAAATCAAGCTGGACCGCAAACGATTCCGCCCGGGAGAAGCGCTGAAGCTGAGAGTGGCCGCGTCTTCGAGCACGCGAACTCTGGTGGCGCGGCTGGAAGGCGCCGTTCCGGTGGAACTCCACTGGGATGCGAGCGCGGGAGCAAATACTGGAGAACTGATCGTGCCGCAGCAGGCGATCCCGGGAGTTTACAAGCTGACGGTGACGGGCGAAGACATCGCGCACAACATCGGGTCGCAGGGGGTGGATGTTGAGATCGTTCCCTAGAATAGCGCGCCCCAGGCTAACTTTCTGCGCGGTCGCAATGGCAGCGGTGATTGGCGGAGTTTTTCTGGCGAGCGCAAGAGGAGAGCTGCCTTTGTGGATCCGCAATGTGGAGGCAAAAAGCCCACTGGAGCTCGTTTTCTTCCGGTGGATGGCATTGCCCGGCGGGCAAGTGATGCACCGGCGCCCGCCAAGCGAGACACGTCCCGCGTTGGGAGCAATCATCGCGCAGCAACCGAAAGACGCGGAACTGTATTCGTTGCTGGCGCTGGAAGACGAGCAGCAGCTGGATTTTGCAACGGCGGAGACGGACTGGAAGAGGTACGTCGAGACCAGCGCCGACAAAGGAAAGTCAGAGATCGCGCTGGCTGACTTCTATCACCGGAGAATGCGTCCGCAGGACGAGATCAAAGTCTTGAGTGACGTGGCAAACACTCCCGCGAAGGATTCCGAAAAGTTGACGCCGTCAGCGAGCCAGCAATCGTGGCGCGCGTTCGAAAGGATATTCACGATCATCCGGCAACAGGGTTTCCCGAAGGAGGTTTCGCTCGCGCAATATCGAAGCTGGCTTGCGCGGTATCCGAAAGAACCCTCGCTTTATTCGCGGTTTTTGGACTTTTTGATCTCGCAGAAAGAATACGGCACAGCGAATCAACTGATTGAAGATTACCGGAAACAGTTTCCCGAAGACGAGATTTTTCCGGTGAAGGCTAAGGCGCTCGTCGAATACCGCCAGGGTTCGTTGCCGCAGGGATTGGCGGTCTACGAAAAGACGTTCCAACCGCTTTGGGAACCGGAGCTGGTGAAGAGTTATTTCGATTTGCTGGGGCAAACGCACAGCCTGCGAAAATTCCTGGACGAGCAACGTGCGGCGCTGAATGAAAATCCTGAGGACCTGCGAGCGACCGCACTGGTTTTTTACTATTACCAGCAGGAAGGCAAGCTGGACGTGGCGCAGGCGGAGATCACGCGATTTCGCGCGCACAAAGAATCCATACATTCCGAATGGACAGGCAAGGAGCTCTATGTATTCGCGAGGCTGCTCGAAGAGATTCACGAATACCCGGAAGCGGCGCGGTACTACTTTGCGCTTTACAACGTGAAGAGCGCGGATAACTCACAAGAACGGGCACTGGCGGGTCTAGCGCGGCTGCTCTTTACGGCGCCGGAGACACCAATTCGCTTCGGAACCGGCGAACTCTCAATGTATCGCGATATCGCAACGATGGACCAGGGACCGGGATACCTGAACGGCATTCTCTCTCTGATTCTGAATACGGCCGATCCGGCAAGTGAATATTCCGATGAGGAACAGCGCGCCGTGCCCTATTTTCATCGCTCAAGTGGAGCAAGATTGCTGGCGCTGCTGGACGAGAAATTCCCCAATTCGCCGGACCGGGCGGGACTGCATACTCAATTGCTTGAATACTATGCCAGTGTTGGAGAAAGCGACGCGGTGATCCGCGCCGGAAAAGAGTTCCTAGCGACTTTTGCGCAAGCGCCGCAACGCACGCAAGTCTCCCTCCTGATGGCGGATGCGTATGCGCGCAAAGGCCAAACGGCGGATGAGTTCGCCATCTACGACTCGGTGCTGAAAGAGCTCGCGACGAAGGCTCAAGGCGTGCCACTCGGCCCCGACGCGGCAGGCATGGAGGGCGATTACGGCGCGACAGCGGAATATGCGCCGCCAGATTCCCAGGAACAAGAAGCGCAGTCCGGCGAAGAAGCAGGAAACGACGGCAATGGCAATGCTCAGGGAGCAGCAAGTGCGGCGTTTCAAGTGGCGCCGCGTGCGGCTTGGAACGAAGAGGGTGGCGCCCGATCGCCGGAATACGCGCGCGTGCTAGAGCGTTACCTGGCGCGGCTGGCAGAGCTGAAGCAGATTCCGCAAGCCATCGGAGTGCTGCGAAACGAAATCGAGCATAATCCGGACGATCCCGGACTCTACGAGCGGCTGGCTGTCTTTCTGGAGCAGAACCGCATCGGTTCCGAGGAAGAAGAAGTTTACAAGCAGGCGATGACGCGTTTTCCGGACCGCTCCTGGTACAGCAAACTCGCTCGCTACTATTTGCGGCGCAAAGAGAACGCGGAGTTCGAGTCGCTCACACAAAATGTGGTGAAGCTCTTTAACGGCACCGAACTGGAGAGTTATTTCAGAGGAGTGGTGAACGGAGGCAGTCCCACGCTGTACGTCCGGTTGAATTTGTATGCCAACGAGAGGTTTCCGCACAATCCCGTCTTTGTGAACAATCTTCTGATGGCTTACCACTGGCGGGAAACGTACGACCAGGCCGCCTGGGAAAAGCTGTTGCGGCAGCACTGGTTTGAGGAAACGAGCCTACGAAACCAGTTTTTCTCCTATTTGAGCTATACAGGGCAGCTTGAATCGGAATTGCAATCCGTGCGCCAGGAGGAACAGGCGAAAGGGAATTTGGGAGAGCTCGTCAAAGAAAATCCTGCAGCAGGCGAATACCTGGCGCAGGCGGACCTCTGGCGCTGCCACTATGAAGAAAGCGCGCCGGTGCTCAAGGACCTTGCGGAGGAATATCCCGCCGATTCCGGGCTGGGGAATACGGCTGCCTCGGTTTTCCGGTCACTGGCTTACTTCAATGGGGCCGATACGGATGTCGCCGTGAAGATCGAGGAAGATCTGCTGGCGGCGAATCCACGGAACACGGAACTCATGGCGCGGATTGGCGACACGCTGGCCGACCGGGAACTATTCGCGCGCGCCGCGACGTATTGGGACCGCATCCCGCAAGTTTCACCCGGGGAGGCGAGCGGTTATCTGGATGCCGCGACGATTTATTGGGACTACTACGATTTTGACAGGTCGCTGCAATTGCTGGAAGAAGCGCGAGAGAAATTCGGAAATCCGGCGCTTTATGCCTATGAAGAAGGCGCGATCTACGAAGGAAAGCAGGATTATCCCCATGCGATTCAAGAATACGTGAAGGGAAGCCTGGCGGCAGGCCAATGGTCGCCGGCGGAAAACCGCCTGCTGCAGCTTGTGCAGCGACCGAAATACAGGGATCTGGCGGACCAGGCAACGGGAAAAATCGCACTGGAGCCCGGCGCATCGTTGGCGGCTATTGCGCTGCGCGCACGGGTGCTGGAGACGCTGAACCGAAAGAAGGACATGGAGGAGTTGCTGGACGCGACGGTCGCGAGCGCGACGACGCTTGAAGAAGCCACAGAACTCGAATCGCTGGCGCAGCAGAAATCGCTCGAAGGCGTGCGTGAGCGGGCCCTGTTGAAGGAGATTTCGCTCACTTCCGATCCGGTGACGCGGCTGCAAATGCGCTACGCGCTGGTCCGGGTTTATCAGGCGCGGAAGGACAGCTCAGCCGCGCAGAACAATATTGAGGAGTTGTACCGGGAGAATCCCAAGATTTTGGGAGTTGTGCGAGCGACCGTGGATTTCTACTGGGCCGCAAAGCTCTATCCGCAAGCGATCGCCGTCCTGCAGCGAGCGGCGAAAGACGCCTACCCGGATCTGAGCAAGCAGTTCACATTCGAAGCCGCGCGCAAATCAACGGAAGCAAAGCTCTATCCGCAGGCGCGTGAGATGCTCGCCCAACTGCTGAAGGATTCTCCTTACGATGCGCAGTATCTTGCGGCCATGGCCGATACGCACGCCAAAGCCGGCGACCAGCAGGGGTTGAAGCAATTTTATGTGGATGAAATTACCGCGTTTCGCGCGGCGCCCATCTCTGCCGATGTGAAGAAGTCACAGATCGCGATTCTTCGGCGCGGATTGATTCCCGCGCTGACAAGTTTGCATGATGCTTCGGGCGCCGTGGACCAGTACATCGAACTGATCAATGCGTTTCCTGAAGACGAAGGTCTAGCGGGCGAATCAGCCCTGTACGCGAAGCGGAATCATCTCGAACAACCATTGGTGGACTTCTATGCAAAGACTGTCCAGCAGTCGCCGCGCGATTACCGATGGGCGATGGTGCTGGCGCGGATCCAGACGGCGCTGGAGGATTATCCGTCGGCAATTGATGCGTACGGGAAAGCGATTGCGATCCGTCCAGACCGCATGGACTTGAGAATCGCGCGCGCCGGGCTTGCAGAGCGGCTGATGCGGTTTGACGACGCCGTCTCCGACTACGAAAAACTCTACGATCTCGCGTACAAGGATCCGCAGTGGATGGAAAAAGTGGCGGAGACTCGGGCGCGGCAGGGACGGACGCAGGATGCCGTTGCGGCCTTGAAGACCGCTCTTATTGAGGGAAAGCCGGAACGCCCGGACAAATATTTTGAGGTTGCGCAGCGGCTGGAAGGCTGGGGAATGGTGGCGGAAGCACGTGGCTCTGCGGAGCAAGGACTAAGTACCGCAGGGGCGGAGTTGCTTGCTTCAACGGAAAATCATTCGGGCGCGGTGCTCTACGCACGCATTATGACGCGGCTACGGCAGGAAGACGCCGCTTACGCGAAACTGCGAGAAGCGTTTTCCGCTGCCTCAGCAAGCCTTCCCGTCATCGAACAGCAAGCCGCCAGGCAGGGCATCGCCGCCGCGACGAACAGCGAATGGCGCCAGCGCGTGCAAGAAACGCGGATCGAGAATGCGCGAACCGGCATGACAACGGCTCTCATGGAGATGGGCAAGACGGCAGCGGCTTACTTTACGCCGGAAGAAAAAGTAGCCTTTGCGCAATTTGCTCAAAAAGTGCGCGCGCCGATGAGTCCCGCGGACGTGGAAGCTTTCGCGTTACCGCTGGCGCAATCCGCGGGATTGACGGATCTCGAGGCGCAATGGCGGTGCGAATTGACGTCCGCCCCCGCACCGGCCCAAGCGGTAATGGTGGCGCGGATGCAAAGCTACGCGGAGCTGCAGCGGCGGCGGCTGAAATTCGAAGAGCTGGCGCCGCAGATCGAGCAGTTCGCTCCCCGAGTCAACCCCGTGACGCGGCCATCCATATTGTTGCAGGCTGCCAGCGCGTACCGCTCGACCGGAGATACGGAGAACGAGCTTCGCGTATTGTCCTCGGTCTGGCCGGGCAACATGGGGCGCGATCAACTCAATCGCTATTTCGAGTTGTTATTGAGCCGGAGACCTGAACAGCTTGTGCAGGTAGCGTCCAACTGGACGCCGTGGGGCGAGCAGGCTGCGGATTTTGTGGTAGCCAATGGCGGTCCGGAGCTGGCGCACGAAGCGGTAGCAGCGCGCGCGCGGGGACGCGTTCCCGTGTGGAGAAACGCTTACGATGCCCTGACGGGCCTGTATTTTGAGGAGATTACTCCGGCAGTGAACAAGAGTTTTGTGGATGCTCTTGGCGATGAAACGATCGGCGGGCGCATTGGAAAGAAGTTGAATCGGGATCAGGAGCTCGCCGGGGACATCTGGTTCTACTACGGTGCACGCTACGGCGAATATCTCGGCGATACAAAACTGGGCAATCCCGAGGATTTTATTCCCGCGGTGCTCGAACAAAGCCCGGCTTCTTCTTCGGGCTACCTGCAAGTGGCGGATTATTACGAGGAGAAGGGCCAAACGCGAGCCGCCATTGCGGATTACTTCCACGTGCTGGAGTTGAATCCGGGCAGTGTCACGGCGCACGATCGGCTGGCGCTTGCCTACCTCAAGCAAGGCGACCGCGCCGAGGCGATCAAGCAGTGGAAGCTTGCAATGGCCACACTTGCAAAAGAGGTGGATCAGGTTTCCGTACCGGAAAGTTTTTGGACAGACTTTACGCAAGTTTGCAAGGATTCCGGATCGCATCAAACGTTTGCGGAACTGCGGCCGGATGTAGACACGCTTCTGCGCGCCTATCTGAAAAAGAACGGCAGCTACCGTTCGAATGAATTGCTGAAGAGCACGTATGAGGGATTGCGTGATCCCGCCGCAGCGACGGCTTGGCTGCTGGATCTTTCCACGGCGGCGGCCGATCCTATTGCCGTGCTCGCGGACGTGATCAATGGGCCGTGGATTCCACTCGCACAGCGTGCGCCGGTCTACCAGCGGATTTTGTCCGCAAAAAGTGACGCGGCGGACAAGGCTGCAGGGGCCGAAAAAGACGCGGCCACGCAAGATCTGCGCTCCTGGCAAATCCGTTGGGAAAGCTATTTGCTCGAAACAAAACAATTCGAGACGGCGAACGATTTCCTGGCGTCGCTGCCGGAAGAAATGAGGACAGCAAATGCGGCCGAGCTGACACCCATGGAGCTGCAGATCGCAGCGCACCTCGGGACGCTGGACGAGAAGCTGGCAAGTTATCGCTCTTATGAAGAAAACGCGCCGGCGGCGGAAACGCTTCGCGCTGCCGCGAAAGCCTTGCAGAAAAGGGGCGACGAAAAATCCGCGCGCAAGATTCTGGAATTTGTTTTCTCGCGGGAAATTAACCGGCACAACCTGTCCGCCACGAACTTCCTTGGCCTCGCGGAGATTCGCATCGCCCAAGGCAACATGCCGGAAGCCTTGCAGTTGTTGCGCCGGCTCGTCGTGGTCGTCGGAAATCCCTTTGAGAATCTGGATCCGGCGGCATCGCTCCTCGAAAAGACAGGTCACAATGCCGAGGCGATTGAATTTCTTGGGCAGCTCGTGATAGCAACACCTTGGGATGCTTCCTGCCGGCTGCGATTGACCGAGGCAAAGCTAGCAGCAGGACAGGAGAGCAGCGCAAGCCGCGAAGCCTTAATCAAGATTGCCTCAAGCGCTGATGTTTCGTACGGAATCCGGGTGAAAGCCGCCATCGCGTTGCAAAGTCAGCACCCTCCAGCCAATCTGGGGTCCCAGGAATTGCAATTGCTGGCTAGCGGCCCAGCGCAAATTTCCGCCAGGGATGCGGACCAACAATATTTTTATGAAGCGAGGATCGAAGCGGCCAAGGCCGCAACGGATGGGCACAGCAAACTGCAACTCTTGCGCAACGCGGTTGCGCATGCGCCCGCTCGCGAAGACGCACGGTATCTCTTGTTTCAAACGGCAGCGGACCAGCATGCCGATGAACTCGCGCTTGCAGCTTTGGAAGGGACGCCGAGGCCGCAGGCGCTCGTGCGTTACCAGGAAGCAGCGACAAACCGTTATGCAGTCGCCGCATCTATCGAAGGAAACGAAGCAGACAACGACGAGTCCGTAGCGTCGGGACAGGAAGCGCACTTGACGCAGGCTCGGCAAGCGCGCATCGCAAATGAGGCCGCGGAGGTTCTGGAAAGACTCGGGCGGCTCAAGGAAAGCCTGCCGTATCTGCAAGCGGCACACAGATTGGAAAAGAACGCGCAACGGCGGAAAGAACTTTTTGGAAAAATCGCCGCAGTGAAGAAAGAGCTGGAGAGAGAACGACAAAATGAAGCGCGACAGCCGATTCTACATCAAGCTCTCGAGCAGGACCGCCTGGTGCGGCCGCGCATTCCGTCTGCGAGCGCCGCGCAAGTGGTGAAAGGAACGGCACGGCCATGAGACGATGGATTCTGTTCATCTCAGCATGCGCCTTTTGTATTGGTGCGGTGCTCGCCGCGTATCGTTCGCTGGCGCCGGAAGAACCCTCCTTGTCGCGGTATGCCCCTTCGGGCGCCTTGCTTTATCTTGAAGCGAAGGATTTTTCCGGGCTTCTTGTGGATTGGAACGGCTCGCGACAGAAAGAACTGTGGCTGAGCAGCGCCGATTACCAGGCATTCTCGCGGTCCCGGCTCTATCTTCGCCTGAAGGATGCGAGCGACGAATTCGCCGCTGCCGCCGGCCTCCCGGCGGACATGAATTTCGTTTCCCAGGTGGCGGGTTCGCAAAGTGGACTGGCGCTCTACGACATCGGCAAGCTGCAGTTCCTCTACATCACGAAACTGGATTCGAACAAAGCGGAGCAGACAGCTCTGCTGCAGTCGCGCGCAAAGTTTGAGACGCGCAACGCGGGAGGCGCGACGTTTTATCTCCGCCAGGACGCGCAATCCGGCCGCGAGGTCGCTTTTGCTACTTCCGGCGGTTATTTGCTCCTGGCCACGCGCGAAGATCTGATGGCGGGCGCTCTCGAGTTGGTGGCAGGAAACAAAAATCCCACGATCGAAAGCGAATCCTGGTGGACACGATCCCTGGGGGCTGCAGGTAAGCCGGGCGATCTGCGCATGGTTTTGAACCTCGAGAAAATCGTGCCCAGCCCGTACTTCCGGTCCTACTGGATTCAGAAAAACATCACGGACATGAAAGCGTATAGCGCGGCGGTCTCGGATCTTTTTCTTTCCGGAAGCGAGTATCGTGAGGAGCGCGTGCTGGTCAAGAAAGCCGCAAGCAGCGGTGACACTCCATCCACCGAAACAGGCGAGGCAGTGGCTGTGCTTTCGCGTTTAGTGCCGCCGGATGCCGGAGCCTTCCAGATTAACTCGAATCCCTCGGCCGATGCTTGCCTGAAGTTGCTGGAAACCAAGCTGCTCGCGCCTCATGCGGGTCCGGGAGTTGCGTCAAAAATTGCGCCCCAAGTTCAGCTCTCCTCGGGAGAAACAGGCGGAAGCAGCGACATGGAGACGCGCATTGATCAGCCGCCACTCAAGATTCAGAGTCCGTCGGCTTCGTCAGAGGCATTAAGGGAGCTATTCGCGCAGAATTCCGTGCAAGCCAGCATGAACTTCCAGAACACGGAGACGGATAAGGATGGAGTGTTCGTGCGCTTCCGCACGGCCGTGGCCTTCCTTGGCATTTCGGATTGGAACGAAGCGGCCGTGCGTTCCGCGATTGCCGATTTTGTCCGGCCGATGCTGACGGCAAGTGAACTTGGCGTTTCCTGGCAGGCCAAATCCGGCCACATGGAACTCGACGGGCTCTGGCCGCTTTCCGGGTCTGTGCGTGGCAAATATCTTTTCCTTTCCGACGATCCCAAGCTTCTCGATGAAATTACAGCCCGATTGGGACAAAAGACCAACACAGCTCCTGCCGTGCTGATCGCGGGATTCAATCACGCCGGCGAACGCCAGAGTCTCGCCCGCCTGACAAACCTGCTGGACAACCAGAGCAGCGCGGCGATTGGAGAACCGGGCCGCACGCCGCAGTTCTTTTCGGACAATATCGGGAGCTTGAGCGCCGTGCTTGCTGGAGTCTCCTCGGAGAAAATCGTCGTGCGCGATGCTGGCGACCATGTAATGCAAACGGTTACGTACGAATGGCGAGACTGACTGTCCTGACGACTGCGTTGCTCGTTGCCACATCGCCGCTGTGCGGTGGGGCGACGGGTGGCCAAACTCGCGGGGTCGTCCAAGCCGCAGCAGGAATCAGCCATCGTTCCCTCTATGCTCAATCCGCTCGCCAAATTCTTGACCGCGAGTTCAAGAGCAAGGATCTATCGTATCTGCTCTTCGACGCCCAGGCCGGCACTCTGCTCGCCTCGCGTTGGCCCGAGGCGGACCAACCGATCCCACTTGGGTCCCTCGTCAAGCCCTTCACAGCGCTGGCCTACGCCGAGCATCATGCGTATCGCTATCCGGTGTACGTCTGCCGCGGAGCAGCAAGCGGCTGCTGGCAGCAACGTCCGCACGGCAAACTGAATCTCGTTTCCGCGATGGCGTATTCCTGTAATTCCTACTTTCGAGAAATGACTTCGCATCTGACCGGCGATCAGGTTCGAGAGATCTCGACTCAGTTTGGTTTTGATTCGCCTGCTCCAGCTCTGACCGGGCCGCCCCTCATGGGACTTGGGGATGAGTGGCCAATCTCGCCTCTGCGCCTGGCGCACGCCTATCTGGAACTGGCCGATCGTCGCGAAGAGCCTGGAGTGCGCGAGATCCTGATGGGGATGGAAGACTCCGCGAAATGGGGAACAGGGGCCGGAGTAGGGCGCGCATTGAAGCACTCCCACGCGCTCGTGAAAACCGGCACAGCGGTTTGCCGCCACGCGCAACGTGCGCCGGGCGATGGATTCGTGATTGCCTTGGCGCCCGCAGAACAACCTGAACTATTGCTGATGATCCGCGTGCACGGGGTCCCCGGCGCCACCGCTGCCGTGACAGCCGGAAAAATGCTGGCCCGGCTGGAGCAGTAGAGTCGTGGGCCGTGGCGCTCTCATCTTTTTTTCCCTGTTTTTCATTGCCGTTCCAGCTTCCCTTGGACAAGAAGTCCGCATCGGCGTCCTTGGCCTATTTCATCCGCGCGAACTGGAGTTGGGCGTGTCGTCCACAAAGGTCCTTGTCGTCACCATTTCCGGTGAAAGCTTCGTGCTCGAGCCACGAGCAGCAAATTCCTACGCGAGGATCAAAATCTCCGGCGATCAAATGCTCATTGCCATCCGTGGCCGCGAAATACGCGGCCCCGAGCTCCGCGCATCGGGGCGCAGCGGCGCTTGCACTTTTCTTTTGTCGGTTCCAGGGGAAGTCCGCCGCCGTTACGAGGGAACTCTTTCAATCAGCGTCATGGAGGGCGAGCTCAGCGCTGTCGTGACCATGGATCTGGAGACGGCTGTGGCCTCCGTTGTTCAAGCCGAATCGGGCCCCCATACGCCGGGGCAAGCGTTGAAAGCGCAAGCCGTCGTGACGCGCTCCTATTTCGTTGCCGGAAAAGGCCGCCATGAAAATTTCGATTTTTGCGATCTCGCGCACTGCCAGGTGCTGCGCGACGTACCTGCACGAGGCCCCTCCCTCCGCGCGGCACAGGAAACGGCCGGTCTCGTTCTTGCCTACCAGGGCAAACCGTTTGCGGCGATGTTCACGCGGAGCTGTGGCGGGCACACCCGCTCGCCGTCCCAGCTCGGAATGCCTGTCAACGGCTATCCTTACTTCTCCGTGGTCTGCGACTACTGCCGCACAAACCCGTTTCGCTGGACGCGCAAAGTCTCGCGCGAGGATGCCGCGCTTCTCATCGCTAAAGGCGAAGCGGGACGCCTCGCCGTGGATCGCCGCCTGGGCTGGAATGCGGTTCCCAGCAACATTTTCACTGCGCACGCCGAAGGCGATGAGGTGATTCTTGTAGGAGCGGGCCAGGGCCACGGAATTGGCCTATGCCAGCGCGGCTCAAGGGCTATGGCGGCGCGCGGAGCTGATTTTCGCCAAATCCTAGACCATTATTTTCCGAATACTACGTTGATCCACGTCGCCACGACCTCCGAACCATAGCTTCGCCGCGAATTCCATCCACGATTTTTTGACCCTGCCATGCCTCTTCGGAGAAAATAGCGAGGGAGGGAAGCTCGCCCTATGCTTTCTCGCAATCCTTCAATGCCTCTGAGCAAAAACGACCACCTGCTGCGGTGGGTGGAAAAGATGGCCGAACTGACAAGACCGGCGGCGATCCACTGGGTGGACGGATCGAAAGAGGAATTCGACTACCTCTGCTGCGAGATGGTGAAAAGCGGCACATTCGTCAAACTGAACGAAGAGCTCTGGCCGGGATGTTTTTATGCGCGGTCGGACGCCAGCGACGTGGCCCGCGTGGAAGACCGAACTTTCATTTGTTCCTACTCGAAGGACAGCGCCGGGCCCACCAACAATTGGGAAAATCCCTATGAAATGCGCAAAAAGCTGAAGTCGCTCTTCAACGGAGCGATGCGTGGCCGCACGATGTACGTGCTTCCGTACAGCATGGGACCCGTGGGTTCGCCGCTTTCGAAGGTCGGCGTGCAACTGACCGATTCTCCCTACGTGGTTGCGAACATGCGCATCATGGCGCGCATCGGCATGCCCGTGATCGAACAGATTGATCAGGGGATTCGCGTCGTTCCCTGCATGCATTCGGTCGGCGCTCCACTGGCTCCCAGCCAGAAAGACGTGCCCTGGCCCTGCAACAAGGAAAAGTACATCGTGCATTTCCCCGAGACCCGCGAGATCTGGTCCTACGGATCGGGTTACGGGGGCAATGCTCTTCTCGGAAAAAAATGCTTCGCTCTGCGTATTGCCTCGAACATCGCGCGCGACGAAGGCTGGATGGCGGAGCACATGCTCATCCTGGGCGTCCAGGATCCCAAAGGCGAAAAAACGTATGTAGCAGCGGCATTTCCGAGCGCTTGTGGCAAAACCAATTTCGCGATGCTGATTCCACCGAAGGGCTTCGAAGGATGGAAAGTGTGGACCGTGGGAGACGACATTGCCTGGATCAGGCCCGACGAAAACGGCTGCTTGCGCGCGATCAATCCTGAAGCCGGATTTTTCGGTGTCGCTCCCGGCACTTCCGCAAAGACCAATCCAAATGCCATGGCCACGCTCGCTCGGAACACCATCTTCACGAACGTCGCGTTGACACCGGATGGCGGCGTCTGGTGGGAAGGCATGACCGATGAACCGCCTGCCGAATGTCTCGATTGGCAAGGGAAGAAATGGACTCCGCAAATCGCCAAAGAAACCGGCACAAAAGCCGCTCATCCGAACGCACGATTTACCGCTCCTGCCTCGCAGTGCCCCACAATTGATCCTTCGTGGGAGGATCCGGATGGAGTTCCGCTGCACGCCATTATTTTTGGCGGACGCCGCGCCACAACCATGCCGCTCGTCTATCAGGCGTTCAACTGGAGCGCGGGCGTTTACACCGGCGCGACCATGGGATCGGAAATGACCGCTGCCGCCGCGGGCACGCTCGGAAAGGTGCGCCGCGACCCCATGGCCATGCTGCCATTTTGCGGTTACCACATGGGCGATTATTTCCGCCACTGGATCAAGATGCAGCGCTCGCTCAGCGTTACGCCCAAAATTTTTCATGTAAACTGGTTTCGCAAGGACGGCGATGGAAAATTCATGTGGCCAGGCTACAGCGAGAACATGCGCGTCCTGAAGTGGATCGTGGACCGCGTGCGCGGCCGAGCGCTCGGCAAGGAAACTCCGGTTGGTTGGGTGCCTCGCTACGAAGATATGGAATGGAAAGGTATGCTCTATCCCACCGAAAAGTTTGAAGAGTTACAGCGCTTCGATAAGGACGCCTGGCACAAGGAAGTGATCGAGCACGAAGAGCTGTTCATCCTCCTGCACGACCACCTTCCTAAAGAGATGGTCTACGAGCGCGAACTGCTGATCTGCCGCCTGTAACCACCGTAACTCCCGGCGATCGCCGGATTATTTCTTTGCATAAGCGTGGGTGTTCGTTATTCCTTTTCCTTCGGTGACGGTGATCGTCTGGCCCGCATTTACGTTCACCAGCTTGTCCGTTTGCCCGCTGGGCCAGCGAATTTCCACCGCGTCCGCCTTCGTGTTCTGCCCGAGGCCAAAAGTCAGCACCAGTTCGCTCGCCGAAAGATAGCTGGAGCCGCTGCGGAGCATCTGCTCTTCCGTGCTCCCTCCCGACGTCACGTGAACGATAGCTCCAATGCCATCTCGATTGGATTTTGTTCCCACGAGCTTGATCCGCAGGCTTTGATTCGCGCCGGTCCCTGCTTCGTTGCGGAAGAGATAGACCGGTCCCGCGTTCGTCGA
>Ga0335076_10004029_pt1 | contig 14823 bp, 16 predicted proteins | sample Lox_Sample_25_FD_206717 | JGI IMG/M metagenome (GOLD analysis project Ga0335076, IMG submission 206717) | Soil microbial communities from Loxahatchee National Wildlife Refuge, Florida, United States - Lox_Sample_2.5 | ecosystem: Environmental > Terrestrial > Soil > Wetlands | place: USA...
GATACGCATGCCCGGCGCCCCGCGACACGGCCGAAGGACGACCGCACCCACCCTCAGGTGCCCGCCGTTACGACCCAGCCCGCCCCGCAACCGCCACAGAATCTACGACCGCCGGGCACGGACGCCCGGCGGAACGGCCCCACGGACGCCGAGCGAAGCGAGGCCCCTAGCATCCGGCGCGTGCGCGCCCCCGTCGACCACATCGCCGCTCCTCCATTCCCGCCCCGCCTCGAGTGGCTGAACGGCCGGCCCGAGGGCTTCCCGATGCTGCTCGAGTTCTGGGACTTCTGCCGAGTGCAGTCGCTGCGGACCCTGCCGCACATGCGCGCCTGGGACGAGCGCTACGAGGGCCTGACCGTGGTCGGCATACACGCAGCGGGGTTCCCGCCGTCCCGGCACCCGGAGGCCGTGCCGGCAGCGGTGGCCCGACTCGACGTGCAGTACCCGGTGGCGATCGACGAGCAGCTCCAGGTGTGGGAGCTCTACGGCAACCTCGGCTGGCCGGCTCGGTACCTGTTCGACCACCGCGGGATGCTGCTCCACTACCACTACGGCGAGGGCGGCTACGAGGAGACGGAGCTCGCGGTCCAGGAGCTCCTCGGCGTCGATGAGCCATTGCTGACGCCGTTCCGGCCCGAGGAAGCGGTCGACGCGCGCCTCGAGCCGCAGACCGACGACGTCGAGGGCCCTTACTCGGGCCCGTACATCGCCGGCGAGGTGTGGGCGGTCCTCGACGGCGATGGAACCGTCCACGTCAACGGCCGCGAGATCACCGTCGACCACCCCGGCGCCTACGAGCTGATCGCCCACGAGCGGAGCACCGCCGGCGAGCTCGCGCTCGAGGTCGGCGAGGGCGTTACCTGCTACGCCGTCTGCTTCACGCCCGGTCTAGCAAGTTGACAAGTTCCGGCGCGGCCTCGTCGCCGACGATCGCTGCGAAGCCCGGACGGTAGGGGCTGCCGAGCGGATCGTCGCCGATGAACCGCGCCTCGTGGACCCAGCTCCCGGTGTTGAGCAACCGCCCCCACTCGCACCGGTCGTCGGCCGGGAGCGGGCCGGCGCGGTGCGTGTGCCCGAAGATCACGTGCTCCGCGGGGACCCCGAGGCGGGCGATCACCTCGGCGAACCCCGCGAGTGCGCCGCGGCGGAGAGCGACCCCGGACACGTCGGGTCGCAAGGGTCCCATCCCCGCGCGGTTGAGCCCCGCCACCGCCGCCGCCAGCCCGAGCCCCAGCGCCCGACCGCGAAAACCGCGCCGCCCAGCGCCGCCGTTGAGCGTCTGCCAGGCCGCAATCTGGAAGCTCCCGCCGCCGCCCAGCCGCAGCCCGCCGCTCTGGGCGATCGTGTCGGCCCACGCGTACATCGGCGCCAGCGCCGCCTCGTAGTCCTCGGGGCGGGCCGGGCCGCCGTGGGGCTCGCCGGCGACGCGCACGGTCACCCCGGCTCCTAGCCGCTCGAGGATCGGCACCGTGTTGTGGCGGTCGCCGTAGTGGCCGTGCGTCGCGTACACGTCGTCGCGCAGCCACACTCCCGGGTAAGCGACCCTCACCTGCGCGGGCGCCAGCGACTTCGCAAGCACACCGAGCGGCTCCCGCGGGTCCGCGTCGACCGCGGACTCGAGCCCCAAAGGCGCCGGATCGCGCCGCTCGAGCCAGCCTCGCAGCAGCGCGTGGTCGTGGTTACCGGGCACGATCACGACCTCGCCGCCGGGGCCGAGCGCCGCCGACATCTCGGACAGCACCGGCGCGGCGGCCGCGAGCGCGTCGCGCGCCGGCCCGTGCCGCAGCTCGACCGTGTCGCCGAGCAGCACGAGCCGGTCGAACTCTGACAGCCGCGCGAGCAGCGCCCCGCGCTCACGGTCACGGCGCAGCACATCCACCCGGCCGTTCGCGCCGAGGTGCAGGTCCGAGATGACGAGCGTGCGCAGCGGGTTACGCCGAGCCGGCCGCCACGGCCTGGCGGATCACCTTCGGAAGCATGAAGCGGACGTCCTCCTGGACGACTTCGAGTTCCTGCACGTCGGTGGTTCCGCGGGCCCGGAAAAACTCGACCAGCCGCTGCACGAGCGACTCCGGCGCGCTCGCCCCGGAGGTGATGCCGACCACCCGCTTCCCGGCCAGCCACTCTTCGCTGACCTCGGTCTCGTTGTCGATCAGGTGCGAGTCGGCGCCGTGCTCGCGCGCGACCTCGACCAGCCGGTTGGAGTTCGACGAGTTGCGCGAGCCGATCACGAGCACAAGATCGCACTGCTCGGCCAACTGCTTGACCGCCGCCTGGCGGTTCGTGGTCGCGTAACAGATGTCGTCGGTCCGGGGGCCGACGATCGCGGGGAATCGCCGGCGCAGCAGCTTGATGATCGAGCGGGTCTCGTCGACCGAGAGCGTCGTCTGCGAGATGTAGGCGACGCGGCTCGGGTCCGGAACCTCGAGCCGGTCGACGTCATCCTCGGACTCGACGAGGACGATGTTTTCCGGCGCCTCGCCCATCGTGCCTTCGACCTCCTCGTGCCCGGCGTGGCCGATCAACACGATCGTGTAACCGTCCGCGGCGAATTTCTTCGCCTCGACGTGGACCTTGGTGACGAGCGGACAGGTCGCGTCGATCGTGTCGAGTTTGCGGGCGCGGGCGTTGGCGTGGACGCTCGGAGCGACCCCGTGGGCCGAGAACACCACGGTGGCGCCTTCTGGCACGTCGCTCTCGGACTCGACGAACACCGCGCCGCGCTCGCTCAGCTGCTCGACCACGAACTTGTTGTGGACGATCTCCTTGCGGACGAACACCGGCGCGCCGTACAGCTCGAGCGCGCGCTCGACGGTCTGCACGGCACGATCGACGCCCGCGCAATAGCCGCGCGGCGCCGCGAGCAATAGCTTCTCGGGCATAGGCCCCACCGGAGAGAGTGTAGGGAGGTACGCTTGACCGCTCCCGTCCCCTCGCCGGAGACGAACCGGATGCCACAACAACATCTCGATCGCCTGAGCTCGACGGACGCCTCGTTCCTCCACCAGGAGGGGCCCGCGTCGCACATGCACATCGGCGGCGTGCTGATCTTCCAGGGTCCGCCGCCCGATTTCGCCGAGTTCGTCAACCACGTGCGGAGCCGGCTGCACCTCGTGCCGCGCTACCGGCAGAAGCTGGCCACGCCGCCGTTCGAGAGCGGCCGGCCTCTGTGGGTCGATGATCCCGACTTCAACATCGAGTACCACATCCGCCACACGGCGTTGCCGCCGCCGGGCACTGAGGAACAGCTGTTCCTGCTCGCATCGCGGATCGCCTCCCAGCCACTCGACCGCGCGAAGCCGCTGTGGGAGAACTGGTTGGTCGAAGGGCTCGAAGGGGACCGGTTCGCGCTGATCTCGAAGACCCACCACGCGTTGGTTGACGGCATCTCCGGGGTCGACCTGGCGACCGTGCTGTTCGATCTCGAGCCAAACCCGCCCGCCCGGGAGGAGGGGCAACTGGAGCCCTGGCAGCCGAGGCGAGAGCCGTCCTCGGTCGAGCTCGTCGCCGCCGGGGTACGCGGGAGCCTCGGCCTCGCCACCGGGATCATGACGCGCGCCGCATCGGCGGCCACCCGCCCGGTCACCACGCTCGGCAAGCTCCGCGATGCCGCCGAAGGCGTCGGCGAGATCGTATGGGCCGGGCTCAATCCCGCCCCCGAGACGCCGCTGAACGTCGCAATCGGTCCACATCGCCGCTACGCGGTCGTCAGACATCAGCTGTCCGACTACAAGACGGTCAAGGACACCTTCGGGGGGACGGTCAACGACGTCGTACTGACGGTCGTCTCAGGCACGCTGGCGCGCTGGCTGCACTCGCGCGGCGTCCGGACGGAGGGGCTCGAGATGCGGGCGCTCGTGCCGGTGTCGGTTCGCACCGAACTGCATCGCGGGACGCTCGGCAACAAGCTGACCGCGATGCGTGGCCCATTGCCCGTGTACATCCACGATCCGGTGCCGCGCCTGCGGTTCGTCAGCAGGGCGATGGACGGTCTGAAGGAGTCAAAGCAGGCCGTTGGAGCGGCGACGCTAACCGCAGTCAACGAGCTGTGGCCGCCGACGATCCTCGCCGAGGCCTCACGCCTGAACTTCTCAACCCGCCTGTTCAACCTGCTCGTCACGAACATCCCGGGGCCGCAGATACCGCTGTACGTCCTCGGGCGCCAGCTCGAGGATCTGTTCCCGCTCGCGTTCCTCCCGAAGAACCACGCGCTCGCGATCGCGATCATGTCCTACAACGGCGGGCTTGACTACGGGCTGCTCGGCGACTACGACGCGCTCCCCGACATCGACGTGGTCGCCGACGGGATCGACGCCTCGCTCAAGGAGCTGCTCGATGCCGCGGCGCGTGCCCGGACGCGCACGCCCGCGGGCAGCGGCGGGACCAACGGCGGAGGCGGCAGCGGGGCCCGCAACGGCGGCCCGAAGCGGATCCTCCCCTCGGCCGGCACCCGCCCCAGGCAGGGGCCGGCGGCGGATATGCGAGCCAAGCGGACCAAGCGGCCCGGTCGCGCGCCGGGCGAACCCGCTGGGTGATCCTGATTACCGCCGGCCGCGTCCGGCGCTTGCCGTTTGTCCTGCAAACGGCTAGGGTCCCGCGCCCATGGACGATCTGATCGGCCCCGACGAGACCGCATTCCGGCTGGACCTCACGGCGGCCCAGCTGAAGATCGTCCACACCGCGCTCAAGTCCCTGTACGACGACCTCGGTCACGAGGAGCGCGACGTCCAGCAGATCGTCGCAGCGGTGCTCGACAAGCTACCCGGCGAGCACGAGATCCGCGCGATCGATATCGGACGAGAGCTCCGCCGCAGCGCCTAGAAGCCGAGCGCGAACTTCGCGTCCTCGCTCATCCGCTCGGGCGTCCACGGCGGCGAGAACGTCATCGTCGGCTGAACCTCATCGACCCCGTCGAGCTCCATCACGAACTCCTCGATCTGCTCTGACACCTGGGGCCCGATCGGGCAGCCGGGGCTCGTCAGCGTGTACGTCACGCGGACCGTCGAGCCCTCGATCTCGACGTCGTAGATCAGCCCGAGCTCGACGAAATCGAGCCCCAGCTCCGGGTCGATCACGTCGCGCAGGACGTCGGTTACGTCTTCGACAGTTGCCATCCCGTGAACAGTCTAGGCACTTCCGACGGTTCCTCCTTGCGGTCACTGGACCAGTTTGTATAAGTTTTGGCGCATCGTCGACTTCGATGAACACTCGGCCACTCTGCGTGTGTGCGGAGACGAGGACCGATCAACGCAGGGCGGCCGACGCCGCGCGATGGTGCGTGCGCTGCGATCGCAGACGAACGTGACCGTCGATCTGTCCGAACTGGCGTTCGCGGACGCCTCCGTGATGCTCGACCTGGCGGTGCTGGCGCGCCGCCTGCGGGCAAAGGGCCGTGAGATCCTCGTCCGCGGCGCCCAGCCCCAGGTGATGGCGCTGATCAAGCACGTCGGGCTGCACCGCCTGCCGGCGGTCAGGTTCGAAGGCGCCTCGCCGGCGTTCGCTTAGCCTACGGCGTCGTTCAGCTCGGTACGGCTTCGTGTCCGTCGTGCTCCGGCATCACGCCGTTCGCCGCCGGGGCGGGCTCGCGCAACAGCTCGGCGACGTCTGAGCCCTCCCCGCCGAACCGCGGAAAGCGCTTGCCCTCGGTCTCGCCGATCGCCACCAGCTGCTCTCCGACCGCCCTCATGTCCTCGATCAGCCGCCGGCGCTCGCGCCAGACCGTCTCGGCGCTCCGCGCCAGCTCGCGGGCGCGCATCTCGGCGGATTCGCGCATCTCGTCGGCGTCCCGGCGTGCGGCGGCGAGCATCTCCTCCGTCTCGCGGTCAGTGGTCGCGCGGAGCTGTTGGGTCTCGCGCGCGGTCTTCTCGCGCAGCGCGGCGACCTCACGGTCCGCGGTGTCCCTGAGCTCGGCGACCTCACGAGCGGCGGTCTCGCGGAGCTCGGTGACCTCCTGGTCCGCGGTCTCGCGCTGCGCCGCGATCTCGCGATCGGCGGCTTCACGCTGCTCGCTCGTCTCCCGGGCCGCCTCCTCGCGAACCTGGGCGGCCTCCTGCTTGGCGGTGTCCTGCGTGTCGGCGGCTCGGCGGAGCGCCGACTCGTTGAGATCCTGGGCCTCGGCCTCCGCTTGCTGGAGCCGGTCATCGGCCTTCGAGCGCGAGCGCGCGGTGATCTCGTCGGCGGTCTGGTGGGCGCGCTGGAGGATGTCCCGGGTCTCCTCGCTCACCTCGTCGAGGGCGTGGCGGACGGCGGCTTCGGGCGACGAGGACATCTCGAGCTCGGTGATCAGACGGCTCATCCGCTCCACGTAGCGGTCAACCGCCGTGCGGTCGTAGCCGCGCAGCGCCACCGGGAACTCGACCGTGCGCGCGTCCTTGAGGATCCGGTCACGGTCCGCGGCCGTCAACACGCGGCTCGAGCCGAACCGGCGGCCCTGGCGCTCCTCGTCCTTGCTGACCGAGCCGACGAGCTCCGCCGCCTCGCTCTCGACCTCGGGTGAGATATCCGGCTCCCGATTCCCGGTCTCGTTCCCCCGCATGTCCGCAGGCGCCATGACCAAACGCTCCCTTCCTCGCTTGTTCACTCGGGGCACGCGTGGCAGGTCACACGAGCCCCCACAGCTTCAAGCTACCCCCTTGGTCAAGGGTGGTCGAGGGTTGTGGAGGATTGGCCCCATACGCGCGCCGTACCTGTGGCTGCCCGCCGCAAATACATCCGCATTTACGGCGACACCCACTAGCCTTCAAATCATGATCGTGGTACTTGGTTTCGTGCTCTGGGTGGCGCTCGAGCTGTTCGTGGCGATCAAGGTCGCGGACGCGATCGGTGTGCTCGCCACGGTCGTGCTGCTGGTGCTCAGCTGGCCGCTCGGCTCGTGGGTTCTCCGCACTCAGGGTCGCGCGGCGTGGCGCCGGCTCGGGGTCGCCGTCTCGGCCGGAAAGTCGCCGGGGCGCGAGGTTCTTGACGGCGCCCTGGTGGTGCTCGGCGGCGTGCTGCTGATCGTCCCTGGATTCATCTCCGACGTGCTCGGCGCGATCGCGCTGTTGCCACCGACGCGCGCGCTGATGCGCCGCCTGCTCGCCCGCAACCTCCAGAGCCGGTTCGTCCTGCGCGCGACGCAGTTCACGGGTGCCCCGCGGCCATACGATGTCGACTCCACCGCCACCGACATCGACCAGCCGCAACTGCACCCATGAGCCAGACTTCATCCGAATTGCGAACGCTCGCGTTCGGCGACCTCGCGCGGACGGTGTGGGGCGCGGCTTGGATTCTCGGCAGCGACGCCCCCGCGGTGGCCACCATCGGCGGTGACGCGATCGCTCCGGTCGTGTCGAGCCTGCGCCTGTCCGTGGCCGAGGACGGCGGCGAATGGCGGCTCGCCGGCGACGGCGTCACGCTGGTCGCGGCGCCGGCCGGCGAGATCGCCGACGTCCGCGCCGCTGACGACGACATCGCCGGGTTCGATCAGCTGTGCCGGGTCACCGGCCGGTTCGAGCAGAGCGGCACCGAGCACGCGGTCGACTGCCTCGGCCTGCGGATGTCGCGCTCGGGCTCGTTCGACCTGGGAAAGATCGAGTCCATCCGCGCCGTCTCAACCTGGTTCGAGCCGGACGAGGGGCTTGCGCTGACGGCGTTCCGGGGCCGCAAGGCCAAGCACCAGGACTCCGATGTCGTCACCGCCACCGTGCTGGGGCCGGAGCCGTCCCCGCCGGTCGAGGATCCACGCCTGTCGACCACCTACGACGCCGCCGGGTGGCCGGTTCGTGCCGGGCTCGAGCTGTGGCTTGCCACCGGCGAGGGCGAAGAGGAAGGGTTCCCGCGTCGCGCGGTCGGTCAGGCGGCGGGCGCCCGTGCCGAGACCGCCGCCGGCGAGCTCGACCTGCGCGCCGAGCCGTTCCGGTGGCACAGCCGCGGGCGCGAGGGCGCCGGGATGTACCTCCTGGCCCGCCGGCGATGAGCGCCGTTCAGGCGATCATCAGCGACTTCGGCGGCGTGCTCACGTCGCCCCTGCAGGAGTCGTTCGTCGATCTCATGCAGGACTCTGGGGTGACGCTCGAGTCGCTCGGAAAGGCGATGGCGACAATCGCCGAGCGCCAAGGGTCCAATCCGCTGTTCGAGCTCGAGACCGGGCGCATCAGCGAGGTGGCGTTTTTCAGCGCGATCGAGGACGAGCTTTCCGCCGCGCACGGAACCGAGGTCGCCCTGGATGGGTTCGGCGCCCGCTATTTCCAGCGCCTCGAGCCCAATGAGAGGATGATCGAGTACATGCGGGAGCTGCGCCGGCGCGGCTACAAGATGGCGATCTGCACCAACAACATCCGCGAGTGGGAGGTGCACTGGCGCGCGATGCTCCCGGTGGACGAGATCTTCGATGTGGTCGTCGACTCGGCGTTCGTCGGCAGCCGCAAACCCGAGCCCCGGATCTATCAGATAACGCTCGAGCGGCTCGGCGCGACTCCCGAGGAGACGCTGTTCGTCGACGACGTCGCGGTCAACTGCGAGGGCGCGCGAGACCTCGGCATCGAGGCGATTCGGTTCCGATCGACCGAGCAGGCGATCGAGGAGATCGAGGCGGCACTGGGTCGGCAGCGAGGCGACCCGGGGTGAGGCCGGCGTCGGCGGAGGCGATCCTCGAGATCGCGCGGAGCGCGTTCATGACCCTCGACGCCGACGGGCGGGTGCTCGAATGGAACAGCCGGGCCACCGAGCTGTTCGGGTATTCCCGCGAAGATGCGGTCGGGGCCGAGCTCGCCGAGCTGATCGTGCCCGAGCGCTACCGCGAGCGCCATCGTGCGGGGTTGCAGCGAGCCGGGTTGGACGCGAGCACCGACGCGCCCCAGCTCGTGGTCGAGGCGCTCCGCCGGGATGGCAGCGAGCTGCCGGTCGAGGTGTCGATCACCGTGGTTCGCGACGGCGACGAGACCATCTTTCATGCGTGGATCGAAGACGTGTCCGAGCGCACGCAACTACTGCGGGAGCTCGAGGCACAGCTGCGTGGGCGCGACCCCGGGTTCGGCCAGATCCTCGACGCGCTCGCCGAAGCGGTGACGATCCGCGACCCCCACCATCACATCCTGTACGCGAACCGCGCAGCCTACGAGTCGATGGGGTTCGCCTCGCTCCAGGAGATGCAGCGTCGTCCCCCGCAGTCGATCATGGCCGATTACATCGTGCAGGGCGAGCACGGCGAGGACCTGACGATGGACTCCGTCCCGTCGGTGCGCCTGCTCGCCGGCGAGGCGGCCGAGCCGCTGGTGATGCGCACGATCAACCGGTCAACCGGCGAGCTTCGCTGGCAGCTGTTGAAGGCGGCGCCGCTTCATGACGCGGATGGGCAGCCGGTCGCGGCGGTCACGATCATCGAGGACATCACGCGGGAGCGGATCGCCGAGCTCCGTGATCGGTTCCTGGCGCGCGCCACCGAGACGTTGATGTCCTCGCTGGACTACGAAGAGACGCTCCGCAACGTCGCCTGGCTGGCGGTCCCGGAGGTGGCGGACTGGTGCGCGGTCGAGTTGGTCGACGAACGCGGCACGCGACAGCGAGTCGTGGTCGCCCATCGCGATCCGGCCAAGCTCGAGCTGGCCGAACGGCTGCGCGCGTTCGAGCCCGAGGAGCTCGACCCTAACCGCGGCGTCGGCCGGATCCTGCGCACCGGGGTGTCCGAGCTCTACCAGGACATCCCCGACGAGGTGCTCGCGAGGGCCGCCATCAACGACGAGCACCTCATGCTGCTGCGGTCGCTCGGGTTTCGCTCGTTGCTGCTCGTGCCGCTGCGCGCGCGGGGCAGAACCTTCGGCGTGATGACGCTCGTCACCGCGGAGTCGATGCGCCGCTTCGCAGAAGCCGACCGTGAGTTCGCCGAGCAGGTCGCGGGACGGGCGGCAGTCGCCGTCGACAACGCGCTGCTCGCCACCGCCCGCCATCACACCGCCGAAACGCTCCAGCGGAGCCTGCTCCCGGACGTCGTGCCTGAGCTCCAGGGGTGGAACGTCGCCACGTTCTACCGCGCCGCCCGCGCCGTCGAGGAGATCGAGGTCGGCGGTGACTTCTTCGATTTCTACGAGACCGACGACGCCTGGATCGTGCTGCTGGGCGACGTCACCGGTAAGGGCGTCGAGGCGGCCGCGCTCACGTCGCTGGTGCGGCACGGCACTCGCTTCCTCAGCAAGTACGAGCGCAGCCCGAGCCGGATCCTCGTCCGCCTCAACGAGGCGCTCTCCGAGCAACCGGGACTGTTGCTGTGCACGGCCGTGTGCGTGCGACTCGAGCGCGAGCAGGCGGTGATCGCGTCGGCGGGCCACCCCGCGCCTCTGATCGTGCGAGACGACGGCCGCGTCCGCGAGATCGGAACCGCCGGCCCGATCCTGGGCGCCTGGACCGGCAGGCTGCCAGCCGAGCGGGCCGTGCCGGTCGCGCCGGACGAGACGCTGCTGCTTTACACGGACGGGGTGATCGACACGCTCGGAGAGGAGGAGCGGTTCGGCTCCGAGCGGCTCAAGCGGCTGCTGGCGGCGGACGGCGGCCGGACGCCGGGCGGGTTGCTGTCCTCGCTCGAGGCGGCGCTCGACCGTTTCCAGGTCGGCGCCCAGGCCGATGACACCGCGGCGCTGGCGCTGCGGCCCGCGCACTGACGCGGACACAGGTCGGCGCGCGACGCATCGTGCGGGCCGGTCTCGTACCCTTCGCGTCAGCTGACGGAAGGCGCCGCGGTGGGTTTTCTCCCCAACCTCCAGCTCGACACGCTGGAAACCGAGTCCGAGCTCACGATCAAGCTCGCGGGCGAGCTCGACAGCGGCACCTCCCCGAAGCTGTTCGAGCGCTTCGAGCAGGCGCTCGCATCTATCGAGGGGCGGCAGATGGTGATCGACCTCGACGAGGTGTCGTTCATCGACTCCTCGGGCCTGCGGGCGCTGATCCTGATCGAACGGCGGGCCGAGGAGGAGCGAATCGCGCTCGCGATCGCGCCCCCGCCGGCGGCGGTCACCGAACTGCTCCGGGTGACCGGCCTCGCCGATCGCATCCCGCTCACGCCACGCGCCGGGGACGCGCCGCCCGCCGGGCCTTTTCTCGAGCGGATGGAGATAGCGCTCCCCCGCGACGCGGATGCGCCAGCCCGGGCGCGAGCCGAGTTGCGCCAGGCGATTCTCGGGCGACTGTCTGACCGCGACAGCACCACCGCGACGTTGTTGACCTCCGAGCTCGTCACCAACGCCGTGATCCATCCCGCGGAAGGAGTCGGCGGGTCGGTCGGGCTTCGCATCACCACCTACGACGATCGCGTCCGAGTCGAGGTCACCGACGAGGGATCGGGCTTTGAGCCCGGTGGCCTCCCGCCGCGACGCCCGCGCGAGGCGGGTGGGCACGGTCTGATCGTCGTCGACGGCCTATCCAGCCGCTGGGGAGCAGCCCGCCGTCCCGTCGGCGTCGGCGCGCGCGAGGGCTTTTGCGTCTGGTTCGAGCTCGACGCTGACTCCGAGCAGATCGATGGCGGCCCGCCGGAGGATCAGTTCTCGACGCCGAGCCGGTCCCAGCAGTACAGCTCGAGGCACTCCTTGGCCAGCTCGACGCAGCGGGCCTCCGAGAGCCACGGCAGCACGGTGTCGAACGCCTGATCCTCGCCGACCCCGGCCTCGAACGCCTCCTCGCCGCGGAAGCCGGCTGCGATCTTGAGCGCTTCGCGCCGATGATCTCCGAGCGACGGGAACACGTTGACCAGAAACTCCCGGTTCGGCAGCGGATGTCCAACCTCCAGCGATGCGTGCCACGCCGCGAGCAGCGACAAATCGTGCTCGTCGAGGTCGGCGAGCGCCTTCGCGTAGTGCGATTCGAGCTCGGACTCGGGGATCTCGTCCACCCACGCGCGAACCACCTCTCCGAGGATCTGGCGACGCGCCTCACGCCCCACCGATTCGGCGATCACCCGGATGGCGTCCTGAGGTTCGATGAAGCAGAGTGACATTGCGGCTCCGGTACGGGGATGCGAACGCTGCAGACGGTAGGTGGTCGACCGGACGTAATCGGCCTGTGGACGGCGAACTGCGCGCTTTGCGGCGGGATCGCGATGCCGGCTACGGCTTGACCGTGACGGTCAACGTGCTCGAGTCCGAGCGGTCGTTGCGGGCATCGCCCGGCAGGACGGCGCGTAGCGCCACCGTGCCGGCGCGCACGAACCGGTGCATGACGCCGTAATTCGAGGCGTTACCGAGCCTTGGGCGGGCGATCACGGTCCACCGGCTGCCCTTGCGCTGCTGGATCAGCACGATCTGTCCGGCGTGAGACGGGGTCACGTGCCCCCGCAGCAACATCTTCTGCCCGACGATCGCGGTATGCAGGCCGGCCAGGCCGACGACCGCATTCACGAACTGATGGAGCGTCGGGCTCTGGAGGCCGCTCGCCGTGACGTACCACTGCTGGTCGGCGTTGACCATTCCGGGTTTCAGCGTGAACGAGTAGTGCCCGGCGCTGTCCGTCGTGGTCTGCGCGGCCTGCCCGAAGGTCGATTGGCCAAAGAGCTCGCGCCACAGCACCACCGTGACTCCGGCCACAGGGTTACTCGTCAGCCGGCCGGAGATCACGACCTTTCGGCCCGCGGTCGACGGCTCAGGCGAAGCGGCGATCGTCAGCGCGCCCGGCGGGCACGAGGCGGTGCAGCACGTGGCTTGCGCGCAGCAGGTGCTGGTTGACGCCGGGCAGCAGTTTGTGGGCACGGGGCAGCACGGGATGATGTGCGGGCGGCTCTTCGCCCCGCTCGTCGGCGGCGGGCAGCAGGTTATGACGCCCGCATGCTGGGGGCAGATGATGTGGGGCACGCTCCCCGCTGCGCCGATGGGGCTGAGCATCGCCAGAACGCACAGCGAGGCGGCGAGAAGCGGGAGCGACGACGGGAGAATGAGGCGGCGCATCGCAGACAACCGGGCTTGAACCTACCCGGATTTTGTGAAGGCTAACGCAGATTTATAGCCCGAGCGCCGCGCGAATTGCCGAGAGCGCTTCCAGCTCGGGCTCCGCGTCGGCGCCGAGGCCGAGCGTGGCGCGCTCCCCGCGCTGCCAGTTGTGCAGACCGAGATCGAGCGCCTCGAGCGGGATGCCGCACGCCTGCGCGAGGTCGGACGCCCTGCGGTCGAGCAGCAGCGGGTCGCCGATCCCGAACGCGCGCTTGGCCCCCACCGTGACGTCATTCGCGCCTCCCAGCGCCAGCGATCCGGCGCGCATGTCGTAGACCCCGAGCCGACCGAGCGTCACCAGCAGGTCGAACCGCGCGTCGCGGTGCAGGCCGGGCAGCGCGAGTCGCTCGAACGCGCGGGCGAATCGCCGCTCGGGCGCCCACGCGGCGTCACCTGTGTATGCGGACTGCTGCGAGCCCGCTCGAGCGGCCCAGGTCCGGTAGGCCTCGAGCGTCTTCGTTCCTCGGGTGGGATCGTGCGCAGTTCGCGGACCGCATTGCACGCCCTCGAGTGACGGGAGCTCGCCCGAGGCCCAGGAGGTGCGGACGCGCTCGATCTCGGCAAACGGGTCCTCGCCGTCCGCCTCTACCTGGAGCGGGCATAGATACGCGATCAGGAACGCCAGCCAGCTCCGCTCGTCGATGTCGGCGCCGGCATCCGCGACCTCCCGGTAGAGCCCGGGCGGGTCGTGCCCGAGCCGATCGAGGCGGTGCACCGCGAACGCGAGCTCCTCGGCGAGCCGTCCCGCGTCCTCGCTCGACTTCAGCCCAATCACCAGCGGCGATTGGTAGCCGTCGTCGGCGCCGCGCGCCACCCGGCGCACGGTGAGCCCACTCGATGCGCTCGAGCGCGTCGCGGAGCCGGAGCCGGAGCGGGCGCGGCTCGGGCGCGGCGTGCTCGGGCGCGGCTGGGTGGTCCGCGGCGCGCTCGAGGTGACGATCGGGCGCAGCTCGATCGCCTGCTCCTTCGAGCAGATCGGACAGTTCTGGATCAGGCGGTTGTGTCGGCAGAAGGTCGGCACCCCGTCAGCCTAGCTCGCGGACGCCGGCCCTAGCCGCCCGCATGTGCTCCGTGCCGCTCGCGGTGTACGCGGGCCTTCGCACGGTTGCCGCAGCGCTCCATGCTGCACCATGCGCCCGAGCGGTTCTTGGTGTGGTCGTAGAACGCCCATGCACAGCTCTCGTCGCGGCACGCCTTCAGGCGGGTCCATGTGCCCTGTGCGATCGAGTCGTGGACGATCGCAAGAAGACTGCCGAGCGCTCCGTCGACCCCCGCCGCCTCCGGCACCAGCGATGCCTCGCCGCCTTCGTGGAAATGCAGGTGGAGCCGGGCGCGCCGGGCGGTCGCGTCGAGCACACGGGCCGCGTCCGGCGAGGCATCAGTGCCTTGGCCGTGCGCGACCAGTACCGCGCGCAGCGCCTCCCGCAAGGCGACCGCGCGCGCCGCGTCAGCGCGAGTGGCCCGCAGATCGTTGGGAGCAAGACCCTCGGCCACGAACCATTCGGCGGTTCCCGCCGTATCGCCCAGTAGATCAGTCCCGTGGCCGACCTGGCGCGTGTTGACAAACCGCCTGACGCGCTCGAGATCGCCCGGGGCCATGCGTTGCTTACTCATCACCAGCAATCCTAGTAAAGCGGTTACGAACCAGCTATAATCGTTTAGTGGTTATGGAAGCGAAACAGTCAGATGTAACCCTCCGGCTCGCTGTCGCAGAGGACGCGCGCCGTCTGCGGACGCTGGCCCAGCTCGACGGCGCCCCGCCGCCGTCAGGGCCCGTACTGATCGCGGAGATCGACGGCCGGCTCCTGGCCGCGCTCCCCCTCGACGGCGGCCGCCCGATCGCCGATCCGTTCCGCCGCTCCGCCGGCGTCGTCCAGCT
>Ga0335076_10004030_pt1 | contig 14823 bp, 10 predicted proteins | sample Lox_Sample_25_FD_206717 | JGI IMG/M metagenome (GOLD analysis project Ga0335076, IMG submission 206717) | Soil microbial communities from Loxahatchee National Wildlife Refuge, Florida, United States - Lox_Sample_2.5 | ecosystem: Environmental > Terrestrial > Soil > Wetlands | place: USA...
ACCGACAGCGTGGTGGGGATCAGCGGCACGAGCAGCACGTCGGCGGCGTGCATGACGTTCTCCGAGACCAGCGAGATACTCGGCGGGCAGTCCAGGAACACGTGATCGTACTCGGCGGCCAGCGGCCTGAGCAGCCGGGCGAGCTTGCGGGTAGGCCTGGCGCCGGCGTCGTCGAGGAGCAGGTCCATGTTGCGGTAGGTGAAGTCGGCGGGCAGCAGGTCCAGGCGGTCGAAGTCGGTGCCCTTGATCGCGTCGTCGAGGGCCTTGGTGCCGCGGATGAGCGCCTTGCCGCCGCCCTTGACCCGCGGCTTGACGCGGAACAGGAAGCTGGCCGCGCCCTGCGGGTCCAGATCCCACAGCAGCGTCCGGCAGCCGTCGGCGGCGGACAGGTAGGCCAGGTTGACGGCCGCGGTCGTCTTGCCGACGCCGCCCTTGATGTTGTAGGTCGCGAAGATCTTCACGAACGGCCCTGCGTCTCACTGGCGAGCAGGACGCGGACGCGCTCCCGGCCCGCGGGGCCGGCGAACCTGCCGAACCTGGCGGCGAACTCCGCGCGCGCCTCGGCCTGGCTGAGCGTCAGTTTCGCGGCGATTTCACCCATGGCCAGCAGCGTAGCGGCCGGAGCCGCGCGCTCGGCCAGCATCGCGTCAGCCAGCGTGTGGATCTCGTGGCGCTGCACCTCGCTGTCCTGGAACTCGCCGAGGCAGTCCTGGAGCTGCTTGAGGTCGCTGACGACCTTCCGGTACGCGACCGGGTCGTGCAGCGGTGCGAAGAACTCGAGCAGGTAACGCAGCTCCTTGGCGCGCTTGCGCAGGTCATGAAGGGACTCGGGGGGCGAGGCGAGGGTGATCGCACTGCCGCGGGCCGCGATCCGGCGGTACGCGCGCCCGGTGGTGGACAGGGCCAGGGCGGCCGCGGTGGGGCGGCGCCGCCGGGGGCCGTCGACGTCGCGGATCTCGAGCAGCGCCTTGCGCCAGTCCTGGACGATGGCGCCGAACCGCGGCCCGCGCAGCGCGGCGGCCAGCCGCCGGAACTCGCGGGCGCGGCGCCGGACCAGGAAGGCGCGCAGCGGCTCCAGGTCGGCCGGGGACGCGGCGACCAACTGCTCGGTCATCGCGTCGAAGCCGAGCAGGTGGACGTCCAGGTCCCGGATCGGCGTGGTCACGTCGCCGAGCCACTTGAACTCGGTCTTGTAGTGTTCGGCCAGGTCGGCGGGCAGTACCTCGCCGAGGAGCTTGATCGCGGACCGGGTGCGGCGCACCGCGACACGGAAGTCATGCAGGAACTCGGTGTCGATGTCCCGGAGCACGCCGGGCACGTTCAGCTCCATGGTGTCGAGCAGCCGCAGCAGCAGCCTGGCCACCGCCACCGGCGCGGGCATGGTGGCGGTGATCTCGGCGTCTACGCCGCTGGTGTAGTCGGCCGGGTGGCGGCCGAGCGCGGTCAGCGCCGTGGCGAACAGGCCCTGGCTGGCGTGCGAGACGCCGGGCACGCCGGCCAGCAGGGCCGCCGCCCGGCGCGCCTGGCCGGAGTAGCCGCGGACCTCGGCCACGGCCAGCCGCGGCGGAAGCTCGGCGGTGGTATCGGCCGCGGTATCTCCGGGCGGCGCGGTGACCGTCACGCGCTCGGTGACCAGCCGGGCCACGGTCTTGCCGTCCTCGTTGAGCAGCCGGGTGACGCTGGCCGTGCTGACCGCCCTGACGATGGGCAGCAGCGCTCGGGGACTGGTCAGCACGATGATCCGGTCCCGGACGGGTCCGCCGGGGAGGTCCTCGGCCAGGCCGGGGCGTCGTGGCCACCGGGCCACCGGCTGTTCGGCCTGCGGCGTGCCGTCGGCCCTGCTCAGCAGCAGCCGGCCGCCGCCCCGTCTGGCCTGCTCGAACTCGAGCGTCAGGCCGGCCTTGTAGAGCCGCCAGTCGAAGGTCTCCAGCCAGGTCCGCCGGCGCGTGCCGCGGCCGGCCGCGCCGGGCTCTTCCGCCACCGTGAACGCCCGCGACAGTTCGCTTCGCGCCGTCGCCAGGGTGGAATCTTCTTCCGCGGGGGTGTCAGCGACGAATTCTCGCAGGCGAGCCGCTGTCACGTGCGCCTCCTTTAGGCGATGCTACCGCCCACCTCCCCAAACTCCCTGTATACCTTCCGATCGGCTTTTGAGCGAATCGTTACCCGGCCGGCCAGGCGACTCCGGTGGTGGCGAGGATGTCCGCCGGGCGCGGCATGCCGGCCTGGGCGCCGGGCCGGGTGGCGGCGGTGGCGCCCGCCGCGGCGGCCGCGCGGACCGCTTCGGCCGCCGGGATGCCCGCGGCCAGGGCGACGGCGAGCGCTCCGACGAACGTGTCCCCCGCCCCGACGGTGTCCACCGCGTCGACCCGGAACGCGCCGATGGTGGCGGCCGCGTCCGGGCCGGCCAGGGCGGCGCCGTGCGCGCCCGCGGTGACCACGGCGTACCGCGCGCCCGCGGTGACCAGGTCGGCGGCGGCCTGACCCGCCCCGGCCAGGCCGCTGACCGGCCGGCCGAGGACGGCGGCGGCCTCGGTCTCGTTCACCACCAGCCAGTCCACGCCGGCCGCGACGATGGCGGCGGCGCCGGGCGGGGCCGGCGCCAGGTTGAGGATGCAGCGGCCCGCCCGGGTCAGGGCGGACGTGATCGCGGGCACGGGGATCTCGGCACAGATGACGAGGATGCCGTCACCGTGGCCGGTGGCCGCCGCGACCTGTTCCCCGGCCACCTCGTGGTTGGCGCCGGGCGCGACCGTGATGATGTTCTCGCCCGCGTGATCGACCGAGATCATCGCCAGCCCGGTCGGGGCGTTCGCGGTAACGCGGACGTCGTCGGCGTTCACTCCCTCGTCGCGCAGGGCGGCCAGCAGCCGCCGGCCGAAGTCGTCGTCCCCCACGCAGCCCGCCATGCGCACGCTGGCGCCGAGCCTGGCCGCCGCCACCGCCTGGTTGGCGCCCTTCCCGCCGGGCGTGAACCGGGCGGCCGAGCCGAGCACGGTCGCGCCGGGCTCGGGCAGCCGGGGCACGGTGACGGAGATATCCATGTTCAGGCTGCCCAGGACGGTGACCCGCGGACGGTTTCGCATGCCCGCACGTTAGCGCGAAATTGGCCCGGGAATTTGGTACTGACGCCGGGGCGCGCGGGCTCCTACACTCGGCGTGTGCCTCGTCAGTTCCGCCAGGTGGACGTCTTCACCGATACCCCGTATCTCGGCAACCCGGTCGCGGTCGTGCTCGGCGCGGACGGGCTCTCCGGCGAGCAGATGCGGCTGTTCGCGCGCTGGACGAACCTCTCGGAGACCACGTTCGTGCTGGCGCCGCGGGCCGCCGGTGCCGACTACCTGGTCAGGATCTTCACGCCGACCAGCGAGCTGCCGTTCGCCGGGCATCCCACGCTGGGCACCTGTCACGCCTGGCTGGAGGCCGGGGGCCGCCCGGCCGACCCGGACAGCATCGTGCAGGAGTGCGGAGCCGGGCTGGTCACGGTCCGGCGGACGGAGGCGGGCCTGGCGTTCGCCGCACCGCCGCTGCTGCGCAGCGGCCCGGTGGAGGAGCCGGTGGCCGAGCGGGTGACCCGGTCGCTGAACATCGCACGGTCCGACATCGTGGACATGGCCTGGGCCGACAACGGCCCCGGCTGGGTCGCCGTCCTGCTGGCCAGCGCCGAGGCGGTGCTGGCGATCCGGCCCGGCGCGGTGGACATGGACATCGGCGTGGCCGGGCCCTACCCGGACGCCGCACCCGAGGCGCTCGAGGTGCGCGCGTTCAGCCCGCAGATCAGCTCGGTCGAGGATCCGGTCACGGGCAGCCTGAACGCCTCGCTGGGGCAGTGGCTGCTGGCGGCTGGCCGGGTCACCGCGCCGTACGTGGCCAGCCAGGGCACCGCGATGGGCCGCCGCGGCCGGGTGCACGTCTCCCGCGACGGCGACGGCGGCGGCCAGGTCTGGGTCGGCGGCGGCACGGTGACCTGCGTCAGCGGCATCGTCGAGCTATGAGACCGCTGCGTTCCGGGATGTATTTTCGCGCGGCGACCTGGCTCTTAACGGGCGAGAGGACGCCGGCCGGCGGCGACTGCCCGGACGATGGGGGGCCTGTGGTGATGCCGTTGAACTCCGGTCCGAGCCTGGTCGTCATCGCCGGCACCAGCCAGGCCATTCACATACCGGTACCGTTCGGCGGCCGGGTGCTCGGCCGGGACGCCCGGCTCGGCCCGCCGTTCAGCACGGACCAGTTCGTGTCGCGGCACCACGTCCTGGTCCGGCGCATCGGCTACGGGGTGGAGGTCACGGACCTCGGTTCGGCCAACGGCACGTACGTCAACGGCACGCGGGTGCGCGCGCCGACGAGCCTGCGGGACGGCGACGTGCTGCGCATCGGCCGGATCTGCCTGAAGCTGACCGCGCCGGGAGAGCTGGAGCAGGCCCTGGCCGCCGGGGACAGGCCACGCCGCCGGGAGCGGACCGCGCCTCAGCCGGCTGACCCCGCACTCCTGCGGCCCCCGCCGGTTCCGCCCGGGCCGGGAGCCCCCGCTACCGAGACGTGGCTGGCCGGGTGAGGGCCGCCGTCATTATCGGCTTGGCCGGTTCGTGGTTTCCTCCTGCGCATCCCGGACGGCGCTGGCGGCGTCGAGAGCGCGGCCGTGCGCCCGCGCCCGCTCGTAGTCCGCGTCGGTCATGCGGGCACGCAGGGCGCTGACGTCGAGCGGAGTGCGCGGCACGTAGGCGTGCAGCCAGCCGCTGCCGCGGGCCTCGAGCCGCGCTGAGGCCGCGGCAAGCAGACGCACCGCGCGTTCCGGCCGGCCCTGCCGGAACGCCACGTCGGCCAGCGCCTCCAGGTAGTAGGCCAGGCTCGGTTCGTCCCCGGCCTCGGCCGCCACCGAGAGTCCCTGCTTCAGCAGGTCCGCGGCATCGTCCAGATCGCCTTCGGCCTGACGGCTGAGGGCCAGGTCGTAGAGCGAGACGAGGATGGTGAACCGGTCGGCCGCGCTGTGCGCCGCGCTCAGGCCGTCGGCGAACAGGTCCGCCGCGCGGCGGTGATCTCCCTGATCGAGCCAGATCTGGCCGAGGAAGTTGGCGGCGAGGGCGACATCCAGCAGGTAATGGAGGCGCTGAGGCTCGGTGAATGGCTCGCCCGCCATTCCCTGCAGCTGGCCGAGGGTCTGCTCGAGCAGGTCGGTCGCGACCGCCAGGTCTGGTGTGGCGGCCAGCAGGTGTCCGAGGGCCGCGGCGGTCAGGCCCAGGCCTAGCCTGTCCCCGGCCTGCTGGTACAGCGGCAGGCTCTGTTTGAGCAGCCGCCGGGCCAGCGCCTGGTCTCCGCCTGCGAAGCGGACGAAGCCAGCTCCGCTCAGCGCCAGGGCCCGCTGCCGCGGCGGCATGTCGGCGCTGCGGGCCAGGATCAGGTCCGCGTGGCGGGCCAGCTCCTCGGCGTGTCCGTGCAGCCACCAGAACCTCCAGGTGGCCCAGACCAGGTCCAGGGCATCCGTGGCCAGGCCCCGCTCAAGCAGCCACGATAGCGCCGCGTTGAGGTTGTCGTGCCGTACCTCCAGGCGGTTCAGCCAGGCCAGTTGTCCGGCGCCGGACAGTTCGGCCTCGGCGGGCTCGGCCAGGGCCGCGAAGTAGGCGGCGTGCCGGTCGTGCACCTCCGCCCAGTCGCTGGCCTCACGCAGCCGGTCCCGGGCGTATTCCCTGATGGTCTCGAGCATGCTGAACCGCGGCTCGTCGTCGCGGGCCTCTGGCCGGATCAGGCTGCTATCCACCAGCGAACTCAGCGTGTCCATGACCTCGCTGGACCGTCCAGCGGCGGGGACGTCGCCGCAGATGGCCGTGGCCGCCGGCAGCCCGAACGTCCCGGCGAACACCCCCAGCCGAGCGAACAGGGCCTGCTCGTCGGGAGTGAGCAGGCCAAAACTCCAGTCCAGGGTGTTCCGCAGCGTCCGCTGCCGTTCGGGTAGGTCTCGCGGTCCCGAGGTCAGCACGCCCATCCGGTCATCGAGCCTGGCCAGCAGCGCCCCCGGCGGCAGCAGCCTGATCCTGGCCGCGGCCAGCTCGATGGCCAGCGGCAGGCCGTCCAGCCTGCGGCAGATCTCCGCGACGGCCCGCGCGTTGCGCCCGGTCAGTTCGAAGCCAGGCGCCACCGCACGAGCCCGGGCCACGAACAGCTGGACCGAAGCGTAGTCCAGGGGGTTCCGCACATCTGCCGGGGGCACCGGCAGCGGCGGCACGCACAGCTCATGCTCTCCGCTGACCCGGAGCACGGTCCGGCTCGTCACCACGGCCACCAGGCCCGGAGCGGCGGCCAGCAGCCGGGCCAGCAGCGGAGCCCCTTCGGTGACCTGTTCGACATTGTCCAGGACCAGCAGGAGCTGTCTGGCCCGCAGATACGACATCACGTCGGCCACGATCCTGTCACCGGAGGTATTCAGCCCGAGCCCGGCGGCGACCGCGGCCGGTACCAGATCGGCGGCTGGCACGGAGGCCAGGTCGATGAACCTCACCCCGTCGGGGAACCTGGCGCCGAGCCGGCCGGCGGCCTCGATCGCGAGCCGGCTCTTGCCGACGCCACCCGGCCCGGTAAGGGTGATCAGGCGCACGCCCTGGCGGAGGACCCGGTCCGATACCTCCGCAACCTCCCGCTCGCGATCCACCAGCGGCGTGGCGGGCACTGGCAGCGCCGGGGCTGTGGCGTCGCCGGGCGGCCGCGTCAGCTCGAAGCGCTCGCTCAGCAGTACCGCCAGGTCGTCCTCCACCAGGCGCTGCAGTTCCGCCGGATCAGAAAAGCGCTGGTAGGAGACGCTGTCATCGTCCTTTATCCGGGCGAGCAGCTCGGTCAGACGCGGCACACGGCCGGGGGCGGGCGACTTGACGTAGATGAGCCTGGGCATCCCGGCCGACAGCAGGTACTCGTCCTCCAGCCCGGACGTCTGTTCGCCTGGCGCCACCCAGCCGTAGCTCTGCCAGTAGACGCCGACGAAGACCTGGCTCTGCGCCAGGTAGGCGCGGTAGACCTGCCGCGGCGAGTGCGGCCGGGCGCCCAGCTCGAACATTACCGGGACCAGGCGTAGCCGGGTCACGGCGTCCCGGACCGCCGCCCGCTCGGCCGCTAGCTCCTGCAGCGTCGAGCTCACGAAGACCCGGATCCGCTGGTCGGGGGTGCGAATCGGGCCAGCCAGGCTCGGTGTGTCTGGGCTGGTTGTGTCGGCGACGGCGGTGGCGGGCACGGGATTTCTCCTCATCCGGTGTGTGCGAGGGCCCGGGTCAGGTCCCGGAGCAGGGGCGGGATGTCATCGGCGCCGAGGACCGCCTCGATCAGGACCGGCCGGCCCGCGCTTGCGTGGCAGCCAGCCGCGGTGAGCGCCCAGGCCAGCTCGTCCGGGGTGCTGACCCGCACCCCCACCGCAGACGTGGCCGCGCCGATGGCCGCGGGCAGCGCGGTCCAGTCGCCGGAGGGGATCTCGTGGTATCCGGCGCCGGGACGGCCGATGGCGTGCTCGATCGGGTAACCGCGGTGGCTGAGCACGATGATGACGGGCGCCAGGCCCTGGCGGAGCAGGGTGCCCAGTTCCGGCGCGGTCTGCTGCATGGCGCCGTCGCCGCCGATCAGCACCACGCGCCGGTCCGGGACGGCCAGCGACGCGCCGAGGGCGGCCGGAAGGGTCCAGCCGGTCGATGCCCGCAGCGGCTGGCCGACCAGTTGGGCCCCGCCGGGCAGGGTGAGCCCAGCCGCACCGTGGAACGCCGTGCCCTGGTCGGCGATCAGCAGGTCGCCGGGGCGCACGAAGGCCTGAACTCGCGCCCATAGGCTGCGCTGGGTGAGCCGGCCGCCGCTGACCTCCGGCCCGGGTTCGGCGCGGGGCAGGTCCGCCGGGACGACGCGGGGCCGCAGGAGCTTCACGGCCGCGGCGAGGATGGCCAGCGGCTGCGCCGGGGCGAGCACGGGTATCCCGGCTACATCGGCGGGAATCGTGACGTAGACCGGCCGGGAGGTGCGCAGCGCGATGCTCAGTACCCGGTCGATCTCCTCCGGGGCGGTGGCCGGGCGCAAGTCGGCCTGGGCCGCGGTGATCTCGGCCGCCATCCGGGCGAAGTGATCGTAGTCGCGCCCCGGCAGGTTGTGGTGCAGCGTGACGTCGGCCTCCCGGGTCGTCAGGGCCGGGGTGCCCACGATGTGCACGACGGGCGCGGACTCGGCACATGCGCCCGCGATGGCGTTCGTCGCGGACAGCTCGCCCACGCCGAACGTGGTGACCAGGGCACCGACGCCCCGCAAGCGGGCGTAGCTGTCGGCGGCGTAGCCGGCGCCTTGCTCGGTGGCCATGCCGATCCAGGCCAGATCCGGCCGATCGGCGATTGCGTCGAGGATGGGCAGGTTGTAGTCCCCGGGCACGCCGAAGACGGAGATCAGGCCGGCTTCGGCCAGCCTGGTGAGCAGGTAGCCGGCGACCGTGGTGATCCGCGGCGCGGGGATGAACGGGGTGCGGGTCTTCATCGTGATGGCCTTTCTCAGTGCCCTTAACAGGGCACGACGGGGTGATTGGAGCGGATCAGGTCGCCGGGGTCGACCGCAGCCTTGATGCGGCGAAGACGGTCGTAGGCCTGCGGGGTCCAGAAGCTGGCCGGGTCGCGGCGGGTATCGGCGAGGTTCAGGTACATCTGCCGGGCCGCCCACGGCCGCATGGCGCTGTGCACGGCCTTGACCGCGGATCCGACCGCCGAGACGGCCTGCGCGGTCGGCGCCATGCCCCCCGCGAACAGGGCATAGTCGGCGTCGATCGCGGCCAGCGCGCCGTGGCCCGGCCGGGCCCGCTTCATCTCGCCGCCGACGTGGACGAGCTCGACCGCGAGCAGAGCCTGGCAGGCCTCGCTGCCGAAGGTACGGACGACCTCCTCGATCGCTTCGGCGGGCAAGCGGGCGAGCATGAGCCAGTCGGCCACGCTGGGGACCGGGTGGTCAGGGTCCATGTGCAGCTGCAGGAGTCCGGCCACCGGCATCGTCTGGACCGTGTCGGTGACCGGTCCCAGGGCCCGCAGCGGCGCGAGCAGCGCGTCGGCCTCGGCCGGTGCGCCCAGGTGAATGACGGTGATGATGGCGAAGGACTGGCCGCGCAGGTGCCCGGGGACGTCGGGGATCGCCGGGAAGCGCATCACCGCGGCGGCGGAGGTGAACTCCTCGGGCGGGTCGCTCTGGGTCAGGTCCCGCCAGGCCTGCAGGACCTCGGAGGCTGACTCGGCCGGCCACCAGAGCAGCCCGGCGTAGACCTCGGTGACCGGGAACAGCCGCAGCTCGATCGCGGTGACCACGCCGAAGCTGCCCCCGCCGCCGCGCAGCGCCCAGAACAGGTCCGGCTCGGTGCACGCGTCGGTGCGCACCAGCCGGCCGTCGGCGGTGACCAGCTCGATCGCCTCGACGTTGTTCGCCGCCAGCCCGTAGGCCCGGCCCAGCCAGCTGATCCCGCCGCCGATCGTGTAGCCCACCACGCCGACGTCGGGCGAGGAACCGGCCAGCGCGGCCAGGCCGTGCTCCGCGGCGGCCTCGACGACCTCGCGCCAGACGGCGCCGGCCTCAGCCCGGGCAATCCGCCCGTCCGGGTCGATGGTGACCCGCCGCATCCGGGTCGTCTTGACCAGGACAGTGTCCTCGAGCGAGCCGAGCGGCCGGGCGTTGTGGCCGGTACCCTGCGCGGCGACCCGCAGGCCGCGGGAGCGGGCGAAGCCGATGACGTCGGCGACGTCATCGGCCGACCGGGGCAGGGCGACCGCGGCGGGGTGCTGGTCCACGGCCAGGTTCCAGGCCTGGCGGGCATCATTCCAGCCGGGATCGCCCGGCATGACGATGGACGGGATCATAACAGCGGGCATTGGGTGGGTCCTTACGACGAGGCGATGAAGTCGTGCTCGACGCTACGGATCGGCGGCCTGGGGCAAATCCGCCGCGACTACGGATATCCGCGGGCCGGGTCGCGGACCTGGCGGCACGGTATCCGTAGGACTACTGAGGTCCGGCCAGGAGCCGGGCCAGTTCGGCCCGGGTGCGCACGCCGAGCTTGCGGTAGATCGAGGCGACGTGCGTCTCGACGGTCCGCACGCTGACGAACAGCGCCGTGGCGGCTTCCCGGTTGGTCGCGCCCGCCGCGATCAGGTCGGCGACTCGCTGCTCGGTCGCGGTCAGCTCGCGGCCGGACCGCTCGGCCGCGATCCGGGGCATCTCCTGCTCGATCCGGCCGAGCAGCGGGCGGTGCCCCATAACGGTCGCCAGCTCGTGCGCCTGGCGCAGGGCATCGCGGGATTGGCTGCGGGCCCTGCGGCGGCGCTCGACCTGGCCCAGGACGAGCAGGCTGCGGGCCAGCTCGGGGCGAAGCGGCGAGGCCTCGTGCGCTCCCACCGCGGCCCGGGCCCAGTGCGCCGCGCTGTCCAGGTCACCGGCAGAGGCCGCGGCGAGGGCCTCGATCCGGTCGGCGGCGCCGGTCAGGGCGGGACGGCCGAGCCGCCGGCCTACATCCTTCAGCGCGGCGGAGATACGCCGGGCGTCGCCAGGGCGGCCAGTCGCGATGTACGCCTCGGCCAGCCAGGGATCCAGGTAGCACCGCACCCCCGGATCGGCCCAGTTAAGCTGCTCCGCACACCAGACGGCACGCTCCAGGTACCGCACCGTGGCCAAGTGATCGCCGCGCCAGGCGCTCACCTTACCGCGCAGGCAGGCTCCCATGAAGCGGGCCGTGATACGCGGGGTAATCGTCGCGTCGGCGTGGTCCGGAAGACTCTCCTCGACGAGGCCGGCCGCGCTGTCCAGGTCTCCGTCCCTGATCAGCAGCTCGCAGCGCGGCTCGACGTGCCAGGGATGCGGCGGCCAGTCGTACCAGGCGGCCACCGCGTCCGCCGCCTCCATTGCGGCCGCGGCAGCGGCGTAGTCGCCGGCCAGTATTTCGGTGGTCGCCAGGAAACAGGAGAAGGTCGCCAATCCCAGCTCGTCACCGAGATCCCCGGCCCGGGCGATGGACCAGCGCAACGCGGTCCGCGCGGTGTCGAGATCCTCCGCATAGCGGGACCAGCCGCGATGCATCTCGGCGCTGTCGTGCACCCGGGTCGGCGGCAGGCTGGCCTCTAGGCGCGCGGCCCGGTCGAGCAGCCCGGTGTCGAGCCCCTCGGCCGACACCACCTTCGCGATGAACAGGTTGACGAGGGCACGGTGAAGCGAGGCGTTCGCTGGCGCGCCCGCGGTCTCGGCGCAGCTGATCGCCTCGATGGCGGCGGCCCGCCTGCCGCCCGGGATGCCGTAGACCACGTCGGAGGCCAGGGCCAGCGCCAGCGCGCGCCGATGAGGGTCGGCCCCCGCGGCGCCGGCGGCGCGGGTGACCATCGCTGTCGCCGCCGCGGTGCCCTGGACGAAGTCAATCAGGTCGAGCAGCAGCGGCAGGGCCCGCTCCAGGTCGGCGGTCGCCAGCTGGCCGAAGTCGAGCGGCTGCAGGTGCTCCAGTGACCGCTTGAGCTCTCCCGCCAGGAAGAGGAGCTCGGCCGCGCGGATACGGCGGCATATCAGGCCATCATCCTCCGATTCCGGGGTGAACAGCACCGACTGGGTGGCGAACTGCGCGGCCGCACCGTTGCCGGCCCGGGTGTGGGCGGCCTCGGCCGCCGCCTCCAGCGCGTCCGCGACCGCGGCGTCCGGCCCTGGCCCGGCGGCCAGCGCGATGAAGTGTGCATACCGCTCCGGATTGGACGAGGCGCCGGCCAGCCGCTGGTAGAGCTGCGCGCGACGGCCTGGCGGCAGCAACTCGAGTGCGGCGGTGCCGATCAGCGGATGCGCGACGGACAGCCGGGCGCCGGTCTCGACTACGACGCCGGCCAGGACCGCCTCGTCCACGGCCGCGGCGGGATCGGTGAGGTGGTCGAGCACCGCCAGGACCCCCGAGACCGTGATCCGGCCCGCCGCCGCGACGGTGGCCAGGGCCGCCGAGCCGCTGTCGCTCAGCGAGCGGGACAGGCGGTCGGTCAGCGTGCGCGCCAGCGGCGGCACCTGACTCCCGGCGTCCTCCAGGCTGGCCGAGATCTGGAGGGCCCAGAACGGGTTCCCACGGGACTGCCGGGAGACCAGCCGGGCCTGCGCGGCGGTGACATTCCGGGGCAGCAGATTCTGGACTTGCCACATGTCCAGCGGCGCGAGGTCGATCACCTCGGCCGCAGGCACGGCGGCGAGCAACTCCTGCCAGGCCCGCGACGGCGGCGGCGGGCCCGCCGTCAGCAGATCCGCAACCGCCTCGGTCCGGGCAGCCACCAGGAGAGAAAGCGGTCCGCTTGATACCCGCCGGAGCGCGAACGCCAGGACCTCCCGGGTGGCGTCGTCGAGCCACTGGACGTCGTCGATCGCGATCAGAACGGGGTGCTGGGACAGGCAGCCACGCAGGGCGGCCAGCATCGCGAGTCCGATCGCGTGGACGGTGGGCGGTTCGCCGCCCGCCGGGCATAGCAGCAGCGCAACCTGAAGCGCCTCCAGCTGCGGACCGGGGATACGGGCCTCCACCAAGGGAAGGACCTCGGCGAGCAGGTCCGACAGACCGGCGAAAGACAGGTCGGTTTCGCTGGCCGAGGGCTCGCTGCGGAGCAGGCGGTGGCCGGCCGCCGCGGCTTCCTCGATTCCGGCGCGCCACAGCGTCGACTTACCCGCGCCGGCCTCGCCCTGGATGGCCAGCGCGGCGGGAGAGGCCCGGATCTCCCGGGCGAAGTCACGAACCCGGTGCCATTCGGCCGATCGGACGAGATCGCGGCGCACCGCAGCCACACCCACATCCCATCACACGCCAGCGGCGCGGAGGAGGTCAGCCAGGCGTGGAACCCGGCCCGTTCGGGATCAATGGCTGTCGGAGGCGGCGGTCAGCCCTCGGTGACCATGCGCAGCGCGAGCCTGCGGCGGCCGCCATTCTGCTGGACCAGGGCGAACCAGAGCGGCAGCAGCGCGTCGACGGTCGCGGTGGCACCGGCGTCGCCGACGAAGACCGGCCGCAGGCCGACCGCTTCGATGAGTTCCTCGGCGGTGCCTCTGGCGGCCGGGTCCGCCGCGAAGAACAGGTCTGTGCCGGGGAGCGGGTTGACGAAGTTCTCCCAGCCCAGCGTATTGAACGCACGCACATAGCGGGCCTGCGGCGCGGCGTCGGCGATGATGGCCCGGCTGTCGAACTGCGGCGCGCCGATCCGGTTCACCGCGTCGATCACCGTCTTTCCGGCCAGCGCCGCGCGGTGTTCGGTCACCACGTCCGGCACGACCGGGCCCGGCACGGCCAGGAGCACCACGTCGGCGTCCTTCAGCGCGTCGCCGATGCTGAGCACCGGCGCTCCGCCCGGCCCTTCGCCGGACCCGTCCCTGGCGCCGTAGACCACGTCGTGGCCGGCTGCGCGCCACTTGCCGCCGAGCGAGCCGCCGATGTTGCCCTTGCCGATCACCGCGATCCTCATGCCGCGCTGCAACCGATGTGACCGCCGTCTCATTCCCGGTCCGGGTCGCGGGCCGGGTCCTGGCTCCGGCGGACGCTGCGGCGGGCGCTGTGGCGGGCGCTGTGGCGGCGGGCCGGGGCGGTCACCGGGGCCAGCGGCAGCCGGGACGGCGGCTTGATCTCCTCCAGCCGCAGGTAGGTCACCAGCCGCTGGCCGCCGCGGGTGGCCAGGCCGGCCAGCACCCCCTGCAGCTCGGCCACGTCGCGGGCGACCACGGTGAGGATGTAGTCGGTCTCGCCGGCCACGTTGACGGCCGCGACGATCTGCGGCACGGATCTAATCAGGTCGTCGAACACGCGGCTGGACCGCGGGTCGTGCCGGGCCAGCGTGGCCGTGACGTACATCTGCAGCGGGAAGCCTGCCGCGACCGGGTCGACCTCGGCGCGGATCACCCGGATCACACCCGACTCCTTTAGCCGCCGCACCCGGTGCAGGGTCGCGGCCGGCGACAGCCCGGCCATCCGGGCGAGCTCGACGTTGGTGCGGTCCGCATCCTCCTGCAGCGCAGTTAGCAACTGGATGTCAACTTCATCAAGCGGAACGGTCATATTACAGAATTTTATCTCGTTACTGACATCAGGCGACGAATACTGTATGCCTACCGGTGAGTATGGAGGCATGAACACCAACCGCCGTCACGCCGTGGCAGCCCTCATCGCGGCCGGGCTGCTGTGGGGTACCACCGTGCCGCTGACCAAGCTGGCCCTGCAGTGGCTGCCGCCGGGCTGGCTCACCGCCGTGCGCTTCGGCCTGGCCGCCGCGGTCCTGCTGGCCGTGGCGCGGCGGCGCGGCCGGGGGCCGGCTCGGCCGACGGCACTCCGGCAGGCGTTCACGCCCGCGGTGCTGGCCGCGGGCGCGCTCGGGTACGGCGGTTCGGTCATGGTGCAGAACGCCGGCATCACCCGGACCAGCGTCACCCACGCGGCCCTGCTGATCGGGGCGGTGCCGGTGCTGGTCGCGATCATCGCCGCGGTGTGGCACCGGACCGTGGCCCGGCCGGTGGCCTGGTTCGGCTTCGCCGTATCGCTCGGCGGCGTCGGCCTGGTCACCGCGGGCGGCGGAGGCGGCGGCGCGACTGCGGCCGGGGACGGCCTGGTGCTGGTGTCGCTGCTCCTGTCGGCCACGGTCACGGTGGCCCAGGCCCGGCTGCTGACCGGTCGCGACCCGGTGGCGGTCACCGCCGTGCAGTTCCTGGGCGCGGCGCTGGGCTCGCTGCCGGTCGCCGTGATCACCGAGGGCGTGCCCGCCGCGCCCGTTGGCTTCGGCGCGCTGGCGGCGGTGATCGCGCTGGCGCTGGCCGGGACGCTGGCGCCCTTCACCCTGTTCGCGTTCGGCCAGACCCGGG
>Ga0335076_10004032_pt1 | contig 14821 bp, 13 predicted proteins | sample Lox_Sample_25_FD_206717 | JGI IMG/M metagenome (GOLD analysis project Ga0335076, IMG submission 206717) | Soil microbial communities from Loxahatchee National Wildlife Refuge, Florida, United States - Lox_Sample_2.5 | ecosystem: Environmental > Terrestrial > Soil > Wetlands | place: USA...
GTCGCCGAGCGGGCCGACGTCGATCTCGGTGAGCTGGCGGCCCCGGCGCAACTGGGCGCGGACGGCGCGGAGCCGGTGGTCGCGCGGAAGCTCGTCACTGCGGTAGCAGCCGATCAGCGTGACCGGGGTATCAGCCGCGGCGTCGGCCAGGGCGGGCAGCAGGCTCAGGCTCGCCTGGTCGGCCCACTGCAGGTCGTCAAGGAACAGCGCGAGCGGCCCGCCGTCGGCCAGGCTGGCGAGTACCGAGGCGACCTCCGCCGCCAGGGCCGCCAGGTCAGGCTCGGCTGGGGGCAGGCCTCGTTCGGGAATGATCTGGGCGAGTACCGGGCCGGGCGTGTCCCTGATCGCCGGCCGGAGCGCGCGGGCCAGCACGTCGTAGGCGGCACCGGCCCATTCGGCGGCCCGGCCGGTCAGCGCCGGCGTGCCGGTGCGGGCCAGAACGTGCTCGACGAGCGTGGTCTTTCCCGCGCCAGCCTCGCCGGCGACCAGGATGACCGGAGGCCGGCGTCCCGGCGCGGCGGCTCCCGCCGCGTAGCGGCCCGGGAGCAGCGCGCGGCCAAGCGCGGCGCACTCGGCCTCGCGTCCCGCCAGCACCCGGTCCATGCCCATAGCCTGCCTTCTCCCCCGCCGGGCCGGAAGATCCTCCAGGCGGCTCGCGCCGGCCGGACCGCTGCCACTGCGCGGTGACCACGTACCGGAGGTCGCGTCCCTCCGGGGTGAGCCGGTAGGCTGGGTTCCATGGGAGAACTCAGCCTCGGCCAGACCGGGACCGCCCGGCAGCGCACCGTCACCTGGACCGATCCGCTCGTCGGCGCGGCGCTCGCCCGCGACCTGAGCGGGCTCGAGTACCTGCGCGCGATCGCCGATGGACGCATTGCGGGTCCGCCGGTCGCCGCGCTGCTCGGGATGAGCGTGGTCAGCGTCGAGCCGGGTCAGGTCGTCTTCGGCCTCGATGTCGGCGAGCACCTGTACAACCCGATCGGGTCGGTGCACGGCGGCATCTTCTGCACGCTGCTCGACTCGGCCATGGGCTGCGCCGTGCACTCTTCGCTCGACCGCGGCCAGGCCTACACCACGCTCGAGCTGAAGGTGAACATCGTCAAGGCGCTGACGCTGAGCACGCCCAGCGTCGTGGCCATCGGCCGGGTGGTGAGCGCCGGGCGGCGCGTGGCCACGGCGTCCGGCCAGATCACCGGGCCGGACGGCACGCTCTACGCGCACGCCAGCACGACCTGCCTCGTCTTCGAGGGCATCTGACCGGGCCCGTTCCGGCATGTTCCTAACGGAACGCGGCGGGCCGGTGTGACCATAGGGTCATGGATGCCGAGGTGTTCCTAGACCAGCGCCGAAGTGACCGCGTATCTGCAGGGCTTCTGTGCCCCCGGGGTCACGCCGGTGGTGGACATCCTGGACCCGCCGCATTACGCCGATCCGGGCCGGCCGGAGATCGCGCGGCTCCAGGACGCGGCCCGCCACCAGGGGTATCCGGGTGGCCTGCTCCGCAAGTACGGCGTCAGCGACGGGCGCTTCTACGGCCAGCCGGGCATCGCCGCGGTCGCGTTCGGCGTGGACGGCGCGGGCCAGCACGGCCCCGATGAGTACGCCGACCTCACCACGGTGATGCCGTATTACCGCGCCCTGCGCGAGTTCCTCGGCGCGCCCGAAGCCGCCGCCGGCCGGCTAGAACGCGAGGTGCGTCGTCACCAGTGCCACCGGGGCTCACGGGGCGCCCGGATAGCGTGACGGCGCAGGTCCCGCTGGATTTCCCGGCCGAGCTTGCGGGTTTCCCTGCGGTTGAACAGGGCGCCCGCGGCGGCACCGGTGAGCATCGGGCCGAGGGAGAACGCGCTGCGGCCAGCCCGGAAGGCGAGCCGGCGGCGCAGCAGCCGGGCCAGCGGGGAGCCGGCCGCGAAGATCAGCCCGCCCTCGATCATGAACACCCCGCGGCGGTGGGCCCACGACGCGACGTAGGCGCTCATCCGCTCCGGGAACTTCCCCGGGGCCGGGGTTCCGTACACTTCGTGCAGCTCGGCGACGAGCTTGAGCTCGATCCCGACCAGGACCAGCGTCTCGGCCGCGATCTCGACCGGGAAGGCGGGCAGGACCGGCAGCGCCGCGGCCATGCCCGTCGCGCCGCCCGCGGCCGCCGCGGCGCGAGCCGCGCCCTCGATGAGCGCCTCGGCGATCTCGTCGGCCTCCTGGCCGGGAAATTGGGTCCGCAGCGCGGCCGCATCGCGGACCCTGAGCCGCGGCGCCATCGCGACCACATGATCGGCCAGCCAGGTGGTCCCGTCGCCCGCGCGCCGCTGCACGGCCCGCGTCCCGCGGCCGGCGGCGCGGGCGCCGGTGACCGCGGCCCTGGTGAAGGTGGTCACCAGCCTGCGCCGCTCGGCCTCCTGATTCGTCTCGCTGACGTCGGTCGCTACCTCGGCGGCCCGTGCCGAGATGTCGGTCGCGTCGGTTTCCGGTTCTGCCATGACCGATCTCCTACCCCTCATCCCCGAGTACCCACATGTCCTTGCCGACTGGCTCGCCCTAGTTCGGGCTGTACGGCGTGTTCCTGAGATCCGGCACCGGCCGCGAGGTCGTGGTGCGCAGCATGGCGCTCTCCCGCGACAGCAGCACGCGCTGCATGGCCAGGCGGCGCAGGGTGTCCGGCTCGGCCAGCATCGCCTGCCGCTCCGGCAGGTCGATGACCATGGCGGCGGCGACGATGAAGGAGAGCAACTCAGGCTCGTCGGGCAGGTCCTCGAGCCGGACGGTGGCGCCGCCCCACTCGGTCAGCGCGTCCAGGTACTCGCGGAACGCGGCCTGGATCACCTGGACGGCGGGCCCGGCCTCCGCCGGGCCGGGCGGCTCATCGGCGAGCATCTCGACCTCGCCCCGCAGGTACGGCCGGGTCCGGTCGAGCGTGAGCAGCCGGAACCGCTGGGTACCCACGGTGACGATGTCGAACCGGCCGTCCTCGTGCTCCTCCACCCGGCGCAGGGTGGCGACGCAGCCGATCTCGTACAGCGAGTGCACGCCGTCGATGCCGGTCTCGCGACCCTTGCGGATGGCGATCACGCCGAACCGGCGCGGCTCCGCCTCGTCGAGCAGGTCGCGGACGAGCTGCCGGTACCGCTCCTCGAAGATGTGCAGCGGCAGCAGCATGCCGGGGTAGAGCACCGCGCCGAGCGGGAAAAGCGGCAGCATCGTACCCATAACACGACAGTACTCGATTCGGCGCCGCGTTCCGAACCTCGTTCAGAACGTGAGGACGATCTTCCCGAGGATGTGGCCGCTCGCCAGCCGTCGGTAGGCGTCCCGGACCTGGCTGAGCGGGTACGTCGCGGCGATCGGCAGCTCCAGCTGGCCGTCCGCGATCAGCCCGGCCAGCTCGGCCAGCGTGCCCGCGCCGGCGCCGGCCGCGCTGCCCTCGGCCTTGACGCCGTACTCGGCCACCGCGTCGAACCTGACGATGGTGTCGATCCGGGACGGCTTGACGCCGAGTTCCAGGGCCAGCTGCACGTAGTCCGCGCCGAACGTGTCGATGAACGCGTCCACCGTGTCTGCCGCCTGCCTGATCCGCCCGGCCACCCCGTCCCCGTAGCCCACCGGGATCACCCCGTGCCCGGCCAGCCACTCGTGGTTCGCCGGGCTGGCCAGCCCGATCACGGCGGCGCCCGTCCGCCGGGCCAGCTGGACGGCCAGCGAGCCGACCCCGCCCGCCGCGCCGGAGACCACCACGGTGTCGCCCTCGGCCGGCGCGACGGCCCGGACCGAGGCGTAGGCCGTGGCCCCGGCCACGTTCAGCGCCCCGGCGACTTCCCACGGCACGCCCGGCGGCTTGGCGGTGAGGTTCCGCTCCTCGACCACGACGCAGGTGGCCTGGCTGGCCCGGTTGTCGGTGTAGCCGATAACCTCGTCCCCGGCCGCGAAGCCGGTCACCCCGGCCCCGGTCCCGGCCACCACCCCGGCCAGGTCACTGCCCTGCCCGGACGGGAACGTGGCGGGCCACCTGGAGTGCAGCAGGCCCTCGCGGATCTTGGCCTCGCCCGGGTTGATCCCGGCCGCCTTGACCTGGACCAGCACCTGGCCCGGCCCCGGCGCCGGGGTCGGCACGTCGACCACGTTCAGAACGTCGACGTCGCCGTATTCGTCGAACCGTACCGCCTTCACCCGCCTGCCTCCGTTCTCTTCAGACCCCTCAACTTCGCGCCGCCGTCCCGTATGCCCGTCCCGGCGCCGAGGGATCACCCGCGCAGCCGGTCGATGATCTCGGCGGCGGGCCGTTCGGTGGCCTGGCGGTAGCCCTGTCCCGCCCACAACGACATTTCCCCGCTGTCCCCGCGGGCCGCGGCGGCCGCGCGCAGCGGCCGGGTGGCGTTGTTGATCTCGGGATAGGCAGGCGGCGCGTCCGCGTGCTCGATGATGAACCGGTTGACCAGCCCGCGAGCCGGCCGTCCGCTGAAGGCCCTGGTCACGACCGTGGCGGTGTAACGCGGGTCGGCCAGGGCGGCCTTGTGCCGCGGGTGTGCCCCGCTTTCCGGGCTGCGCAGGAAGGCGGTGCCGCACTGCGCCGCCACCGCGCCCGCGGCCAGCACGGCCTGGACCTGGCGCGGGCCCATGATGCCGCCGGCCGCGATCTGCGGCAGCCCGGTGACCGCGGCGACCTCGCCGATCAGCGACAGCAGCCCCCGGTCACCGCCGGGCGCATCGTCGTTCACGAACGTCCCGCGGTGCGCCCCGGCCTCGTAACCCTGCACGCAGAGCCCGTCCGCGCCCGCCTCCGCCGCCAGCGCGGCCTCGGCCGGGCTGGTCACGGTGACGACGACCGCGCTGCCCGCCTCCTGCAGCGCCCTGATCACCTCGGCCGCGGGGCAGCCGAAGGTGAAGCTGGTGGCCGCGGGCGGGTCGGCCAGCAGGGCGGCGATCTTGCCGTCGAAGCCGTCGTCGTCCCAGCCGGCGTCGCCGCGTCCCGGGCCGAGGGAGCCGAGGTACCTGGCCAGCGCCGCGGCGTCGGGGTAGGGCCGGCCGGGGACGAAGACGTTGACGCCGAAGGGTTCGGCCGTGGCGGCCCGCACGGCGGTGATCTCGGCCGCCATCGCCTCGGGCGTCTTGTAGCCCGCGGCCAGCCAGCCGAGCGCCCCGGCCCGGGCGGCCGCCACCACCAGGCCGGCGGTGCTGGGGCCACCGGCCATCGGCGCCACCACGATCCGGCGGCGCAGCAGGTCCAGGAGCCCGTCACGGGCAGGCGAAGGCATCGGATCTAGAGCCTACCGCCGGCCGCAAGCCGAGCCGCCTTCGAATGTCAGTACCACCGGATAGGGTTTCGAGCGTGGCCGAACGCTGGGATCGCGAGCGAGTACTTGCGCTGGCACCCGACGCGCCGTCGCAACGGACCGCCCAATCGCTGGCGTCCGGCCGCGCCTGGCCGGCGACCGGGGCCGGGACCGGCGCGCTGTGGGGTGAATGCCGGGGCAGCGCCACCGCGCCGTACCGCGCCGTGGTCGACCTGTCCGGTCCCGCGTACCGGTGCACCTGCCCGAGCCGCAAGTTCCCGTGCAAGCACGTGCTGGCCCTGCTGCTGCTCTGGGTCGGCGGGGCGGTGCCGGAGGATGCCGCCGGGCCGCCCGGCTGGGCCGCGGGCTGGCTCACCGCCCGGGCCGCCACCGCCGGCCGCGCTCCGTCCGGTGAGCCCGAGGATCCACAGGCGACGGCGCCGAAGGACCCCAAGGCGGCGGCCCGCCGGGCACAGCAGCGCGAGACCCGGGTCGCGTCCGGCCTGGCCGAGCTCGACCGGTGGCTCTGCGATCAGGCGCGGCAGGGCCTGGCCGCCAGCCAGCAGGCCGGCTACGGCCACTGGGACGACATCGCCGCCAGGATGGTCGACGCGCAAGCCCCCGGCCTGGCCGAACGTCTCCGCGCCCTCGCCTCGGTCCCGCATTCGGGCGCGGGGTGGGACGGCCGGCTCCTCGAGGAGTACGCGCTGCTCCACCTGCTCGCGGTCGCGTACCGCCGCCAGGGCGAGCTGCCGCCGCCGCTGCGGGAGACCGTCAGGTCCCGGATCGGCTTCAGCCTCCGCCAGGCCGACGTGCTGGCCGGCGGGCCGCCGGTCAGGGACCACTGGCAGGTGCTGGCCCGCCGGGACCTCGAGCAGGACCGGATCCGGGCCCGCCGGACCTGGCTGCGCGGCCGCAAGACCGGCCGCGACGCCCTGCTGCTCAGCTTCGCGGCGGCCGGCCAGCCGCTTGACGACTCGCTGACCGTCGGCACCGACGCCGACGCGGACCTGGTGTTCTACCCCGGCGCCGTCCCGCTGCGCGCCGTCGTGCTGGCCAAGCACGACGACAGCCACGGCGGACCGCCGGACGGCGGGCCGGTCACCGGGCTGCTGGCCGGGTACGCGGCGGCGCTCGCCGCGGATCCCTGGCTGGACAGCTGGCCGGCCGTCGTTCAGGTTACGCCGGCCCGCGCCCCGGCCCCGGTCGTCCGTGACGCGGACGGCGACGCCCTGCCGCTGCACCCGGGCGCGGGCGACTGCTGGCCGCTGTTCGCGCTCTCCGGCGGCCGGCCGGTGACGCTGGCCGGGGAGTGGGCGCCGCGCGGCCTGTGGCCGCTGACCGCCTGGGACGAGGGCGGGCGGGCGGTACCGCTGTGAGCGCCTGGCCGGACCTGGTCACCGCGAGCCTTATCGGTACCGAACGGGCCGAGGTTCCCGCCACCGGCGTCCCTGGCCTGCCCGCCCCGGGCGGCGCCGGGCCGGGCAGGTCGGTTCCTGATGATCCGGCGGCCGCGCTGCTCGACCGGGCCGCGCTGCTGACGGTCGCGCGCCGGGGCGGCCGCCCGGCCGGGCACGCCGAGCCCCCGCCCGCAGCCGAGCCCGACCCGGCGCCCGCGGCGAGCCCGCCGGCTGGCCGCCGGCTCGCCCGGATACTCGGCGGGGAACACCCGGACCTGCTCGCCGAATGGCTGACCGCGGCGGTGGCCTGTGACCGGCGGGTCCCGGCTCACCTGCTGCCCGCGCTGCTCGACCGGGCCCGGCGGGTCTCGCCGTCGGACCCGGAACTGCGCCGCCTGTCCGCCGAGGCGGGCGGGTCGCGGGCCCGCTGGCTGGCCGGGCTCAACCCGGCCTGGACGTTCGTCACCGCGTACGCCGGGGCCGGCCAGGACGCCTGGCGGCTGGGCGGCACGAGCCAGCGGCGCGGCTACCTGACCGCGCTGCGCGCCCGGGATCCCGGGGCCGCCCGGGAACTGATCCTGCAGAGCTGGGAGGCGGCCGGGCCGGAGCGGGTCATGTTCCTGTCCGTCATGGCGAACGCCGCGCTGAGCCTGGCCGATGAGCCGCTGCTCGAGGCGGCACTGGACGACCGCGACGCCGAGGTACGAGGCTGGGCCGCGTGCCTGCTGGCCCGGCTGCCCGGGTCCGCCCTCGGCCGGCGGATGGCGAAGCGTGCCCTCGGCTGCGTGCGGGTCGACGCCGGCGTGCTGGAGGACCATCTGGTCATGAGCCCGCCGGTCCAGTGGGATACGGCCATGCGCCGGGACGGGCTGTCGCCGCGGGGCGGCGGCAGCCTCCAGCAGCTGGACGACCGGACCCACCTGCTGCTCGAGATCCTGGCCAGGACCCCGTTGCGGACCTGGACGCGCGAGTTCGGCCGCCCGGCGGAGCAGATCCTCGGCCTGCTGTCGGGCGCCTGGGCGCCGGTGCTGTTCACCGGCTGGTCCCGGGCGGCGATGGCCCAGCGCGACCAGGAGTGGATGATCGCCCTGATCAACTGGGCCCTCGCGGGCGGGCCGACGGGCGCCCGTTTCGGCGCCGAGACGCTGCGCCAGCTCGCCCGGCGGGTCGATCCGGCCCGCTGCGCGCGGGAGACGGCGGTCAGCCGCGGCGCGGAGATACCGGCGCCGATCCGGGACGCGATCAGCGTGCTGCGTTTCCGCTACGACATGCTGAAGGAGCTGCAACTATGACGACCGTGCTGGCTGAGCCACCGGACGCGGTCCTGCGGCCGCACGCGGAGCAGGAGCACCAGGCCGAGCTGGCCGCGCTGGCGGCTGGCGACGACCGGCCGCGGCCGCCGGGCTGGCGGCTGTCCCCGTGGGCGGTGACCACGTACCTGCTGGGCGGCACCGCCCCCGACGGCACCGCGATCACGCCGAAGTACGTCGGTTCACGCCGCCTGATCGAGGTCGCGGTGGCCACGCTGGCCACCGACCGGGCCCTGCTGCTGCTCGGCGTGCCGGGCACGGCCAAGACCTGGCTGTCCGAGCACCTGGCCGCGGCCGTCTCCGGCGACTCCACGCTGATGGTGCAGGGCACGGCGGGGACCCCCGAGGAGGCGGTCAGGTACGGCTGGAACTACGCCAGGCTGATCGCCGAGGGGCCGTCCCGGGACGCGCTGGTGCCGAGCCCGGTGATGCGGGCGATGGCGGGCGGCCAGATCGCCCGGGTCGAGGAGCTGACCCGGATGCCGTCGGACGTGCAGGACGCGCTGATCACCATCCTGTCCGAGAAGACGCTGCCGGTCCCCGAGCTCGGTACCGAGCTGCAGGCGGTCCGCGGTTTCAACGTCATCGCCACCGCCAACGACCGGGACCGCGGCGTGAACGACCTGTCCAGCGCACTGCGCAGGCGGTTCAACACCGTGGTGCTCCCGGTGCCCGCCTCGGCCGAGCAGGAGGTGGATATCGTCACCCGCCGGGTGGCCCAGCTCGGCCGTTCGATCGGGCTGCCGGAGACGCCGCACGGGGCCGAGGAGATCAGGCGGGTGGTCACGGTCTTCCGGGAGCTGCGCCAGGGCGTCACCGAGGACGGCCGGGCCAAGGTCAAATCGCCGAGCGGCACGCTGTCCACCGCGGAGGCGATCTCGGTGATCACCAGTGGCCTGGCGCTGGCCGCGCACTTCGGCGACGGAGTGCTGCGCCCGGCCGACGTGGCCGGCGGCATCACCGGCGCCGTCGTGCAGGATCCGGTCGCGGACCGGGTGGTGTGGCAGGAGTACCTGGAGACGGTCATCAGGGACCGCGATGAGTGGAGCGACTTCTACCGCGCCTGCCGCGACGTCGCCGCCCCGAATGGCTAGCACCGGCATCGCCGTCTACGGCGTCCGGCACCACGGGCCAGGTTCGGCCCGGTCGGTCCGGGCCGCCCTGGCCGGGCAGCGCCCGGACATCGTGCTGATCGAGGGGCCGCCGGAGGCGGACGAGCTGGCGGGGCTGGCCGCGGACCCGGACATGCGGCCGCCGGTGGCCTTGCTCGGCTACGTGCCGGGCGAGCCGCGGCTGGCGGCGTTCTGGCCGTTCGCGGTGTTCTCGCCGGAGTGGCAGGCGATCAGGTACGCGCTGAGCGCGGGGATCCCGGTCCGGTTCTGTGATCTGCCGGCTGCGCACCAGCTCCCGCTCAGGGAGATGGGAAGGGACGAGCCGCGGCAGCGCACCGATCCGGTGAGCGAGCTGGCCGCCGCGGCCGGGTACGACGACCCGGAGCGCTGGTGGGAAGACGTGGTGGAGCACGTTCCCGGGCCCGCGGTCTTCGACGCGGTGGCCGAGGCCATCTCGATCCTGCGGGCCGGCGCCGGCTCGGCCGGGGAGGCCGGGGCCCGGGACGCGGTCCGCGAGGCGCACATGCGCCGGGTGCTGCGCCGCACGGCCAGGGACGGCTTCGAGCGGATTGCGGTGGTGTGCGGCGCCTGGCACGTGCCGGCCCTGCAGCAGATGCCCTCGGCGGCCAGCGACGACCGGCTGCTGCGCGGCCTGCCGAAGGTGAAAGCCACCCTGACCTGGGTGCCGTGGACCTACGGGCGACTGTCCTACGACTCGGGTTACGGGGCGGGCATCCGCTCCCCCGGCTGGTATGACCACCTGTTCTCCTGCCCCGGCCAGCCCGTCGAGCGGTGGCTGGCCCGGGCCGCCGCCGCGCTGCGCGATGAGGGCATCCCCGCGTCATCGGCGCACGTCATCGAGTCCGTTCGGCTGGCCGGGGCGCTCGCCGCGCTGCGCGGCCGGCCGCTGGCCGGCCTGGAGGAGGTCACCGAGGCCGCCTGCGCGGTGCTCTGCGAGGGCAGTGAGCTGCTGGTCGCGCTCATCCAGCGGCGGCTGGTGGTCGGCGAGCGGCTCGGCACGGTGCCGCCCGCCACCCCGATGGTGCCGCTGCAACGGGACCTGCAGGATCAGCAGCGCCGCCTGAAGCTGCGGCCCGACGCGGAGCCGCGGGACTACGACCTGGACCTGCGCAAGCCGAACGACCTGGCCCGCAGCCGCCTGCTGTACCGGCTCGCCCTGCTCGACGTGCCGTGGGGTGCCACGCAGCAGGGCCGGACCAGGAACATCGGGACGTTCCGGGAAAGCTGGCAGCTGACCTGGCGGCCCGAACTCGACCTGGCGCTGATCGAGGCGAGCATGTGGGGCAGCACCGTCGAGGCGGCCGCCACCCAGCGGGCCCTTTCGATCGCGGACAGCGCGACCACGCTCGATGAGCTGACCGCGCTGACCGAGCGGTGCCTGCTCGCCGACCTCGGCGAGGCCCTGCCGGCCGTGCTCGCGGCGGTCCGGGACCGCGCCGCGCTCGACACCGACGTGACCCACCTGATGGCGGCGCTGCCGGCCCTGGTCCGCGCGGCCAGGTACGGCGACGTGCGCGGCACCGACCCGGCCCGGCTGGGCGAGGTCGCCACCGAGATGATCACCAGGATCTGCGCCGGCCTGCCGGCCGCGGTGGCGTCCCTCGACGAGCCGGCCGAGCAGGCCATGCGGGAGCGCGTCGACGCGATGCATTCGGCCACCGGGCTGCTCGCCGACACGACCAGCCGGGACCGCTGGCTGGACACGCTGGCGCGCCTGTCGGCACGCTGTCCCCCGCTGATCTCCGGGCGGCTGACCCGGCTGCTGCTCGACGCGGGCCGGGTCAGCCCGGACGAGGCCGGCCTGCGGATGTCCCGGGCGCTGTCCGCCGCCGGGCCCGCCCCGGCCGCGGCGGGCTGGGCCGAGGGGTTCCTGGCCGGCAGCGGCCTGCTGCTCGTGCACGACGAGAAGCTGCTCGCCCTGGCTGACGGCTGGCTGGCCGGGCTGACCGCGGACGCCTTCACCGCGGTGCTGCCCGCCTTGCGCCGGACGTTCGGCGGGTTCGCGCCGCCGGAACGGCGGGCGATCGGGCAGAAGGCGGCCCTTCTCGACGGCAGCGGACGCGGCCCCGCCGCGGTGGCGGACGCCGGCGAGGACCTCGATCAGGAGCGGGCGGCGCTCGCCACCGGGGCGGCGGCGCTGATCCTCGGCTGGCCCATGTCCTGCGGGGCGGTCCCATCATGAGCGACGGTTACGACGAGCGGATGCGGCGCTGGCGCCTGGTCCTCGGCGAGGCGGGGGTCACGATGCCGCTGAGCGGAGGCGAGGCGCGCATCGACGCGGCCCTGGGCGCCCTGTACGACTCCGACGGGAACACCGACCGCACTCCGAGCGCGCAGCGGCAGGCCGGGTTCGGCGCGTCGGCTCCGCGGGTCGCCCGCTGGCTCGGCGACATCCGCGCGTTCTTCCCGGTCAGCGTGGTCCAGGTCATGCAGAAGGACGCCATCGAGCGGCTGGGCCTGACCCGGCTGCTGCTCGAGCCGGAGATGCTCGAAGCGGTGGAGCCGGACGTGCACCTGGTCGGCACGCTGCTGTCGCTGAGCCGGGTGATGCCGGACCAGGCCAGGGAATCGGCCCGCGCCGTGGTCCGCGTGGTGACCAGTGACCTGGAGCGGCGGCTGGGCCAGCGGACCCGCTCGGCGGTGGCCGGGGCGCTGAACCGGGCCAGCCGGACCAGCAGGCCACGGCGGCCCGCCGACATCGACTGGGACAGGACGATCCGCGCCAACCTGCGGAACTACCTGCCCGACCAGCGGACCGTCGTGCCCGAGCGGCTGGTCGGCTACGCCAGGAAACAGCAGGCCGTGGCCCGCGACGTCATCCTCTGCCTAGACCAGAGCGGCTCGATGGCCTCCTCGGTGGTGTACGCCGGAGTGTTCGGCGCGGTGCTGGCCTCGATTCGGTCGCTGCGCACCTCGGTGGTCGCCTTCGACACCTCGGTCACGGACCTGACCGGACAGCTCAGCGACCCGGTCGACGTGCTGTTCGGTACCCAGCTCGGCGGCGGCACCGACATCAACCAGGCCGTGGCCTACTGCCAGCAGCTGATCACCCGCCCGGGCCACACGATCTTCATCCTGATCAGCGACCTGTTCGAGGGCGGCGACCGGGACCAGATGCTGCGCCGGATCGCGGACATGACCGCCGCGGGCACGCAGGTGATCGCCCTGCTCGCGCTGTCCGACGACGGCGCGCCGAGCTACGACCGCGACAACGCCGCCGCCCTGGCCGGGCTCGGCGTGACCGCGTTCGCCTGCACCCCGGACGCATTCGGGGACCTGATGGCCGCCGCCATCGAGCGCCGCGACATCGCACAGTGGGCGCAACGGCAGCACGCCGCCAGTGCCTGACGTCAGTCCTCGTGGGCGGGTACGTGGTCGTAGTCAGGGAGAACGCGATCCTGTTGGTGCAGGGCCAGTCCCCGGGCGTACCGGCGCGCCACGTCCGGCATGAGGGCCCTTTCGCCCCCCACGCCGAAGACCGTGCCCGCGTAGTCCAGCGGGCCCATGATGGCACGGATACGGTCCCAGTCCTGCGGTGGCACGAGCTCAGCGGGCTGCCCGCCGGCGAACCAGCCCATCGGCACCGCCGTCCCGGACGGGACCACGGTATTGACGTAGACCACCGCGTGGAACTCCACCTCGGCACCGGTTTCGATGCGGGCGCCGTTGAACACCACGGCGCCGGTCGCGATCCGGGTATCTCCCTCGATCACGCACCCGGTCAAGTGGGCGTGGGGGCCGATCACTACCTGGTCGCCGATGCGCATGTCCTGGTTCGGCACGCCCCGGATGACTGCGTTCTCCATGATCACGCAGTTCGCCCCGATCTCCACCGGGCCGCCCTCGGCAGTGATCACGGCGCCGAACAGCACCCGGCTGTGCGGGCCGACGGTGACATCTCCGGCCAGCACCGCCGTCGGCGCGATGTAGGCCGATTCCGCCACCTGAGGACCCCTCAGCCGGTGCTCCACGAACACCGCACCGCGCCCTACCACTCGGGGCGGAACCGAGTATTCATCCGCACCCATTCTCCACACCGGATATTCGTCAGCGCTCATGCCCATCACCCCACGTCGCGTGCCGAGGGAGCTATCGTATCTCGGCGGCTGATCAGCGACCATGGGTCATTGCCGGGTCCGGCGGCGGGCGAGCATCTGGCGTCTGGTGGCCGGCGTGCGGCCCGGCACGTCACTCTGGTCGATGAGCGTGAAGCCGGGCGGAAGGAGCGAAGCGGGCTCGCCCGGCGCCAGGCACCACTGCGGGGGCAGGTCGGGATGCGCGCGGCGGGCCTCGGCGGTCAGCGCGGCCCACGCTAGCAGGCCGCCGTCCGCCACGGCAGCGGCGGCCGCGGCGAACACGGCCGAGAGCCAGAAGCCGGTGCCCAGGACCAGCGCGTAGCGGCCCGGTTCCGGGGACCACGCGGCCAGGTCCGCGTGCACCAGCGTGACCAGCTGGCTCAGACCTCGCCGCCTGGCCTCCTGGCCGAGCAGCCCGAGCGCTACCTCCGAGACGTCCACCGCGGTGACCGGGCGCCCCTGGGCCGCGGCCAGCAGCACCGAGCCCGAGGGGCCGCAGGCCAGGTCGGCCACCGGACCCTCGGGCAGGTCCAGGGCGAGCGCCCGCACGGCCAGCGGATGCGGCGTGAAGGACGGCGCGGGCCCGGCCGCCCATTTCGCGTTCCACCTGACCCGGTCGGCGTGATCGCCGGGCCCGGGCCCGGCGTCCTCGGCGGACATGAACGTGGATACTACGGGGTATGTCCACTAGATATTTACGGCACTGAGTGTCAAAATAAACGATCAGGTACCTGGTTCAGCGCGCGAGGGAGACCGATGGCTAGCACACGCGAGTGGTTCGAGACGGTCGAGGAGGCGCGCCGGAGGGCGAGGCGGCGCCTGCCGAGACCGGTGTACATGGCCCTGGTGGCCGGGTCCGAGAAGGGCGTCACGGTGCAGGACAACCTGGCGGCGTTCAGCGAGCTCCGGTTCGCCCCGCCGCGCATCGCCAACCTGCCGGCCGGCCGGGACCTGGCCACGACGGTGCTCGGGCAGGAGATAGCGCTGCCGGTGATCGCGTCGCCGACCGGCGTCCAAGCGGTGCACCCCGAGGGCGAGGCGGGCGTGGCCCGGGGCACGGCCGAGGCCGGGACCGCGCTGGGCCTGAGCTCGTTCGGCAGCATGCCAGTGGAACGGGTGGCCGAGGTCAACCCCAAGCTGTTCTTCCAGACCTACTGGTCGGGCACCAGGGACCAGATCCTGCAGCGCACGGAGCGCGCCCGCCAGGCCGGCGCCAAGGGCCTGATCGTCACCCTGGACTGGTCGTTCGCCAACGGCCGGGACTGGGGCAGCCCGGCGATACCGGAGAAGATCGACCTGCGGACCCTGGTCCGGCTCGCCCCCGAGGGCATCCTCAAGCTCGGCTATGTCCGCGAGTGGCTCACCCATGGCGGCCTGCCCGACCTCACCGTGCCCAACATGGCCGCCCCGGGCGAGCCGGCCCCCACGTTCTTCGGGGTATACGGCGAATGGATGCAGACCCCGCCGCCGACCTGGGACGACATCGCCTGGCTGCGCGAGCAGTGGGGCGGGCCGTTCATGGTCAAGGGCGTCATGCGGCCCGACGACGCCCGCCACGCCGTCGACGTCGGGGCCACCGCGATCTCGGTGTCCAACCACGGCGGCAACAACCTGGACGGCACCCCGGCGTCCATCCGG
>Ga0335076_10004035_pt1 | contig 14815 bp, 16 predicted proteins | sample Lox_Sample_25_FD_206717 | JGI IMG/M metagenome (GOLD analysis project Ga0335076, IMG submission 206717) | Soil microbial communities from Loxahatchee National Wildlife Refuge, Florida, United States - Lox_Sample_2.5 | ecosystem: Environmental > Terrestrial > Soil > Wetlands | place: USA...
AGCCGAACGTGACCCGCGCCGCTTTGCCAGTTGCTCCGCAGGCGTGCGGTCTTCTCGAGGTAGCTGCTATGGGTGGCCGTCGTAGACATGCTTGCGCGTCCACGGCACGTTCGGGGCGCCGGAGCGCGCAAACAGCACTTGGAACAGCTGCAGCTTGCCCGTCGTGAACGCGGCGATCGAGCCCGTGAGATACAGGCGCCACGCGCGCACGAACGTCTCGTCGAACATCGCGCTGACTTTGTCGACATTCTCCTCGTAGCGCTCGAGCCAATGCTCGAGCGTGCGCGCGTAGTGCAAGCGGATATTCTCGACGTCGAGGACCGACAGCTCGTTCGGCTCGAACAGATCCATCATCTCGCGCAGCGTCGGGGGATGGGCGCCCGGGAAAATCCGCTTGTCGATCCACGCGTTCAGATGCCCAGCCCTATCCCGGCCGATGCTGTGCACGAGGCCGCGGCCTTCGGCGCCGATCGCGCGGCTCATCAGCGAGCCGAGCTCCTTGTAGTTGCCCGCGCCGACGTGCTCGAGCATCCCGATCGACACGAACGCGTCGTACGTGCCGGTCAGGTTGCGGTAGTCGTCCTCGACGAACTCGACGCGGTCCGTGAGCCCGAGTCGCTCGGACCACGCGCGCGCGTATGCGACTTGCTCGTGGGAAATGTTGAACGTGCGGACCTTCACGCCGTAGTTCTTCGCCATGAACAGCGCGAAGCCGCCCCAGCCGCTGCCGGCCTCGACGACCGTCTCGCCGGCTTTGAGCTGAAGCTTGCGGCAGACGTGATGCATCTTCGCCTGCTGCGCCTGCTCGATCGTCATGCTCGGATCTGCGTAGTAAGCGCAGGTGTATTGCAGCGCCTCGCGGTCGAGCCACAGCGTGTAGAACTCGTTGCCGATGTCGTAGTGGTGATGGATGTTGCGCTTCGACTCGGAACGGTCGGGCGTCATCGACCGCCCGCGCGAGAGCAGCGCTTTGAGCGTCGGGTGGTCGCTGCCGAGCTGATACGCGTCCTCGAGCAGTTGCTGGAGGTTGCCGCGGACCTCGATCCGGCCGGCACTGTACAGATCGCCGAAGTGCAGGTCGGTATGAGTCACGAGCTGAAACAGCGCCTTGCGGTCATGGATCCGGACGACGACGGTGCCGTCGCGCGGCGCAACGTCAGGCTCGTCCCAGAGCGCGACGCGGATGGACGAATCGGCGAGCCGTTTGACGATTTGGCTCACGAGCCAGCGGTCGATGCCCTTCGGGCTGTGTCGGTCTGCAGCGATGTCCGGCAGCTCGTGGTAGGCGGCGCCGGGGACGCCCAGCGGTTCGTTTCGTGTTCTGTCCATCGTTATAGTTCTCCGCGAGGTTCACTGAGCAACGTATTGTGCCAGCAGCCGCGGGGCCGTGGAAACGCCGCCCGGGCGCCGATTTGCCAGAATCCCGTCGGCGCGGCCGTCAATCGCAGGTGAAGTCCTCCGCCCCGAGCGGTCGGCACATGTTAGGCCAGCCGTATTTGCGCCAATAATCGACGACCCCGAGATCATGAAGCAGCGCCTTGAATTCGGGCAGGCGCCGCGCGGCGGCGAACTGCGGTTGCCATACGATCGAGAGGTTGCCTCCTCGCATCGTCACGGACGCGCGAATGGCGCTCAGCGCGAACGCCGGGTCGCCGAGCAGCGCCGCCCACAATGCTACGGCGCGCAGCGTCACGGGATCGGCGCCGGCGTACTTCTCCCGCAGCACGCGCAGCGCTTCCTGCGGCGCGTCCAGGAGCGCGAGCATCTCGGCATCGAGCGGTGCGCCCGTGACGATGCGTCGCGCCGCGTCCACCTCGTTGCGGGCGAGCAGCGCGTGCATCATGGTGTCGTTGCCCAGTGGCCACGGGCTGAAGAGCCGCCTGCCGATCTCGTACTGCTCGGCTGCGGTTGGAAAGTCGCCGATGAGCACGTTTGCCAGCACGAGAAAAGCGAGTGCCGTTGGGTTCTGCGGCACGGCCGTGCGTGCCTCCTGGAGGATCGAGCGCGCGAGTGCGAAATTTCCCATCGCGAGCTGCAAGACGGAGTAGGCCGGGACGTCGCCGAGCGGCGTGTTCAAACTGAGCGCGGTGCGAAACGCCGCTTCGCTGCCGATCCAATCGTTCACGACGAACAGCGCGAAGCCGAGCGAGGCGTAGGGCCGGCCGAGCGTCGGATCGATCTCCACCGCTCGCCGTGCGGATTCCATGCCGATCTCGCGGTGCTTCGCCGCGTTCGACGGATCGAAAAAACCTGCGACGAGGTGGGCGTCCGCTCGGAGCGCCCAGGCAAGAGCGAAGCCGGGATCGAGCGCGATTGCCTGTTCCACGTCCGCGATGGCCTGCGGGCTGGCCGTGGGCGTCTGCTGCCAGTAGAGCGCGGTCGCGGACAGGTAGAAGTCGTAGGCTCGAACCGACGACGTCGGTGGCCGATGGACACGCTCGCGCTCATCCGGGAGAAGCTCTGCTTGCAACGCCTGAGCGACGTTCATCGCGATGTCGCTCTGGATCGCGAAGATGTTGCTGAACGCGTGCTCGTAGGAGTGCGACCACAGGTTCTCGTCGGTGTCGCCGTCGACGAGTTGCGTCGTGACGAGCACGCGCCCGTCCGCATAGCGAACGCTTCCTTCCATGATGGTGTCGACGTTCAGCTCGGACGCGATTTCCGAGGCGCCCTTCCGTGTGCCGAGATACTGCTGCATGGTCGTGCGCGACAGCACGCGGAGGAATCGAAGCTTCGTCAGCTGGTTGAGGATCTCCTGATGAATCCCGGTCGCGAAATAGGCGTCGGCCGAGTTGGTGCTGAGGTTCTCGAACGGTATGACCGCGATCGAGCGCGAGTGTCGCGCGCCATGTCGTGGTGTAGACGAAGCGCCCGGGACGCGTGCCGCCGCGGTCGCGGCGCCGCCTGCGAGTTTTCCTCCCGGCCGCGCTTGAGTCGCCGCGCGTGGCTGCAGGGCGGAGACGTTCGTGGTCCCGCCGCCGTGCGGCGGCTCGCCGCGTCGCACGCGCCGCGCTTGCACGGGCGACGGCAGGCCCTTCAGCTGCAGACGACCTGCGTCCTCGAACTCGAACCCGCCGCGGCCTTGGCTCAAGACGCGCACGAGGTCCGAGCACAAGATCTCGTTCGGCTCTGCCGCGGCTTGCAATCGCACGGCTTCGATCACGGGCATGCCGAAGATGTCGCCGCTTTGCTGCTTCACGTCGCCGGCTGCTAGGCCTATGCGAATGTCGACCGGCGCGAGCGCATCGGGGGACGAGCGATACGCCGCGAAGTCGGCGAGCATCTTCGCGGCGGCGCCGAGCGCCGCGGTGGCCGATTGAAACGTTGCGAGCACGCCGTCACCGGTGTGCTTCACGACGCGTCCGCCGGCCGAGTCGATCACCCGGCGCAGCAGCGTATCGTGCACTTCTTGCAACGTGTCGGCGGCTTCCTCGCCGAGATCCGCGCGTGTGGCCGTAGACCCGACCCAGTCGCTGCTGAGAACGATGACGAGGTCCGTGGACATCCGCTATAGGAGGTGACGGCGGGCTCAATTTACATATATAGCACGAGCGCCCGCCGGCCCCCCATGGGCAGGGGCTGGTCGTCAGGGGCGCCGGCGGTCACCGAGCCCTGCCGCGGGTCGAGCGGGGTATCGAGTGCTGTAAGATAATGGTGTTGAAACAACGGTAGCCCGCACCGACGTAGGGCATGGCTCGCCGCTCGCTCATGGCAACCCGATGACGCATTCCGTAGCACACTGGCAAACGCAGGCGACCGTGAAGGATCGGGCGAGCCGCCCGCTGCGCGACTTGCGGATCTCGGTCATCGACCGGTGCAATTTCCGCTGCCCCTACTGCATGCCCGTCGAGCACTACGGCGAGCACCACCAGTTCCTGCCGCGGTCTCACTGGCTCACCGCCGGCGAGATCCGCCGCGTCGCGGGCCTGTTCGTCCAACTCGGCGTCAAGAAGATCCGGCTCACGGGCGGCGAGCCACTGCTGCGGCGCGACATCGTCGAGATCGTCGAGGCGCTCGCGGGTCTCGAGGGCGTCGAGGATCTCGCGCTCACGACCAACGGCACGCGCCTCGCCGAGCATGCGGACGAGCTCAAGGCCGCCGGCTTGAAACGGCTCACGGTGAGCCTCGACAGTCTCGACGAGCGCGTCTTCAAGGAGATGAACGGCGGCCGCGGGGACCTCGCGACCGTGCTCGCGGGCATCGACGCCGCGAACCGCGCGGGTTTCGCGCCGCTGAAGATCAACGCCGTGATCGAGCGCGGCAGGAACGATCACACGGCCCTCGACCTCGTCGAGCGCTTCCGCGGCACGGGCACGATCGTGCGCTTCATCGAATACATGGACGTCGGCACCGTGAACGGCTGGCGACCCGAGCAAGTCGTGCCGTCGAAGGAGCTCCTCGCGAGAATCGCGGCGCGCTGGCCGGTCGAGCCGCGCGACAGCAACTATCGCGGCGAGGTCGCGAAGCGCTACGTATTCAAGGACGGGCAGGGCGAGATCGGCTTCATCTCGTCGGTGAGCGCGCCGTTCTGCGGCGATTGCCATCGTGCGCGGCTGTCGGCCGACGGCACCGTCTACACGTGTCTGTTCGCCTCGCGGGGCACGGAGCTGCGCAGCGCGCTGCGCGCCGGAGCGAGTGACGCGGACCTCGTCGGCTTGTTGCAGAACGTCTGGCGCAATCGCGACGACCGCTACAGCGAGATCCGCGGCCGGCTGCTGGAGCACAAGAGCGACGACGGCGCGAAGAAGACCGATCGCGTCGAGATGTACCGGATGGGCGGCTGATGCTCACGCACGTCGACAAGGCGAACCGGCCCACGATGGTCGACGTCGGCGACAAGGCCGTGACGACGCGCACGGCGACCGCCCGCGCGCGCGTCGTGTTTCCGGCCGACACGGTGGTGCAGTCCGGCGAGGCGCTGCGCACGAAGAAGGGTCCGGTGTTCGATACGGCGATCATCGCGGGCGTGATGGCCGCAAAGCGCACGCACGATCTGATCCCGTTTTGTCATCCGCTGCCGCTCGAGGACTGCAAGGTCGAGATCGCCTGGGGCGCCCCGGACGAGGTCGTGATCGAGTGCTCTGTGCGCGCGACGCACAAGACGGGCGTCGAGATGGAGGCGCTCACGGGCGCGAGCGTGGCCGCTCTTACGATCTACGACATGTGCAAGGCGCTCACGCACGGCATCGAGATTCGCGACGTCGCGCTGCTGTCGAAGACCGGCGGCAAGCGCGACTACCGGAAATGATCAACGTCACCGCGCGCTACTTCGCCGCGTTCCGCGAGCGCGCGGGCCGCGACAGCGAGCCGCTCACGACGGACGCGCGAACGGCCGCCGAGCTCTATGCCGAGCTCGCGCGCAAGCACGGCTTCGCCGATTCGATGACGCGCTGCAAGGTCGCGATCAACGACGAGCTCGCGGCTTGGGACGTGCGGCTGTCAGCGGGCGACGAAGTGCTGTTCTTCCCGCCGGTCGCCGGCGGTTGAGCCGTTCCTCTTTGCGATGAGCTTCAAAATCACGTCCGGCGCGATCGATCCCGTCGAGCTCAAGCGCTCGCTTCATGCCGACTCCGCGGGCGCGTGCGTCATGTTCGAAGGTTGGGTCCGCGATCACAACGACGGCTCCGCCGTCGTCGCGCTCGAGTACGAGGCGCACGCAGCGATCGCCGAGCAAGAAGGCGCGAAGATCGTCGGCGAGGCGCTCGCGCGCTTCGCGGTAACGGCCGCGCGCTGCGAGCACCGCGTCGGCAAGCTCGCGATCGGCGACTGCGCGGTCTGGGTCGGCGTCACGTCGGAGCATCGCGGCGCCGCGTTCGACGCGTGCCGCTACATCATCGACGAGACGAAGCAGCGCGTGCCGATCTGGAAGAAAGAGCACTACCGCGACGGCCAATCGGGCTGGGTGAACTGCGCCACGCGCACGGAGGCGCCGGCTGGGATCCCTCGCTAGTTCACCGGCACGAGCTGAACGATTTCCATGTCGACGAGCCTCGAATCGTCGACCGAGTCGAGCTTGTTCTGACGCATGATCGTCTTCAGCTCGGCGACGTACGCCGTGCCGCGTTCAGAGTAGCGGTTCATCGTGTCCACGAGGTCGCGGCCGCGCGGTCGTTCGCCGTGTTCGCGACCTTCCGCGCGCTTGCGTCGAAAGTCCGCGTACGCATCGTGAGTGTTCAGGTTGAGCGCGTACGACCAAGCCGACAGCCCGGTCGACTGGAACGCTGCCACGCGATGGTCGCCGTGCGTCTCGGTTCGCTGCTCCTCCGGCTGGATACCGCCGGCGAAGGACCACTGACCGAACAGCGAGTTGCCCACATCGGCGAAACGCGACGTCCCCCAGCCGCTCTCGATCGCGCCCTGCGCGAGCTCGAGCGACAGCGGGATCGCGTCGACGCGGCTCAAGAGCTCCGCGCCCTCGGTTGCGTCGATCGGCCCCGGATCTGCGCCGGGCACTTCGTACGTGAGTGCGAGATTGGCGAGCCATTCGCGATCGTCGGCCGCAAGGGCTCGGCCCGCGGCCTGGCTCGCCAGCAGCTCCTGCGCGTGCGAACGATCTTCGAGAATTCGCTCGTTTACATAGAGCGCGACCGGAGCGAGAAGCCGGAAGAAAAGGCTCTTCTTCTCGCCGATCGGGACTCGCTTGGAGTGCGTTTCGCGCCAGGAGGTCGGCACGTCCGCGAGGTAGAGGCGCGGTACTTCGTGCACGCCGCTGTGCCAAGCCTTCGACGTGTAGTGATAGCGCTCGAACACCGACTCGAAATCGCCCACGGAGCGAATCTCGATCTACTGCCCGATGGTCTGTCCGGTGGCCGCAGCCGACGCGCCGAGCGCGAGCGCCGCGATCGGGACGGCGACCGACGAGAGTCGCAAGTCCTTCATACGCGGGCGAGGTCCTCCACCGTGTCTATGTCCAGCTCCGCCTCGGGCATCTCGACGAGAGTGAGCTCGGGAGCGTTTCGAAGCAGTGCGCGCGCGCCGACATCGCCCTCGAGCGACCGAGCCACGCGCCAGAGACGCCGCGGCAAGATCGCGGGCACCCCCGCGCGACCCGCGTAGTGAGCGGCGGCCGGGACACGAGGCCGCTTGCGCCACGCGCTGATCAAGCGAGACAACGCCGCCGCGTCGACGTGGGGCTGATCGACGACCATCACGAGCGCGGCGGGCGCCGAGCTCGGCAGCGCGGCGAGGCCGGTCCGAAGGGAGCCCGCGAGACCCGTGCGCCAAAGCGGGTTGTAGACGACGCAGGCCGAGCCCGCGCCGTTCCCCGCGCGCTGCGCCGCGCGCCGCAGCACGTTTCGGAGCCGGAGTGCGCCGGCGCCGAGGACGACCACCGTCGCGGCGTCGGGACCGAGGGCGCCGCGCGCCGATGCGAGCGCGTTCAGGAGTAGAGGCTGGTTGCCGCGGCGCACGAGCTGCTTCGGCCGGCCGAGCCGCCTCGACGCGCCGGCCGCGAGCAATACGCAAGATAACGGCGCGCGTCGTCGGGCTCCTGGCTTCGTCACGTTTTGACTATACTCAACCCCATGTCGAATATCCGCCTAGGCATAGCGCGCCACGACGAAGCGGCGTCGATCGCGAGCATGTCGCGGCATCTGATCGAGAACGGCTTGCCGTGGTCGTGGAACGAGCAGCGGATCGTGCATTGCATGCGCAATCGCGAGTGCATCGTGCTCGCTGCGCGCGACCGCCGCCGGCTCGTCGGCTTCGCGATCATGGAGTTCTACGAAGAGCACGCGCACCTGAGCCTGCTCGCGGTGCAGCCCGGCTATCAGCGTCTCGGCGTCGGTCGGCAGCTGCTCGAGTGGCTCGAGGCGTCCGCGCGGACGGCCGGCACGTTCGGCGTGCATCTCGAGCTGCGCGCAAACAACGACGGCGCACGCCGCTTCTACGAGCGTCTCGGCTATCGCGAGGTCGGCCGCAAAGCCGCCTATTATGGTGGCCGCGAGGACGCGCTGCGGATGCTGCACAACCTCGCGGTCGCGCCGAGCTCGCGCGCCGCGTCGCCATGACGGCGAGTGAGTCGCGCGGGCTCGAGCCGCTCGAGATCGCCGTTCTCACCGTCTCCGACACCCGCGACGAAACCACCGACAAGTCCGGCGCTCTGCTCGTGTCGCGCTTGCGCGCAGCCGGTCACCGGCTGGCGGAAAAGGCGATCGTGCGCGACGACGTCTATGCGATCCGGGCGATCGTCTCGCGCTGGGTTGCCGATGAGAAGGTCGAGGTGATCATCACGACCGGAGGCACCGGGCTCACGGGCCGCGACGGCACGCCCGAAGCCGTGCGGCCGCTGCTCGACAAGACGATCGAGGGTTTCGGCGAGCTGTTCCGCACGATCTCGTACGAGGAGATCGGACCGTCGAGCCTGCAGTCGCGCTGCGTCGCGGGCGTCGCGAACGCCACGTACGTGTTCTGCTTGCCGGGCTCGTCGAACGCGTGCGCGACCGGCTGGGACAAGCTGATCGGCCCGCAGCTCGACTCGCGCACGCGGCCGTGCAATCTCGCGGAGCTCATTCCACGTCTGAAGGAATAGCGTCGCGAGGAGTGCGAGCCGAGTCGGCCCTTCGCGCATCGTGCCCGGCGCGCGCAACAGCCGAAGTCGCGCCGTCGACGTCCGTCGGCAGGATCGCTAAAGCCCAGCCGTTCGCGAGCACTCGTTGACGGTCGCGCAGCTCGGGGGCAAGCTCGAGCTCGACTCGCTACCGGCGGATAACAAGGAGAACCACGATGACTCTTACGGGCGGATGCCTTTGCGGCGCGGTGCGCTACACCATTTCGGGGGACTTGATCTTCAGCGGCAAGTGCTACTGCGAAGACTGCCGCAAGGTGGGCGGCACGGGCCACGGCTCGATATTCGCGGTGCCCGAGTCGGCCGTGCAGATGACGGGCAAGCTCACGGAGTACAAGAAGGCGGGGGGCAGCGGTCAGCCGATCACGCGGCGCTTCTGCCCGGTCTGCGGCTCGCGGATCGCATCCGTCCCGGCCGTCATGCCGGGCGCCATGCTGATCACGGCGTCGTCGCTCGACGATCCCGAGAAATTCGTTTCGCAGATGAGCATCTTCACGTCGCGTGCGCCGAGCTGGGATCGCCCGCCGGCCGATACGCCTTCGTTCCCGGAGATGCCGCCCGCGCAGCACTGACGTAGCGCCGCTGCTTTCGGAGCGCGCCGCGGCGCTGATCCCGGGCGGCGCGCACCCGTCTTCGACCTGTTCGATCGAGCGCGACAGCTCGGGCGTCGGCATGGGCGGCTGCCGTCCGCGCTCGCGGCGCGGCTCGAGGGGCTCGGCATGCCGCCACCGCCGTGGCCGTAATGCAGCGGGCGGCCCATTGCAATATCATTGATATCGTTTTCGATCCGAGGGGTGGCCCGGAACGGGGCCTGAGAGGTTGGCGGCGTCCAACCAACCCTTTGAACCTGATCCGGTTAGTACCGGCGAAGGGACGGAACCATCCGCCTCCCCTGAGCTAGTTTGAACGAACCGGGTCTCGCTCGCAGAGGAGATCCGCAGTGCGATTTTTCCACCTTTTTTGGCGCGTCGCGACGTTCTTCGCGGCGACGCTCGCGACGGCGTGGTCCGGCACCGCGCTCGCGCAGCAGAGTCACGACGCCGGATCGTCGCAGACGCCGGCCTCGCCGCCGGCCGCGTCGCAGCCGCAGACGATCGACGAGATCGTCGTCACGGCGGATTTTCGCGGCACGAAAGTGACGGAGCTTCCCACGAGCGTGAGCGTGATCGACGCCGCGCAGCTCCGCGCGACGACGGTCGAGCACTTCGAGGAAGCGATCCGCGAGGTGCCGAACCTGAATCTCTCGGGCGAAGGCTCGCGCGCGCGCTACTTCCAGCTGCGCGGCGTCGGCGAGCTCGAGCAATACGACGGCGCACCGAACCCGTCCCTCGGATTCATCGTCGACGACATCGACTTCTCGGGGCTCGGCAGCATCGGCACGCTCTACGACGTCGACCGGGTCGAAGTTCTGCGCGGCCCCCAAGGCACGCGCTACGGCGCGAACGCGCTCGGCGGGTTGATCTACATCCGCTCGGCGGACCCGACGGATCAGCTGTCGGCGGATTTCGAGGCGACCGGCGGCAGCGACGACATGCGCGCGGTCGGCGCCGCGGTCGGCGGCCCGCTCGGCGACAAGGCGGGCTTCCGCGTCTCGTTGCACGACTTCAAGGAGGACGGCTTCCGGCACAACGTGTTCCTCGATCGCGACGACACGTACGGCCGCGACGAGCTCGGCTTCCATGGCAAAGTGAATTGGAAGCCGACCGACCGCGTGTCCGTCGACTTCGCGGCGCTCTACGTCGACGTCGACAACGGCTACGACGCGTGGGCGATCGACAACGGCTTCAACACGTACTCCGACAAACCGGGCAAGGATGCGCAGCGCTCGACCGCGGGCTCGATCCGCGTGCAAGCCCAGCTCGACAAGATCGACATCGTGAGCATCACCGGCATCGCCGACACTCACGCGATCCTCAGCTTCGATGCGGACTGGGGCAACGACGCGTACTGGGCGCCGTACACCTACGACTTCATCTCGGACAACGTGCGCGATCGGCGGACTTACAACCAAGAAGTTCGCGTGCTCTCGAAGCCCGGTGCGATCGCGAACGGCCGCGGCGACTGGCTCGTCGGCGTCTATGCGCTGAATCTGAGCGAGACCAACGATCATCTCGACCAAGGCGTGTATCGCGATCCGATCTGCGGCCCGGCCTGCGACATCGACCTCGATAGCCCCGTCACGAGCCGCTACGACTCGACCAACGTCGCGGTGTTCGGCCAGGTGCGATTCGCGCTCGGCGCGCGGCTCGAGCTCACGACCGGGCTCCGTGCCGAACGGCGCGATGCGAGCTACGACGACAGCTCTGACATCCACTTCAATCCGCGCGACGACATGGACGGCGGCGAGCTCGCGTTCTCGTGGCGGCTCGCGGCCGGCCGGTCGGCGTATCTGCGCTTCGCGCGCGGCTACAAGGCCGGCGGCTTCAACGTGTCGCTCGCGGGCGTCGACTTCTCGACGATCGACAACGCGCTCGTCACGCCGCAGGAAATACAGTACGGGCCCGAGTACCTCACGAGCGCGGAGAGCGGCTATCGGTTCGCGTCCGCCGACGGACGCCTGAGCGCGGACGTCGGCGTGTTCTACGCCCTTCGCGAGGACGAGCAGATCAAGATCCCGCTGCAGCTGCGGCTCGGTGATCCGTCGTCGTTCCTGTTCGTGACCGCGAACGCGGAGCGCGCGATGCTGTCGGGGCTCGAGGGCACGTTCGACTGGCGCGCGACCGAGCGGCTCAACTTCTCGGCCGCCGTTGGGTTGCTCGACACGAAGATCGAGCGCTTCTCGCTCTTTCCAGAGCTCGAGGGGCGCGAGCAGGCGCACGCGCCGCCGTACACGTTCTCGCTCGGCACGGAGTACCGCGTGCCTTCGGGCTGGTTCGGGCGCGTCGACGTGAGCGGCATGGGCGCGTTCTTCTACGACTACGGCTACGACATAAAGTCGAAGCCGTACACGCTGACGAACCTCAAGGTCGGACGCGACTGGCAACGCTGGAGCGTGTCGCTCTGGGCCCGCAACGTGTTCGACACGCGTTACTTCGTGCGCGGCTTCTACTTCGGCAACGAGCCGCCCGACTTTCCGAACAAGCTGTACACGCGGCTCGGCGATCCGCGCCAATATGGCTTCACGCTCCGCTATCGCTTCTAGGAGACCGACATGCGCGTCACGGTGGAAATGAGCCTCTATCCGCTCGCTACAGATGCGCTCGACAAGATCCTCGGGTTCATCGGCGTCGTGCAAGGCGACGAGCGGCTCGAGGTCGTCGTGAATCAGATGAGCACGCAAGTGCGCGGGGAGCTCGGCGCCGTGCTCGACGTGCTGCGAGCCGCGCTCGAGCGCAGCTTCGGGGCCGGCGGCTCGCAGGCGCTCGTCGTCAAGTTCCTGAACGCCGACTTGCCGATCGGCGAGCCGCCCGTGCTCGAGCCGCCGCGCGTCTCGCGTCGATGAGCGCGTCTCCGGCGGGCTCGTCTTTGCTCGATTCGCTCGCGGCGGCGGTGGTCGCGATGTCGTGGCTCGAGATCGCCTCGGTCGCGTTCGCGCTCGCGTATCTCGTGCTCGCGGTGCGGCAGAACATCGTCTGCTGGGCCGCGGCGCTCGTCAGTACGCTGCTCTCGCTCGCGCTCTTCTACGATGCGCGCCTGTATCCCGAGACCGCGCTGCAAGTGTTCTACGCGGTCATGGCGGTGTACGGCTGGTGGCAGTGGCGGCACGGAGGCACGCCCGGCGAGCGCGCGGTGGTCGATCTGCCCGTCAGCGTTTGGCCGTTGCGCTATCACGCGCTTGCGGTCGGCGGTACGGTCGCGGTTGCGCTCGCGCTCGGTATCGTGCTGTCGCACACGAACGCCGCGTTCCCGTATCTCGATTCGTTCACGAGCGTCGGCGCCGTGATCACGACCTACATGGTTGCGAAGAAGATCCTCGAGAACTGGGTCTACTGGCTCGTGATCGACGGGATCACGCTCTACATCTACTGGCAGCGCTCCCTGTATCTGTACGCCGCGCTGTTCGTCGTCTACCTCGTGCTGGTCGTCGTCGGCTTCTATCGCTGGCGGCGCGATTGGCAAGCGCAGACGGCGCTCGCGGCGTGATGGACGCGAATAGCGCCGAGTCGGTGCGCGCGGCGCTCGGGCGCGTGCTCGGAGCGGACGTTGCGCGCCGTGCGACGGTTTGGACGCTCGAGGGCGGCATGAAGCGCCGCAGCTATCTCGTCTCCACGGACGGCCGCCAGTGGGTGCTGCGGCTGCCGGCGCCCGGCGCCGAAGCCCTGCTCGATCTCGATACCGAGGCGCGCGTGATGCGCGCGGCGGCGGCCGCCGGACTCGCGCCCGACGTCGCCGCGGTCGATGCCGCGGCCGGCATCTTGCTCACCGACTATTGCAAGTCGGCGCGTGCTTGGACTCCGACCGACGCGCGCCAGCCGCGCAACGTCGAGCGCGCGGCCGCGCTGTTGCGTGCGCTGCACGCGGTGCGCGTCGCCGCGCCGGCGTTCGCAGCGGAGCGGATCGCGCGCGGCTACGTCGCCGCGTTCGCGCGTGCGGCCGACGGTGACGAGAGCGCGCGAAGCGCGGGCGGCTTGGGCGTGGCGTGGCCGCAGGTCGTGCCGCGCGACCGGCGGTGGGCCGACGAGCTGCTCGAGCTCGCGCGGCACTACGACGCCGCCCATCCGCCGACCGCGCTCTGTCACAACGACCTCGTCGCGGCCAACGTGCTGGACGACGGCAGGCTCGTGCTCGTCGACTTCGAGTACGCGGTGCGCGCCGCTCCGATCCTCGACCTCGCGGGCCTCGCGGGCATGAACGACTACGGCGCGCGCGAACGCCGCGACCTGCTCTCCGCGTACCGCGGCGAGGATCGGCCGGGTTTCGCGGAGACCGAGCTCGACAAGATCGTCCGGCTCGTGCGTCTCATGGCGTACTTCTGGGCACGGCTCGGCGAGCTTCGCACGGCCGATGCGGCCTCGTATCGCGAGCTGGCGTCCGACCTCGCGAAGAAATTGAGCTAGCGGCGGCAGCGATCGTCGCCGCTCGAATCCGGCAGCCCGCGGCGCCGGGACGGCGCAAGCGCCTGTGGTAATCTCGCGCGCCATGGCCACCGAATCGCGCGCGCTGACCGTCAACGAGCTCATCGACGACCGACCCGCGAGCGCTTTTCAAATCGGCGCGATCGTGCTCTGCGGCCTCGTGATCCTGTTCGACGGTTTCGACACGCAGGCGATGGGCTTCCTCGTGCCGTCGATCGCGGCCGAGTTCGGCGTTCCTCGCGCGACGTTTGGGCCGGCACTCTCGGCCGGCCTGTTCGGACTGATGTTCGGCGCGATGGCGGCGGGTCCGATCGCCGACCGTTGGGGGCGCAAGTCCGCAATCGTGCTCTCGGTGCTCGTCTTCGGCGTCATGTCGCTGCTCACCGCACGCACGAGCACGCTGAACGAGCTCATCGTGCTGCGCTTCTTGACCGGGCTCGGACTGGGCGGCGCCATGCCGAACGCCGTCTCGCTCGCTTCGGAGTACGCGCCCAAGCGATTGCAGCCGATGTTCGTGTCCGCGATCTTCGTCGGCATGGCGGGCGGCGCGGTCGTCGCAACCGCGGTCGGCGGTCTGCTGATGCCCGTATGGGGATGGCGGTCGGTGTTCGTCGTCGGGGGCCTGTTGCCGCTCGTGCTCGCGGTTCTGCTCCTCGTGGTGCTGCCCGAGTCGCTGCGGTTCCTCGCGGTCGCCGGCGCGAATCGCGAGCGGATGTCGGCGATCATTCGCCGCATCGCGCCCGAGGCCGCGAACCTGCCGCTCGCGCCGCCGTCGCCCTCCGAGCGGCTCGAAGGCATCCCTCTCCGGCATCTTTTCACCGGCGGACGAGCTGTCGGAACGGTGCTTCTGTGGATACCGTTCTTCATGAATTTGCTCATTCTTTACTTCATCCTGAGTTGGCTGCCGAGCTTGCTCAGCGACGCCGGCATGCCGGTCTCGGCGGGCATCACCGCGGTCGCCGCATTCAGCATCGGCGGGATCGTCGGCACGCTGCTGCAAGGGCCATTGATGAAGGCACTCGGCGTGTATACGCCGATGGCCGTCGAGTTCGTTTTGTCGATCGCGCTCGTCGTGCTCGCGGCGCAGATCTTCGCGAGCTTCGAGCTGATGATCGCCGTCACGTTCTTGCTCGGCGTCTCGGTGCAAGCGGCGCAGGCGGGCCTGAACGTGCTCGCCGCGATGTACTACCCGACCGCGATGCGCTCGACGGGCGTCGGTTGGGCGCTCGGCATC
>Ga0335076_10004036_pt1 | contig 14815 bp, 13 predicted proteins | sample Lox_Sample_25_FD_206717 | JGI IMG/M metagenome (GOLD analysis project Ga0335076, IMG submission 206717) | Soil microbial communities from Loxahatchee National Wildlife Refuge, Florida, United States - Lox_Sample_2.5 | ecosystem: Environmental > Terrestrial > Soil > Wetlands | place: USA...
GGCAGAATTCGTCTCCCATAGAGTATTTCGAGAAGGATTCTTGCGCCGTGGAGCTCGACCGCTACGACCGCGCCATTCTGCGCCTGCTGCAGGAGGACGCGCGCATGACCAACTCCGCGCTCGCCTCGCGCGTCAGTCTGTCGGAGTCGGCGACGCTGCGCCGCGTGCGCTCGCTCGAGGAGTCAGGTCTGATCGAGGGCTACACCGCGCTCGTCGACCAGCAGCGGGCCGGATTCCCGGTCAACGTCTTCGTGAGCATTACGCTCGACCGCCAGAGTCGCACGGGGCTCGAGGCTTTCGAGAGCGCGGTGCGACAGGTGCCGGAGGTGATGGAGTGCTATCTCATGACCGGCGAGCACGACTACCTGCTGCGGCTCGTAGTCACCGATCTCGCCGACTTCGAGCGCATCCATAACCAGCATCTCACCCGGCTGCCGAGCGTGGCGCGCGTGCAGTCGAGCTTCGCGATGCGCACCGTGACGCGCTCGCGCTCGCTGCCGGAACGACAGGGCGCCAGCTAGCCCGCCTGGCCGCGCACCGGCGCGTACGCCGGCAGCGCTCGCGCGAATTCGCGCAGGGCGCCGATGCCGCTCTCTTCGGCACGGCTGCACCACTCGCGCAACCGCAGCACCGCGCGGTTCGCCGATCCCTCCTCCCACGCCTGCTGCAGGCCGTCGCGGTATTCGACTACCCGCCGCAGCACCTCATGACGCTCGAGGAGCTCGCGCAGACGCCGCCGCGCCTCATCGGCGAGCAGCGCCGGATGGCGGATCAGCAGCTGCGGTGCGATGGCGGGGACGGCGCCGTGCGGCTCGTGACGCTGCAGCTCGCGGCACACCGGCAGCACCACGCCGCGCGCGTAGGCGCGCAGCACGTGCATGCGATTGACGAACAGCGCCTGCGCGGTGTCGGCATCGAGCTCGCTGCGCCGGCGCTCGAGGTGCGGCCGCGGTGCCACCCAGCGCACGCGCGCGAGCCCGAGCGCGCTGAACAGCCGGATCCACAGCCAGCCGATGTCGAGCTCCCAGCGCTGCACCGAGAAACGCGCCGAGCGCGGGAAGGCGTGGTGATTGTTGTGCAGCTCCTCTCCTCCGAGCAGCACCGCCCACGGCACCAGGTTGGTGGCGGTCGAGGGCATCTCGAAGCTGCGGTAGCCGACCGCGTGCCCGAGGCCGTTGATCACGCCGCCGGCGAAGAAGGGTTGCGCCGAGAGGTGCGCGGCGAGCATCACGATGCCGGGCACGCCGAAGAGCACCAGGTGCACCAGGCTGAAGACCACGATCCCGGCGTAGGCGTGGCGGCCGTAGACGTGGCGCTCCAGCCAGTCATCGGGAGTCCCGCGGCCGTAGTTGCGCAGCGTCTGCGGGTCGCTGCCGGCGGCGCGATACAGCTCGAAGCCCTCGAACAGCACGCGGCTCAGGCCGAAGACCACGGGGCTGTGGGGGTCGCCCTCCCGGTCGGCCCAGGCATGGTGCTTGCGATGTACCGCCACCCACTCGCGGGTCACGGCGCCGGAGCTGAACCACAGCCAGAAGCGGAACACGTGCCGCAGCACCGGGTGCAGGATCAGCCCGCCGTGCGACTGGTCGCGGTGCAGGTAGAGGGTGACCCCGAGGAACATGGTCTGGATGGTGACGAAGGTCACCGCCACGTAGCCCCAGATCGGCAACTCGATGAGACCGTACGGGGAGAGACTCATGGGTCCTCCATCGCGTTCTTATATGAGTCCAAGGCGCCGCTAGCTTAAGGCAATCGGGCCGGCAGCGCCCCTCTTCAGGCGTCGAGCACGATCTTGCCGATGTGCGTATCCGCCTCCATGAGCTTGTGCGCCGAGGCGGCATCGGCGAGCGCGAAGCGCGCGTGGATCAGGGGCTGCAGGCGCCGCGAGCCGAACAGCGGCCATACCCGCTGGCGCAGCGATGCCGCGAGCCGCCCTTTGCTCTCCACCGATTGCGGACGCAGCGTCGAGCCCGTGAGCTGCAGCCGCTTCACCATCAGCGAGCGCAGGTCGATCTCCGCCCGGGTGCCTCCCATGTGCGCGATGACCGCGATGCGCCCGTCGACGGCCGCCGCCGCGACGTTGCGCGGCAGGTAGTCGCCGCCGACCATGTCGAGGATCACATCGGCCCCACGACCGTCGGTGGCGCGCAGCGTTGCCTCGACGAAGTCGCTCTCGCGGTAGTTGATGGCATGATCCGCGCCGAGCTCGCGGCAGGCCGCGCATTTGGCCGCGCTCCCGGCGGTCACGATCAGCTGCGCATCGAAGGCCTTGCCGAGGAGGATCGCGGTGGTGCCGATGCCGCTGGCGCCGCCATGCACCAGCAGCGTCTCACCGGGCAAGAGCCGCGAGCGCTCGAACACGTTGAGCCATACCGTGAAGAAGGTCTCGGGTATCGCCGCCGCCTCCTCCAGTGTCAGCTCCGCCGGCACGGGCAGGCACTGCACCGCGGGCGCCGCCGCATACTGTGCGTAGCCGCCACCGGCGAGCAGTGCGCACACGCGCGCGCCGATCGCCGGCTCGCGCACCCCCTCGCCGGCTGCCACCACGGTTCCCGCGACCTCGAGACCCGGAATGTCGCTGGCACCGGCGGGCGGCGCGTAGGCGCCCTTGCGCTGCAGAACGTCCGGCCGGTTGACACCGGCGGCCGCCACTTTGATGAGCACCTCGCCGGCGCGCGGCTGCGGCACCGGCCGCTCGACCGGCCGCAGTACCTGCGGCGGGCCGGGCTCGCGGATCTCGATCGCGGTCATGGTCGGCGGAAGCACGCGCGGATGGTGCGGTGGCGGCGGTTCGCGCGTCAACCGCCGCTCGCGCTCCTAGGGCCGGGGAGGCTCCGGCGTCTGCCCGGCCCCGCCGCGGCCGCGGCCGCAGTGCTCGAAGAACCGCTGCCGCAGCCGCTCGCGCTCCTCGGGACTCATGCTCTCCCAGCGCTCGCGCCACAGGTGGCGCCGCCAGTGCCCGTGGCCGCCGCGCGACCCACGCAGTCCGCCGAACAGGATGCGGCTCAACACCAGCAGGCCCAGTGCCTGCCAGTAGCCGATCCCGGGTCCATGGAACAGTTGCGGCACCAGATAGTTCCACAACAGCATCACCGCCCAGCTGAACACCGCGATGAACGCGAGCACCGCGACCGCGAGCGCCGCTCCCTTTGCAATCCACCGTACCGGACTTCTCACGACTCTCTCCTCATAGCTAAACTCTCACTCCGCCAGCCACTCGTCGTAGACCGACTGCAGCCGCTCGCGCAGTGCCTGCACCGCGTAGCGCTTGCGTGACAGCAGCGTGTTGATACTGACGCCCGACGCTTCAGCGAGCTCGCGAAAGCTCACCCCGTCGAGCTCCTGGGAGATGAACACCTCGCGCTGCTCGCGCGGCAGCTCTTGCAGCGCCGCCTCGATCTCCTCGGCAAGCAGCGCGCGCATCGCCTCCGTCTCGGGGGTACCGTCCGCTGCCGGCAGCAGCTCATCGAGCACGCTCGCCTCGTCCGCAGCGGCGCCGCGGTCGGCGAGCAGCTCCGGACGCTTGCGGCGGAAGCGGTCGATGATGCGGTTGCGCGCCACGCGCAGCAGCCATGCACCGACCTGCTCCACCGGCTGCGCGAGACGCGCGGCGGCCACCAGCTCCGTGAGCGCCTCCTGCAGAATGTCCTCGGCCTCCGAAACGTCGTCGATGCGGCGGCGTATGAAGGCGAGCAGCCTGCCGCGCTCGCGCAGCACCGCCGCGGCGATCTGCCGATCCTGACTCATGGGGTCATTGACCGCGGCGTCCATCTCCTGGAGTCAAGACGCACGGGGCGGGTCAAATATTGTCCGGCGGCGCCTGCGGCGGCGTCCTCAGGACTGCAGCGCCAGGGTTCCCGAGCGACCCGGCACCTCGCCCGCCACGATGGTGCAGCGCGCGAGCCCGGCGCGATCGAGCGAAGCTGCGTAGCTGGCGAGATCGACGAGCCGCCTGCCGCGCGCCTTCCACGTGCGCAGCAGCCGCTCGAAGCCCGCGCGGTAGGCGCCGCCCTCGAGCTCGGCGTGCAGCGTGAACACGTGGTCGCGCTCGGGTGCCTGCGCGGTGAGAGCGAGCAGGTGATCGACCGGATCGGCGCCGCCCAGGTCTTCCCGGCCGATGAGCTCATCGAGCGTCGGCAAGGTGGTCGGCAGTTGCAGCACGCCGGCGCAGCGGCCGTCGGTGAGCGGCACGAAGGGTCCCGAGCCGCGCGTGTCGGAGGCATAGCGGAAGCCGAGCTCCGCCTCGAGCGCCGGCACATAGGCGTTCATCTGCCAGCCGGCGGCGCCGTGCACCTGCGGCGGCCGACCGAACACCTCCGCGAACTGCGTGCACGCGAGCAGGAGCTCGCGCCGCGTCCACGACTCGCTCGCGCGCGCGACGCCGTCCTGCCAGCGGATGTGGTCCCAGGTGTGCACGCCCACCTCGAAGCCGCGCCGCGCGATGTCCTGCATGAAGCTGCGGCAGCGCCGGCCGATGTGCGGGCCCGGCAGCAATACGCCGTAGAGCAGCGTCCTGAGTCCATAGTGCTCGAGCACCGAGGTGCGCTTCACCTTGCCGAGGAAGCCGCGACGGAATACCCGCTTGATCGCCCGCCCCGTGTGATCGGGCCCCAGGCTGAAGAGGAAGGTCGCTTGCGCCTCCACCCGCTCGAGGATGTCCGCGAGCCTCGGTACGCCCTCGCGCGTGCCGCGGAAGGTATCGACGTCGATCTTGAGGGCGATCACGGCCATGACGGCGCAACCTCAGCCAAGCGGCGCCGGCTGCCGCGCGAGCGTGCGCGCGAGCCGCGCCCCATCGAGCGGTCCGTGCGCATCTGCGACGCTCAGCAGGCGCAGCACGCCGCCGCCGCCGCAGGCCGCATACAGCTCGCCGTCGGCCGCGAACAGCCACGCCCCGGCGCGCGGCGCCGGCCGGTCGCTGAGGCGCGTGCGATGGATCTCCCAGCGCTCGCCGCCGACGTTCGCGAACGCCCCGGGGAACGGCGGCGCGACCGCGCGCACCAGGTCGTGGATCTCACGCGCCGGGCGCGTCCAGTCGATGCGCCCGTCCTCGGGGGTTCGCCGGCCGAAATACTCTCCGGGCACGATGCTCTGCGGTCGGCGCGGCGCGCTGCCGGCGAGCAGACCGGGGAGCGAGCGCGCCAGGATGGTTTCAGCGGCTACGGTCACCTTCGCGAACACATCGCGCGCGTCATCGTCCATTAAGATAGGAACACTCATCTGATCGACGATGTCGCCGGCGTCCGCCTGCTCCACCATGTAATGCAGCGTCGCTCCGGTCTCGCGCTCGCCCTTGAGGATCGCCCAGTTCACCGGCGCCCTGCCGCGGTACTTCGGCAGCAGCGAGCCGTGCATGTTGAGGGCGCCGCGCCGCGCGCTGCCGAGCAGGGCCGCCGACAGCAGCGAGCGGTAATAGAAAGAGAAGAGAAAGTCCGGCTTGAGCGCCGCGACGCGGCTCTTGAGCTCGGACGTCGCGGCGCTCGCGGGCGCGATCGTCTCGAGTCCGTAGTCGGCGGCGGTCTCGGCCACGCTCGCGTACCAGCGATTCTCGCGCGGGTCATCCGGCACGGTCACCACCAGCGGGATGCCAATCCCGCCCGACAGCAGCGCTTTGAGGCAGCGCACTCCGACGTCGTGGTATGCGAAGACTACGGCCGTGGGGCCGCTCACTCCCGCGCCCCCTGCACGCGCACCTGCGACGGCGCTGACGGCGCCGGCGTGCCCAGCGTCTGCGGCGCCGCGATCAGCTCCGGCGCCTGGATCTCCTCGCCGCCGAGCACGGCGGCGACGGTATAGCGCGGCCGCTGGCGCACCTGCTCGTAGATGCGGCCGACGTACTCGCCGACCACGCCGAGCCCGATGAGCGCCACGCCAATGAGGAAGAAAGCGATGCCGAAGAGCGTGAACACGCCCTCGGCTTCAGGACCCATGATGAGGCGGCGCACCGCGAGGTAGACCACGAAGGCGATCGACAGGAGCGCGATCAGGATCCCGGTCATGGAGAAGAACTGCAGCGGCGCCACCGAGAAGCCCGTCATGAGATCGAAGTTGAGGCGGATGAGCCGCAGCAGCGAGTACTTCGATTCCCCCACGGTGCGCTCGGCGTGCGCCACCTCGATCTCGACCGGATGGCGCGCGAACACGTAGCCGAGCGCCGGCACGTAGGTGCTGACCTCGGTGCAGCGGTTGACCGCATCGACGACGCTGCGGTGATAGCCGCGCAGCATGCAGCCCTGGTCGGTGATGCGGATCGAGGTAGTGCCCTCGCGCAGGCGGTTCATGAGGCGCGAGGCGGCCTTGCGCCACAGCACGTCCTGGCGGCGGACACGGATCGTGCCCACGTAGTCCGAGCCGGCGTCCATGGCGGCGATCAGCTTGGCGATCTCCTCCGGCGGGTTCTGCAGGTCGGCGTCGAGCGTGATCACGTAGTCGCCGCGCGTGTAGGTAAAGGCAGCGAGGATCGCCTTGTGCTGGCCGGCGTTGCGCGCCAGCACCACCACCCGCGTGACGTCCGGGCGGCGCTGGTACTGCGCGCGCAGCTCCGCCACGGAAGCATCGGAGCTGCCGTCGTCGACGAACACCACCTCGTAGGAGCGCTGCAGGGCATCGAGCGCCGGGTACAGCCGCGCGAACAGCTGCGGCAGCCCCTGCTCCTCGTTGTAGACCGGAATGACGACCGAGATCGACGGGCTCACTTGCGCGCCCCGCGCACGATCTCATTCACCGCCCGCACGACCCGCTCCACGTCGGCCGGCTCCATCGCCGGGAACAGCGGCAGCGTCACCGTCTCGCGGCCGATGCGCTCGGCGTTCGGGAACTGTCCCTCGCGGTAGCCGAGGGCGCGGTAGGCGCTGAACAGGTGAATCGCCGGATAGTGCACGCCGACGCCGATGCCGCGTGCCTTCATCGCCTCGATGAAGGCGAGGCGCGTCATCGAGATGCTGCCGAGCGGCAGGAGCGGCGTGAACACGTGCCAGCTGTGCCCGGAATCGCCGCGCTCGGGCAGACGCACCGGCGGGTCCTCGGTCCACAGCTCGAAGTAGCGCGCCACCAGCGCGCGCCGCCTGGCATTGAATTCCTCGAGGTGCCGCAACTGCCCGAGGCCGACCGCCGCGGCCACGTCCGACAGGTTGGATTTGCCGCCGGCGATCAGCGTGTCGAAGGAGTCCGGTCCGGTCTTCACCTGGCCGTGCCAGCGGTGCAGCTCGATGCTGCGCAGCTCCGCGGCCGAGCCGCCGGAGATCGCGCCACCCTCGATGGTGGTGATGTTCTTGTTGGGATGGAAGCTGAAGCACACCAGGTCGCCGAAGCTGCCGATGCGCTTGCCGTAGTAGGCCGAGCCGATCGCGTGTGCGGCGTCCTCGATCACCCGCAGCCCGCGCCGCGCTGCGATCGCGTACAGCCGCTCCATGTCGACCGGCAGCCCGGCGAAGTGCACCGGCATGATGGCGCGGGTGCGCGGTGTGATCGCCGCCTCGACCTGGTCGAGGTCGATGTTGCGCGAATCGAGGCCGACGTCGACGAACACCGGGCGTGCGCCGACCCGCACGATGACGTTGGCGGTGGCGACGAAGCTCAGCGCCGGGGTGATCACCTCGTGCCCCTCGCCGATGCCGCAGGCGAGCAGCGCCATCTCCAGTCCCGCGGTCGCGGAGGTCTGGCTGCGCACCGGCCGCCCGCCGAGGTAATCCGACAGCGCGGCCTCGAAGGCCGCCACCTTCGGTCCGCTCGCGAGCCACCCGGAGCGCAGCACCTCGGTCACCGAGGCGATAGTCTCCTCGTCGATGCTCGGGCGCGTGAAGGGCAGGAATCTTTCGACTGTTTTAGCTGAATCGTTCATGAGCGCGACACCAGCACGACTCCCAGGACGATGACGGCGATGCCGACCACGCGCTGGGCATTGGGGGCCTCGCCGAGCAACCACCAGGCGAGGCCGATATTGAGCACGTAACCCATCGACAGCAGTGGATAAGCCTGACTCACCGGGACACGCGACAGACCGACGATCCATACCACGAGGCTGAGCGCGTAGGCGCATACCGCGCCCCACAGCGACGGTACCACCAGCAGCTCCAGCCCGCGCTTCCAGACGCCGGCATCCCCGGCGAGCAGCGGGCCCGTCACCTGGGTCGCGGACTTCAGTCCCAGCTGCGCGAGCGCATTCAGCAGCACCCCGGTGGACAACACGGCAAAATCGGTCAGCTTCACAGGCGACTCACGGCGACAGTGTAGTTATCGGCGGCGATCACCCGTCCGGGAAACCCCCGGCGCCGCCAGGTATCCCAGACTCCGGGGTCGAAGAATGCCACGGCGTCGCCCGCGGCGCTCCAGCGGGCGGTGAAAGCCTCCACGCTCAGCTCCCCCCGTCCCGGCTCGGCACTCAAGCCGAAGGCCAGCTCCCCCTGATAGTCGACCAGGATCAGCGTCCGGCCGAGATAGGGCGAGATCGTCTCACGGTACTGGCCGACGCTGTAGAGGCGGGTCCCCGGCTGCACCGCCGGCCGCACCGCCGCCACCAGGTCGCGCGCCGAGCGTGCCGGCGGAATGATCGCGTATGCCGCGAGCAGCCCCTGCCAGGCAAGGATCGCCGCCAGCGCCCCGGCCGCGGTCAGCGCCCCGGCCGGAAACCGCACCGCCCGCAGCGTCGCGACGACGCCGGCGAGCGCGATCAGGCTCGCCGCGCTCACCCACACGAGCGCCGCGTGCGGCACGAAGGCGTTGCGGCGCGCGCTGTAGAGAATACCGGCGCTGGCGATGAGGAGTACCAGCCCGAGCGCGATGCGCGCGGCGGCCGCCGCGAGGCGGCCGGGATCGCGCACCGCCGCGCCGACGATGGCAGCCAGCGGCGGGAACATCGGCAGGATGTAGGGCGCGAGCTTGGAGCCCGAGACCGAGAAGAAGCCGAGAGTCACCGCCGCAAAGATGAGCAGAAAGCGTCGCGGCTTGAAGGCCGGCGCCGCCGCGACGTCCGCAGCCTCCACTTCGCGGCCGCTCTCGCGCCACGCCGTCAGCAGCGCACGCGGGAGCGGGGCGATCCACGGCAGCACGCCCAGCAGCAGCAGCGGCAGGAAATACCACCAGGGCTCGACGCGCTGATGCACGGTCGTCAGGAAGCGCGCGAAATGCTCGTGCACGAAGAAGAAGCCGGCGAAGCCCGGGTTGCGCAAGCTGACGACGATGAACCATGGCGCGGCGATCGCGAGGAACAGCGGCACGCCCGCGAGCGCATGCAGCCGGCGCCAGGGACGCGCGTCGCGCTCGATCAGCGTGTAGATAATGAGTGAGCTCCCGGCCAGTACCCCGACGACGATGCCCTTGGAGAGTACCGCGAGCGCCGCCAGCGCCCAGGCGGCCAGCATCCAGCGCCGCTCGGCCCCTGAGGCCCCGGGGGCGGTCTGCGCACGCGTGAAGGCGAACACCGCCGCCACCAGCCAGAAGGTGAAGCCCGCATCGAGCAGATTGAGGTGGCTCACGATGAGGAAGTAGGGACTCACGGCGAGTGCGAGCAGCGCCGCGCGCGCGGCTCCCGGGCCGTAGAGCGAGCGCGTCCAGCCGAAGGTCAGCGCCAGGCAGAGGAAACCGAGTCCCGTCGACCACAGGCGCGAGCTCCACTCGCTCACCCCCGCCACCGAGTAGACCGCCGCGGTCGCCCAGTACTGCAGCGGCGGCTTCTCGAAGTACTTGAGGTCATCGAAACGCGGCGTGACCCAGTCACCGCTCGCGAGCATCTCGCGGGGGATCTCCGCGTAGCGGCCCTCGTCGGGATCGAGCAGGGGACGGAGCGGAGCGGTCGCGAACCACCCCAGTGCGAGCAGCACCCACGCCAGCCATCCCAGGCCGCGCGCGCTGCGCGGCTTCAGCGCCTCGCTCGCCATGTCGCTCGCGCGGGGGCGGCGGGCCTAGATGCCGGCGGCGAGCGCCGCCGCGCGTGAGCCGAAGCCTTCCTGCCTCACGTAGTAGTCGATGGTGCGTCGCATGGCGGTGTCCATGTCGGTCTTCGGCTGCCAGCCGAGATCGCGCTTCGCCGCCTCGATGTTCGGCACGCGTACCTGGATGTCCTGATAATACTTGCCGTAGTAATCGCCCGCCGATACATCGACGATCTCCGTGGCGCGCGCGTTGTCGCGCAGCTTGGGGAACTCCTGCGCGATGCGGATCGTGCGCTCGGCCAGGTCGCGGATCGAGATGCAGTTGCCGGGATTGCCGATGTTGAAGATGCGCTGGCTGGCGCGGCGGTTCTGATTCTCGAGGATGATCAGCAGCGCCTCCATCGCATCGTCGATGTAGGTGAAGGAGCGCTTCTGGCTGCCGCCGTCGACCAGCTTGATGGGGCGGCGGTAGAGCACGTTGGACAGGAACTGGGTGAATACGCGCGAGCTTCCCTCTTTCGGCTCCTCGGGATTGTCGAGATTGGGGCCGATGAAATTGAAGGGGCGGAACAGCGTGTAGTCGAGGTTGTCGCGCACCCCGTAGGCGTAGATCACCCGGTCGAGCATCTGCTTGGAGCAGGCGTAGATCCAGCGCTGCTTGTTGATGGGACCGTAGACCAGCGGGCTCGCCTCCTCATCGAGCACCGAGTCCGGCGACATGCCGTAGACCTCGGAGGTCGAAGGGAAGATCAGGCGCTTGCCGTACTTGACGCACTGGCGAACCACCGCGAGGTTGGCCTCGAAGTCGAGCTCGAACACCCGCAGCGGGTGGGTCACGTACTGCGCCGGATTGGCGATCGCCACCAGCGGCACGACCACGTCGCATTTCTTCACGTGGTACTCGACCCACTCCTTGTTGATGGTGATGTCGCCTTCCACGAAATGAAAGCGGTCGTTGTTCTTCGACAGATCCCCGAGCTTGTTGTCCGTGAGGTCCATGCCGTAGACCTCCCAGTCGCGGGTGCGCAGGATCGCCTCGGTGAGGGCGCTGCCGATGAAGCCGTTCACGCCGAGAATCATGATCTTGAGTGCCATAAGCGTCCTCGTCCCAAAGCATCAGCCCGCGGGCAACAAAGCGAAATATTTTACCAGTTTTTCAGGCATTTGGGCGTTACCGAGGGGCTTCAGGCGAGCAGCGCCCGCAGCGCCCGCGCGTAGTTCGCCTCGACCGCGGCACGCTCACGATGCCGGCCGCCGCTCACCACCTTCACCCCGGCCCGCCACACGCAGTCGACGAGCTCGCGCCCGCCCGCAAACACCCAGCCGTCGAGGAGCGCATCGTCCTCACGCTCGATGAGCGCAGGGTGATCGGCGGCCAGGGTGACGACGTCGAAGACCGCGCCGCTGACGAGGCCGACGGAGTGCCTCGCGCCCGCCGGCTGCAGCGCCTGCGCGCCGCCCGCGAGCGCCGCCTCGAACAGGCTCCTTCCCGTGGAGGCGCCCGGTGCCGCGGCGAGCACGTTGCGCGAGCGCTGCGCGAGGCGCTGCGAGTACTCGAGCGTGCGCAGCTCCTCCGCCGCATCCACCCGGATGTTGGAATCGCTGCCGATACCGAAGCGCCCCCGGGCCTCGAGCAGCCCGCCGGCCGGAAAGATGCCGTCGCCGAGATTCGCCTCCGTCACCGGGCACAGTCCGACGACCGCATCGCGGGCGGTCACGCCGGCGAGCTCCGCGGCGGTGACGTGGGTCGCGTGCACCAGGCACCAGCGCTCATCGACCGGCGAATTCTCCAGCAGCCACTCGACCGGCCGGCGGCCGCACCAGGCGCGGCATTCCTCGACCTCGCGCAGCTGCTCGGCGATGTGCAGATGGATGACGCCGCCGCGCCCCAGGCGGACTACGGCGGCAAGCTCCGCCGGGGTCACGGCCCGCAGGCTGTGCGCGGCGACACCGACGCTGCCGAAGGCCACCGACTGCACCGCGTGCCGGGTCGCCTCGAGGATGCGCGCGAAGCTCTCCGGGTCGTTGATGAAGCGCCGCTGGCGCTGCGCGGGGGCCGCGCCGCCGAAGCCGCTGTGGGCATACAGCGTCGGCAGCATCGTCAGTCCGATGCCGGTGCGGACGGCGGCGGCAATCACCCTGGCGGCGAGCTCGCCGGGATCGGCGAACGGGGTGCCGTCGCGGTCGTGATGCAGATAGTGGAATTCGCCGACGTGGGTGAAGCCCGCCTCCAGCATCTCGATGAAGGCGAGCGCGCTCAGCTCCTCGAGCTGCTCGGGATCGAGCCGCTCCACGAAGCGGTACATGAGCTCACGCCAGGTCCAGAAGCTGTCGGCATCGCCGCCGCGCCGTTCGGTGAGCCCGGCGAGGCCGCGCTGGAATGCATGGCTGTGCACGTTGCCGAGCCCGGGCAGGGCGACGCGGTGGCGCTCGTCCCCGGCTGCCGGCGTGACGCCGGTCTCCACGCGCTCGATGCGCCCGTCGGTGGCCGTCAGGCGTACGTCCCGGGCCCACCCCTGCGGCAGCAGCGCCGACTCAAACCACAGGCTCGCCATGGCGTACATTATATGGATGAGTCCTTCCAACACGACACCATGGCTCGAGGTCACGCGCGGCGCGGCACCGCTCGTGGTGTCGATGCCGCACACCGGCACGCAGATACCCGCGGACCTCGAGCCGCGCCTGCAGACGCTGTGGCTGGCGCGCAAGGACACCGACTGGTGGATCGAGCGGCTGTACGACTTCGCCCCCGGGCTCGGCGCCACCGTGATCCGCACCTGCGTGTCACGCACGGTGATCGATCCCAACCGCGACCCCGCGGGTGTCTCGCTCTACCCTGGCCAGGCCACCACCGAGCTGTGCCCGACCACGACCTTCGACGGCGAGTCGCTGTACCGCCCCGGCGAGGCGCCGGGGCCGGAGGAGATCGCCGCGCGCCGCACCGCGTGGTTCGACCCCTATCACCGCGCCCTGCAGGGCGAGCTCGCGCGGCTGCGCCACAAGCACCCGGCGGTCGTGCTATACGACTGCCACTCGATCCGCTCGCAGATTCCGCGGCTGTTCGCCGGCGTGCTCCCCAACTTCAATCTCGGTACGCACTCCGGCGCCAGCTGTGCGCCGCAGCTCACCGCGCGGCTCGAGGCGCTGTGCGATGCCACCAGCTTCACGCGCGTGACCAACGGCCGCTTCAAGGGCGGCTATACGACGCGTCATTACGGACGCCCCGGCGAGGGTGTACACGCGGTGCAGATGGAGCTCGCCTGCCGCGGCTACCTGCGCGAGCCCGGGGGCGGAGTACGGCCCGGCGACTGGCCGTGCGACTACGACGACACCGTCGCCGCACCTATGCGCACCGTGCTGCAGCGCCTGCTCGATGCGTGTGTGCGCTTCGCCAGCGAAGCGTAGCCGGCGCCGCAATCACTCCCCGATGAGCAGCCGGCGAAAGTCACGCCTTTCGCCGGCGGCAACCGGAGTAATGTCTGACGAAATCATGACATGGACTCCCCCTGCTCCTACGGCATCGGTTGTGCCAGATTGAAAGCTGTGTCCGATCAATCACGGAGCAAGGGGAGTCGCCATGAAGTTTACTCGCTGTGGGCTGGACATTGCGAAGCAGGTCTTTCAGGTGCACGGGGTGAATGAGCACGGAGTGGTGAAGGGGCGCAAGGCGCTGCAGCGTGCGAAGGTGCGGGAGTTCTTTGCGCAACTGCCGCCGTGTCTGATCGGGATCGAGGCTTGTGGGAGTGCCCATTACTGGGCACGGGAGCTCAGCAAGCTCGGGCATACGGTGAAGCTCATGGCGGCTCAGTACGTGGCTGCCTACCGCAAGCGGGACAAGAACGATGCCAACGACGCGGAGGCGATCTGCGAGGCGGTGGGGCGGCCGAACATGCGCTTCGTAGCGGTGAAGAGCGAGGAGCAGCAGGCGGTGCTCATGGTGCACCGGGCTCGAGCGCTCGCGGTGGTTAACCGCACGGCTCAGATGAACCAGATCCGGGGGCTGCTGGGCGAGTTCGGTCTGGTGGTGCCTAAGGGCGCGGCACGGCTGCGGCGTGAGCTGCCTGGGATCCTCGAGGATGCTGAGAACGGCTTGCCGGTGCTGGCACGAGGAGTGCTCTGCGGGTTGCTGGAGCAGCTGCGCGAAGTGGATGCGCGTGTGAGCGGCTATGACCGCCAGATCCGTACGCTCGCCGAGGCCAGCGAGCCGGCACGGCGACTGATGCGAGTGGAAGCGATCGGGCCGCAGACCGCAACGGCACTGGTAGCCACGATGGGCGACCCCCATGTCTTCAAGAATGGACGAGGCTTTGCCGCCTGGGTGGGAATCACCCCTCGACAGCACTCGAGCGGCGGCAAGGAGCGGCTCGGACAGATCACTCGTCAGGGCGATGGCTACCTGCGAACGCTCCTGGTGCACGGCGCCCGCTCATACTTGCGCGTCGTCGACAAGAAGACGGACGCCAAGAGCGATTGGGCGCGACGGCTCAAGGAGCGTCGACACGCGAATGTCGCCGCGGTGGCGCTCGCCGCCAAGCATGCGCGAATTGCGTGGGCGATGCTCGCCCATGGAACAGAGTACCGACCCGCAGGTCCGCAGACCGCCGTGGCCTGACGCAGGCCAGGCACCGCGAACCGGCAGTCGGCGTTCAGGAGGTACGACCCGCCCAGAATTGCCAGAGCGTTAAGCTGATGGAAACAGGTCAGACCGGCGCAGGAGGAACCTGGGGAAGCGTACGGTGGCTCAGACACCGCCGAAATCGTGAGGCTCCTGCGAGCGAATTGTCATCAGGGCCCGCCTCGACGGAGGCAACAGAGGCCGGATATATCGTCGGCAGTCCGATCCTGAATCCAGAAGCGAAAGACGCCCTTGCAACGCAGGGGGAGTCCATATATCGCTTCCTGCGATTTGTGCCAATCGACTATATCTTCGGGAACTTCTGGATCGA
>Ga0335076_10004038_pt1 | contig 14810 bp, 11 predicted proteins | sample Lox_Sample_25_FD_206717 | JGI IMG/M metagenome (GOLD analysis project Ga0335076, IMG submission 206717) | Soil microbial communities from Loxahatchee National Wildlife Refuge, Florida, United States - Lox_Sample_2.5 | ecosystem: Environmental > Terrestrial > Soil > Wetlands | place: USA...
CGACACCGTGGCGAGGTCTACTCGATTGCCTGCACCAGTACCACCGAGGGCGTGATCGTCGCGTCGGGCGACTTCAACGGCGACCTCGAGATCAGCCGCCTCAGCTCTAACGTCTTGAAGTCCATGCGGACCTTTTTCCGCACCGACGGCCCGATCTCGGCGGTGACCGGCGGGACCGGTGCCGAGGGACCGTTCCTTGCCTGCGCCGGGGCCACTGGCCAAATCTGTGTCATTGACCCGGAGACCGGCGCGCAGCTGCGGTCGTTCAGCCACGGGAGAGCCGTGCGCGCGCTGGCGACCGGTGGTGCACACCTACTCAGCAGCGGACTCGACCACCGTGTACTCGACTGGGACCCGGACACCGGACAGCTCCGCTCCGAGCTCCCGATGGGCCACGGCGCCGAGATCCACGCGCTCGCCACGGCTGCGCACCAGGGCGTGCTCTACGCCCTCAGCGGCGGCCTGGACGGAACTGTGCGGCTCTGCCCGCTCGACGACCCTAAAGCGAGCACAGAGCTCGCCTCCGGCTGCGGGCAGGTCACCGGGCTCGCCGTCGTCGACGGGCCCGAGGTCAGCACCACCGTGGTCGTGATCGGGTCGACCCAGGGTTTGCTGCGGGTGTCGATGGACGAGCCCGGTGTGGTTCGTTCGATTGCTCCTTATTCCGTTCAGGCCGTCTGCGTCGTCTTCGACGGCAGCATGCCCAAGATCGTCGCCGCCAGGACCGATGGTTCGGTCGACCTGTACGACCCGATCAGGCTGACCCAGGTCGCCGCCTACGCCGCGCCCTTCCCAGCCCGGCCGGTGCGGGTCCTGGCGAGCCATCTCAGCGAGCGCGGCGACTCGCTGGTACTGGGCGGTTGCGACGAAGGTTATCTGCTCAAGTGGCGCGTCGACGGACGCCTCGTCGGCAACCCGTCGCGCAGCGGCCGGTCCGCGATTCGCGCTCTGCACGTGAGTGAGGCCGCGAAGAAGGGTCGACCTGTCCTCCTGACCGGAGGCGACGACGCGTCGATGCGCGAGTGGCTGATCTCGCCCGACCAGCCGCTGGTCTCAGGTGGTTCGTTCGGCAGCCCGATCCGGGTCGCGTCGATCCTATTGCAAGATCAGCCCGCCGACGCGGATCTCCTCGCGCGGGAAGCGCTAACCAGCACGATCGTTGACGCATTCGCTGCCGACGGTACTGCCGCGCCGGTCGTGGTCGGAATCCATGCGCCATGGGGCCAGGGGAAGTCGAGTTTGCTGAGGCAGATCCAAGCCAGACTGGATCCTGGGCTGCCGCAGGCGCCGGGCGGATCCGGACGGGAGCCGACATATGAGCTGCGGACCCGGGACGGCCGCCCGGTCGACAGGGGCCCGATCACGTCCGCCTGGGCCTGGAAGCGTCTCCAGCAGCGTGTCCGCGAAAACCGGCTCCCGTACGAGATGGTTCCCGTCGACGGCGTCCGCAAGGCCATCACAGTGTGGTTTAACCCCTGGATGTACGAGAACCCCGACCAGGTCTGGGCAGGGCTGACCCAGGAGATCACACAGTCAATCATGGCGCGCCTCCCCGAGGAGCAGCGGCGGCGGCTGTTCTTCGACCTCAACCTCAAGCGCACTGGAGCCGAGGCGATGCGGCGGCAGATCCTTGCCAGCGCGCGTCCTCGTAGCATCCGCGGCCTCGTTGTGGTCGCCGTCGCGGTGCTCGCTACCATCACCACGATCGTCGGGGCCGTCGCCGCACTGGTCAACAGCAACAAGCTCGGCGACGTCGTCGGAGTCGCGGTGGCGACGTTCCTCGTCACCCTCGCCGTGACTAGCCGCGTGATCTACTCCAGCATGAAGGGTTTCCCCACCTGGTTCGACCCGGCCGCCGTCACCAGGTCGTCGTCGGCTGGCATCTTGTCCCGTGAATCCGGGGGCGACACGGCCGACCCGCTTGACGCTGGCGGCCGAGGCTACCTTTACTTGCTCCAGCACGATGTCAGGGAGCTCGTTGACCTGGCCACTGAGCACGCGTCGTTCTACATCTTTGTGGACGACCTGGACCGGTGCAGCCCGGCGATCGTCGCGGACACAATCGAGGCTGTCAACCTCTTCCTCACTAAGGCCTTCGGACCATGCAACTTCGTTCTGGCACTCGACCCGGCCACCGTCGCCGCCCACCTGGAGACCGCGCATCCGTCGATCCAGCAGCGCGCCATGGACGACCCGGTCAGTTTCGGCCACCTCCGGCACACCGGGTGGCGGTTCATGGAGAAGATCGTGGACCTGCCGATCCGGCTGCCCCGGATCCCGGACGCCGCTATCTCCAACTATCTCAACGAGTTGCTCAACGCGGGATCGACAGGACAGGGAGGGCTTACGGTCGCGGCCGAAACCGCCGATACCGAAGCTGCGCCGAACGCTGATCCACCCGCCGTCGCGCGTGCAGGCTCGCAGTCCGAGCCTGTCCGGCCAGCGGAAATGGTCAACGGAAACCGCACTCAGTCCTGGCAACCCCCCATCCCGGCCGCAGCCTCCCCAGACGGCCTCGACGTGGCGACCCTGCTAGGCGGCCGGATGGAGGACGTGCCACTCGTCCGGGACGCGCTAACCAACGCGGTGCTCAACCTGCCGGGCCGCAATCCGCGCCAGACGAAGGCGTTCATCAACCTGTGGCGCTTCTACATGGTCCTCGACTATGAACTCGGCTACATGACGAACAGCATCACGGCGACACGCGTCCACAGCGCTGAAATGGCGCGCCTCGTCGAAATAATGGTCCGCTGGCCCTGGCTGCTGGACGCGCTCGGTGCCAGGCGACCGGTGGGCAACGACGCAAAGACCGTCCTCGCGGACCTGATGCAGGCAAGCGGCGACGATGAGGAATGGAACCGGATGGCGACATCCGCGCACATGGACGTCACCGATGAGTCGACCGTGGGCCTGCGCGAACTGCTGCAACGCCGCGGCGGCGAGCCCGACACCTTGATCGCCATCGCGAGCCGGTACCTGTAGTCATCGCGCTCGCCAGAATACTTAAGGATGTAGGTGCCGAAAACCGCGTCATGCCATCCAACCGGGTGTATTGGTAGTCGAGGCCGCCGAGCCGGTCCAGCCGCAGAAGCCATTCGATGGCCTGCCGCACCGGGCAGCGTCAGCGGTACGAGACTGCGACGGGTGGACATTGAGCCATTTTCATCTTGAGCTTGCCTCGCGGACCTGCAAAACGTGGATGGCCTTGGCGAGCTGCCCGGCGCGCCACGGGCAGCAGCGTAGCTTGCGGAGGATCCGCCATGTCTTGAGCTGGGCGTTCGCCCTTTCCCCGGGTGAGCGGAGCTGCGCGTGCGCCTTATCGGCGTCTTTCTGCGACTGCGGCTTGTTCTTCCCCCGGTACGGGATCTTCGCCCACGTGCTTCCCTGGTAGCCCTTATCGGCCAGGGTGACCAGGCCCGCGGCCTCCAGTTCGGCCAGCACGCCCCAGATCCACTCGGCCTTCTTGTCGTGCACCGAGCCGGGCAGCGCCCGGACACCCACAGGACATCACCGCCAGGGCTGGCGATGACCTGCAGGTTCATCCCGTGCTTCTTATGCTTGCCGGAGTAGAACGGCCGGTCCGCGGCCACCCGGTCGATAGGGATCAGCGTCCCGTCCACGACCACGTAGGCGTACCCGGCCTTCCTTGCGGCCCGCGATGCTGGTCCGGCTCCGGATCAGCATCGCGGTGTCAAAGCCGAGCGCTGTGACGGTCCTGCCCGATCATCATCGACTCGTCATCGCCGGAACCGGACACCGGTGAGGAGCTCGCGGAACGCCACGCGATCGGCTTGCTGGGTGGCCCTCACGCCGGACGTGTCTTCGAACGCGAACACCACGGCTGTCTGCTTGTGTGTCGTCGCCGCGGTCAGCATGAAGACGCCTCCTTGCGATGGGCAGGTCATGCTGATCATCGAACCGGGTGCCCCGCCGATCGTTACCTGCTGGTCGATCTGGGGTGTGGCCGGGCAGGGAACCTGGGCGGCGGCCCGTGCGGTGGCCGTCGCGTAGCCGGTCAGGCTTGGCGGCATAGGTGCCGCGAATGCCCACGCAGCGACGTAGGGCGGCCCGCGGAAGATGTCTACGCCGTCCTTCCAGAGGCCCCGGCTGCCTGGCCCGTCCCATGGCTGCGCTCCCTGGGCGGACCATCCCGCGGGCAGCGTCATGGTGTAGGCGTAGTGCGGGGAGCTGAAGACGCGGGCCGCGACCGCCGCGCTGGTCCCCGAGGCGGCCGGTCGTGTCGGCGCTGGACTTGAGGGACCGGTTGCGGGCAATGAGCAGCCGACCAGGACGCCGGCGGCAATAAGCGTGCCGGCCGCTGCTGCCCGCACGGTGCTGACCGGCTTGATCGCGCCGGCGGCAAGGTTATTGAGGCTGGACATGATTTCGCTCCTTTCGGTGCGCGTTAGGCGGGTGCCGCTGAAGCTTCAGGTCCGTCGTTCGCGCGCGGAACCAGGGCAGGTTCCTTGTGGGAAACCTAGGCTTCGGGCTCTGCCGTGGAATCTGGGAAGACCCTCGCTTCGAGTGGCTGGCTCCCTGGACCCGGTGACACCCGGAGTGGTGGTAGCTGACGACGAGCGGCCCGCGAGGAGGGCGGTCATGACGACGAACGCGGCGCGTCCTGGCGTTCGGCCGGTTCCCCTCTGTCTTTCTGCTGGGCATCGCGGAGGCCTCGTGCCGTGCAGTGGCGCAAGCCTTGTGCTGGGTGGCCGCCGCCACGCGATGATTGCTCGTGGCGGCGACCCGGTGCTGCTCGCGTGCGTGGCTGAGGCTATGGCTGGAGCGATTGGATGAAGAGGTCCAGGTGGTTGGGAACGGCCGTGGTCTGTGACCAGGCGAGCTGCCAGCGGCCGTCGCGCCGCTCCCACAGGTCGGTCGTCCACGCGTCATGCTGGATCGTCTGGCCGAAGGCGACCAATTTGAAGTTCAGTTTGAGGCGTGCGACCGCGCTGTCGCCGTGCACGCGCACGCCGATCGGCTCGATCGGCTTGATAGTCACGAAATCGATTCCGCCGCCTATGTCGGCCAGATCGTCCGCGCGCGTCTCGGCTCCGCCGGTCGGGTCGATCAGCTGCAAGCCCGGGGCGAGCAGCGCGCCAGCGGTGTGCCTGTCGCCGTCGACCATAGCGCGGAGCAGAGTCTGCTCGGCGGTACGGACCTGATCGGCCGCCGATCTCCCCGTGCCCGCGTTGGCATTCGCGGTCGCGGCCGCCGCTCCGGCAAGTACGAGGACCGCGGCGGGCAACGCGATGAGGTAGGTGATCCTCGCGCGCTTCATGAACTCTCCCCTTCGTTCAGGACACAGATCGCGGCTGAGATCCGTTCGAACGGAACGTCCGCCCGTCGGTACGCGTCGGACACGACCTCCTCGGAGGCTGCCTCGATGAGGCAGAAGAACGACTCGTCGTCAGGCACGATCGTTGCGCTCAGGTAGCGGACGGGCTCCCCGGCCCGCTCCATCTCCGCGACGATCCCCTGGATGCGCGCGATCGAACTGTTCAGCTGCGGGACGTCGCGACCAGGCCTGTAGTGCTCGACCAGGAATGTCTGGCGTGGCTCGAGGCGCTGTTCGCGTGTCATGGCACGACGTTAGGCGTGGGCACGCGAACGCGAATCGGGCGTTTCCCTACGTTCTTCCCTCACTGTTTGCGGGATTGCCCGCCATCCGCGCGCCGAGTTCGGCGCGTGAGCGGATGCCCAATTTGCGGTAGACGCGCCCGATGTGCGCCTCGACTGTCTTCTCGCTCATGAACACCGCGCGGGCGATCTCCCGGTTGGTGATGCCCGCCGCGGCCAGCTCGGCGACGCGCCGCTCCGTCGCCGTCAGCTCATCCGGCGTGCGGCGCCTCGGCCCGACCATGTCGAGCTCGGCGCGGACCCGCTCCGCCCACGCCTCCGCGCCTAGCCGCTCGAAGATCGCAGCGGCCTGCGCGAAGGCGTCTGCCGCCGCTCGCCGCTGCTTGGCCCGGCGATGCAGGCGGCCCTTGGTCAGCCACGTCCAGCCGAGCTCGAGGGGTAGTCGTGCTGCGATGCCGGGGTCGAGGGATTCGAGCGCCGCCAGGGCGCCGCGCAGGTCTCCATCTGCCGCCAAGACGATCGCCCGCGTCCGCGGCAGCGTCACATCGATCCAGGTACGCGGGAAGGTCCGTCCCCGGTGCTCCAGCCGGGCCAGCGCTTCCCGGGCGCGGTCGAGGTGGCCGAGCTGGACGAGCAGCTCGGCATGGAATGGCTCGGTGCGATCGAGCAGGCCGTCGCTGATGCCGATCTGATCGAGCAGCCGCCCCATGCGCGACAGCGCGTCGTCGGCGGCGCGGTAGTCGCCCGCCGCGAACTCCACGAACCCGAGCACGCTCAGCAGCACCGCCGCCCACCACGATTTCTGCGCGCGCGCGGTCTCGGCGACGAGCGGGACAAGCGTCTCCCTGGCCCGGTCGAACCGCCCGCGGTAGGCATCCATCAGCGAGCGCCAGGCAAACGGGTAGGCAAACCTGCCGCTCACCTCGAGCCGCTCCTCGATCGTGTCGCAGCTTTGCTCGATCAGCCGCCTGGCGAGGTCGCAGCGACCCGCGTGGAACTCGGCCAGAGCCAGGTAGCTGAGGCGTTCTGCGGCGTGCGCCTCATCGCTATGGTCGCGCGCCCAGTCCGCTTCCCGGGCATGACGTCCACGGGTGGCTTCGAGATCGTCGGTGCACTGAAACCAGATCAGCGGAACCGGGTGAGGGTAGGCCGAAGGCCCAGCGCGCTCCTCGAGCGCCAGTCCCCGCCGCATCAGATCGGTCCTCGGCGGGCGTCCCAGCAGCAGATCCAGCAAGCACAGGTCGATCAGCAACGACGAGAGGACCAGCGGATCCCGGTCGCCGTCCACCTGATCCACCGCCCGTTCGGCGTGCTGCAATGCGCGCGCCGGATCGCCTGGCACCGTGATCAGAACGAGCCGCGCGGAGATCCGCGCGCTCAACGCCGGATCGTCACCGGCTAGCTCGAGCGCCCGCTGCAGGTAGCTGGCCGCCAGCGGGATCGACCCGTCATCCCACTCGACCTCGGCCAGCAGCTGAAGCCGCTCCGCCGGCAACGCCGGCGGCAGACCGTCCATCTCCATGCCCTCAGCGAGCCGCCGGGCATCGGCCACATCCCCCGTCCGCAGCAGCGCGGAGGCCTGGCCCAGTGTCCGCCGGACCAGCGACTCGCGATCTGCCGCCGGGGTGAGCCGGCAGGCGGCACCGAACAACTCGGCCGCGGCGTCGAATGCGCCGCGCAGGACGGCCTGCCGGGCGGCGCCCTCAATCTCTACCGCGACGGACTCGTCGGCATCGGTGAGGCTCTGGGAAAGGTGGCGGGCGTGCTCCTCCGCATCGCTCACGACCTCAGCCAGGCGGCGGTGAAGCGCGCGGCGGCGCGCCTCGGACACCGACGCGTAAACAGCCGACGCGAGGAGCGGATGGGTGAAACGGATACGCCCGTGCTCGGTCACGAGCACACCCGCGCGCTCAGCCTCGGCTATCGCCGCCCCCGCATCCGGCACATCGGGTAGCGCGGTCACGACCGCATCGGCCGTCGGCCGTGACAGCGACGCCGCCACCAGGACTGCTTCCCGCGCCGCGCCGGACAGCGCGCTGACGCGTTCGGCCGCCAGCTTCTGCACGCTCTGCGGCACCGGAAGCGGACCATGGTCGCCCGGTTCAGCGGCACGGCCTCCTGTGGCCCGCGCGATCTCGATCGCGAAGAACGGATTACCGCCCGAGGCCTCCGCGATCCGCGCGATCACGGGGCGCGTCGGCGACGTACCGAGGCGTTCGCGCACGATGTGATGCAACGACGCGAGCGAAAGCGACCCCAGCACGACGCGCTCAAACGCATCCGGAGGCAGCGCACGGTCAAGCTCGAGTGGCACTTCCGCCGCACCCTCACTGCGTCTGGTGACGAACAGCCGCAGCTGAGCCGGCAATCGGCGCGCCGCGAACTCCAGCGCCCTCCGGGACGCCAGATCAACCCACTGCACGTCGTCGATCGCCACCAGAACCGGCTGCTCGCGGACGAGATCAGTAAGCACCCCGACGACGGCAGTCGCCACGGTCCTCGGATCGGCCGGCTCACTGCTGGTGACACGCAACAACGCGGCGGCAAGCGCCAGCTCCTGCGGACGCGGGAGCTGCGTACGCGCCTCGTCGAACACCGGGCCGACGACATCCGCCAGGGCCGCATAGGAGAGCTTCGCCTCGCTCTCGGCGGGCCGCGCCCGCAGCACCCGGTACCCGCGAGCCTCGGCCAGGCCAATAGCCTCAAACCAGACCGTCGACTTCCCGATCCCGGCCTCGCCGTCGATGAGCAGCGCCCGCGGGCCGCCCGGCTCGGAATTAAGAAAAGCGGACACCACCGCGATCTCCCGCTCGCGGCCGATCACCCCCGCTGGACGGGAGATCGCGCCAGTCACAAGAGCAGGTTACGTGCGCCGCTTGCCCCCGTCCACCTGCATATCTGCATGACCATGCACAGATCGGAATCACGATACATGCATGGCGCAAAATCACCGTCATCATGCATAAGCGGGCCCTGGGGCAGAAGTCCCCTATGCAGAGTCAGCTCTGCACCTATATTCAGGACGGCGCTATCGAGTCTCACCGGCCACGCAGATCGGCGGTTATTGGAACGCTCTGCCATCCCGGGTCGGATAACTTTGCGTGATTCGTCGGTCCCTTCAGGCGTTCTGGCCGCTGCCAGGAGTTGCTGCACCCGCTGTCGCGTACCGGCGCTGCCGGATGCGGGCGCAGCCGGCCGGCATCGTGCTGGTTGATAGCCTGGCGAGGTACCGCTCCGCTGGCTCGCGGGCGTGCAGGGCAAGGAATGGCCCGGTCCCGCTTGCCCGTGAAATCGGCTGAGCCGCACCGCGCGACGTTCCCGCCGGAATGCTGGCCACGCAGAACGGCGTCACCGCAGTGCGTGCGACCGCATTGCTGACCCGGGTCGGAGCGGCCTTTGCCCGGCCGGCCGGCGAGGAGGCTGCCATGAGCGAACTGGACCGGCTGGAAGCGGCGATGAACGAATGCCGGGAGATGATCCGCGAAGCCCATGCCGCGACGAAGGATCTGCGAGCTGCGGTGCGTGAGGCCAGGCAGGAGCTGCGTGCCCTGGCCAGGGACGAGGTGGCCGCCCAGATCCGGCCGGAGGTGTCCCGGCAGCTGGAAGAGCTGGGCGAACGGACCGGCGAGGCCATTACCGCAGCGGCGCAGAAGGTCATTGCCGAGTTCGACCGGTTCGGTGAGTCGCTGCTGGGCAAGGAGACCTACTGGCAAAAGGCCAGTGGCCGTCGCGCAGCCGCGCGCCCCGGCACCGATGTGATGCCGCCCGGCATCTTGCCCGGCGAGGAAGAAGGCTGACGGGCACCGCCACGGGACGCTCGCAGCCACCCGCGAGCGCATGCATGACCGCTGCAATGGCCGCGACTCTCAAATAGACGACCCGTCACGCAGCGTGAGACGAAGCGTTCAGCCGACTGGCTCCCTATCGGCTCCTGTCTCGACCAGTCGCTCGCGCAGGTACATGGTGCTCAGCGCGCAGAACATCCACTTCCGGCTCCGCCTTCCGTGCGCGCTTCGGCCGGCAGGTGAGCGCGTCTTGGGGCTGATCGGCCCAGGCCGGTAAATGCGTCGCGTCGGTGGCCGGTGTCTGCTTTAGTGACGGCCATGACCGGATTCGATGATCCCGCGTTCTACGGCGATCGCTGGGCGGCCGTTTATGACGACCGCTACGGGCAGATCGACCCGGGGCCCGCGGTGGAGTTCCTGGCCGGCCTGGCCGGGGACGGGCGGGTGCTGGAGCTGGCCATCGGGACCGGCCGGGTGGCGCTGCCGCTGGCGGCCCGGGGGATCGCCGTGGAAGGGGTGGACGCGTCGGCTGCCATGATAGAGCGGCTGCGGGCAAAGCCGGGCGGCGGTTCGGTCGCGGTCACCGTGGGAGACATGGCCCAGGTGCCGGTCAGCGGCCGGTTCCGGCTGGTGTACCTGGTGGCCAACACGCTGTTCGGCCTGCTCAGCCAGGCGCGGCAGGCGGAGTGCTTCGGCAGCGTGGCGGGCGTGCTGGATCCGGGAGGGCTGTTCGTCATCGAGTGCTTCGTCCCGGACCTGGCCCGGTTCGACCGCGATCAGCGGGTCCAGGCGCTGTCGGTGACCGAGGACTCCGCGGTCATCGAGGTGTCTGTCCACGACAAGGTCCAGCAGCGCGTCACTACCCAGCTGATCACGCTGGACGGCCAGGGGATGCACCTGCGGCCGGTGGCCGTCCGCTACAGCTGGCCAGCCGAGCTGGACCTGATGGCCGGCCGGGCCGGCCTGCGGCTAGCCGAACGCCACGCCGGCTGGGACCGGCGGCCGTTCACTTCCGCCAGTACCAGTCACGTCTCCGTTTATCAGCGGGCCTCGCGGGTCATTCAATGCCAGGACATATCAATGTTGGCGAGCCATTCCAAGTCCGTTTCAGGGCAGAGGCGCGGCCAGGTGAGCTCTGGGTTGATGCAAGTGGCGACTGGATTTTCGATCTCGCCTTCTCGCCGATTGGCAGAGGTAGCGGGTTCAACTTGTCTGATCTTTTGCTGTCGCCATCGGTGCTGAAGATAGACAACTGGCGGGGCGCAGACACCCGATGCATCGAGATCGCTGCCACCGTGCCTCCCAACCTGCTGCCGCGATCAGGCGGATTGTATGGGGTCGTGGCGACTATTGCGTTTCAGCCGACAGGCGGAAAAATTGGACCATTCTCAGGAACCGAGGCACTAGAGTCATATTCCCTGCAATCCCGAGGCGGGCAACGAGACCAAGTCGAGCGGTTGTCTGATGCTCCCGTACGAGCAGAGGTTCTGGCAGGCCGGGGTGTGTTTGTATCGTACACGCACAAGGACGAACGATACCGTCAGAAATTGGAAATCTCACTCACCCAGCTTCAACGTGATGGCCTAATTACCGTCTGGTACGACCGGAAAATCCTTCCAGGTCAAGAGTGGGATCAGGAGATTGATCGGAACCTAGAGAGCGCTGAGATAATCCTGTTGCTTGTTAGTCCCGATTTCCTGGCTTCCGACTATGCCTACGGTCGCGAGATGTCGCGAGCCCTGGAACGACATCAGTCTCGATCAGCTACCGTGGTTCCAATTATTCTGAGACCTTCCGACTGGCAGCACAGTCCTCTTGCTCGACTGCAGGCACTTCCCAGCGAAGGGCGGCCTGTGTCGCGTTGGTCCGACCGGGACCAAGCGCCTATCGAGACCAGCGGATCGCGCCTGTATCCCAATTCTGGGCGCCAGCCCGTCACGCGGTAGACCTGCCCTCGGCGTCGGCACCCGGCGGCAGGTGGCAGCGGCGTAACTTTGGGGTAAAGCAATCTGCGGTAGCAAAACTGACTTGGACTCGGGATGACCAGTGATCACGCTGGGCAAAGCGGAACAGGACGCTGCCGGCGCGGCGGCGCGGGCAGGGGTTTTCGTCCGTTCGGTTGATTCGGTGGCGGACCTGCACGGAGTGGCGGACTTGTTCTCGCGGGTCTGGGACGCCTCGCTGGCGCCGCCGATGCCGCCTGACATCATGCGCAGCCTGGGCCATGCCGGGGGACGCGTGCACGGGGCTTTCCGAGGGAGTCAGCTCGTCGGCGCCTCGGTGGCCGTGTTCGGTCCGCCGGCGGACGCTTCGTGCTATTCGCTGATCGCGGGAGTGAGCGCGGAAGCCGCAAGCCGGGGTATCGGCCTGGCACTGAAGCTGGCCCAGCGCGCTTGGGCGCTGCGCGCAGGGGCGGTGTCGATGAGCTGGACTTTCGACCCGCTGCTGCGGCGCAACGCCCGGTTCAATATCTCTCGCCTGGGCGCGGTGGGCACCGAGTACCTGGTGGACTTCTACGGCGAGATCGCCGACGGGGTCAATGACCCCGAGACCGACCGGGTCGCCGTTAGCTGGGACCTCCGGGCGGCCCTGCCGGGCCCCACGGCACCTGCGGACCTCCTGGGGCCCCGGGTGCCGGCCGGGGAGGACATACCCCGCGCGATCCTGGTCGCCGGCCCGGCGGGTGAGCCGGTTGCCGGGGCTGTGCCGGGGGGAGACGGCAGCGGTCCAGGGCGGCTGCGGTGCTGGATCCCGGACGACATCCTCACCACCCGCCGCACCGACCCGGGCCTGGCGCGCCGCTGGCGGCTCGCGGTCCGTGAGACTCTCGGCGGCGCCATGGGCGATGGCTACCGGGTCGCTGCGCTGATGAAGCCCGGCTGGTATGTCTTGGAGAAGGCGCAGGCCGGACAGTGAAAATCGAGACCGTGGAGCTGAGGGTGGTACGCCTGCCGCTAGTCACCCCGTTCCGGACCTCTCAAGCCAGCCAGGACGAGCGCGTCGCTCTGCTCGTGCGCGTTCACACTAGCGAGGGCGAGGGCTGGGCAGACTGCCCGGTGGACCCGGGGCCGTTCTACGAGCCGGAGTTCCTGTCGGGCGCGCGGGCTGTGATGGCCGAGTACCTGGTCCCGATGCTGATGGCGGCGCCGGGACTGACGGCCGCGCGGGTGCAGGCGGTTCTCGCGCCGGTCAAGGGTCATCAGATGGCGAAGGCGGCCCTGGAGACAGCGGTCCTCGACGCGGAACTGCGCGCCAGGCAGATGTCCTTCGCCCAGTATCTAGGGGCGGTGAAGGACCGGGTGCCGGTCGGGGTGTCGGTGGGCATACCGGGCTCGCTCGCCGAACTGATCGACCAGGTCGAGGGCTACCTGGACCAGGGCTACCGGAGGATAAAGCTCAAGATCGAGCCGGGCTGGGACATCGAGCCAGTGCGGGCGGTGCGGCAAAGGTTCGGCCCGGACCTGGCCCTGCAGGCCGACGCAAACACCGCCTACACCGCGGCCAGCGCCCGCCGCCTTCGGGCCCTCGACCAGTTCGGCCTGCTGCTCCTAGAGCAGCCGCTGGCAGCCGACGACCTGCTCGGCCACGCGGACCTCGCCCGGCTGCTGACCACCCCAGTCTGCCTGGACGAGTCGATCACCTCCCCACGGGTGGCGGCCGCCGCGCTGCGACTGGGCGCCTGCTCGGTAGTGAACATCAAGCCCGCGCGGGTCGGCGGCTACCTGGCGGCACGTGCGATCCACGACCTGTGCGCCGCGCACGGCGTCCCTGTCTGGTGCGGCGGAATGCTCGAAACCGGGGTGGGACGCGCGGCCAACCTGGCCCTGGCCGCCCTCGAGAACTTCACCCTCCCTGGCGACATCTCAGCGACTGCCCGGTACTTCACAGAAGACATCACCGCCCCTTTCACCCTCGACGACGGGCACATCGCCGTACCCAGCGGGCCGGGCATCGGCACCGAGATCCTCCCCGACGTCTTGGACCGGCTGACCACCCACCGCGAGATCCTGCGCTGATCGAGCCCTGGCCGCAGGACACCCTGGCCGCTGTCATCGACAAGTCCGGCCGCCGGAACCGGATACCGGTGAGCCACTTTCATTTCCCTGATCGCGGCCCCGCCGACGCCCGCTCTGCGGCTACTTATTGACTTGTACTTAGGCCGCTGCCTGGCGAGGCTCGGTTTAGGTGCCCCGGTCCGTCGCTCTCAATGCGGCTGCCCGCGCTTGGCGCGTGGCTCTCATTTGGCCTGTGCGGCCGGGGCGCCGCGGGCAGGGAGAGGCTCAAGAGGGGTTTGCTCAGCTCGAAGTAGCGGTGCCCTCCTCGCCCTTCGGTCAGGTCCGCAGAGGGCAGGAGGAAGCAGATGAGCAAGGTCATCATCGGGATGGACCCGCACAAGCGGTCGGCCACGATCGAGGTCATGACCGCGGATGAGAGTGTCGTGAGCGGCGGCCGGTACGGCACCGACGCCGCCGGGCTTGCGCCAATGGTTGCCGGGGTGCGCCAGTGGCCGGACCGGATCTGGGCGGTCGAGGGCAGCCGGGCACCGGCAGGCACGTGGCAGCGTGGCTGGCCGGTGCCGGCGAGCAGGTGGTGGACGTGCCGCCCAAGCTGTCGGCCCGGATGCGGGTGTTCACCGCCGGGCTGGGCCGTAAGACCGATGCGACCGACGCGCACGCGATCGCGCTGGCCGCCACCCGGATGACAGGGCTGCGCCCGGTCACCGGTGACGCGCAGCTGGAGGTGCTGCGGGTGCTGGCCGGCCGGCGCCGGGCGCTGGGAGAGGATCACACCCGGATGGTCTGCCAGCTGCACCAGCTGCTCGCCGACCTGATACCCGGCGGGGCCAAGAAGTCACTGTCCGCGGCGCAGGCCCGGGCGCTGCTGGCCAGGGTCCGGCCACGGGATGCGGCCGGGCAGGCCCGCCGCCGGGTCGCCGCCGAGCTGATCGCCGACCTGGAGCGGATCTACCAGCGCAAGAAGGCCGCCGACAAGGAGCTGGCCGCCGCGGTCACGGCGACCGGCACCACGCTAATGACCCTGGACGGGATCGGGCCGTCCGGCGCCGCCCGGCTGCTCGTCGAGATCGGCGACATCACCCGGTTCCCCGACCGCGGCCACTTCGCCTCCTAGAACGGCACCGCGCCCATCGACGCCTCCTCCGGCGACCACGTCCGGCACCGCCTGTCCCGCGCGGGGAACCGGCAGATCAACCGCGTGCTGCACATCATGGCCGTGGTCCAGCTCCGCCACCGAACCAAGGGCCGCGCCTGCTACGACCGCAAGGTCGCCGCCGGGAAAACCCCGATGGAAGCGATGCGCGCCCTCAAACGCCGCCTGTCCGATGTGGTGTTCCGGCAGATCATGGCCGATGCCCGCGCCGCGCAGACGGGTCCGGGAGGACACGCGGGGGCGGCTACTGTCTCCAGTGCGGTCGGCTCACACCCCGAT
>Ga0335076_10004040_pt1 | contig 14807 bp, 13 predicted proteins | sample Lox_Sample_25_FD_206717 | JGI IMG/M metagenome (GOLD analysis project Ga0335076, IMG submission 206717) | Soil microbial communities from Loxahatchee National Wildlife Refuge, Florida, United States - Lox_Sample_2.5 | ecosystem: Environmental > Terrestrial > Soil > Wetlands | place: USA...
GCGTAGCGGCGGATCTCGAGCGGCGGGATGCGCACGAGGTCGAGCAGGCCCTGCTCGAAGAGCACGAGCGCCGTGCTGCCCTCCTGCACCATGTACGCAGTGATGCGGTCGAGCGGCGGCCGGCCGGCCCAGTAGTGCTCGTTCGCGGTGAGCACCAGGCGGTACTCGTGCCGCCACTCCGCGAGCACGAACGGCCCGAGCGTCACCAGGTTTCCGGGCTCGGTCCAGCGGTCGCCGAAGCGCTCGACCAGGTCGCGGCGCAAGGGGAACGTCACCATGAAGTTCACGAGCGCGGGGAAGTAGACGAGCGGCGCGTCGAGCTCGACCACGAGCGTGCGGTCGTCGGGCGCATGCACGCCCACTGCGCCGAAGTCGCCGAGCTTGCCGGCGTTGTACGCGCGCGCGCCGCGCACGCCGAACAGGAAGTACGCGTACTCGGCCGCCGTGGCCGGCGCGAGGAGCCGCTGCCAGGAGTCGACGAAGTGCTGCGCCACGAGCGGCACGCCGTCGCTCCAATTCACGCCCTGCCGCAGGTGGAAGGTGTAGGTGCGGCCGTCGGGCGACACGTCCCAGTGTTCCGCGAGATCCGGCTCGGGCGCGAGGTCCGGGCCCAGCCGCGTCAGCCCGCGCATGAGCTGCTCGATCGCGACGATCGACACGCCGTCGGTGGCCAGGTTCCAGTCGAGCGTCGGCGGCTCGGTCTCCAGGTTGATCCGCAGCTGGCGAGCGGGCGCGCGAGACGCTCCGCGCGAGCACGCGACCGCGAAGAGCGCCGCGAGCGCGAGGCCCCGCACCGGTCGCCCTCTCCTGCGCATCGCCATCGCCGCGGATCAGTTAGTGGGGATTGCGCGCGCGCGCCAGGCTAATCTCCCGCGCGATGCGTGCCGCCATCACGATCGAGAGCTTCCGGCCCGGGCCGGGAGGCGTGGAGGCCGCGGCCTTCGAGCTCGCGCGCGAGCTCGCGCGGCGCAGCGTCGATCTCACCGTTCTGTGTCGCGAGGCGTGGCCCGAGCCGCTGGCGGGCGTGCGCGTGCAGGCGCTCGGCGGGCCGACGTTCTGGCAGCCGCTGCGCGTGCTCGAGTTCTCGCGCCGCAGCGCGCGCGCCGCCCGCGCCGGCGGCTTCGACGTGGTGCAGGGCTTCTCGCGCACGCGCCACCAGCACGTCTACCGCGCGGGCGGCGGCAGTCACGCGGCCTACCTGGAGCGCATGTACACACGGCCACGGCTCGCGCGCCTGTCGCCGCGCCACGCCGTGCTGTTGGCCCTCGAAGGCGCGGCGTTCGCGGACCCGGCGCAGCAGATCCTCTGCAACTCGCGCTTCGCCGCCGAGGAGATCGCGCGCCGCCACGGCGTGCCCGCCGCGCGGCTGCACGTGGCGTACAACGGCGTCGACCTGGAGCGCTTCCACCCGGGCCGGCGCGGCGCCGCGCGCGCGCGCCTTGGCGCCGAGCTGGGGCTCGAGGGCCCGTTCGCGCTGTTCGCAGGCAGCGGCTTCGCGCGCAAGGGCCTGGACCGCGCGATCGCGGGGCTCGCGCATGCCGGCGTGAAGGCGGACCTGCTCGTCGCGGGCGCCGGCTCCGCCGGGCCGTTCCGCGCGCAGGCCGAGTCACTCGGCGTGTCCGGGCGCGTGCACTTCCTCGGCCTGCGCGCCGACGTGCCCGACCTGTGCGCGGCGGCCGACCTGTTCGTGCTGCCCACGCGCTACGACCCGTTCTCGAATGCGTGTCTGGAGGCGCTCGCGTCGGGCACGCCCGTCGCGACGACGCTCGACAACGGCGCCGCCGAGCTCGTGGAGCCCGGCGCGAACGGCTTCCACTGCGCCGACGACTTCTCGCCGGCGCTGCGCGCGCTCGAGGACCCGGCGCGCCTGCGCGCGCTGGGCGCCGCCGCGCGGCGCACGGCCGAGCGCTTCACGTGGAGCGCGCACGCCGACGCCGTGCTCGAGCTCTGGGGACGGCTCGCGCGTTGAGCGGACGAGCCTTCGCGGAGCTCGCCGCGGAGCTGGCCTCGGGAGCGACACCCAACGGTGTCGAGCTGCTCAAGCGGAACCGCGCCCGCGCGATCGCGCGCGCCGGGGACGTCTTGCTGAAGGTCTATCTGGCGAAGCCAGGTACGTCGGGACGCGAGGCGGCGGCGCTGGTAGAGGCAGGGGCGCGCGGCATCCCGGTGCCGGAGCTCCTCGAGGCAGACGACGGCTGGACCGCCACCCGCTGGCAAGCGGGCGCGCGCCCCGCGGCGCGCGCCGATCTGCCGCTCCTGCTGCGCGCCATCGACGACGCCCACCGCCGCGGCATGCTGCACGGCGACCTCCACCTCGGGAACCTGCTCGTGTCCGGCGACCGCGTGGTCTTCCTCGACCTGCAGCGCGCGCGCTTCCTGCCGTGGCTGCCGCACTGGCTGCGCCGCCGCGAGCTCGGCTTCTTCGCGTATTCGCTCCTCGACCCGCTGCCGCCCGAGCTCGAGCGGGTGCGCTTCTGGCGGAACCGCCGCGCGCAGCGGCGCTGGCGCAGCCGCACGGATCGCTGCCTGGCCGAGACGGGCGCCTTCACGGCGTTCGAGCACGCGCGCGAGCGCGGCTTCCGCGCGCGCGACGTCGACCCCGGCGATCTCGGCGCGAGTCTCTCGGGTCTCGAGCAAGTCACTCCGCTGAAGACCGGCCCGAACGGGCGCTTGTTCCGCCGCCCGCCGTGGATCGTGAAGGAGTTCCCGAGCGCCGCCGACGCCAAGCGCACGTGGGTCGGCGGCAACGGGCTCCTCGCGCGCGGCATCGGCGCGTGCCGGCCCGTCGCGTGGGCCGGCCGCTGGCTCGTGATGGAGGACGGCGGGCCGACGCTCTCGGACTGGGTCGACGCCGACTTCGCGAACGCCACCGACGCCGCGCGCCGCGAAATGGCGCACGCGCTCGGCACGCTGCTCGCGCGGCTGCACGCGCGCGGCGTCTACCACGCCGATCTGAAGGCGAACAACGTGGTGTGGCGACCCGGCCAGACGCCGCGGCTGCTCGACTACGGGAGCGTGCGGTTCGGCTCGCGCGTGTCGCGGCGGCGGCGCGTGAAGAACCTGGCGCAGCTGAACGCCGCGCTGCCCGACGCCGTGCCGGGCGAGCTGCGCGAAGCCGCGCTCGCGACCTATCTCGCCGAGAGCGAGCGCGGCGACGAGGCTGCCGCGCTGCGCCGCGACGTGATCAGCGAGAGCCTCCGGCGCGCCCACCGTTGGAGTGGATGCTGACCCAGCAGTAGTACGAGCTGCCGAGCGAGCCGCTGTTGCCGGCGCGGAACTCGAGCTGCGGCGCGGCGGGCGCGCTCTTCACGATGGCCTCGAACGAGGAGATCTTCTTCGGCAAGTCGTCGCGATTCGGGCTGTGGAAGATCACGTCGACCCGCGGCCGCATGTAGAGCACGTTCATCACCAGGGTCACCAGACGGAACAGCTTCTCCGGCCCCTCCATGCTCTCGACGGAGAAGTACGGGATGTCGACCTGGTCCAGCGAGAACGTGTATTCGACGCGCATTTTTTCCTCAGGCTCCTTCGGGTGACGCGAGCATTTTCTAAAACGGTGCGAGGTGGCAAGCGGAGAAGTGACTGGGCCGCACCTCGCGCAGGGCGGGCACCTCGTGCGAGCAGCGCTCGATCGCCTTCGGACAGCGCGGGTGGAACGGACAGCCGGACGGCGGAGCGATCGGGCTGGGCACGTCTCCGGTCAGCACCTGGCGGCGTCGCCCCGCCCCCGGCTCGGGCACGGGCACGGCGGAGAGCAGCGCCTGCGTGTACGGGTGCTGCGGCGCCGCGAAGAGCGCGTCGGCAGCGGCGCGCTCGACCACGCGCCCGAGGTACATCACGGCCACGCGCCGCGACAGGTGCCGCACGACGCGCAGGTCGTGCGAGATGAACAGGTACGCGAGCCCGAAGCGCTGCTGCAGCTCGAGCAACAGGTTCAGGATCTGCGCCTGGATCGACACGTCGAGCGACGAAACGGGCTCGTCGGCGACGATGAGCTTCGGCTCGAGCGCGAGCGCGCGCGCGATGCCCACGCGCTGGCGCTGGCCGCCGCTGAACTCGTGCGGATAGCGCGACGCCTGCTCGCGCGTGAGCCCGACGGTGTCGAGGAGCTCCGCGACGCGCCGCTCGAGCTCGGCGCCGCGCGCGAGCTTGTGCACGCGCAGCCCCTCGCCGACGGTCTCGCCGACCGTCATGCGCGGGTTCAGCGACGCGTATGGGTCCTGGAAGACGATCTGCATGCGGCGCCGCAGCGCGCGCAGCTCGCCGCGCGAGAGAGCGCGCACGTCGCGGCCCTCGAACTGGATCGCACCCTCGTCGGGCTCGATGAGCCGCAGCGCGAGCCGCGCGAGCGTCGACTTGCCGCAGCCCGACTCGCCGACCAGGCCGACCGTCTCGCCGGGCGTGACGTCGAGATCGACGCCGTCGACGGCCACGAGCCGCAGCGGCCGGCCGAAGCCGCCCGCACGCACCGCGAAGCTCTTGCGGAGACCGCGCAGGTCGAGCAGCGCCTCCGTCACGGCGCGGGCACCGGGTTGTGACACGCCACGAGCGCCCCGCCCCGCCCGGCAAGGAGCCGGGGATCGACGTCGGCGCAGATCGCCTTCGCGCGCGAGCAGCGCTCGCGGAAGCTGCAGCCCTTCGGGCGGTCGACCAGGTCGGGCACGCGCCCCGCGATCACGTGGAGCGGCTCGCCGGGCCGCGTGCGCGCCGACGGCAGCGCGTCGAGCAGCCCGCGCGTGTACGGGTGCTGCGGCGCGCGGAAGAGCTCGGCGACGGCACCGGTCTCGACCACGCGCGCCGCGTAGAGCACGGCGACGCGCTGCGCGGTCTCGGCCACGACGCCCAGGTCGTGCGTGATCAGCATGACCGCCATGTCGAAGCGCTTCTTCAGGGCCTCGATCAGCTCGAGGATCTGCGCCTGGATCGTGACATCGAGCGCCGTGGTCGGCTCGTCCGCGATCAGCACGGCGGGATCGTTCGCGAGCGCCATGGCGATCATGACGCGCTGGCGCATGCCGCCCGAGAGCTGGTGCGGGTAGTCGCGCATGCGCGCGGGGGCGTCGGGAATGCCGACCAGCTCGAGCAGCTCGAGCACGCGCTTCTGGCGCTCGGCGCGCGGGAGATCGCGGTGCACGAGCAGCGCCTCCTCGATCTGCGCGCCGATGCGGAACACCGGGTTCAGCGACGTCATCGGCTCCTGGAAGATCATCGCGATGCGGTTGCCGCGCAGCTGGCGCAGCTCCTCCGCGCCCATCTTGCGCAGGTCGCGCCCCTCGAACAGCACCTCGCCGCGCTCGATCGCGGCCGGCGGCTCGGGCAGCAGGCGCAGGATCGAGAGCGCGGTGACGGACTTGCCGCAGCCCGACTCGCCCACCAGGCACAGCGTCTCGCCCTTGCGCAGCTCGAGGTCCACGCCGTCGACGGCGCGCAGCCGCCCCCGCGGCGTGGCGAAGCTGGTGCAGAGGTCGCGCACGGCGAGCACGGCTTCGCTCAAGGCGCCGCACCTCCGCGACTGACACGGAAGAGTGACGGGTCGAGCGCCGGGTTCAGCTCGACCTCCGACAGCGAGAGCTCCGCGCGCAGGCGCGTCTCGGGGAACGACAGCACCAGGTCGAACGGGTAGCGCCCGCCGGGAACGTCGCGCCACTCGGCGTACTCGGCGAGCCAGCGCACGCCGCCGTTCCCGTCGAGCCCGGCGATCGCCGCGAGCTCGCCGCTCGCCGTGAAGCGCAGGCTCTCCGAGGGCAGCCGCACCAGCCGCTCGTCGCCGCGCGCCAGGATCTCGGTCGGGCGCCACTCCTCGGCGAGCGGCGCCGCGAGCAGCGCGCGCACCGCCTCGCCCGGTGCGAGCGCCAGCCCGAGCCGCTGGTGCAGGAGCCTCGAGTCCGCGGCGCCGTTCTCGAGCTGCTTCCCGTCGAAGAAGGAGAAGCGCTCGCCGTCGGTGACGAGCAGCGTCGCCGCCTGGCCCAGCATGTTCAGGCTCTCGAGCCGCAGCCGTGCGGGCCGCTCCGCGAGCACGACCTCCTGCACCGAGGTCGAGCCGTCGGGCGAGGCGAGCCGCAGCTTGCCGACGGCGCGCAGGGTCTTGCGCGCGGCAGCCTGCTCCACGAGCGCCGCGAAGCGCTGGCGCAGCGCGTCGTCGGGCCCCGAGATCGGCTGGAACGGCGGCGGCCCCTGCGTGGCGCAGGCCGCGAGACCGAGCCAGGCCAGCGCGCACGCGGCGCGCAGGGCGTTTCTCAATGCGCGGCCTTGCGCGCGCCGTGGCCGAGCTGCTTCTCGAGCGACTCGATCTCGGCGCGGATCTTCACGGCGTCGTCGTCCTCGGGCGACAAGCTGAGCGCGCGCTGGTACGTCGCGAGCGCGTCGTCGTAGCGCGCGAGCGAGCGGTACGCGTCGCCCAGGTGCCACGTGATGACCGGGTCCGCCTTCTCGAGCAGCGACAGCGCGTGCTCGAGCTGCGAGCGCGCGGCGTTGAACGAGCTGCGCGCGAGGTCGCGCTTGCCGTCGGCGAGCTGCTGCAGGCCGCGCTGGTAGAACAGCCAGCCCAGGCTGTCGGTGATGTAGCCGTCGTCGGGCTTCAGCGCGATCGCCTTGCGGATCATGCTCTCGGCCTCGTCGAGGCGCTCGCCCTTCTCGGCCCAGCTGTAGCCCAGGTAGTTGAGGGCGCTCGCGTGGTTCGGGTCGAGCTCGAGCACCTTGTTCATCTCTTCGAACGACTGCTGGCGCTGGTCGGCCTCGCCGTAGATGACGCCGAGGTCGTAGTGCAGGTCGGGATCCTTCGGGTTCTGCGCGATGAGGTCGTTCATGAGCGCGACGCCGCTCGCGAGGTCGCCCGAGCGCTGGTACAGCCCGGCCAGGTACACCTGCAGCGAGGTCTTGTCGGGCGCCGCGGCGATGCCGCGCTTCAGCTCGGTGATGGCGCGGTCGTAGTCCTTGCGGTGCTCGTAGATGCGCGCGATCACGCCGCGCGCGTCGGCGAAGCGCGGCGAGCCGGGCGGCACCTGCTCGAGCTGCTCCAGCGCCTCGTCGTGGCGGCCGGCCTCCTCGTGCACCAGCCCGACGAAGTACTTCACCTCGCTCTGGTAGCGCGCGTCGTCGCCGGCCGCGTCGCTGCGCGCCACGGCCTGGAAGCGGTCGATCGCGTCGTCGTAGCGGCCCGCCTCGTAGTAGAAGAGCCCGAGGCGGAACTGCGCGCCCGCCAGCTCGGGGTGCTGCGACACCAGCTCCTCGAGCGCGGCGATCGCGTTCTTGCGGTCGTGCGCCTCGTCGTAGATCTGCGCCATGCGCGTCAGCGCCGCGGGATCGCCCGGCGCGATGGCGAGCTTCTCGCGCAGCACGGCGAGCTCGCCCTTGGTGTCGTTCTTCTCGCGGCGCAGGCGCGCGAGCGCGTCGTACAGCGACGGCTGCTCCGAATCGACCTTGAGCCCGCGCCGGTAGGCCTTCTCGGCCTGCGCGGAGTCGTTGGTGCGCTCGTACGTGGCGCCGAGCGCCAGGTAGCCGCGCACGTCGTTCGGGTCCGAGTCGATCATGCGCTGCGCGACCTGGCGCGCGCCCTCGTTGCGGTCGGTGTTCAAGTACAGCGTGAACAGCGTGAACAGGCCCTCGTCGTTCAGCTTGCCCGACTGGAACAGCGGCTCGAGCAGCTCGATCGCGCGGTCGTAGTTCCGCATGCGCGCGTGCAGGGTGGCGAGCCCGACACGCAGCTCCTCGTCGTCGGGCTGGAGCTCGAGCGCGCGCTCGGCGTACTGCAGCGCGCGGGCCGGATCGCCTGCCGCCATCCACACCTGCGCCAGCGCGCGCTGCGGCTCGGGCGACTGCGGGTCGAGGCGCGCCGTGTGCTCGTACGCTTCCGCGGCCTCGAGGTAGCGGCGGTCGAGCTCGAGCGCGCGGCCGCGCATGAACGCCGCGTCGGCCTCGGCCTGGGGCGAGACGAACTGCGGAGCGGCCTCGCTCTCTTCCTCCGCGGCCGGCGCCCGGGCGGTCCACTTCTGCACCGTGGCGCAGCCGAGCACTGCGGCGAGCGGCAACAGGAGTGCGAGCGCGGAGCGGCTGGGTCGTCGGATGATGAAAATCCTTCGGGAAGACGCCACACTAGCAGTGGCCATACCCACGGGCAATCGCGCTCTTATCGGCCTAGCGGTGCCGCGGGATCAGCGCGCGTGCTTCGAGCAGGGAAAGCACGTCTTCGACGCACTCGCCGAGCGAGCGGCGGGCGGTGTCGACGCGCAGCTCGGGCTCGGTGGGCGCCTCGTAGGGCGCCGAGATGCCCGTGAACTCGCCGATCGCGCCGCTCCGGGCCTTCCGGTAGAGGCCCTTCGGGTCGCGCTGCTCGCACACCTCGAGCGGCGCGTCGACGAACACCTCGAGGAAGCGGCCGGGCTCGAGCAGCCCGCGCACGCGCGCGCGGTCGGCGCGGTACGGCGAGATGAAGGCCGTGAGCACGATGACCCCGGAGTCGTTCATGAGCTTCGCGACCTCGCCGATGCGCCGGATGTTCTCGACGCGGTCCTCGGGCGAGAAGCCCAGGTCGGCGCACAGGCCGTGGCGGACGTTGTCGCCGTCGAGCACGTAGGCGAGCACGCGCCGGTCGACGAGCCGCTCTTCGACCGCGCGCGCCAGGCTGGACTTGCCCGAGCCCGAGAGCCCGGTGAACCAGAGCGTCACCGCACTGTGTCGGAGCAGCCTCTCGCGGTCGGCGCGCGTGACGCGGCTCTCGCTCGCGGTGAGGTTCTCGCTCTTCGGTTTCATCGCGCCGGACGACATCGCGCGCGCGGCAAGATACGCGAGCGCTGCGCGCAGCGCCCGGACCGGCAGCTCGGCCAGGCGCGCGTGCTCGGGGCCGAGGTCGAGCGCTTGCGCGAGCGCGGCGGGCTCGAGCTCGAGCGCGCGCGCGCGCGGCTGGCCGGCGAGGCGCTCCACCGCGGCGCTGGCGACGGCGATCGTGACCGGGCAGCCGAAGGCCTGGAAGCGCACGAGGTCGAGCACGTCGTCGTCCGATAGCCGCACGTGCAGGCGCACGCGCTGGCCGCCGTCGGGGTCGCGCGCCTCGCCGGCGGCGACGCGCGGCGAGTCTTCGGCGATGCGCCCCGCGCCGATCGGGTCACGGAAGTGCGCGAGCACGGCGTCGCTCCAATCGCTCAAGTGCGAGCCGCGCGCCGCGCGCTCCTCTGCAGCTCGTCCCACACCGGCGACAGCGCGCGCAGCTTTCGCACGGCGGCGACGACGAGCTCCGCGGCGCGGTCGATCTCGGCCTCGGTATTGCCGCGCCCGATGCCGAAGCGCAGCGCCGACAGCGCGCGCGCCTCGCCCGCGCCCAGCGCCCGCAGCACGTGCGACGGCTCGCGCTTGGCCGACGTGCACGCCGAGCCGGTCGAGAGCCCGAGCTCGGGGAGCGCGGCGAGCAGCGCCTCGCCCTCGGCGCCGAGGAACGACACGTTCAGATTGCCCGCGAGCCGGTGTTCGCGCGAGCCGTTCAGGACGAGCCCGGGCAGCTCGCTCTCCAGCCCCGCCAGCAGCCGATCGCGCAGCGCGGCGAGCCGGCGCGCGTCGGCCTCGCGGCGCGCGCGCGCGAGCTCGGCCGCCGCGCCGAAGCCGACGCAGAGCGCCACGGGCAGCGTGCCGCTGCGCAGGCCGCGCTCGTGTCCGCCGCCGTGGAGGATCGGCTCGAGCTTCGCCTGTGCGGCGCGGCGCACCACGAGTGCGCCCACGCCCTTCGGCCCATAGAGCTTGTGAGCGGAAAGCGACAGGAAGTCGACACCGAGCTGTGTCAGGTCCGTCGCGAGGCTCGCGGGCGACTGCGCGGCGTCGCTGTGGAAGCTCGCGCCCGCGGCGGCGGCCTCGCGCGCCAGCGCCTCGATCGGCTGGATCGTGCCGACCTCGTTGTTCGCGTGCATGACCGAGACGAGCAGCGCCGGCTCCGCCAGTGCGGCGCGCAGGCGCTCGGGGTCGAGCCGGCCCTCGCCGTCGACGCCCAGGCGCACGACCGAGAAGCCCTCGCGTTCGAGCGCGGCCGCGGGGTCGAGCACGGCGCGGTGCTCGGTCGCGCACGTGACGACGCGAGTCACTCCCGGCCGCGCACGGCGCGCCGCGCGAGCGCCGCCGAAGAGCGCCAGGTTGTTCGCCTCCGTCGCGCCCGACGTGAAGACGACCTCGCGCGGGTCCGCGCCCACCAGCGCCGCCACCTGCGCCCGCGCGCGCTCGACCGCCTCGGCTGCGCGCCAGCCCCAGGCGTGGGTGCGGCTCGCGGCGTTGCCGAACTCCTCCACGAAGTACGGCTGCATCGCCGCGGCGACGGCCGCGTCGCATGGCGTCGTCGCGTGGTGGTCGAGGTAGATCGGGCTGGCCACGGAAACCGCTCCGCCGGCTCTGGCTCCGCTTGGCACCGTGCGGCCGGCGGCGGCATTCTGCGCGCTCTGGCGCGCGGTCGCCAGGATCGGACGCCATGCGGCTCGCGCTCGCGCTCGCCCTCGCCTGCCTCGCCGGCGCGACGCGGTCCGGCGCAGCCGAGCCTGCGGCGCCCGAGCTCGCCAAGCGCGCCGAGGCCGCCGCGTTCGGCACCGACGCCGTCGAGGTGTGGAAGACGGAGTGGAGCGGCGAGGCGCTGACCTTCGGCGTCGCGCGGCGACACGAGAACGGGAAGTTCGAGCTGTTTCTCCGCGTGTTCGCGCCGCACAAGTACGAGCCGCTCTCGTACCTGTTCCTGCCCGACCCCGGCGGCGCGCCGCTCGTGCAGTACTACCGCTCGCAGAGGATCTTCCCGCTCGGCGCGCGGACGAACCGGACGCTCGAGGTCGAGATCGCGAGCGCCATCGAGCGCCTGCCGTTCGTGCCGGGGCTGCCCGCGCTGGACGACCTGTGGCCGCGCCGCGCCGACCGCTTCGCCTTCGCGCGGCTCGCCGACGAGAAGGCCGACGACGGCACGCCCTGCCGCGTGCTCGAGAGCCGCCCGCGCGAGCCCGACGGCGCATACGACCGGATCGTGACGCTACTGGCGCGCGATTCGGACGTGGCGCTCGAGTCGCGCTTCTATCTCGGCGACAGACTGGTGAGGCGAGTCACAGTATCTCCGTCAGATGTCGAGATGAGCGACGGCCACTCGGTGGTGAAACGCCGCACGATCGATCCCCCGTCCGGTGACTCGCAGGTTTTGACCCTGGAACGCTTCAGTCTCGACCCGGTGTTTCCCGATCAGCTGTTCACGACTCAGAACCTGCGGGCCGGTCGGTTTCCCTCCTACTGAGCGGAGCTCTGCGAAGGAGCCGGTGCCGCAGCGGGAAGCGGCATGCGACTTCGGACCTTCACGCTCGTTCTCGCCATGGCTCCGTTCCTCGTCGGCTTCGACGGGCCGGAGGCGCGCGACGCGCTCGACGCCGCGCTGCGCAACCTGTACGAGCCCGACATGCTCGTGGCCGTGGAGCTCCGCATCGACGAGGGCCTGCCGGACCAGGACGACGTCACGTTCGCCTACGGCCGCAAGACCACCGGCGACGAGACGCGCACGCTCGTGTACGACGGCGACGGCCGCCGCGACCAGTCGCGCGTGCTGCTGTTCCAGAAGCCCGGCGAGGCGGACCACGCGTTCACCTCCGAGGGGACGCGCGGGCAGGTGCGGCCCATCAGCATGGGCCGCTACATGGCGTCGCTGTTCGGCAGCGACTTCAACTACGCCGACTTCCGCGCGCGCCGCGCGGACGAGTACCGGATCGAGGTGCTCGGCGAGGACAAGATCGACGGCGAGGACTGCCGCGTGCTGCGGCTGCGCCCGCTCGACGGCCCGTACACGATGCTGCTCATGTGGATCTCGGAGGATCGGCCCGTGATCGTGCGGACCGACTACTTCGACGACGCCGGCCTCTGGAAGCGCTACGAGGCGCGCATCGACAAGATCGAGCGCAACGTGGATTGGTGGGTGCCGATGGAGGACGAGATGACCGACCTGCGCACCGGCCGGCACACCGTGCGCCGCGTGCGCAACGTCCTCGTCGGCGCAGGCGTCCCGGACGAAGCCTTCACGCTGACGCAGCTGGCGAGAGGCAAGGTGCCGAACTTCTAGGGCGCAGGGCCCCGCTCGGTCACGCCCCGAAGGACTGGCCGCAGCCGCAGGTCGAGGTGGCGTTCGGGTTCTCGATCTTGAACCCGGCGCCGTTCAGGTCGTCGACGTAGTCGATCTTGGTGCCCAGCAGGTACACGGCGCTCTTCGAGTCGACCAGGACCGGCACGCCGTGCTCTTCGCTCTTCTGGTCCCAGTCGCCGACCTTGTCGTCGAACATGAGCTGGTACTGCAGACCGCTGCAGCCGCCGCCCACGACCTTGAGTCGCAGCGCGTAGCCTTCGCGCCCATCGCGCGTGATGAGCTGGCGGACCTTCTCTGCAGCCGCTTCCGTGAGTGAGACGACCGACATGATTCCCCTAGTCTAGGCGGGCCGGGCCCGATGGCAAATCGCCCGGAGGCGCGCCCGGGTCCGGAGAGCCGCAACTCGCCCTTTCGAGTAGCAGGAACACCTCGCGGTTTCCCTTCGGGCCCGCGAGCACGCTCTCGGCTTCGCCCAGCGCGCGCAGGCCGAGCGCCTCGGCCGCGGCGCGCACGTCGCGCACCGCGCGGGCGCGCAGCTCGGGATCCCGCACCACCCCTTTCGGCGCGGCCTTCCGCTCGAGCTCGAACTGCGGCTTCACCAGGCACAGGAGCCGGCCGCCCGGGCGCAGCAGGGCGAAGAGCCGCGGCAGCACCGTGCGCAGCGAGATGAACGACACGTCCGCGGTGACCAGGTCGAAGGGCTCGCGGTCCGGCGGCAGCGCGAAGTGGCGCACGTTGGTCCGCTCGAGCGACTCGACGCGCGGGTCGCCGCGCAGCTTGGCGTCGAGCTGGCCGCGGCCGACGTCGAGCGCGAACACGCTCGCCGCGCCCCGCTGCAACAGGCAATCGGTGAAGCCGCCCGTCGAGGCGCCGACGTCCGCGCAGCGCAGCCCGGCCGGATCGAGCGCGAACGCGTCGAGCGCGCCCGCGAGCTTCTCGCCGCCGCGCGACACGTAGCGGCGGCGCTCGGCGAGCGTGGGCACGGCGTCGGCCGCGACGAGCGTGGCGGGCTTGTCGATCACCCGGTCGCCGAGCCGCACCTCGCCGGCCTGGATGCGCCGCTGCGCGCGCGCGCGCGAGCTCTCCAGCCCGAGCTCGACCAAGCGTTCGTCGAGCCTCGTGGACCTGCGCTCGGCTGCGCCTGGCCGCGCGCCGCTGCGCGGCTTGCCGCCTCGCTCGGGGCGGCCTTCGCTCGGCGTGCCCTTGGGCAAGCTTCCCTAGCGCCCGACGAGATCTCGCACGGCCCGCTCGATGCCGGCCGGGTCGATGCCGATCGCCTCGCGCCACTCGTCCTGCGAGCCGTGCTCGATCACCTCGTCGGGGACGCCGAGCGCGCGCACCGGCACCGACAGACCCGACTCCGCGAGCGACGCCAGCACCGCGTCGGCGAAGCCGCCGTGCCGGCTGTGCTCCTCGACGACGACGAGCGCGCGGCAGCGGCGCGCGAGCTCCGCGAGCCAGCGCGCGTCGACGGGCTTCGCGAAGCGCGCGTTCAGCACGGCCGTCGAGATGCCGTGCTCCTCGAGCCGCAGCGCGGCCTCCTGCGCCGCGGCGACGGAATGGCCCAGCGCCACGATCGCGGCGTCGCGGCCGTCGCGCAGCAGCTCGGCCTCGCCGATCTTGAGCGGCTTGATGTCGGCGTCGAGCGGCACGCCCAGCGCCGAGCCGCGCGGGAAGCGCAGCGCCGCCGGACCCGGGTGCTCGATCGCCGTCTTCAACATCTGGCGCAGCTCGTTCTCGTCCTTGGGCGCCATGACGACCATGTTCGGCAGCGCGCGCAGGTAGGCGATGTCGTACAGGCCCTGGTGCGTCGCGCCGTCGGCGCCGACGAGCCCCGCGCGGTCGATGGCGAACGTCACGTCGAGTCCTTGGACGCACACGTCGTGCACGATCTGGTCGTACGCGCGCTGCAGGAAGGTCGAGTAGATCGCGCACACGGGCTTGAGCCCCTCGGTCGCGAGCCCGGCCGCAAACGTCACGGCGTGCTGCTCCGCAATGCCCACGTCGTAGAACCGCTCGGGGAAGACCTGGGCGAACTTGTCGAGGCCGGTGCCGCCGGCCATCGCGGCGGTGATGCCGACGATGCGCGCGTCGTCCTTCGCCAGCGCGATCAGCGCGTCGGCGAACGCGCCCGTCCACGACGGCTTCCCGCCGCTCGACTTCTTCATCGCGCCCGACGAGACCTCGAACTGCTCGACGCCGTGGTACTTCACGGGGTCGGCTTGCGAGTACTCGTAGCCGTAGCCCTTCTCGGTGCGGCAGTGCACGAGCACGGGGTGCTCGTTGTCCTCGATGTCGCGCACGTTGCGCAGCGCCTCGCACAGCTCGGCCACGTTGTGGCCGTCGATGGGGCCGATGTAGTTGAAGCCGAGCCCTTCGAACAGCTGCGCGGGCGAGATGAACGCCTTGAAGCTCTGCTCGGCGCGCCGCGCCAGCTCGACGAGCTCCTCGCCGGCGTAGGGGATCGACTCGAGGAAGCCCTTCACGCCGTGCTTGAGCCGCCGCACCTGGGGCGCCGACCAGCGCCGCGCGAGGAACGACGTGAGCGCGCCGACGTTGGGCGAGATCGACATCTCGTTGTCGTTCAGCACCACGACCAGGTTCGCGAGCCGCAGGTAGCCGGCGTTGTTGAGGCCTTCGTACGCCATGCCGGCTGTGAGCGCGCCGTCGCCGATCACGGCGATCACGCGCTCGGAGCCGCCGCGGCGGCGGATCGCCTCGGCGATGCCCGTGG
>Ga0335076_10004041_pt1 | contig 14804 bp, 11 predicted proteins | sample Lox_Sample_25_FD_206717 | JGI IMG/M metagenome (GOLD analysis project Ga0335076, IMG submission 206717) | Soil microbial communities from Loxahatchee National Wildlife Refuge, Florida, United States - Lox_Sample_2.5 | ecosystem: Environmental > Terrestrial > Soil > Wetlands | place: USA...
GGCTTCCGTAACGGGGCCCAAGAGGGGCCCGGCGACCGAGGCGTTGAGGTCGAGCTTGCCGATCTGGGTCGCGCCGGGAATGGCGCCCGCATGGATCTTGAGGCCGACCGTGTCGTCCGCCGACTTGCCGCCTTCAATGTCGAGTCGGGCGTTGGCGGAGACGATGTGAAAGCCGGGCGTCGCGATGGTGGAATCGTCATCGAGAAAAAGATCGCCCTTGAGCGTCGTCTTGCCCGCAAAGACTGGACGAATGACGGCCGGAATCATGGCCTCGAGGCGGGAATCGACGTCGAGGGTGAGCTTCCGACCGCCGGCTTGGCGCGCCACGACGACCTCGCCCCGCGCCCAGACATCCGCGCCCGCGGCGAAATCGAGCTTGGCGTTGAAATTGTCGAGCGGGCCCGCGCCGTTGAGAGCAAGCTTCACCGGCGGAAGCCCGGGGAGCGCGGCGAGGTGGGCGAAGATGCCGCCCGCCGGCTCGTCGGAATTAACGGCGACCGTGAGCTTGTCGGTCGCCGCGACATAGGTCATGAGGGCATTGAACTCACCCGGAGCGTCCAGGCGTTTCGCGGCCAGGCTGAGGTCGAGGCCTTCGGAAGGCGCGCCCAGCATGACCTTGCCGTCGATCGCGAGGCGCGCCGCAACCCCGACGACCGCCTCGCCGAGCGACAGGTCCTGCACGCTGAACTTGTTGACAACCACCTTGAGCGGCAACTCCGGCAGGAGCGAGCGCGGCCCCGAATCCGGCGGCGGCGGCTTTTCGGAAGGCGGCGGGCGGCGCAGGAACTGCATGTGGCCGATCGTCAGCTGGTTGACTTCGAGTCGACGGCTGAGCAAGGCCAGCCGGCTCCAGACCAGGCGGACCTTGTCGACCTTGAGCCACGGCCCGTCGCGGTCGGAAAGCACGATATCGCTGATCGAGGCGTCGGAGGACAGGACGCCGTCGACCGCGCCGATCGAGACGCTGGTCGTATCCGACGACAAGGCCTTGGAAAGCAGGTTGGCGAGGACGCCCTTGTCCTGTTCGGCCGCCCGGGCGGGCGGCCAAAGCACGAGGAGCGCCAAGATCAGCCCCGCAAGACCGCTAATGGGAAGGTGACGCCGCGCCATCAGAAGGCCTGCCCGATGCTGACATAGAAGGCGACCGCGCCGGTTCCGGCGCGTTTCTCGAGCGGGAAAGCCAGATCGGCGCGGATCGGCCCAATCGCCGTATAGTAGCGGAGGCCGATTCCGACAGCCTTATAGAGCGGCGCGCTGAAATTCGGGAAGTCGGACGCGTAGGCGTTGCCCGCATCGAAGAACGGCACGATTCCGATCGTGTCGGTCACTTTCACCCGGAGCTCCGCCGACATCTCGAACAGGCTGCGACCGCCGATCACCGCGCCAAACGGACCGTAAGGTCCGAGGCTGTTATAGGCGTAGCCGCGCACCGAGCCGCCGCCGCCCGCATAAAAACGCCAGTTGGCGGGGATATCGGCGAGGTCCGCGCCGCCCATCGCTCCGGCCGCGACCAAGCCCGCGAGCACGAAGCGCGAATCGGGGTCGATCGAGTAGTAGGCGGACGCGCGCGCCTTTGCCTGGATGAGATCGACGGTCGAGCCGAGGGCGGTCGAAAATCCCGTGACCGAGCCGCCGAGCCGCACGCCTCGCGTCGGGTCGAGCTTGCTGTCGGTCGTGTCGTAGTTGGCTGACACGGGCGCCCCGATGAGCGTGTAGTTGACCCGACCGAGCGCGTCGGTCGCTACGCCGGTCTGCGCCTCGATCCCGGCCTGGACCCAGAAATTCTGGTTGAATCGATGCCGCAGCGCAGCGATTGCGTCGGCGTCCTCCACCTCGTAGCCGAGGAAGCCGGCCCCGCTGGTGCTCATCCGCTCGTCGAGTGCGTCGATCAGGAGGTCGTTCGGCGTGCCCAAGAGAGCGGGTTTCAGGAAACTCGCGGAGAAGCGGTACCCAAGGTCGCTGCTCGAGAAACTGCTGATGTTCTGCGAGGTCACATACCAAGGCGGCGCATAGAAGACGTCAGCCTGAAGACGCAGCCGCTCGGCGCCGCCAAAGACATTGCGGTCCTCCGCATAGACCTGCCCGGCCGGACCGTTGGTGGTCGAATATTTCGCCGAGGCGCCAACGGCGTAAGGCAGGCGGTCCTCGACGTCGACCGTGTAGGGAAGGCGGCCGTAGGCGTCGAGCGCCGTCCCCTCGGTGATCCGAACCCCGCCCACCGCCGGGATTTCCCGAATGCTCTTTCGCGCATCCTCGATCGCCCGCGGGGAATAGAGATCGCCTGGCTGAATATAGAGGAAGGAGCGCGCGATCCGCGGGTCGAAATCGTTTGGTCCCTTCATTGTCGCTTCGCCGAAGGGCGCGATCGGCCCGGGATTGGCCGTGAATGTCACGTCCATCACACGGGCGGCATGATCAACGACCGGATCGACCGAAACGATCTTGACGAGCGGTCGGCCCTCCTTGCGGAAATAGTCGACGATCCGCGCCTCGGCCGCGCGCAGGTCCGCCGCGACCGCCGGGTCGCCGGGGGTGAGGCGTACGATCCGCCGGGGCAATTCAGCCTCCGAAAGCTCTGCGCCGTCGGGGCCAAGCACACGGATCGAACGGATGGTGAAGAGCGGGCCGGGATCGACGGCGATGATCACCGGCGCAGGCGCACGGTTCCGGTAGCTCTCGGCAGCGCGCGCGAAACTCGCGATGTCGCTCGACAGAACGCTTAGACCGGCGCCGTCGATCGAAATCGTGACGGCGGCGTTGTAGTACCCGGCCCCCCACATCGCGTCGATAATCGGACCGAAATCGCCTTGCGCGCGCCGGGCGAGCGCCTCGCCGTCGGGTGGCGAATCTTGCCGGAGCTTGTAGAGCGAGGAGGCGTCCTCAACCGCGCTCTTCAGCCCCTTGTCGCCGCCCCCGGTGTCGATGGCGACGGCATAGGAAATCGCCGTATGTGAGACGGCCGGCGGACTCTCGTCCGAACCCCAAAGTCCGAAGAAGTCGAACGCCCGGGCGCTGTCTTGGAGGCCGCATACGATCATTGCCGCCGCGAGCGCGAGGACAATAGGCGCGCTCACGCTACGCGTCAGACCAAACTCCACCATGCACGCGAACGCCTTTCCCCCGAACCGCCAGGGATACGTCTGCACTGCTAAATTATCGTAAGTTTGTTCAACGTCGCTCGTCAAAAGTCGTTTAAGGGGCGCGCCGAACCTTCTGAGGCATATGCCAACGGTAGCATCGGCAGGTGTTGTAATCTCGACGGCGATTGGCTTGATCGAGATCAACCATCTTGGGCGGCTGTTGAGGATCCAACGGTGGGAGTTCTGGCTATCGGTCGTGTGCTTCGCGCGCCAAGGGGGAGCGCTACGAGAAGTACTGTTTCCCCGCGAATTCCCGATTGGTCGGTCCGCGCGCGGTGACCACTTCCGCGCGGCGGCCGCGGATGATGGCCATTTTGCCGACGCCGGTCATCCCCGAGCCGGCGTCGAGATTGAGCCGGAAGCTGGCGATCTGATTTGCATGCGAAGGGTGGCGACGGGCGTCGTTCGGGGTGTGGCCGTGGACGACGAAGAACCCGCTGAAGCCCTCCGGCCCCGGTCGATGCTCGAGGAACGGCCAGCGCACCCAGGCCCAGTGGCGATCTTCATCCAGCGCGGCGAGCGGCGTGTTCCAGGGGACGGCGAGGAACGCCTCGACGCCGACGCGCGGATTGACGCCGGCGTGGACAAAGAGAAGGTCGCCGGAGCGCCAGCTCGCGCGCAAGCCTTCGAGCCAGGCGCGGACGCGCTCCGGCAGCGACGCCTGCGCCGCCTTGAGCAATTCGTCGAGATCTCCGGGCGGCTCGTCGGCCTTGACGAATTCGGCCAGCGTCCGCTCGCCGCCGTTGGCGATCCAGGCCGAGAGCGCCTCGATCGCGACGTCCCGCGGCGTCGCCGGATCGAGCGCGAGCCGCATCATCGCCTCGTGGTTGCCCATGAGCGCAATCTCTTCGTCGGCGCGGAGGCGCGCTTTCGCGCCGAGCGCAAGATCGATCGCGCCAAGACTGTCGGGTCCGCGATCGACCAGATCGCCGAGAAAGACAATCGCGCGCTTCTTGAACCGCCTCGGCTCGCGGGCGGCTTCGTCGATGAGCGCGCCGAGCAGGTCGCTGCGGCCATGAATGTCGCCGATAGCGAAGATCTCTTCGTCCGCGCTCGCGGCGAACGGCAGAGCGAATTCCTGGCGCGCGACGATCGAAGCCATCCTGCCAGCATTGCACGGCGGCGGCGGCGCAGGCTAGGATCGGCTGATGTTCCTCGAGTTCTTCGCCAATCTGCGTCAGGCGCATGTGCCGGCGACGCCGCGCGAATATCTCGACCTCATGCGGGCGCTCGAAGCCGATCTGGCCGGGATGTCGGTTGACGAATTCTATCGGCTGGCGCGCGCGCTGCTGGTCAAGGACGAGCGCAATCTCGACCGGTTCGACGTCGTGTTTGCCGCGACCTTCAAGGGCGTGCTGACCCTCGCCGCCGCCCTCGAGGCCAAGGAGTTGCCGGAGGAATGGCTGCGCCGGATGGCCGAGAAATACCTGAGCCCCGAGGAGCGGGCCGAGATCGAGAAGCTCGGCTTCGACAAGCTGATGGAGACGCTGCGCCAGCGCCTCGCCGAGCAGAAGGGACGCCACCAGGGCGGCTCGAAATGGATCGGCACGGGCGGGACGTCGCCGTTCGGCGCCTATGGCGACCATCCCGAAGGCGTGCGCATCGGTCAGGACAAGGGCCGGCGCGGCAGCGCGGTCAAGGTCTGGGATAAGCGGGAGTTCAAGGACTTCGACGGCGACGCCGAGCTTGGGCCGCGCAACATCAAGCTCGCGCTGCGCCGCTTGAGGCGGTTCGCCCGCGAGGGCGCGGCCGAGGAGCTCGATCTCGACCGCACGATCCGCTCGACCGCCGACAAGGGCTATATCGACGTCCTCCTGCGGCCTGAGCGGCGCAACGCCGTCAAGGTGCTGCTGTTCCTCGACGTCGGCGGCTCGATGGACTGGCACGTCGAGGCGGCCGAGCAATTGTTCTCCGCCGCCAAGAGCGAATTCAAACGGCTCGACCATTTCTATTTCCACAATTGCCTCTACGAGAGCGTGTGGAAGAACAACCGCCGCCGCCACGACGAGCGGGTTCCGACGCGCGACCTGATCAATTCCTATCGCCGCGACTATCGGGTGGTGTTCGTCGGCGACGCCTCGATGAGCCCGCACGAAATCAACGCCCCGGGCGGCTCGGTCGAGCACCTCAATCCGGAGCCGGGGCGCGTCTGGCTCGAGCGCGCCACCCTCGCCTGGCCGCGCACGGTCTGGATCAACCCGACGCCGCACGACCAGTGGAATCACTCATTGTCGACGACGATGATCGCGGAGATCTTCCAGCATCGAATGTTCCCGCTCAGCCCCGACGGCGTCGAGGCGGCGATGCGGGCGCTCGCCGCCTGAACGGCGCATTGCCTCGAGGCCCGAGCGCGCCGCCTTGCGATCCCGGTTTCCCGCCCTGCCCGAAGGGCGGCGCCGTCACTCTCTGACCACCAGCACCGAGCATTGGGCGTGGCGCACGATGGTCGTCGCGTTCGAGCCGAGCAGATAGTCGGACATGACCGGGCGATGCGAGCCGACGACGATGAGGTCCGCGCCCCATTCGGAGGCCTCCTCCAGCAGCTCGTGATAGATCCCGCCCGCCCGCGTCGCGGCGCTCTTGCGCTCTACCGGCAGATCGACGCCGGCGAGGATGGCGTCCAGCGCCGTCTTCGCCCGCTTCTCCTGCTCCTCGTCGAAGTCGACCGGCACATATTCCATGAATGTGGCCGGAATGACCGGCTGGACATTGACCAGCCTGAGTTCGCCGCCGCCCGTCTTCACCAGTTCGAGAGCCTGCGGCAGGCCCTTGGGAGCCGACTCCGATTCGGCGAGGTCGACCGCAAGAACGATGCGCTTGTACATTTGAGCCCTCCTTCGGGACCGGGCGTCCCGCCCCGACGCGCCCCAACGAAATGAAACTGAGCCGCTCTTTACCCTCTGGCAAGGCGACTGGGGCAAAAAGCCTCAGGTCCGCGGGGTCCGCAGCCAGCCGCCCGGGGCGAGGGAAGCCCGCAACGATAGTCATTGTTCCTTAGCCGACGGGTCGCTATAAGGCCGCGAAATTCCATACGGAAACAGGGATCGCGCAATGAACGACGTCGCCGTTGAAAGCTATAAGCCGTCGGACGACGAACCGTTCATGAGCGAGCGACAGCGCGAATATTTCCGCCGCAAGCTGATCGCCTGGCGCGAATCCATCCTGGCCGAAAGCCGCGACACCCTGGCCGCCCTGCAGCAGGAAAGCGAGAATCACCCCGACTTCGCCGACCGAGCCTCATCGGAGACCGACCGGGCGATCGAGCTGCGCGCCCGCGACCGGCAGCGCAAGCTGATCGCCAAGATCGAAGCGGCGCTGGCGCGAATCGACGACGGCTCCTACGGCTATTGCGTCGAGACCGGCGATCCCATCTCGCTCAGGCGGCTCGATGCGCGGCCGATCGCGACGCTCTCGGTCGAGGCGCAGGAACGGCACGAACGCCGCGAGAGAATTTATCGCGACGAGTGACCGGCGGTCCCGCCGCGCCCGCCGCACATTGAGCCGCCACGCTCTGACCTCCTGCGCTCCGAGCCGCTAGTCCGAACAGCCGTAGCGCGTCCGGACCGCCTGCGGCGCTCGGTGTCAGCCCATCTTTTCGCGGCCGAGCAGGCGCGCCATTTCGGCTTCGAGCGAATCAAGGTCGGCGAAAGGATCTTCAACCTTCGCCGGCTTGGCGGCTGAGGGGTTCGGTTTGTCGCCCGGCGGGCTGGCCTCGCCGATTTTCTGCCCGCCCTCAGCCGGCGTCTTCGCCGCCGGCCGCGCCGGAGCCGACGCAGGGCGAGGCTCGATGGGCGCGACCACGGCTTCCATCTTCTCCGGGCGCGGCGGCGCGGGCGCAGCCGCGGGCGGGGCCGGCGGATTGCCATAGATCGGCGACGGCCGCGGCGGAACCTTCTCGGTCAGTCGCGTCACGGTCGCGCGATTTGCTGCGCCGCCCGCGGGAACGATCGGCGGAGGCATCGCCGGACGCGAAGGCCGCGGCGAACTCACCGGCGCCGCGCGGTCGGGCCCCAGCGTGGGCGGGGGCTTCGGCGGGACGGGAGCGGGACGCGCCGCCGGCTCCGCTTCAACCGGTTTGGCGGCGGGCGCGGGCGCGGCGACGTTCGCCGGAGCGCTTACCGCTGCGGGAGCGTTCACGGTCGGCGGAGCGGGCGGTTTTGGGGCTGCGGGAAGCGGGGTCGAGGCCGGCGCCTTGGGGGCTGCGGAAGCCGAGGCCGGCGCAGGGGCGGGGGCCGGAGCGGGCGCCTTGGGCGCTGCCGGCGCCGGCGCGGCGACCTTTGCCGGCGGCGCCTCCGCGACGACCGGAGCGGCGGCTAACGGGGTCTCGGTCCGGCGGCCGGCGGCCCCCGGAGCAAGGAGAGGCGAGGCCGAATTGTTCTCGCGCGCCGCCGTCAGCGCGCGGTTGATCTGCGATTCGACCAGAACGTCGTTCGGCCCGCCGATCATCACCAGATGCTCGACATTGTCGCGCCGGACCAGCACCAGCTGCCGCTGGCCGTCGAGACTGAATGCGTCGACCAGGCCGAGTCTCGGCTGACGCGTCCGGCCGCCCGGCACGCGGAGCCGATGGGCGAACACCATTCGGTAAAGGATCGCGAGCACAATAAGGGCGGCGATGCCGCAGGCCGCCAGAAATCCCATCTGAACGACCCGGTTGTCCGCGAACGGAAGCTGTTCCAACCACTGCATGCTTAACCCGGGACTCCCGCCGCAGAACGCGCGGCAAACTGCTCCATAGGCTTCGGCTTTCGAATGGCGCCTTCGCCCTGCGCGAGAAGCGAGGGCGCCGCCGGTCGAAAGATCGGCGGAGCGCGCCGCCCGCGCTCGCGCATCCCGCGCGCGCCGAATCCGTCCGGCGCCTGTATGACGTTCATAACAAAATGCGATCCCGTTGAAAACTGGGGCATTCACCCCACTTTCGCCTAGGTTCGCCGGTTCGCCGCCAAGACATCGAACGCCGCCCATGGTAGCACACGCGCGATCGCCGCGAGCGACTCGGCGCGGTGGCGTTCGGCAATGTCCTTTCGGGGTTTTAGCCTCAAATGAAATCGGCCCCGCCTCCACCGGTGGACAGAATCGAACGCACCGTCAATCCGCTTGCGCTGGCAATCCTCATCGTCTGCCTCGCCGGCGCCCTGCTGGCCCTCTATCTTGCGCCGAGCGCCATCGGCGCGACGCTGCTCACCTGGATGATCGTCATCCTCGCCGTCTGCGGCGCTTTCGGCCTCATCCTTTTCGCTTTTGGCCTGCTGCAATTCCCGACCCGCTCGGCGCGCCTCGACACCACCAAGGCGATCGCCGACTCCAGCCCGGACGGAATTCTGGTCACGGACCGCGAATCGCGCATCGTCTACGCCAACGACGCCTACCGGGCGCTCTCGGGGGCGCGCGCCGCGGGCGACCTGCGTCCGGTCGAGCGCTTGTTCACCGGCTCCCCTGACGTCTCGGAGTCGGTCTATCGTCTGTCGCAAGCGGCCAAATCCGGCGGGCGGGCAAGCGAAGAATTGCGTCTCTCGCCGCCCCCGAGCGGCGAGGGCGATGTCGCTTGGTACCGGATTCGCGTCCGCCCGCTCGAGGGCGCGGCGAGAGATGGGATGATGGCCTGGGCCGTGTCGGACGAGACGCGCGACCACGCCCGCCACGAGACCTTCTTCCAGGACCTTCAGCACGCGATCGACTATCTCGACCACGCGCCCGCCGGATTTTTCTCCGCCGAGCCCGACGGGTCGATCGCCCATATGAATGCGACCCTCGCCGGCTGGCTCGACTACGATCTCGCCCAGTTCAGCGTCGGCCGGCTCAAGATCGACGACATTGTCGCCGGAGACGGCGGGGCAATGCTGGCCATGATGTCCGGCGCCCCGGGCGAGGTCGCGACGCAGCAGTTCGACGTCGACCTCAAGCCGCGCCAGGGCCGGCTGCTGCCGGCGCGCATCCTGCACAAGGTCGCCTTTTCCGGCGACGGCGCGCCCGGTCCGTCGCGCTCGCTCGTGATCAACCGCGCGCCTGGCGAGATCAAGGGCGAGGATTTGCGCGCGGCGGAGGTGCGATTCGCCCGCATTTTCAATTCGACGCCGGTGGCGATCGCGGCGGTTGACGCCGCAGGCGCGGTCCTGCGTCCCAACGCCGCCTTCGCCCGGCTCGCCCAGGCGGCGCTCAAGACCGACGCCGCCAAGGGAAAGCTGACGATCTTCGACCTCGTCGCCGAGCGCGATCGCGCTGCGCTCAGCGCCTCGATCGAGGCGGCCGCGCAGGGCAAGGGCGAGGTCGCCCCACTCGACGTGTCGCTGGCCGGCGCCGGCGCCGCCCGCTCGGCCCGCCTGTTCGTCTCCGCCGCCGACCCCAAGACCGACGAAGGCGCGAGCGCGACCATCTTCGCCCTCGACACCACCGAGCAGCGCACGCTTCAGGAAAATCTCGTCCAGAGCCAGAAGATGCAGGCGATCGGCCAGCTCGCCGGCGGCGTCGCGCATGACTTCAACAATGTGCTGACGGCGATCATCGGTTATTCCGACCTCCTGCTCGCCAACCACCGCCCGACCGATCCGTCCTTCCAGGACATCATGCAGATCAAGCAGAACGCCAACCGGGCGGCGGGGCTGGTCAGGCAATTGCTGGCCTTCTCACGCCGCCAAACCCTGCGGCCGCAGACGCTGCAGCTTAACGACGTGCTTTCGGAACTGCAGATGCTGCTTCGCCGGCTGGTCGGCGAGACGATCCAGCTCGACGTCGTCTACGGGCGCGACCTATGGCTGGTGAAGGCCGACATCAACCAGTTCGAACAGGTGATCGTCAATCTCGTCGTCAACGCCCGCGACGCCATCGGCGAGGGCGGCAAGATCACCCTGCGCACGCGCAACTTCCCTGCCGACGAATGCGCCGATCTGAAGGAGATGGCGATCGTCCCGGCCGATTACGTGTTGGTCGAGGTCGAGGATGACGGCCACGGCATTCCGGCCGAGGTCCGGGCCAAGATCTTCGAGCCGTTCTTCACCACCAAGGAGGTCGGCAAGGGCACCGGTCTCGGCCTGTCGATGGTCTACGGCATCGTCAAGCAGACCGGCGGCTACGTGTTCTGCGACAGCGAGCCGGGCAAAGGCGCGATCTTTCGCATTCTTCTGCCGCGGCGTCAGGGCGACGACGCCGACGAACCGGTCAAGAAGGAGGCGCCGAAGCCGGCCGCTGACCTCACCGGGCGGGGCGCGATCCTGCTGGTCGAGGACGAGGAGGCGGTGCGCGCTTTCGCCTCGCGGGCGCTCGCGTCTCGCGGCTACACGGTTCTGGAGGCGGAAACCGGCCTCGACGCGCTCAGGGTGGCGGAGAACGCGGTCGAACCGATCGACCTCATCGTTTCGGACGTCATCATGCCGGAAATGGACGGGCCGACGATGCTAACGGAACTGCGCCGGCGCGGATTGACCGCCAAGGTCATCTTCGTCTCCGGCTACGCCGACGACGCATTCGCGCGCAACCTGCCGGAGGGCCAGGAATTCGTGTTCCTGCCCAAGCCGTTCTCGCTCAAGCAGCTCATCGAGACCGTCAAGGGCTTGATGAATTGACGAGCGCCGCCTCGTTCTGACAGACGTTGCTGACATGCCTGGCTGACAGATCTTCCCGGGAGCTGAAGTCGATGCGTTTTCAGGGCAGCGTAGCGATCTCCTGACGTTGCCCTTCGGAGGCGGCTTTTGGAGCCAATTTATCCGTTCAGTCCCGCCTCATCGTGACGCTGACGGTATGCTTCCCGTTCCTCAAACTTGGCCGTAAATTGCTCGAATGCCTCGTATGCCTTCTCGCGCAACTCTGTCGCCTTCGTTTCGATCAATGCAAGCTGTTCCCCGAGACCGTGGTGCTTTCCGAGTTGAATGAGCGCGCCAGAGACGGCGAGGCTATCTTCAATTTGCGCCGCGAAGCTATCGATCTCGCGTTCGAGGTCAAGAAAGTCGCCGGTTAAAGCGCCGCCGCGACGGACGGACGCGGAGCGCAATTCCGCGAACGCGCCTTTGGTGATACACCGGCGAATGGCGAAAGCGTCGACAGATGAGCCTGTCTGCTGGGTAAAAACATAGTCCGGATACGTGCTCCTTGCCCAAGCTGCCTCGGAGAGAACCCGCACCATGGCAGCTTCGAGCATGGCGTGGAATGCGAGGGCCTCGCTCGCGTTGCGCATCTGTTCCAAATCAAATGCCCATTCGGACTGCTTATAGACGGCCCGGGCCTGTTCTCGGGTCGCGCCGATCACCCTCTCGGCATCCTCGCGCGAGGAGGCGATCTGTTGTGCTGCCGTCGACCTCGTCGCCCAAATCGTCCCGACTGCCGCCAGAACCGCGAAGACCGCCGCCCAGAGCGTCTGCCAGTGGTCGAACAGGTCGAGCCACGTCGTGAAGTGCCATTGTGCTGCACATGACATGCGGTGCGGGATAGCGGGCGCGTTGAGTCGAGTCCACACTAGACGCGTGATCACGGTCGCGATCTGGCCTTGCCGTGTTCACGATATGGAGGCGGGCCGACGCGGAACTCATGTTAAAGCTCTGGCGCTGGCCGGCGTCGAGGTCGAGAGCGCCGAGCCCGCGCGGATTTTGCCTTGAGTCGCCGTGCGGGCGCGCCTATCAGCGTGGTCGCTTTTTAGCGCGGCTTCGGTCTTGGACATTTCCCGTCCAAATCGACCTGAGATTTCGCCAAGCTGTTGAAAGATCGGGAGTTCCTTTATGGGTCGGGGGCTTTTTCAAGGCACCGCCACCTATGTGGCCGGCGACGAACTCGAGACCGCGGTCAACGCCGCGATCGCGCTCGAGCGCCCGCTGCTGGTCAAGGGCGAGCCTGGGACCGGGAAGACGCTGCTCGCGCAGGAGATCGCGGGCGCGCTTCGCGCGCCCTTCATCGCCTGGCACGTCAAGTCGACGACGCGGGCCCAGCAGGGCCTGTACGAATATGACGCCGTCTCGCGGCTGCGCGATTCGCAGCTAGGCGACCCGCGCGTCTCCGACATCGCCAACTATATCCGGCGCGGCAAGCTGTGGGAGGCGTTCGCCTCGCCCGAGCGCCCGGTGCTGTTGATCGACGAGATCGATAAGGCCGACATCGAGTTCCCCAACGATCTCCTGCTCGAACTCGACCAGATGGAGTTCCACGTCTACGAGACTGGCGAGACGGTGAAGGCGCGCCTGAGGCCGATCGTCCTCATCACCTCCAATAACGAGAAGGAGCTGCCCGACGCCTTCCTGCGCCGCTGCTTTTTTCATTACATCCGCTTTCCCGACGCCGAGACGATGCGCAGAATCGTCGAGTCGCATTATCCGTCGATCAAGCCGCGGCTGGTCGAGGAGGCGATGCGGTCGTTCTTCGCGCTGCGCGAGATGCCGGGGCTGAAGAAGAAGCCGAGCACCTCGGAGCTGCTCGACTGGCTGAAGCTCCTGCTTAACGAGGACATCCCGCCCGAGGCTCTGCGCGAGCGCGAGGCGAAGAAGCTGATCCCGCCGCTGCACGGCGCGCTGCTCAAGAACGAGCAGGACGTGCATCTGTTCGAGAAGCTCGCTTTCCTGACCCGGCGCGAGCGTTAGGCGCGCTCCTGCCCCTGCCCGCTTGCGATTCATCAGGCCCTCGCGCAATCTCCGCCCATGCGCCGGTTGTTTCTGATCCGTCACGCCAAGGCTGAGCCGTCGGTCGGGCGCGAAGACCATGAGCGCAGGCTGACCGACCGCGGCCGCGCCGACGCCCGGCGGGTCGGAGCGGCGCTGGCAGAACGGCGCATGCTTCCCGACCTCCTCGTTCATTCCGGCGCGGCGCGGGCCAAGGAGACGGCGCAGATCCTGGCCGCCGAGTGGCCCCGCCGGGTCGAGCTGACGGAGGAGGCGGGCCTTTACGACGCGACCGAGGCCATGCTGTTCGCGCGCACGCGCGCGCTCCCGGATGGGCGCCGCCGCGTCGGCCTCGTCGGTCACAATCCCGGGCTTGGCGAACTGGCGGCGGCGTTGACCGGCTCGGGCGCTCACGCAGAAATGCGCCGCCTCGCCGCGAAATATCCGACCGGCGCCGTCGCGGCGCTCGACTTTTCCGTCCACCGCTGGGAGGACGTCGAGCGCAATTCCGGGATGCTGGCGCTCTACCTCACGCCGGCCGAACTCGAGGCCGGCGCGGACTGAGGCCTACTGTCCAAACCGGCGGGCGCCGCCTAAATAGGCTCTCCGGTTCGCGCGCGCGGAATTTCCCTTGCCAGGCTTCAGCGATTTCGTGTTCGAGGCGGGGCTTGTCGCCCGCTCGATCGGCGACTTTTTTTCCGGCGGCGCGCTGCGGCTCGGCGTAACCGGCCTCTCGCGCTCCGGCAAGACCGTGTTCCTGACCGCGCTCGTCAACAACCTCATCGCCGGGGCGCGGCTGCCGGTTTTGGCCGCCTCGGCTGAGGGCCGGATCATGCGGGCCAAGCTCGAGCCGCAGCCGGACGACGCGGTGCCCCGATTCGCCTATGAGGAGCATCTTGCCAGCCTCGCGGAAGAGGACCGCCGCTGGCCGCAATCGACCCGGCGGATCGCCGAGCTCAGGCTCACGATCGAATTCGAGAGCGCGACCGGCTGGGGCGGCGGGAGCTCGACCCTTAACCTCGATCTGGTCGACTATCCCGGCGAATGGCTGCTCGACCTGCCCCTGCTCGACAAGAGCTACGCCCAATGGTCGCGCGAGACCTTGGCCGCGAGCGAGACCCCGGCCCGGGCGCCGCTGTCGGAAAAATGGCGCAACGCGCTGGTCGGCCTCGACCCGGAGGCTGAGGCCCACGAGGACGCGGCGCGGCGGATCGCCGAACTGTTCACCGCCTATCTCAGGCGGGCGCGCGACGACGTCTACGCGCTCTCGACCCTGCCGCCCGGCCGGTTCTTGATGCCGGGCGATCTCGAAGGCTCGCCGGCCCTGACCTTCGCCCCGATTACGCTCGGCGAAGGCGAGCACATCGCCTCCGGCTCGCTCGCAGCGATGATGGCGCGCCGCTATGAGGCCTACAAGGCGCATGTCGTGCGGCCGTTTTTTCGCGACCATTTCGCCCGTCTCGACCGCCAGATCGTGCTGGTCGACGCTCTTTCGGCGCTCAATTCCGGACCTGCCGCGCTCGCCGACCTCGAGAACGCGCTGACCGAAGTGATGCGCGCATTCCGCGCCGGCCGCGCCTCGCGGCTGGGCTCGATCTTCCGCCCCCGCATCGACCGCATCCTGTTCGCGGCGACCAAGGCCGACCACCTGCACCACTTAAGCCACGACCGGCTGGAGGCGATCCTGCGGGCGCTGACGGCCAAGGCGATCGCGCGCGCCGAAGGGGTCGGGGCTGAGATCGACGTTATTGCGCTCGCCGCGATCCGCGCCACCCGCGAGGCCGAGATCAAGACCGGCGGCGAGACGCTCGACGCCATCATCGGCGTGCCGGAAAAGGGTGAGACCATTGGTGGACAAGTCTTTGACGGGGTCGCCGAAGCCGCCGTCTTTCCCGGCGAGCTCCCGGCCGATCCGGCGGCGATCTTCGAGGGCGACGCGATCGCCCTTCCCGAGGCCGACAATGACTGGCGGTTCGTGCGCTTCCGCCCGCCGGTTGTCCGGCGCGGAGAGCCCGGCCCGCAGATCAGGCTCGATCGGGCGCTCCAGTTCCTGATTGGGGACCGTCTCGCATGAAAGAGCGCCCGCCCC
>Ga0335076_10004042_pt1 | contig 14798 bp, 11 predicted proteins | sample Lox_Sample_25_FD_206717 | JGI IMG/M metagenome (GOLD analysis project Ga0335076, IMG submission 206717) | Soil microbial communities from Loxahatchee National Wildlife Refuge, Florida, United States - Lox_Sample_2.5 | ecosystem: Environmental > Terrestrial > Soil > Wetlands | place: USA...
TTATTGCAAAAGAACCCAATAAGCGCCCGAAGACTTCCTGAACAAAACAACTCAATTATTTCCTTCATCACTAAACTGTAAAAAAATGAAACTTTCAACCTTCGCAGTCATTTTGGCGATTATCGCCCTGGGTTATGGTCTTGCATTAGTATTTATTCCAGTTTCCTTTTCTGAGAATTACGGAATCATTTTAGATAAATATGGTGTCCTGCCTGCCAGAGCATACGGCCTTGCCCTATGTCAGCTTGGAATTATATTTTGGATGAGCCGCAACATTCCTCCTTCAGATAAAGTGTGGCGTATTCTGCTTGTCACAACGATACTGTTCAACCTGGTAAATATCCCTCTTGCAATAGTAAACATTTCAAATGGTCTCTCAAACTCGATGGGATGGACAACTGTCGCAGTTCATGCACTGATTGTTTTGGGAGCTTCCTATTTTGCTTTTTCCAAAAGCACCAGTAAATAGAATGCTCTGTCGCATAAGTTGGTTTCGTTGACAAAGAAAATTATTACCTGAGTCTAAACTTACTTACACGACTCTTTAGAGATTGCCCTATTTTTGTTGATCAGACTCTAATATCATAAGATGATTAGGGTCTGATTTATTTTTAATCGCTGCAAATATTTTTACAAAGGCATGGCTAAAGACTGGCTTACAAATAAAAAAATTGTCATTATTGGCGGTACAGACGGATTAGGTTTGTCGACTGCTTTGGCTTGTATCGCGGAAGGAGCTAAGATTGTAGCGGTGGGCAGAGATGCCGAACGTGCAGCGGAAGCAAACAAAAAATTTCATCATAAAGGAGCGGTAATCACGGGAGATGCCAGGGAAGAAGCGCTTGCCGAAAAAGCAATCCGGCTTTGTGCAGAACGCTTTGGTGGTTTCGACGGACTGTATCATGTTGCCGGAGGCAGCGGCCGTAAATTCGGCGATGGCCCCCTGCATGAGATGACAACCGAAGGCTGGCACCAAACGCTGGAGCTTAACCTGACCAGCCTGATGTTCTCCAACAGGGCTGCCCTGAAATTTTTCATGGAAAACGAGCAACCCGGAGTGATTTTGAATATGGGATCAGTGCTGGGTTTTTCCCCTTCTCCAAAATTTTTTTCCACGCATGCTTATGCAGCCTGCAAATCGGCCATCATCGGATTCACTAAATCACTTGCCTCTTATTATGCCATTCATCGTATAAGGGTAAACGTTATAGCCCCCGGCCTGGTAAAAACGCCCATGTCGCAAAGAGCCGCAGGTGATGAGGAAATTCTGAAATTCATTCAAACCAAGCAGCCATTGGATGGAGGACGGATTGGCATACCGGAAGATGTTGCCGGAGCTGCGGTTTTCTTATTATCTGATCACGCCTCATTTATTACCGGCCAGGTGTTGGCTGTTGATGGCGGCTGGACGGTTTCAGAAGGACAATATTAAATCATCCACATGTCGAAAATATTAATTGGAGTAGATTTAGGCGGTACAAGGATCAAAACCGTGGCATTGGATAAGGAAGGAAATGTTCTGGAACAGCTTTATACTCCTACCCAGGACGGGGATAGCTCGGCATGGAAACAGGCAACGGCTGCCAGCATTGAAAAACTGAAATCCAAACTTGGAGTATCAGATTTTGTGGTGGGTATATCTGCACCCGGCCTTCCGAATGAACAGAATTCCGCCATTGCGTATATGCCTGGACGTTTGCAGGGGCTCGAGAATTTTGACTGGTCGTCTTTCCTTAATCACAGAACCTGGATCATCAATGATGCGGTTGGAGCAATGATGGCGGAAGCCAAGCTTGGCGTGGCGAAGAATAAAAAGAATGCAGTGCTGATTACTTTAGGGACAGGAGTGGGAGGAGCCATTTTGATTGATGGAAAGCCTTACCAGGGAAGTTTTCAGAAAGCCGGCCATATTGGTCATATCAGCCTGGACCACGAAGGAGAGCCAGATGTTACCGGAATGCCGGGTAGCCTGGAAGATGCGATCGGGAATTGGACGGTTCATAAAAGATCCAGGGGAAAATTTATGGATACGCGTGAATTACTCGATGCACATAGGAAGGGCGATGAGTTTGCGCGTTCGCTATGGACCATGTCAGTGAAGAAACTTGCCATCGGTATTGCCAGCGTCACCAATATCCTCTCGCCGGAATGTGTAATTCTTGCCGGTGGCATTACTGAAGCAGGAAGTGATTTGTTTGAACCACTTGAACATTTTCTGTCATTATATGAATGGCGTGCAGGTGGAAATAAAACCTCCATCGTGAAATCTCAGTTCGGCGATATGGCAGGAGCAATAGGGGCAGCCTGCTTCGCGCAAATGCAGGACAGTTAACCAACAATTATTTTCAGTCATGAATCCAATCGAATCGTATATCGACAAATGCAGGTCTATCGCAGACAAAGTGGAAGCACAGCAGGAAAAAATGGCGAAAGCTGCGCAGTGGTTTGCTCAAAGTATTTTAAGGGGAAGAGTTGTCCATGTTTTTGGGTCAGGACATAGCCGCATCATGGCCGAAGAATTGTGGCCACGTTATGGTTCTTTTCCGGGATTTAACCCGATTGTTGAGCTATCACTTACCTACCATAACAATGTGGTAGGTGCTAACGGTCAGCGACAGGCGATGTTTTTGGAAAATGTTCCGGGATTGGCGGAACGTATCCTTCGCAATTTTGGTGTGGACAAAAAAGATACTGCACTGGTCATTTCCTCGAGTGGGAGTAATATCGTTCCCATTGAAATGGCCGAACAATTCCGGAAAAAAGGAGTTAGGGTTGTCGCATTGGTTACAAAAGATCACCTGGAAAAATCTTCCAGTAAAAGAGCCGATGGTAAAAAGCTGACTGATTTTGCCGATATCGTGCTGGACAGCGGTGCACCGGCAGGAGATTCGATGATTTATATTCCCGGTCTGGAAACACCTGTTTCACCGGGTTCAACTGTCGGAGGTGTGATGATTGTAAATTGCATCAAGGCAGAAGTTGCCCGTTTGCTGACGGAAGCAGGCCAGCCACCGAAAGTGCTGACTGCCTCTTTTGTCGTCGGTGCTGAAAAGGCTCAAAAACTTTTTGAATCTGCTTATGATGAGCACGCTCATCGAATGGCGGAAGTGTATCGCCTGGCAGGAAATGAGCAGTGATGCAGGAATATTTGGAATAGATTTATTAAGACTATTTGCCCCGTAGGGGCAAAATATCGGTAGAAAACGTTTGTAATATTAATCAACGCTCCGTAGGAGCGCAACATCGGTAATGCGTGTTCGAACAATACCGGCGTTTTGCTCCTCCGGAGCAAATGGCATGAATTATTTAATCATTGTCGATACGCAATAACATATATAAACAATGAGACAACAACCCATTCGAACGACTGTAATCGGCAGCTATCCATTTCCGGGATGGCTTGACTATGCTTGTCAGCATCTCGATCAGTTTGGAGCCGCTGATATTGAAGAGATGATTGAAGATGCAGTGATTGCTGCTGTTCACGATCAGGTAGCTGCAGGACTGGACGTGATTACAGATGGTGAACAAACCAGACTCGATTTCAATCTTTCTTTTTACGGATATATCAATGGTATTCGGGCCAATGAAACAGAAACAAGAAAATTTGGTCCGCCGGCTCATGATCAAAGAGGAAAGCATGATATCGTGGATGCATTGATGGCTCCCAGGGGATTGGGTGTGGTGAAAGAATATTTACGACTCAAAAGACTTGCACCCAAGGGGCCTGTGCTCAAGGCCAGCATTCCCGGGCCTTATACGCTGAGCGGAAGACTGCTGCCCAATGAACGATATAAAGACCGATATGCAATTACCGAAACCTTGTTACCCATCATTCGAAAAGAATTGGAAGATCTTGTAGCTGCAGGTTGCGAAGAAATTACTGTTGATGAGCCTTCGATGAGTTGTTATGCTTACAAAGAAGATACCAAAAGATTCGTCGATATTTTTAACCGAACGGTGAAAACAGTTGCGGGCAAATGCCGGCTCTCCACACATATGTGCTTTGGAAATTTCAAAGGAAGGCCCGTAGGATACAGAAGTATCAAGCCCATGCTGCCTGATTTTCTCGATCTCAATGTCAACGAAATTCATATTGAAATGGCAAACAGGGAATTTGCCGAAATTGAATTGCTCAAACCTTTTGCCGAAAAAATGGATGTGGCGGTCGGAGTCGTTGATGTAAAAAATTATTATATCGAAACACCAGAAGATGTTGCCGCGCGAATAAAGAATTGCCTGAAATATGTACCAGCGGAGAAATTATCTGTAGCACCTGACTGCGGATTGAGCCAGACGGCGAGATGGGCAGCCAGACAAAAACTCATCAACCTGGTCAAGGGCGCTCAAATTGTAAAACAACAATTATAATCATGTCGCTGAAAGCTGCAAGGATCAAAGACGAAAATTTTATTGCAGAAGTGGAGCAGTACGAAAAGGATGAAGAAAAATTTCATCTATGGTGGCTGGGTCAGAGCGGATATTTATTGTTATGGAAAGGAAAGCGCGTTCTGATTGATCCTTATCTTTCGGATTCTCTCACAAAAAAATATGCAGACACCAATAAACCTCATGTACGCATCGGTGAAAGAGTAGTCGATCCTTCCCTGCTGAAAAAAATTTCGATCCTGACTTCCAGCCATAATCATACAGATCACCTTGATAAAGAAACACTCGTCCCGGTAATAAAAAATAATCCCGGTATTGCATTTATCATCCCCGAAGCCAATCGCGATTTTGTTACAGAGCGTATTCAAATGCCAAAAGAATTTCCTATTGGTTTAACGGACGGGAAAAAAATTTCGATAGGAGAATTTTCTTTTTATGGAGTTCCTGCCAAACACGACGAGATTGAAAGAGATGCTGAGGGAAATTCAAAATTTATGGGATATGTCATCCGCTTTGGGCAATGGAGTATTTATCATAGCGGCGATACATTATGGTTTGATGGAATGGAAGAAATACTGAAGCCCTTTCATATTGATGTGGCGCTGTTGCCCATCAATGGAAATGATCCGGCGAGAGGGGTGGCAGGAAACCTGGATACAGAAGAAGCTGCGAAGCTCGGAAAGGCCATTGGTGCAGGTGTTGTGATTCCCTGTCATTATGATATGTTTGCTTTCAATACCGCTGATCCGAAAGAATTTGAAAAGCAGGCAAAAAAAATCGGGCAACCCTATCAAATTTTGGAATTGGGTGGTCATTTCAGCCGCTGATCTTTCATCCTCATATCTATCTTTTAATGAATATGCCTTCGTTTGATCACTCCGCCTGAAGCTTCCTTGATGGTGTTGGCAAATACAAATGCATTCGAATCAATATCATTGACCAGGTTTTTTAACCTGCGTAACTCGAGCCTGGAGATGACGGTAAAGATGATATCACATTCGCTAAAGACTTCAAATTTGCCGGGCAAAAATCCGCGCTCGCCTTTATAAATGGTAATTCCCCTGCCGAGTTCATGCACCAGTCTTTCTTTAATGATCTCACTTTTACCTGAAATGATTGTCACTCCTGTATACGCTTCGATTCCTTCAATTACATAATCCACCGTCTTGGATGCAGTAAAATAAGTGAGTATTGAATACAATGCCGTCGGAACCCCGAACTTGGACGCTGCTATGCTAAAGATGACAATATTCAATGCCATGATAATTTCGCTGATGGTAAAACTGGTATGCCGCCAGGTATACAGAGCCAACACTTCAATTCCATCTGCTGCACAACCTGCTCGCATCGTAAGTCCAATCCCAACTCCAAGAAAAAATCCTCCGAACACTGAAACAAGCAGCTTGTCATTAGTGATCATCGGAATATGAACAAACAGAAGACTAATCCCGAGAAGTACAATCGTAATAAGAGTCTTTAGCGCAAACCTTGGATTAATCGTGTAGAAACCCATAATGATGAAGGGAAGATTGGCGATCAAAATGATTACCGACAAATTGGATCCGGGAATGTACTCGCGTATAAGCAGTGAAATACCGGTAACCCCTCCATCGAAAAAATTGTTAGGTACGAGAAAACTATTTAACGCGAAGCTCGCTATGATCACTCCCAAGATGATCAATATCGCATCGCTGAAATAGAAATCCTTGTGACCGGTTACTGACTTATGTGATTGAGATTGGGCCTGAAGAGCCAAAAGATTTTGGTGCTGAATGGCAGATAGTTTTTTATGTGCCGCCTGCGTATAATAGTGATGGGTATGAAGAAATTTAATTTGCTGGTGCAGCCATTCCTCCCTGTTTTTAACCTGTCCTGAATTATGCAATTCCTGGTAAAGACTTTCAGCGTTTATCGGATAATCTTTAGTACCCAGGTAATAAAGATCTGCATCGCATAAAATTTCTGCCAGCCTGTCCTTTGGCTTCTGGGGAATGCGTGTAGCCATAATCATTTCTTTAATCCTGGTTATTTGATCCTGTGTATAGTCGAATTGTAGGAGATAGGTTTTGGCAATGCCGCATGAGATTTCTTCATGTCCTTTATAGACTTCCACGAATCCGGAATCGTGTAGGAGTGCTGCTGTACATAATAAAGTAAGTTCATCGCCGGAAATATTTTCATTAGCCGCAAGTTCTTCGCAATATTCTACGACATCCAGGGTATGCTGTACATTGTGATAACTTAGAAATTTTGGAAGATCTTTTTTAAGTTTTTCGAGGATGAAGTCCTGCAGCTTTTCAAATTCCATGGTAGAATGAGGGTGTTGGTGATGATTAAAAGCGGTCATTCGATGACCTGATAAACCGAAACCGGGTTAGCCTTATTTTTTAATTGGTGATTCTCCAGTTTAACACAATGAAAAGATTCTTTAATTTTTTGAAAAGAGGATTCGGTGATCAGGACCTGACCCGGACTTGCGACCTCCTGTAACCGTTCGGCTGTATTGACGACGTCACCAATAACGGTATAGTCTAACCGCCGCAGGGTGGCAGAGCCGATATTTCCACAAATCATTTCCCCGGTATGTACGCCGATACTCACTTTGGGAAGGAAATGGATCGGGTTCGCTTCAGCGGGAAGCTTTTCAATCCGGCTGATCGCCAGTGAAGCTTCGATGGCTCTGTCGAGGTGATAATCACCCCGAAAAACGGCTAGCACGGCATCCCCGATAAATTTATCGACATATCCTCCCTGGGCAATGATCTCAGTAACCATGACATCAAAATAACTATTGAGCAGTTTGACGACGAGGTCTGGCGACTGGCTTTCTGTAATAGCAGTAAAACCGCAGATGTCAATGAATACAACCGTCGCATCGATAGTTTCATTCTGCATGAGTGAATGCTCAAATTCTTTACGGTTCATGAAATTGAGCACGGTCTCATCGACATACATCTTCAGAATATTATTCTCTTTAATAGCCTGCATCGTTTCCCTGAGTTGTGTCACGTGCTTCATTGTTTTTTCAACAGTAATGTCCAGGTCTTCAAAATTCACCGGTTTGCATAAAAAATCAAATGCTCCCCGGTTCATGGCTGTCCGGATATTGTCCATGTCACCATAGGCGGAAACGATAACAGCTTTGAGCAGGGGACTGACTTCCTTGAGTTTACTGAGCAGGGTCAGTCCGTCCATCTCCGGCATATTGATATCGCTCAACACAATATCGATGTCGGGTTGCTCTTTTAATTTTTCAAGTGCTTCTTTTCCATTCACAGCAAAAACAAATTCGTACTTGCGTTCCCTGATTTTCTGACGGAACTTTTGTTTAATGAGTATCTCAAGATCAACCTCATCGTCTGCAACCAGTATTTTTGCCATCAGTATAGTGTTTTCAATTTTTCTTTTAACAGGCTAAAGTCAATTGGTTTTGTCAGAAAATCATCCGCGCCCAATCGCATGGCTTCATTGTAATTGTTCTGATCGCTGTAGGCTGTGATCATGATTACGGAGGGAGGAGGACGTTCAAATTTCTTTTTGATTTCCCGAAGCAATTCCAGCCCGCTCATGCCGGGCATATTGATATCAGAAAGGATTAGCACCGCTTCATGGACATGCTGGTTGAGATAGCCAAGCGCTTCCTCTCCTGAATAGGCGAATACAAAGTCCATCTCGTGTTCACGGATCTCTTTGCGGAAACGCTGTTCGAAAAGGACCTGCATATCCTTCTCGTCGTCCACTACCAGAATTTTCATGTTCTTTGGTTTAAGGTTTGTTTACAATATAAAAATAAAGATTATAGTTGTACCATTCAGACAGGCAGCCGGATAATAAATATCGTGTATTCACCCTCCCTTGTCTCCACTGTTATTTGCCCGCTATGTTCCTTGGCAATAATATCATAACTTAAAGATAATCCCAGTCCTGTTCCCTGTCCTGCGGGTTTAGTTGTGAAAAATGGCTGGAAGATTTTATCCAGGACTTTCTGGGGAATACCCTTGCCATTATCCTTAACTCTGATTTCTATAATATTGTCGATTTTTATTGTACTTACGGTAACAGTTGGGTCAAAGTCTTCTCCAATCTGTTTCTTCTTTTCTAAGACGGCATAAAATGCATTGTTGTAAAGATTCAATAACACCCTGCCAATGTCCTGCGGAACAACGTTAACCTGTCCAATTCCGGGATCAAATTCGGTTTTGAAAGTGGCGTTAAAGGATTTGTCTTTAGCGCGAAGGCCATGATAGGCCAGGCGCAGATATTCATCAGCGAGTGCATTGATATCCGTAGTTTCTTTTTGTCCCGAACTGGTTCTTGAATGTTGAAGCATTCCTTTCACGATGTTGTCCGCCCGTTTGCCGTGAAGATTGATTTTTTCCAGGTTTTGTTTGATATCGTCTAATATTTCGTTTTCGAATTTTTCATTGCGTTCAGCTTTCGGCCTCAAGCGTTCAGCATTCAGTTCTTCAATCAGTTCTGCATTTACCTCGGAAAAATTATTGACGAAATTTAATGGGTTTTGAATTTCATGCGCAATGCCGGCCGTGAGTTCACCCAAGGAAGCCATTTTTTCGGATTGGATGAGCTGTGCCTGGGTCGACTTTAATTCTGCGTATGTTTGTTCTAATTTGTGGTAAGCTTTTTCAATTTCCTTTGCCTGCAATAATTCTTTTGCCTGGGCCCTTTGCCGTTCAATGCTGAGTGTGCGCCGCCTTTGAAATCTATGCGTTAGCAAAATAACTGTCATCATGAGCAAAGCATATATCCCGTATGCCCACCATGTTTTCCACCAGGGTGGCATTACCGTAATGGCAATTGCTTTTTCGGCTTTTACACCGTCTATGTTAATTGCTTTCACTCGAAATATATAATGCCCCGTTGGAACATTAATATAATTGGCACTTTTATCTTCTCCCGCATCTCTCCAGATACTATCAAAATTTTCTAATAATGTATAATACTTTGTTGCTTCTGGTGCCCGAAAGTCAATGGCAGCGAAATTGAAAAAAAAGTTATTTTGGTTATAATCCAGGGATATTTTCTTAATCTGTTCTATTGGAAGCGTGAGAACGCCGCTATCTTTGGAGGAAACTTCGTGGTTGTTGATCAACAGGTTTGTAATGATCACCGGAAATGGTCTGGCTTGCTCATTCATTTCTTTTGGCGAAAGAGTATAAAAGCCATCGTTATTTCTGACAAGGATATCTCCCGTTTTGGTTATGCAGAGTCCGCCGGAATGTAGGGTATTCGCCCTGATACCATATTTCTTTCCATACACGAAGGAGTTCTTCCTGTCTGCATTTATTTTTATAATGGATGATGGAGTGATCACCCATAAATTTTTAAGTTCATCCTCAATAATATTGATTATGGCGTCTTTGCCTGTTTCCTGCCCAGGGCTAAAAAATTTACTGAACTGATTTGCTTGTTTATCAAAATAATAAATGCCATCATGCACGGAACCTGCCCAAATTATTCCTCTGGAGTCTTTGTACATACATAAGATATTTACTCCATCCAGGTAATGAATGAATTTGCCGGTAGTTTTATTTAACCTGTTAAGCCCACCTTGAGTAAAGGAAATTCCGGACAATGAACTTATTTTTTCCTTATCTCCTGAACTTGCCCAAATGTCACCCGAGCCGGATTCCAGAACGGAAGTAATCAGATCTGAACAAATTGTTGCCGGGTCTTTTTCATCATGCGTATATTGCTTTATGGATCTGTCTCTCGGATCATATCGAAATAATCCGTTGTCCGATGAAATCCACATCAAGCCGCTCTGGTCCTTTATAACATTCTTCAGGCCCGGGGCAGAAAATATTTTTAAGGGTGAACCGGGTGACTCTTTATACCTGAGACGGGCGAAATGTTTTGTCTTTTTATCAAACAATATCATATAAGGATTTCCACAGATCCACAAAGTGTCATGCCGATCCTCGAAAATTGAATTTATATCCGCATGCATCAAATCTATTGAATCAGTTGCGTCATATTTAAACTGGTGCAGAAGTCTCTTATTTTTGTCAAATTGGAGAATTCCACTTTTATATCCAGATTCCCAAAGGCTACCATCATAATCTTCATAAATACAATTGATGTCGGCCCCCGGAGATACGAATTGTTTGATTCTGTTGATTTCGGGATCTACTCTGTAAAGGAATCCCACCGGGTCAGTCGAACTTAACCATAACGAACCATCGCTTGAATTAAAGGCAGTCCAACAATTTTTGTCTGGATATCCATTACTTGATTCATAGTGTGTAATTTTTTTTGTGACGGGATCATACCGGTTCATCCCGGAGATATAAGTACCAATCCAGATAGCGCCGGTTGCGTCCTCAGTAATAAATGTTATAGGATCTCCAAAATTATCTTTCTTTAAAGGGGGCCTGCTTAGTTCTTCGGGATTGGCAGGGTCATACGTATGCCGTTCAAAAGTTCCCTTTTTTCTATCCATCGTGTGTAAACCGTCACCACTCGTGCCAATCCAAAATGTTCCCCTGCTATCTTCAAATATCGCTTTTATCTTATTGTTGATAAGGCTGTGAGGATTTTTAGGATCGTGCATAAACCTGGTGAACTTTCCATCTTTTTCCATCCTGTTCAAACCACCATCTTCTGCATTTTTATATATGCTTTTATGTACGTCTAAATCGAATTCGTATCCCGTTCCAATCCACAATGCCCCTTCATGATCTTCATATAGTGCTCTTACTACGTTACTGCTAAGACTTGTGGAATCTTTCGGATCACTTCTATAATGAATGAACTTTCCTGTCTTTTCGTCTAAAAGATCGAGGCCTTCCGCAGTCCCTATCCATAATCGTCCAAGATGATCCCTGAGAATTGCACTAACCATACCCGCACTTATACTGCCGGCATCAGTTGAGTCATATTTATAGTCTTTGAAAACGCCAGTTGCAGGATTAAAAGCTTCCAGACCTCCCCAAATAAAACCTATCCATATCAAACCGGTTATTGAGTCTGCATAAATAGTTTCCTGCGCTACGCCAAATTTAATATCCGGGTGCAGGTTATGTGGTTTATAAGCGGTCATTCTCACACCATCATATCGATATATGCGATTTGCTCCCTGTCCATTAAACCACATGTAGCCATTTCGATCCTGGGTAATGGCATTTATCTGACCCAGCGGCTCACCATTGTTTCCTTCCACCAGGTTAAATTTAATCTGAGAGCTTTGTGCAGCGCTGCCATTGCTTAAAAGTTGTAGCAAGAAAATTAACACCGAAATTAACAATAATGACTTCATTAATAATCGTTATCAGGCCCGAAAAATCTAACGAAGGGTTGGGATCAGTGTTTGATGGAAGTTTGAATTTGCTCCATTTGCTTATAAAAATAATTCTAAAATATCAGAATTGCTGGCTTTATAAGTTCGGGCTTGAAAGCACAACCAACCGGTGTATAGTATCTCTCAAATTTTAACCCTAACTTCAATATCGGATTTGTCGGGCAGTTGTCTTAATCATTTTGCCGTGACAAACTGCATGACAGTGAAACAGGAGAGTTTTGCCAAAACAGGACTTACTGATGAAAATTGACCATAAGCAACCTTCTTTATTCGGCCTGATCATTTGGGCCTTCGGACTTTCCCGTCCATATCGCAAACTGGTTTTTATTATTTTGGTTGCGATGGTTGTAGAAGCCCTTATTGGCCTTGTTACGCCATGGCCGCTGAAAATAATCATCGACAATGTAATCGGCCATCATCCTTTACCATCGCTGCTTCACTGGATGGACGCTATTTTTCCCGCAGAAAAGAAAATGCAACTCGCCGCTGTTGCGGCCATCAGCTTTATTGCGATTACCGCCATTGGTTCGGCTGCGGGTTATGTCGACAACTATTGCAATGAAAAAGTGGCCCAGTATGTCGCTGATGATCTGCGGAGAAAAATGTATCATCACCTTCAGCACTTATCACTCTCTTATTACGATTCACATCAGACGGGAAAGATGATTAGTACCATAACTGCCGATGTTTCCACGGTGCAGGACTTTGCTTCCGCCACACTTTTGAATATTCTCGTAGATGCGCTTACCATTATTGGCATGATCGGGATTATGTTTTATCTCGACCCGGAATTCACCCTGGTAGCATTAGCTGTTGCTCCCTTCCTGCTGTTTTTTGTCGCAAAATTTAAGAAGGCTATAAAAAAAGCAACGCGTGAAGTGAGGAAAGATCAAAGTAATATGCTTGTAGTCATACAAAAGGGGTTGGAATCCATTCGTGCGGTCAACGCATTTGGCCGACAGGATTATGAGGAAGACAGACTCAGGAAAATAAGTGATGAAACAGTCCATGCAGCGCTAAAAGCCAAGCGTGTTAAATATGTTATATCTCCCGTAGTTGCCATTACGGTTGCTGCATGTACAGCTTTTGTGCTTTGGCGCGGAGCCGATCTTGTGATGAAAGGATTCATGACTGTGGGGGCCCTCACTGTATTTTTATGGTACATGAATAAATTTTTTGGGCCCGTGCAGGATCTTGCCAAAATGACCAGTACCATTGCGCAGGCAAGTGTAGCGCTGGAGCGCATACAATCTATTCTTGAAACAAATGCGACTACTCCCGAAAAGATAAATGCAACCTGCCCAGAAAAACTTAAAGGGGAAATTGTATTCGAGAATGTTTGTTTCCGTTATCATGCTGAATTGCCGGTAATCAATGATTTTAGTCTGAAAATTGGCTGTGGTCAGCGTGTGGGTATTTGCGGAACAACAGGTAGCGGAAAATCAACAATTGTAGGGCTCATCGCCCGCTTCTATGATCCTACATCAGGCCGCATATTGATTGATGGAACAGATATCTCAGACTTTACTCTTGATGGCCTTCGTGAGCAACTCGCCTTTGTGATGCAGGATACAGTTTTATTTTACGGATCTGTTTCAGAGAATATCGCCTATGGAAGGCCCGGCGCAACCCGGGAGGAAATTATTGAAGCAGCAAAACTGGCTAATGCTGATGAGTTTATCAGCAAAATGACACATGGCTACGATACATTAGTTGGCGAAAGAGGCGTAACACTTTCGGGAGGTCAAAAACAACGAATCGGCATTGCCCGCGCACTGGTGCGCAACTCACCCATTCTCGTCCTTGATGAACCCACTTCATCTCTTGACCCGGAATCTGAAAAAAGCGTAATGAATGCTCTTGAAAACCTGATGCGGGGACGTACCGTAATTATTATTTCTCATCGTCTCATCACAATCCGTGATGCTGATCAGATTATTGTACTCAATAGCGGCGTTATTACCGAAAAAGGTAATCACCAGGAACTGATGCAGAAGGGCCAGATTTATGCAGAACTTTATAGCGTGCAGGCAGAAGCAGATTCACTGCAAGAAAATAATTAGTAAGTTTAATTAGGAAACAAACCAAAGTTTATAATAATGTCTCACCGGTCAATCATTATTTTGCCTGACGATACAGGAAAGGAGATCAATGACGCCATCAATAATGCACAGCATTCGTTATTGATAAAGATGTTTTTATTTTCTGAGCCTTCACTGATAGATGCTGTAATTGCTGCCAAACAGCGGGGCGTGAAGGTAAAGGTTATGCTCAACCCGACACGCAAAAGCGGGGAAGAAGTAAATGAAGCAACCAGGAAGAAGCTGGAGGAAGCAGGCATTGAAGTAAGAGACAGCAATCCTGAATTTACAATCACCCATGAAAAATCGATGGTGGTAGACGAAAAATTTGCGTTTATCAAATCTTTAAACTGGGAGCCTAAAAACTTTATTGATACACGTGATTATGCAATTATAACTCACCATCCGGATGAAGTAAAAGAAGTTGTTCTTTGTTTTGATGCTGATTGGCATAGAACAAATTTTGATCCTGGAGAAAATCTTAATCTTATCTGGTGTAGTAATAATGGCCGGACAAGAATTGCCAGGTTCATCGACGAAGCCAAACATACCCTGTTTGTTCAGAATGAAAGGTTCCAGGATTTGGTGATCATTGAACGGCTGGTACATGCTGCAAGCCGCGGTGTAAAGGTTCACGTGATGGCCCGACCCCCACATACCCTTAAAATGGAAAAATTGGTAGAAGGCGTAGGTGGCCTGCGCATCATGGATGATGTAGGGATTAAAATTCATAAATTAAAACATCTGAAACTCCATGGAAAAATGCTGCTGGCAGATGATTGCAGGGCTATTGTCGGATCCATTAATCTTTCTCCGGGGAGTTTTGATCACAGAAGAGAACTTGCCATAGAAGTACACGATGCATCGGTTGTTGAAAGATTGAATAAAATCGCCAGGCATGATTGGGAAAATTCACATCCTCTCGATCTCTCCGACAGGGGGCTTATTGAAGACCTGGAAGACATGCCCGGCGCCGGAATCAGGAAACTTGTACTTGACGATAAACCTGA
>Ga0335076_10004043_pt1 | contig 14794 bp, 25 predicted proteins | sample Lox_Sample_25_FD_206717 | JGI IMG/M metagenome (GOLD analysis project Ga0335076, IMG submission 206717) | Soil microbial communities from Loxahatchee National Wildlife Refuge, Florida, United States - Lox_Sample_2.5 | ecosystem: Environmental > Terrestrial > Soil > Wetlands | place: USA...
GGACGCCGTGATGGCGCTCGGGTGGGTCAGCCGGCCATCCCGGCCTCCGACTCCGCCATCCCGGCCTGGAGGTCTTTGACGCTATTGCCGTCGATGTCGGCGAATGAGGTCTTGGGGGAATGCGTGACGGCATCAGCGGCGTCGTAGTCGTGATTGCCACCAACACTGGTCGCCGGCGGCCAGCGTCGGGTTCCGCTTCTTCTCGATCCCACTGTCGAACCGATGCTGGCCGAACTTCGCGCCCAGCGTACAGCCTGGTAGGCCCGCGACGGTTGCGAATGCCCGACGGCTGAGGCAGCGGGATCATGACCACGTCGACGAGGCACCGGGGAGCATTCGGCGAAACGGACCGTCTGGTGCGGGCGGCTCATAAGGATCCGGCAGCCCGAGCTTGATCGGCGGCTCGACCGCGCGCGCGAGCGGTCTCCGGACGCGGCCGGGCGATACGACGGAGCGCGTTTCAACCGGAACGGTTGATGCGAGATCACCCCAAAGCTCTTAGCTTGGCTGACACGCATGGAACGAATCTGTGCCTCGATCGCCGTCCTACGCGTCGCCTTCATCGTCCCATAACACACGGGAGGTTTCTGATGGCCGCTCTACGATGGTCAGAGATGAAGGGAGAGGACATGGTCGAGATCCCAGCGGGTCGTTTCCGGATGGGCTCGGCTGCCTTTTACCCGGAAGAGGGGCCGGTGCGCGAGGTCGAGGTTGACGGCTTCGCGATCGACCGCGGCCCAGTGACGGTGGCTCGGTTCAGCCGGTTTGTCGAGGAGACCGGTTACGTCACGCTCGCCGAGCGTGCGCCCGATCCCGCCGACTATCCGGACGCCGACCCCTCGCTGCTGGTAGCCGGATCAGCCGTCTTTCATCCCACGCCCGGGCCCGTGCCTCTGAACGACCCAAGCCGCTGGTGGGCTTATGTTCCTGGCGCGAACTGGCGCCACCCCTGGGGGCCCGACAGCGACAACTCCGAGCGCCAAGATCACCCGGTCACCCATGTAGCCGCCGAGGACGCCGAGGCCTACGCGATGTGGGCCGGCAAGGCGCTCCCGAGCGAAGCGCAGTGGGAGTACGCGGCTCGGGGCGGACTCGACGGTGCGGTCTTCGCCTGGGGGGACGAGCAAGAACCGGACGGCGAGCTGATGGCGAACTTCTGGCAGGGCGATTTTCCCTGGCGCAGCAGCGGTGCCAGAGGGTGGCGGGGGACCTCACCGGTTGGCCTGTTTCCTGCGAACGGCTACGGGCTGTTCGATATGACCGGGAACGTATGGGAGTGGGTGTCGGACTACTACTCCCCGCGTGGGGCAGGATCCGAGGAGATTCAGCGTTCCTGTTGCGGGCCGCCGATCAACCCACGAATCGCGACCCCTGACGCGAGCTACGACATCGGGCGTCCGGGCGAGCACATTCCCCGGCGGGTGGTCAAGGGCGGCTCGCACCTCTGCGCGCCGAGCTATTGCCTGCGCTACCGGCCCGCGGCCCGCCAACCCGAGGCGACCGACACCTCCACCAGCCACATCGGCTTCCGGTGCATCGCGCCGCAAGAACGATAACTGCGTCTTCGTTGTCCAACGGTGTTGAGCCTGCGCCCGACGTAGCCGGATTTGGGTGATGGCCGCCAGGCGACTGCCGCTCTGGTGCAAGATCCGAGCGTCTGGCCAGTACTGGGCGCGTCGACGCAGCGCGAGACCTGGCCAACCGGGAGTACACCATGGCCGAATTGCGACGCAGGCTACGCGACGTCACTCTGGGGCAAGTGGCATCTCGGTGAAACCGAGGGGCGGCTCCCCAACGACCAAGGCTTCGACGATTGGTGGGGCTACAAGAACAGCGCCGACCAGCATCTGGAATCTCCGGGGTGGAGTGCCGGGTTCTTCCCTCGCGGTCCTGGTCCTATGAACCAAGGCCCGGCGAAGGCACCTAGTCGCGTTCTTCTAGGCGCAGCAGGTCGAGGAGCCCGCCGATGTCGTGGCCTTGTTGGGCGGCGTGTCGACGCATCGGCGCTTCCCGGTTGATCACGTAGCGGTTGCGGCGGCCATCCCGTTCCCGGTGGACGTAGCCAGCCGCGACCAGGTCAGCCAGGATGCGTTGCGCCGATCCGAGGGTGACGCCAACCGCGTCGGCGATGTCTCGCAGGCGCACGTCGGGGTCGCGGGCGATGCAGAGCAACACCTGCGTGTGGTTGGTGACGAACTGCCAGCCTCGATCGGCGTGGTCGGTTGACAAATCAGAGGACAAACGTATACTACAAATCGGATATAATAAGAAGCAGCCCTTTCATCGTCTATCACGACTGTATCAAGTTATGAAGACACAAGCTAGTCCTCGGCCGACCCGCGATTTGGATCAAGCTCCTCGGCCGACCCGCGATTTGGATCCCGAGCTGCCGCGGAGAACGGTCAGGGTCTCGGGCTCAGAGGAGATCCTCGACGCGGCGGAGGGCGTCGCCACGCCGACCGTCGACCGGAGCCCATTACTCGAGATATCGAACGCGATGGTGGCCCTCTTCAAAGAGGCCTTCGGGCGCGGTCCCACCAAGGCGCGGGCGCAATTCGCCGGACACGACACGCTGCTGGTCATCCTGGAATCCAGCCTCACCGTCGCGGAGCGCAACCTCGTGGCGATCGGGGAGCACCGGCGGCTGCGCGAGGCTCGCATGTGTGTCTCGGACGCACTCCAGGATCAGTTCCGGGCGATCGTCGAGCAGGCGCTCGGACGCAAGACCCTGGCATACGTGAGCGGAATCGACACCGCCCGCGACGTGACGATCAAGCTTTTCACGCTCGAGCCGGCAGGCGAAGGCGCACGCTCAAGCGCGCCCTGAGGCCGCGCGGCTCTGGTTCCGGCGATCGGTGGAGTAACCGGGCGAGCTGCCTAGGGTCTCCGCCCCGCTGCGAGTTCGAGCCGTTCCTCGGCATGTGAACGCGCGATCCGAGCCGCCGCACGAGCCCGGCCAGCCACTCGACGCTCCTGCGCAGCATCATCGCTTCGCTTCGCCTGCTCGTACCTCTCCGCATGCGCGCCGGCGAGCGCCGCGCTCTGCTCAAGCGTGACGGCCGTGCGGCGCAGCACCGATGCCACCTGCGCGGCGCGTACGCATGTTTCCCCTACCACACGCTCGGCAGCAGCTCCGGGAGGTTCGACAGCCTCCGATTCCATCGCGCCAATAATCATGGCACCTCTAATCCGGCTGCCCCGCTTCGGAGTTCGGACGTCCATCTCGCACGTCGACGCTGACGTCCCTTCTTTGCGCCGCCGGCGGGGAAAGTCCCCCTATCGCGCCGGCCCCGGGGCCTGGCCTAGCTCGTGGCGAGAAGCGGGCGTTGGGGACACGGACGAGCGAGACCCGCGTCCGTGCGCGGTCGCCGTACCCGCGATTGCGAACCTTTCATCGAATGCGCAGCCGCGGTCCGGACTGCTCTCGCCGTGCGACCGCGGGCGCGCCTGGCTCGAAGCATTCGCCTTGTCCTAACGAGGGCAGCTCGAGATCACCGAGGGCGCGCACGGCTCGCGGCTCGTCTGACCTGGCTGCCGTCAATGATCGCCGCCGCTCTTGTGGCGAGCGTACGCTTCCTCGACGAGCTTGACCATCTGCCAGTAGGCGATGAGATCCCGCTCGGCGTCGGTCGCGTTGGCGAAGAAGCGGCGCGCGATCGTCAGCTCGCCCCGGTCAGGTCCCCCTACCTGCTCCGCGATCCAGGCGCGATCGATTCGTCTCTGGGCGATCAAACGGATCGCCGACTCGATGTCCGAAGCGGTGCAATCACCGAGTCGCTTGAACACGCCCCGGCCGATCTCGAGTGATTCCTGTGGATCGACCTGGCCCATCGCCACATGATCCTCTCGCAATCGCACCGATGCGGGCGTCAACCGCAGCTGCAGACGCTCACTCAGGCTCGATGACTTCGACCGCGCCGAATCCCGGAAGCGGCCCGTCCACGAAGAACATCTCGACGGTGATATCGGGCTCGACGTGCGCTTGGGAGAGAAACGCAACGACCTTGCGACCGGTGAGTCTTTCGATCGTGTTCCTGTACCTCTCGGCCATCACGCTCTGGAACTCCTCCCGCATCGCGACGACCCGTCCCGGCTGGCCGCTGTCCATGATCGTCTGCTCGAGCGCGGTGAAGCCACTGCCCCGCATCACGACGACGATGATGTCGTCGAGGGCGTACGTCTTGGCCTTCATCGGTCCGCGACCGTAATGCTCGCGGAGGATGGCCACGATGCTAGTGGAGATCTGGGCCAGCAACCTGCCGCCCGCCAGCGGCGCCTGTCCCTCCTCAGCTGATGGACTGTCCATCGGTTTGCTCCTTTGTCCGGCAAGACCCGCGAGGTCCTGACCGTCCGGCGCATTGGTCTTTCGACCTGGCCCTAAGAGCTTGCGAAACCCCATCGGACCCTGACGTCCTGGAGGCTACTACGGAGAGGGACCGTCCGTTACTCGAGTGCTGCCGGGTCCGTCGCCGCCAGTTCTGGTTCGAGTAGAAACGCCTCGATCGAGCATCCGCCCTCCTCGTCGGTGCCGCTCAGGAATGTGCGGACGGTGCGGTCGGTGAGACGCTCGACCGCGGCGACGAGCTGCGGTCCGATCGCACGTTGCAGGGCGTCTCGTTGGATTCGGACCAGGTCGGACTTCCCGGCGGCTACGAGGTTTCGCTCTGCCCTTGTCGCACCGTCCTCGAGCACGCACACGACGATGTCCTGTTGGACAAACGCTCGGGATTTGGTCGCGCCCCGTCCGGTGAAGTCGGCGATGAGCTTGCCGAGCTCGTTAGCGATGGCCGCGTTCAGCGCACCGCCGGTCAACCGTTCTGTGGCTCGCGACACTCCGACCTCACAATCCGTCTCGTCTGTGGTCGAGATACACGCGGGCCGAGAGGGAAGAGAACCCGAGCGAAACGCTGCGAAAGACCAGCATACTGCGGCCCGGCCATACGGCTAGGGCCCGACGATGTGATCCGATGTTCGTCACCGAGATCTGGGGGTATGATCTTCCGTACGGCCTCAGTCGGTGGCCACGGGCCCCGGCGGAGGTTGTAAGCAGTCACGCGGAACGCACTCGTCGGTCGCACAGCGGCCGCCGCTTTCCGGTCCGTGATCAAGACAACTTGATCCCTTGGGCCGGGACCGTTCATGCGTGACTACACATCTGCAAATACGAAGCGAGCAAAGCAGGCGTCGCCGCAAAAGTGCCTCGGATGGACGCCGTTCTTCGAGTGCGTGCGCTGCGCGGAGCCTAGTCTGATCGCCCTTGATGCCACGCTCAGAGGGGGCGCTCTGAGCGAGCTGCTGGTCGATTGCAATGCAGCCGGCCAGCCGGTGGATGTGCTGTGCACGTGCGGGACCGCTCTGAGCGAGGACCGCCTGTCGCTACGGCACGGGCCGTCCGGGTTGGTCGGTCGTGTGCTCGAGTCGGGGCACACGGCCGGCGAGCCGATCGTCCCGGAACGGAATGCCCACCCGGCGCCAGCCAGCGCTCCAGTGCTCCAGACCGGAACGAATCCATGCCAGGTCTTCATGGGGGCTGACAACGCGCCGCGGGTCCGCGATCTGGCGGGTCGCGGCGACGCAGCCACGCTAGGCGACGCCGTGGCCGGGGCGGGCCGCGGCGTCGCGACGGTTGCCAGGTGAACGTCTCCCTGACCGATCCCGCGGATCATCGGCCGTCGATCACGGTCCGGCTTCACGGTGGCACCGGCGCGCCGATGCGCGCACGGAGGTCGGTGCTGCCGCAGCTCCAGGGCCAGCTCACAGAGACTGCCGTGGCAGACGTTGCGCTGATCGTCAGCGAGCTCGTCACGAACAGCGTCATGCACGCGAACGTCGGGCCTGACCAGACCCTGACCGTCGAGTGCGCGCCGCTTGCGGATCGGCTGCGCATCACCGTCACCGACCCAGGGGCGCGCCTGAAACCCCACCTCCGGCAGCCGGATCACGATGTCTCAGGCGGATACGGGCTGGCGATCGTCGCGTCGCTGTCGCTGGCGTGGGGAGTCGTGTGCAACAGCGTGGGTACGACCAGCGTGTGGTGCGAGCTCCCGCTCGACGCCGCACTGGTCCTCAGAGCGGGAGAGCACCATGACATCCTTTAGCCCGGCTGGTTCCGGATCCGCGGTGCGTCCGGTTTCGATGCCGCTACTCGATCGAGTCGCGAGTGCCGTAGTCACGGCCGTTCCGCCGATCATGCTTGGAATCGGCATGTGGTTCGGGTGGAGCGGCGCCCTGCTGGACTGGAAGGACCTCCTCGTCCTCGTGATCAGCTATGTCGTGATCGGGACGGGCGTCACCGTCGGTTTTCACCGGTTGTTGACACATCGCAGCTTCAAGACCAGTCGCCTGCTGCGCGCTGCGTTTGCTGCCCTGGGTTCCGCCGCCGCGGAGGGGCCGGTCATCGATTGGGTCGCGACTCACCGCAAGCACCATCAGTTCTCCGACGTCGCGGGGGACCCGCACAGCCCGCACGTCGGCCACGGCTCCGGCTGGCGCGGCGCGGTCCGCGGGCTTGTGCACGCGCACATCGGTTGGGTGTTTACCGACATGGAGGTCGCGGACGAGCGTCGCTACGCCAAGGATCTGCTGGCGGACCCGATGATCCGCTTCGTCGATCGCACGTTCGTGGTTTGGGTGATCGCGGGGCTGGCGTTCTCGTTCGGGCTGGGTGTGGCGCTGACCGGGTCCGTCATCGGCGGGCTGACAGCGCTGCTCTGGGGCGGCGCGGCGAGGATTTTTCTGCTGCATCACGCGACCTTCAGCATCAACTCGCTGTGTCACTTCTTCGGCCGTCGCGATTTCGAGACTCGCGATCAATCGCGAAACCTGGCCTGGTTGGCGATCCCGACCTGGGGCGAGGCCTGGCACAACAACCATCACGCGTTTCCGACGTCATACCGTCACGGGCTGCGCCGCTGGCAACTCGACCCATCGGCCGCGATCATTCGTCTGCTCGAGTTGCTGGGGCTCGCCTGGGACGTGGTGCGGATCGACGACGGGCGCCTGCAGCGCGAGACCGTGACCACCACCATCTGAGCGGACGCTTGCCGGTCAGGCGAGCGCGCGGGCGGGGATAGGTCGCGCAGAAACCGATTCCGCGCTGATCGCTCGCGCGCGAGTTGGTGCGGGCATCAACGCGGCGCCGGCGATGACCAGGCAGAAGGCGAGCGTGCGTCCGGCGATCTGTGGCGCGCCGGTGCCAATCGAGTCGTGAAAGACCAGGACGCCGCCGCCGATCGCGATGAGATTAGCGGCGACCGAGGTGAACGCGATCACCGCGAGCGGGGGGCCGATTTGGAGGCTGCGAGCGGACGAGTAGAAGGCGATCACCGAAGCGGCCAACGCCGACAGCGCCCAGGGGCTGATGAGAGCCGACGTCAGCCCACCGCCGGCGGCGTGGGTCAGGAACTTCAGCGAGATGTCGGACACGCCGTACAAACAACCGGCGGCGGCGCCCAGCACCAACCCCTCATTGCGATGCAAACCGGCGAGCTTGATCGAGCCCGCCACCAGCAGTGAGCTGGCGGCGAATACCCCGGCCTCGAGCGCGATCAGAGCGGCCAACGAGGATCCACCGGTGTCCGCCGCAGGGCCTCCGGTCACTGAGAGCACCGCGAGTCCGGCCGCTGTGACACCGAGGCCGATCCACTGCCGGCGGCCGAGGCGAAAGCCGAAGAACCGCTCGGCGAGCACGGCGAGGAACACGAGCCCGCCGGAGATGACCGACTGCACAACCGAGAGCGGCACGAGCGACAGCGCGCCGACGTGAAGCAGCCACGCTGCGACCGCTCCGACGCACCCGATCGTCCACCACTTGGAGGCAAACAGGCCCCGGGCGCTGCGAAGCGGATGGCGACCATCGACTGGCGGCGCGGCCACTGCCCCGCGATGGCGAACCAGAAAGCCCGCATTGGTCAGCAGCGCGCACCCAAGCGTCAAGGCAAGACCAAGGAACATGTGTGACCTCCGCCCGGAGCGAGCGCCCGCGCTTAGTGGGCGCTTCCCGGTCGCGGGTGGCGACGTCGCGCTTGGGCGGCCGCGACATTCGCCTTCGTGCGCCGTGCCGCTTTCTCGAGATCGCGCCTGCGGCCGGCTGACGCGCGGCCGTGGGTGTGGCCGCGGCCGTGGGTGTGGCCGACGGCGTCATGACTGTTCAACGCCGATTGTCGATGCTTGGCGATCATGCGCAGGATGCGCAGGTGTAGATCGGTCATGACCGCCCTGCGTCTATTTCGGGGACCCGGATCGAGACCGGGACTGCCTGAGGTAGTTCCGTCGGTACGTCCTCCAGGACAAAGAGCCTGAACCCGACGACGCCCTCCGCGCCTGCGATCGCTTGCGGCGGCTGACCGCACTGCGGACAACCAACCAGGTACGCGGCCGCTGCCGCGGTGAAGCGCAACCGGCAGCTGGGACAGCCAAGATGGGTCATATCCGACCCCTTTCGATAGAAGCCCGAGTGGGCTTGAGAGACCGAGTCGCCGTCCCGCCAGACCGCAGCGTGCCCGCCCGGGGTCGACCTTCGACCCGAGCCGAGTTGGCTCGACTTACCATCCGTGCCGCCCGCTCGGCATCAGCATGAGGATTCAATGCTCTCCGAGCGCCGGGCTTTTCAGCCCGTCACTCACCGTCCGGCAACCGCCGCCGCTGTGCCCCACAAGAGTCGGAAACTCCAGCAACGCATCCGCGACGCCGCCGTGCCGTGCATCCGTGTCAGCGCGAGGCTGGTTTTTTGCGGGAACCACCGCCGGCGGCCTCTCTGCCCTTCTGAGTGAAGAAGTTGCCCCGAAAGCGAGAAGAGCTGGGCTCACCGAGCGAGGTTAATCCTAGCAGGTCCAGCCCTCCGTCAGGTGGACCCGATAGGTGGGGACGACCCCGGACCGCGGCAGGAGAACATCCGCTGGGGCGACCGCTCCACGCGGGCAACCTGCTGCCGACAGGCTAGACTCGTCGTACGGGTCGGGCGTTTGTCTCGACCGAAGCAGTGCCCCGCGTTTTCGCAGTCGTTGCGCTTCAGCACCCTCCGCGTACCGCAGTGCACATACTCGGAGGTAACAATGTCAACAGGAACCGTGAAGTGGTTCAGCGACGACAAGGGCTTTGGGTTCATCACACCTGATGACTCCGACAAGGACCTGTTCGTCCACCATTCCGCGATCCAAGGCAGCGGCTTCAGGTCGCTGGCCGAGGGCGCGAAAGTTAGCTACGACGCCGAGCAGGGCCCCAAAGGCCCAGCGGCGGCGAACGTCCGAGCGCTCTAGAGCTCGACCGACGCAATCAGCACGGGAGGGCCGGATGTCGCGCCCCTCCCGCGCTTTGCGCCTCTCTCAGTCTGTCCTCCACATGCTCGAGTTGTCCGTCGAGCTTCTGAAGCTGAGCGTTGGATCCGAGACCCCATCGGTAAAGCTTGGCCCGCAGTAGTGACATTTGGTTGTGACAGTCACGTATATCGGCTCGGAGCGACGAACGGGCGGTGAGGTCACATATCGAAGCTACCATCACGGTGCCCCTGCGCACGATGCCCGTCGCGGGTCGATCATGCAGCTCACCTGCCTGGTCGAGGTTGACAGCGCCGAGCCCATCGCGGTCAATCCGGCGCACGTGGTCGCGCTGCGAGCGCTAGACATGTAGTCCGCCGCGTTGCGAAGCAGGGCGTCGGCTCGTCGGGGTGGCGCTGTGTGTGCCGCCTCTTGCCCCATTGAGGCAAGAAAAAATCTTGCTGCACCGTTCACATACGGCGTTGTGATAGGAGTACATTGGTTCTACGTGCTGGCCCTGCTGCCGAAATTTTCAGCTCGCGCACTGCATGCCACCAACGGCGTCGATGGCGCCACGAGGCGACGGGCGTGAGTTAGCGGTTTTCGCTGCGGGGCCAGTGCTGTAGGTCGATAAGCGTCGCCATGCTCTGCCGGATTGCTCAGTGTGATCGACGGCGCGGGTGATTCTGACCGCGTGAACCCGCCATCGAGACGGAAGACTCCGGTGCGCGCAGGCAGCCGACGGCGGATATATGGGCTAGCGATCGTCGCGGGCTTTCGCGCGCATAGGGGCTGTGCGCAGCACCGTTGATACGACGAGCGCCGTTATCGGCCCCGGTCATGTCTCCCCGAGCTGCTCTAGGCCCCTGCTCCTCGTAGCATGACGACACACGCCGGATTGATTCCCACGCGCTCGCCGGTATCCACTTCAACGAGCCACGCGAACTCCATGATCGAGCCCCTGTCGGCGTTGAGAATGGTGCGCTCGACCGCCTCGGTCGTGCCCTCGACTCGGTAGCGAGCGCCGCCGAGGACGGTGATCTCCGTCGTCGCGGCCGACCGGGATGACTCCATCGTCAGCGGGCCACCGCGGCACGTGCGGCGTGGTGTGAGCGCGTCGAGCGATGAGAAGGTTCTGGCATCCGGTCTCCGTTCGGCGCCGGCAGACGACTGGCCACGCGATCTCGATCATGAGCCTCGGTTCCCACACCTCAGCGCGATCGCGCGTTGGTGGATTGCGAGCTCAAGGCTTAGCGAATCACTGCGGGGTCAGCGCCCAGCGAGACTACTCCGTTCCCTCGCCACCCGCAAGAACGGCTGGATGTGGTGCTACCGTAAGAGACGACGGCGACGTCGTCGCCGGCGAGGTTCACCAAGCCGACGCAGCGAATCTCCCTCTGAACGAATGCGATCGCGCCGGCGAAGGGAGAGGTGCGATGTCCAGCCAACCTTGTCGGGTCGTCTCATGAAGACGGCACGGGAACGCGCTCAGGAGAAACGGCAGGAGAAGCTGGAGTCCGTCGCTGAACAGGTCGAGAACGGCGAGCTTGTCATCCGGCCGATGACTGAAGAGGAGCGCCGCCGCTATCCACCGCTCCCGCCTCAGTCAAAGCGCCCGGCAAGGGGCTGAGACCATGCCTGAACCATCGGGGCTGATCGCGCGGGTCAGACAGATGAGACGCACGACCGACTCGTCGGGAAAGGCGCCTCGAACGACTCCGCCCCGGGATGACACGACGGCGCTGGAGGCTCTGCAGGCGCGGATCGAGCATTTGGAGCAGCTCGTCGAGGGACTTCAGGACTCCATCCATCGGGAGTCTGAGCGACAGAGCAAGCGGATCACCGAGCTCGAGGCTCGGATGGAGCCCGCCGCGATCAGCGTGGCGCTGAGCAAGGACGCCCGCGACCGCGGGCTGTAGGCGCGGGTGACCGCATTCTTCATCCCAGGGATCGCCACTGAAAGTGACGGCCGCGCCCTGGAGGTTGCCTATGGCGACATGCGCGCACGTGTGGAACTCGACATGGGCCGGCGCCCGCGCGAGCGCAGGATCGAAAAACTGTGGACGCGCAGGGGCAGCATTGACTGCGTGACGATTGTGGGCAGGCCGGATCCTCTGCGGGGCGGCACCGTCATGGCGATCTTCGACATGGGAGCGCACGAGCCGTTCATCATCTGGCGTGCAACGGACAGCTGGACTGGCGGCGGCTCTTGCGAGGTTCTGAGCTGGCGCGCGTACTCCGTTCTGGAGTTCGACCCGTGAACGCCGCTAAAGACGTCGAACTACTCGAGGCGGACGCGCGGTACTACCACGACCGGGTCGCCCTTTTGCGGGCCAAGCTCTACAGATGGGGCCAAGGCTCAACCCCGCAACTGCAGGAGCTCGAGCGCCGCTTGGCGAGCGCCGAGCTGCGGCTGCGCGAGCGGCGTTCACGCGAGTCAAGCTGATCGGCGGCGGTCCGGAAGGCCGCTGTCGCTTTCTCAGCAGGGCATCGGCCAGCCGTTCGCGATCCAGCGAGACGTATCGGCCGGCCGGGCGGCCCCGGCGGACGGTCACGTCAGACCGTCGCCATTCGCTAGGCTGGCATGAGGATCGAGCGTCTGCTCGACGAAGCAGTGCCCCGCGTTTTCGCAGTCGTTGCCGTTAGCACCCTCCGCGTTTCGCAGTGCACATACCTCAGGAGGGAACAAGATGGCAACGGGTACCGTGAAGTGGTTCAACGGGGATAAGGGCTACGGATTTATCACCCCGGACGATTCCGGGAAGGATCTGTTCGTGCATCACAGCGCGATCCAAGGCAACGGCCACAAGTCCTTGGATGAGGGCGCAAAGGTGAGTTACGACGCCGAGCAGGGTCCCAAGGGCCCGGCTGCCACGAACGTCGCAACGCTGTGACCAACACGCGGCGACGATGCGGGCGAGCGCTCGTATCGGACCCTCGCCGCTCCCGTCCGCATCCGTGCAGCGGCCGCTGCACGGATGGCGTGGGTGCCCACGACGCTGCGATGCAGCGACAGGACGGCCGGATGTCGCCAGAGCTTGATCGACACCAGCCGTCTGGGTCTTCACCTTATTTGCGCGTGCGGTCGGCGCGCTCCAGACCCCAAGAGCAGGAGGACACGCATGGCGGGCGCGAACAAGAAGACCACCATGGCAAAACTAAACCGCGAACGAAAACTGCGCGAGCGCCGAATGGAGAAGCAGGCGAGGAAGGACGCTAGGAAGCAGGGATCGGCCGGTCAGCGAGGCCAGTCGGGCGACGTGCTGACTGGGGACGCCGATCAGGCGGTCCCCTCGGTCACCGAATTTGACGCGCCCCTCGCCGGCCAGTGGCCAGGCGACGACGGGTCGGCGAAGTTCAGGGCCGAGGTCGGATCGGGAGCACAGCATTCCACCCTCCCGGCTGGAGCGTCCGCCGCCGGAGGTGAACCGGAGGCGGCTCCGAACGAGGCGGGCACACAGCTACCGTCTGCTCGTCGCCCCTGACTCGCGCGCGCAGCAGCGATGAGCTAATCAGCGCCTCCGTTCGCCGTCGCCCGCGACCTCGGCGAGCCTGCGGTGCAGCCGCTCGCGCAACTCGTCCGGTTGGTACTGACGCTGCGCGCGACGCCTACGGGCCAATACCACGCCCGTGGCTGCCACTCCGGCGAGGCCGGCGAGACCGACGAGCTTCCAGCGCATCCGCATCGGTCGCGTAGGTTATTGGCGGCGTGAACGACACGGCGCTGGCTCTCGAAGACGCCGTCGCGAGGGCGGCGACCGGCGACATTTGGCTATTCCGCGGCAGGTCAATGGCCGACCTGACGATTCGGGCCCTCACCAACAGCCCGGTCAACCACGTCGGCATGGCCGTCGCGATCGATGACCTCCCGCCGCTGCTCTGGCACGCCGAGCTCGGCCGCTCGCTGCCTGACGTGTGGACCGGTGAGCGCCACCGCGGCGTGCAGCTTCACCTACTCGCTGAAGCGGTCAGGACCTGGAATATGCGCTACGAGCAGCGGGCCTGGCTCCGCCAGCTCGACGGTCCGATCGACCGCGACCACGAGGACCGGTTGATGGAAGTCATCGACCGCTTCGACGGCCGGCCGTTTCCGACCGCGCTCGGGCTTCTGCGACGGTGGCTCAGTCGCCCGATGCGACGCACGTCGTCACTGGAGGAGACCTTCTGCGCGGAGCTCATCGCCGCCACCTATCAACACATGGGTCTGCTGGCTTCCGGACGACCGGCCGGCTCGTATGATCCTGGGCGCTTCTGGAGCGGCGACCACATCAGCCTGGTCCCGCCGTTCGCGCTGGGTGCTGAGATCGCGGTGCGGTGAGCCGAGCTCCACGCGGGGGGAAGCCGGCCGTGCAATCAAGCAGCCGGATGCTCGTGCTGGAGCCGATCGAGCACGGCGGCCGACTGAGAATCGCGCGCGCGCACGAGTTCGCGCATGACGTCTGTATCGAGTCGCGCCGGGTCGGTCGCGTGAAAGAACGCCTCGAGCGTCCGCGCAAAGCGCAGGGGGTCATCGAGGTGCGGAAAGTGCCCCGCCTCGTCGAACAGTTCGAGGTCGCTGCCGGGCATGCCCTCGTGCGTCGGCCGCGCGTGCTCGACCGGGATGATCCGGTCACGGCGACCCCAGATGATCAACGTTGGCATCATCGATGCCAGGTAGAGGCGGTCGGACGCGTTGATCCGCTGGCCGGTCGGGTCGATCACAGCCCGAAGCGTGTGAATGAAGGCGCTTCGTGCCTCCGGGTTGGCGAGCGATTGATAGCCCCGCGCCATCTCGGTCAAATCGGGTCGTGTCCGCAAACCGATTCGCCCGAGCGTCCGCGGAATCACCGAGGCGACATCGAGCACGCGCGGGTGCGCGAGCAGCGGCAAGACGAACTCCGACCCGGGAAGCGTCGCTGCGCGAAGCAGGAAGTGGACCTCCTCGCCCAGACCGCCGCTCGACACGAGCACGAGCCGCCCACACCGTTCCGGGAACTGGTAAGCGAACTGCATCGCGATCCCACCACCGAGCGAATGGCCGACGACGCTTGCTCGCTCGATGCCGAGGCCCACCAGCAGGTCGCGAATCCCAGACGCGTGCGCCCCGAGTGAGTAGTCGCCTCGCGGCTTGGCCGAGTCGCCGTGGCCGAGCAGGTCGGGCGCGATAACGGTGTGGGTCTCGGCCAACAGCTCGGCGACCCCGTCCCACTGCGAAGCGCGCCCCGCGACGCCGTGGATCAGCACTACGGCCGGCCCTTGGCCGGCGATGTTGAAGTACACCCGATGGCCGTGCAGCGAGACATCGACGCGCTCGATCGTCGGTCTCGTCCCGATACGGCTTCCCCGGCCGGTGGTGGCGGGGTCCACCCGCAGATTCTCGGTCTTCGGGTTCATGACCTCGGTCGGGTCTGGTTGAGGAGACGGGAGCTCAGTCGCATGCGCGACTGCCGTGTTGGTGATGTCGCTCGACTTTGGAGCACCCGGACGTTCCCGGCCGCCGGGCATTTGGGGCCCTGCTCGTCGCCATGACGAACTGTATGCAATAGGTCGGTTGGAGTTCG